>Ga0326728_10023801_pt1 | contig 11171 bp, 10 predicted proteins | sample MB3enrmetagenome_FD_207602 | JGI IMG/M metagenome (GOLD analysis project Ga0326728, IMG submission 207602) | Lab enriched peat soil microbial communities from McLean, Ithaca, NY, United States - MB31MN | ecosystem: Environmental > Terrestrial > Soil > Wetlands > Peat | place: USA: New York... | reverse complement strand
CGCGAACTGGAAGCCCTTTATGACATCCTTTCGCCGGATGTTTTTTTAAGGCCCTTCATTGATGACATGCAGTCCCTGACTTTTTTATATCTGCTTTTGCAGAATGCCTATTCTGCCCGCCAAGATTTTCACCGGGAATTGAGCCAAAAGACCGCCTTGCTGGTTTCCAAATTGGCGGAAAGCAAAGGTATCCAGGCCGCCTTGCCACCGGTGGTGCTAGATGCCGAGACTATACGTGGGCTTCAGCAGGGGCAGGCCAGCCCTACTAAGGTTTTGAACTTGGCCAAAGCCGTGCTTGAGTTGGCGCAAAAAAACCAGGGCCAGCCCGTGTACTGGAGCATTGTTGAACGCGCTCAAAAGGTGCTGGAGAATTACCAGGGCCGCCAAGAGGATACTCGGCAAGCTTTATTGGCCCTGGGAGATTTAGGCCAGGAAACCTTGGACGCCAAGGACCAACAGTCGCAATTGGGAATGGATGCCGCCACCTTCGGTTTCTATTGGTATCTTCGTGGGGCCAAACTGAATGCGGCGGAAGCGTTGGCCAATAATTTGAGCGGGGTATTGAGACAGTTTCCGGAACATGGGGCAAACCCTCAACAGCAGCGTGACCTGCGAGCAGAGGTGTATCGGGTGTTGTTGGAGGCTGGTGTTGACGGTGACCGTTTGAACGAATTGGCCAATGGGATTTTGGAGCAGGCACATCATGGCCAGTAGCGCAATGTCCATAGCGCGGCAGCGATTTTTAGGGGAAGTCGAGATATGGCAGGCCAAACTTAAGGTCAAACCAAAGCGCGTGCAGATTCAAGCCATGCGGTACAAATGGGCTTCCTGTTCCACCGCCGGGCGGGTGTGTTTTAACCGAGATTTGCTCGGCAAGCCTCGGGCTTTTCGGCGTGCCGTGATCGTCCACGAATTGCTCCACTTACGGGTCCCCAATCACGGGAAGCTATTCAAAGGTTTGCTGGAGGCATTGGCGCCTGGTTGGGAAAAAGAACTGCACAAAATTGGGTAAACAAAGAAGCCGCCCCATGCAGGACGGCTTCTTTGTTTTTGACAGTTTACTGCTTCTTCCTCACCGCGCCCCGCTTCTTCCTCAGCTCGGCCATGCGGGCCAGGTGGCGGAGGATGTCGGCCTCATGGCCGCGGTCCGCAGGCTCGTAGAAATGGGTGGCCTTGAGCCCGGGCGGCAGGTGGGGCTGGGTGACCACCGCGTCCTCAAAGTCGTGGGCGTACTGGTAGCCCTTGCCGTAGTCTAGGTCCTTCATCAGCCGCGTGGCGGCGTTGCGGATGTGCAGGGGGACAGGCAGGGCGCCGGTCTTGTCGATCTCTTCCTTGATGGCAAAGAAAGCGGCTTCAGCGGAGTTGCTCTTGGGCGCGCAGGCCAGGTAGAGCGCGGCCTGCAAGATGGCCAGCTCGCCCTCGGGGCTGCCCAGAAAGTCGTAGCTCTCCTTGGCGGCCATCACCAGGGGCAGGGCATGGGGGTCGGCGTTGCCGATGTCCTCGCTGGCCATGCGCGCCAGGCGGCGGCAGACGAAGAGCGGCTCCTCGCCGGCCTCCAGCATCCTCATGCACCAGTAGCCCGCGGCGTCCGGGTCGCTGGAGCGCACGGACTTGTGCAGGGCGGAGATGAGGTCATAGTGCTGGTCGCCGCCCTTGTCATACAGGAGGCTCCGGCGCTGCACCACCTCCTCGGCCTTTTTGAGCTCGAGCAGGCGCCTGTGGTCCGGGCCGGGCTTGGTGGCCTGCACCACCAGCTCCAGGTAGCCCAAAGCCTTGCGGGCATCGCCGCTGGCCTGCAGGGCCAGGTAGGCCAGGGCCTCGGGCGTGGCCTGGGCCTGATAGCCGGCCAGGCCGCGCTCATCTGCCAAGGCCCGCTGCATCAGGGCTGTGAGCGCCCCCTCATCCAGGGGCTTCAGCACCAGCACGCGGGAGCGGGAGAGCAGGGCGGCGTTGATCTCAAAGCTGGGGTTCTCGGTGGTGGTGCCTATCAGCACCAGGGTGCCATCCTCCACCGAGGGGAGCAGGGCATCCTGCTGGGCCTTGTTGAAGCGGTGGATCTCGTCCACGAACAGGATGGTCCGCTGGCCGTGGAACTTGAGCCTCTCGGCCGCGGCTGCCGCCGCGTCCTTCAGGTCCTTGACCCCGGCGCTGACCGCGGAGAGCGCCACAAAGGCCGCGCCCGTGGTCTTGGCCACCAGGCGGGCCAGGGTGGTCTTGCCGGTGCCGGGAGGGCCCCACAGGATGAGCGAGCTCAAGCCGTCGGCCTCGATGGCCATGCGCAGGGGCGCGCCCTCGCCCAGCAAGTGGCCCTGGCCTACCACCTCATCCAGGCTGGCTGGCCGCAGCCGCTCGGCCAGGGGCGCGTGCTTCTTCGCATCCGGGCTTGAGTCGAACAGGTCCATGCTATTCCATGGCCCGGATCACCAGGCCGGTCAAGAGCTTGGGCAAGAAGTAGGTGGATTTCTGCGGCATCACGTCCTTGGCATCGGCCACGTCGCGCACCTGGGCTATGCGGGTGGGGTTGAGGATGAAGGCGGCCTGGTGGGTGCCGCGGGCCACGCCCTCGGCCGCCTCTTGGGCCGATTTGGTGTAGTCCAGGTTGGCCTTGGCCGCGATGCTCTCGGCGGTCATGCCCAGCATGGCCTCCAGGATGACGGACTGCAGCAGGGCCACATCCAGGCCCTTGTAGGCGGCGCTGCGCCTCTCCTTGATGAGCTCGGCCGGCTTGATGCCCTTCTTGAAGCTGAGCAGCTTGAAGCCGCCGGCGAGCACCAGGCCGAAGCCGATCTCAGGCTTCTTGCCCTGCTCCATCTTGGCCAGGGCCTTGACCAGGCCGGCCAGGTCCTTCTGGTCCTTGAGGTCGAAGACCCTGGCCAGCTTGGCCAGCAGGGCCTCGCTGGAGAAATTGCGCAGGCCATAGAGCATGCGGTGGGTGGGCAGCACCACCATGCCCGGCGACTGCACGGGCGCGAAGGCCACCATGGTGCCCTTGGCGCCCTTCACGCCCTTGGCCTCGGCCGCGTAGGCCAGCATGGTCTCGTAGCGGTGGTGGCCGTCGGCGATGTAGGCCGGCCGCTGGGCCATGAAGGCGGTGAAGGCCTTCAGCGCCGCGGGCTTGCTCACCACCCACAGGCGGTGGCGCACGCCATCGGCCAGCTTGATGTCCACGCTGGGCTTGGCCTTGGCCTGGGCTTGCAGCCACCGCTGGCCCTGGCCCTTGGGGTCGTCAAAGAGCATGAAGACCTGCGACAGGTTGGCCTTGGTGGCGCGGGTCAGCTCCAGGCGGTCCACCTTGGGGCCAGCCAGGGTGCGCTCATGGGGCTTCACCACGCCGGTCTTGTAGGGCTCCAGCTTCAGCTCGCCGATGACGCCCAAGAAGCTCTTCTTCTTGCCATCGGGAGTGGTGAAATCCTGGCCGATGACATAGAGCGCGGGCATGAGGTCTTGCAGCAGCACGCCCTGCTCGCGCCACAAGCGCAGCAGGTTGGCGCTGCGCACATACTTGTCCCGGCCCGGCTTGTCGCCGGAGAGGGCCTTGCCGAAGTCGAGCCGCACGATGTTGTTGCTGTGCAGGCCGTAGTAGGCCTCCTGGTCCTTGGCCGAGAGGATGTCGTAGGGCGGCGCCACGACCTTGGAGAGGTCCTTGACCTGCTTGGGGTTGTAGCGGATGCCGCGGAAGGGGAGGACAGTGGCCATGGCAGGCTCGAGCTAGGGTGGCAAAAAAAGGGGCCGCGCAAAGTGCGGCGGCCTGGGGGAGGTCTTTCAGCGCGCGGTGCTGCTCAGGGGCTTGGGGCTGGGGCCCCAGTCCACGCTGACCACGGCGATGGTGATGCTGCCGGCCAGGGCCAGCACGCCGATGGCCGCGGTGTCGCCGCCGCTCAAGCTGGGCGGAAAGTGCTTTTGGTGGATGGACTCGGCCAGGCCCACCAGGATGGCGGAGTAGAGCCCGGTGAAGGGGAGCGCGATGCAGCTGATCACCGCGAAGTCCTCGCCCGGGTCGTTGGCCTGGCTGCCGGGCAGGGCCGGCGGCTGCAGGGCTGGGGCCGGGGTGCGGCCCCAGAAGGCGTCGGTGTCGGCCGTGGGGCTGAGGCTGGCCGCGGCGGAGGCGCTCAAGGCCTGGGCCGTGCCCGTGGCCGCCGCCAGCGGGGCGGCGGCCAGGCGGGCTGAGGCGGCCAGGGCCAGGGCCAGGCAGAGGCGCCTCACCAGCGCTTGACCGAGATGTTGTTGCGCTGGGCCAGCTCCAGGCTGGCCTTGGCGAAGGCCGCCTTGGGTGACTGCGGGTCCAGCTCCAAAAAGCGCTTCCAGGCGGCCACGGCCTTGTCCTGCCAGCCGCGGTTCATGTAGATGCCGGCCAGGCCGAAGTGGGCGCCGGCATGGTCGGGCAGCAGGTCCAGCACCTTCTGGTACTCGGTGAGGGCCTCTTCCCACCAGTTCTTGGCGAAGTAGGCATTGCCCAGGTGGTAGTGGGCCTGGGGATGGGTGGGCTCGGATTCCACGGCCTTCAGGCAGTGCTTGACCGCGCCGTCCAGGTCGCCCTGGTGGAAGAGCACGATGCCCAGATTGAGCCGGGCAGGGAAATAGGCCTTGTCCTCGGCCAAAGCCTGCTCAAAGCAGGCTTTGGCCTGGTCCAGCTTGCCCTCGCGGTACAGGGCGCTCCCTTGCCGGTTCTGCTCCTGGGCCCCCATGCCGGCTTAGACGAGGATCTTGTTGAGGGGGTATTCCACCAGGCCCTGGGCCCCGGCCTTGCGCAGCTTGGGGATGAGCTCCCGCACCTGGGTCTCCTCGATGACCGTCTCCAGCGCCACCCAGTCGCCCTTGGCCAGGGCCGAGCGGGTGGGGTTCTTGAGCGAGGGCAGCAGGGCCAGCACCTTGGCCTCGTCCGCGGCGGCCACGTTCATCTTGAGCCCCACCATCTTGCGGGCCAGCAATGCGCCCTGCAGCAGCAGCACCATGTTCTCTATCTTCTCGCGCTTCCAGGGGTCGGCCCAGGCCTTGCGCCCGGCGATGAACTGGGTGCTGGTCTCCAGGATGGTCTCCACGATGCGCAGGTTGTTGGCCTTGAGCGAGCTGCCGGTCTCGGTGATCTCCACGATGGCATCGGCCAGCACCGGCGGCTTCACCTCGGTGGCGCCCCAGCTGAACTCCACATGGGCCGTGACCCCGTTCTTGGCCAGCCAGCGCTTGGTGCCGCCCACCAGCTCGGTGGCCACCCGCTTGCCCTCCAGGTCCTTGACGCCCTGGATGGGGCTGTCATTGGGCACCGCCAGCACCCAGCGCGCCGGGTTGTTGGAGGCCTTGCTGTACTCCAGGCGGCAGACCAGCTCCACATCCGCATCGTTCTCCACCACCCAGTCATAGCCGCACAGGCCGCAGTCGAGCACGCCATCCTGCACGTAGCGGGCCATCTCTTGGCTGCGGATGAGCATGCAGCTGACTTCCTTGTCATCGATGCTGGGGTAGTAGCTGCGGGAGGAGATGCCGATGCTATAGCCGGCCTGCTTGAACAGGCTGACCGTCGCCTCTTCGAGGCTGCCTTTGGGGATGCCGAGCTTCAAAACATTGGCCACAGGGGCTCCTGAGTTCCGGTTGGTTTCTCTATTTGAGGAGTGCAGTATAGAATGGCCCTGCCGCGCCTGTCAATTGCGCCCAGCCCGGCCCAAGGGCTGAAAACCCTATCAGATGGCCGGGATTTGCGGTAAAACTGGACCATGCCAAAGCTCCCTCCCAAGCTGAAGGCGCCCCTGCTGGCGCTGCTGCTGGCCTTGCCGTCCCTAGCGCTTTTTTCCGCGCCGCCCAGCGTCACGCCCACGCCCAGCCCGCAATGCACCGTGGTGCTGGCGGATTTCGCCAATGACAGCCTGGTGAATTATTGGGGCGGCCAGTTCGTGGGCCAGTCGGGCACGGCCGGGACTGATCCCAGCTGGGCCAGCGTGTCGCTGCTGGCGGATGGGGTGGCTTCCGCCTACGCCCTGTCGGTGTCCGGCAATGCCACGCCCTTCCCGGGCTACGCTTATGCCACGGGCTATCTGCTCTCGCCCACCGCGGCCGTGGACTTGAGCAATGTGGTGGCTGTGAGCTTCATCCTCTATGGCCAGGGCACCATCATGCGCTTCCGCATGATCCAAGCCAATGTCACGGACAACAACCAGCCCTACCAGGACCTGCCCAGCAACCCGCCGCCCCAGCCGGTGTGGGCCACTTACACCATCAACCTGGCCAGCCTGAACCCCGGCAGCCAGCCGCTGGACCTGACCCAGGCCCTGGGCTTCCAGTGGGGCTTCAATGGCTCGCTGGGCGCCATGGATTTCCAGATCGCGCAGGTCAGCTTGGTGTATGCCAGCTGCGCGGGCTTCACGGCCACGGCCTCGCCCACCTTTCAGGGCAGCGCCACCAGCACCGCCACCGTCAGCTCCACGCCCACGGTTTCGCTGACGGCGAGCTTCAGCCCCAGCGCCACGGCCACGGCCACGGCAACGGCAACGGCAACGGCCAGCGCCACCATCTCGCCCACCTCCTCCAGCACCGCCTCGCCCACCAGCTCGCTCACGCCTTCGGGCACGCCAGAGCCCAGCGGCACTGCCACAGTCAGCCCCACTGCTACGCCCAGCCCCACCGGCACGGCCTCTTGCACCATCACGGCCACCGCCACGGCAACGGCTTCGCAATCCGCCAGCCCCACCTGCACGGCCACGCCCAGCTTGAGCAGCACGGCCAGCCCCACGCCCACGGCTACGCCCACCTTCAGCGCCACGGCCAGCCCTACGGCCACGGCCAGCGCCACCATCACGCTCACGCCCACAGCCTCTGCCACGGCCTCGGCCAGCTCGACCATCACGGCCACCTTCACGGCCTCGCCTTCGCCTTCGGCCTCTGCCACGGCCTCGGCCAGCCCCACCATCACGGCCACCTTCACGGCCACCCTGAGCGGCACGCCATCGCCCACCCCTAGCCCCACGCCCAGCATCTCGCCCACGCCCAGCATCAGCCCCACGGGCACGCCGCGGCCCAAGGGCTTGCTGGTGGGGCCGAACCCCTTCAGCCCCTACCTGCCCCCCCATGCCGTCACCTTCCGCTTCCCGGCCCGCGGCTCGGGCGAACTTTGCATCCTTGACCTTGAGCGCAGGGTGCGAAGGCGGCTATACTGGAGCGATGCCGACAGCGCCATCTGGGACGGCCGCGATGACGCGGGCAACCTGCTTGGCGGCGGCGTCTATGTCTATGTCGCCCGTGACCATGGTTCCCAGTGGCACGGCACCATCACCCTGGTGCGATGAGAGCCTTATTGCCCCTAGCCTTGGCGCTGGCGCTGCCCCTGGCCCTGCCAGCCGCGGCCTTTGACGCGGATCCGCCCGCCCGCGAGGCGGCCATGGGCAACGGCGGCGCGGCCGGGGCCTGCCCGGTGGACGCCCTGGACCTGAACCCGGCCCTGCTGGCCGATGCCGGCTCGGCCCAGGCCGCGGCGCGCTATCAGAGCCTGTTCAGCGGCCTGGGCGATGACCTCTCCTCAGGCCACCTGGCCTATGTGCAGCCCCTGGCCGGGACGCCATGGGGCGGCTTGGGCCTGGCCTGGGACCATTTTGGCGCGGACAACCTGCAGGAGGACCGGCTGCGCCTGGGCTGGGGCTTTGACATGGTGCCGCAAGGCCTGCTCTCCTGCGGCGCCCAGGCAGACTGGCTGCGGCGCGCCTATGAGCCGGGCGCGGCCCTGGCCTCCTACAATTCCAATTGGGCGGCCCAGGGCTTTGACTTGGGCATGGGCCTGCATTCGCAGCTGGGAGCCTATCTCAGCCTGGGCGCCTCGGTGGAGGGCCTGCTGCGCCCCAACCTGGGCGTGCTGGGCGAAGACCGCTTGGACCGCACCTTCCGCGTGGCTGCCCAGGCCTGGCTGCCCACGGGCATGGGGCCCTGCGTCTTTGAGCTGCAGCAGGAGCAGGAGGGCGACTTGGGCCGGCTCTCGGGCGGCGTGGAATGGCGGCATCCCCTGGGCTTGGCGCTGCGCCTGGGCCTGGACAGCGCCCAGGTGGGCGCCGGGCTGGGCTATCAGCGCGGGCCGCTGGGCCTGGACTATGCCTGCCGCCTGGGCTATCAGGGCGCGGGCGCCGACCTGCCCGCCAGCCATGATGTCGAGCTCTCTTGGCGCTTTGGCGAGGGGCAGGACCGCCAGCCCTGGGATGCCGCGCGCCGGGTCGAGGAATGGCTGGCCGCGGGCCGGGCCGCCCTGGCGCGCGGGGACCTGCAGGGGGCTGAAGCAGGGGTTCAGGGCGCCCAGGCGCTGGACCCTGCCAGCGCGCCTGCCGCGGCCCTGCTGGTCTCAGTGCAGCTGGCCCGGCGCGGCGCGCAGGCTCAGGAGCTTGCTAGCTTGGGCCGCAGCAGCTTGCAAGCCGGGGATCTGAGCGCGGCGCGGGCGCTCTTTGAGCAGGCCTTGGCGCTGGATGCGGCTTGCGCGCCGGCCCAAGAGGGGCTGCGCCAGGCGCTGGCGCTGCTGCCCGCCACGGCCCTGGCCGACCCGGCGGTGGCCAAGCTCTTGGAATCTGCCGGCGAGGCGCGCGCCTTGAGCCATGAGGCCGAGGCCCTGGGCCTGCTGGACCAGGCCCTGGCCCTGCATCCTGAGGATGGCCTGCTGGCGCAGATCAAGGCCGCCTGGCAGCCCACGCCCACCCCGCAAGCAACCTCGCAGGCTTCGCCCACCCCGCAGCCCCAAAGCCCGCAGGTGGAGCGCCTGCTGCTGGAGGCGGAGAGCCTGCGCCAGCATGGGCGCAGCGACCTGGCCCGCGATGCGGTGCGCAAGGCCCTGGACCTTGAGCCGGCCAACGCCCAGGCCCGGCGCATGCGGGAAGGCCTGGGCCAGGAGGGCCAGGCCGGCGCCCAGCGCGCGCAAGAGCTCTACCAGCAGGGCCTCAAGGCCTATGCCGAGGGCCGCCGCGGCGAGGCCCTGCGCCTGTGGGAGCAGGCGCTGGCCGCCGACCCCACCAACCTCAAGGTCTTGAACAGCCTCACCCGGGCCCGCATGGAGGAGCAAGGACAGCAATGAGACTCTCGCTGAGATTCTTCCTGAGCCATGCCCTGGTGGCGGTGGTGACCCTGGGCGTCTGCCTGCTGCTCTTGGGCGGCGCGGCGCGCTTTGTGCTGGCCGGCGAGGCGGCCCGCCTGCAGCGCCAGAAGACCGAGGCCCTGGCCCAGGCTGCCCGCGAGGCCGCGGTGTCGCAGGACGAGCTGGCCGTGCTGAGCGTCATGCGCGAGGCCCTGCGCGACCCCGGGGTGGTCTTCGCCGCCTGGGAGCCGCCGGCCCGGCCGCGCATCGTGCAGCCGCCGGCCCTGGCCGCGGTGGTGCCCCTCTCCCCGCCGCAGGCCAAGCTGCCCGCGCCGCAGGCCCTGCCCGGCTTGGGGCAGGTGGTCATCTGGACCCTGGCCTACCCCCTGCCGCGCAGCGGGCATGGCCTGGTGCGGCTGGGCTTTGACCAGGGCCGCGCCCAGGCCGCCATCCATGAGCGCCTGATGGCCTGGCTGCCGCCGGCGCTCACCGCCTGCCTGGCGGCCCTCATCCTGGGCGCGCTGGCCAGCTTCTGGGTGGGCCGCCAGATGGCGGAGCCCCTGCGCCGCATCGCCGAGGGCACCCGCGCCGTGCGCGGCGGCCGCCTGGACCAGCCGGTGCTGCTCGACCGCCAGGACGAGATCGGCGACCTGGCCCGCGACTTCAATGCCATGACCGTCCAGCTCAAGGAGCTGGACGCCATGAAGCGCGACTTCGTCAGCGGCGTGACCCACGACCTGGGCACGCCCCTGCAGGCCATCCGCAGCGCCAGCAACGCCCTCATCTCGGGCCGGGCCGGAGCGCTCAACAACGGGCAGAGCGAGTACCTGCTGATGATCAGCAACCACCTGGAGGGCCTGACCGCCTTCATCCAGAACCTGCTGAGCATGGCCCGCATCGAGGCGGGCAAGGTGGAGCCCTACTACGAGACCTTTGACGCGGCCAAGATGCTCAGCGACTGGATCAAGCTCTACCGCGCCCAGGCCGAGGAGAAGGGCGTTGAGCTGGGCTTTGAATGCAAGCTGCGCGATGCCAGCGTCAACGCCGATTTGCTGCAGTTCCGCCAGATGTTCGTCAACCTGCTGAGCAACGCCTTCAAGTTCACCCAAGAGGGCGGCATCATGGTCGAATTGATGGGCAACAGCCAATGGCTCATCCTCAAGGTGGCCGACACCGGCATCGGCATCGACCCGCGCTACCATCAGCTGGTCTTCGACCGCTTCTTCCGGGTGCGCCAGCCCAAGGGCGCGCCCGCCCGCCAGGGCACGGGCCTGGGCCTGGCCATCGCCAAGGGCCTGGCCGAGGCCCATGGCGGCAGGCTCAGCGTGCAGTCCAGCCTGGGGCACGGCGCCACCTTCATCCTTGAACTCCCGCGGAGGCATTGAACATGGCCAAGACCGACATCCTGGTCGTTGAGGACGACACCGCAGTGGCGGTGCTCATCATGGACCTGCTCAAGGCCGAGGGCTACGGCGTGCGCGGGGCAGCGGACCTGAAGGCTGCCCGGGCCGCCCTGGCCTACAAGCTGCCTGACCTGGTGGTGCTGGACCTCAACCTGCCGGACGGAGACGGGCTGGAGCTGGCGGCCCTCTTGCGGCAGCCGGGGGCCAGCAGCTCCAGCGCCATGCTCATGCTCACCGCGCGCAACAGCAAGGAGGACATCGTGCGCGGGCTGGAGCGCGGGGCCGATGACTACCTGGCCAAGCCCTTCCATGAGCGCGAGTTCCTGGCCCGGGTGGGCGCCCTGCTCCGCCGCCAGGAGCCCAAGGGCGGCCCGGGTCGCCGGCCCTCGCGCCTGCTGCGCCAGGGGGTGGTCAGCCTGGACCCTTACAGCCATGAGTGCTGGGTGCGCACTGCGCCGCTCAAGCTCACCCGCAAGGAGTTCGAGATCCTCAAGGTCTTCCTGCAGAACCCGGGCAAGGCCCTCACCCGCGATGAGATCATCAGCACGGCCTGGGGCGGGGACCTGAGCATCGTCAGCCGGGTGGTGGATGTGCATGTGGGGCACCTGCGCCAGAAGCTGGGCGAGGCCGGGGAGGCCATTGAGACCGTGCCCCAGGTGGGCTTCAAGTGGCACAAAGCCTGAGGCCAAAGGATGAGGCATAAAAAAAGAGCCGCCCGTGTGGGCGGCTCTTTTTTT
>Ga0326728_10023800_pt1 | contig 11171 bp, 6 predicted proteins | sample MB3enrmetagenome_FD_207602 | JGI IMG/M metagenome (GOLD analysis project Ga0326728, IMG submission 207602) | Lab enriched peat soil microbial communities from McLean, Ithaca, NY, United States - MB31MN | ecosystem: Environmental > Terrestrial > Soil > Wetlands > Peat | place: USA: New York... | reverse complement strand
TCGGCGTCGATATGTTCAACGTCCACGCCTCCGGGGGCTTCACCATGATGGCGGCCACAAGGGAGGCGATCCTCGAGGAAGCAGAAACTCATGGGACCAGGCGGCCCAGGATTATTGCGGTGACCCTGCTCACGAGCATCGATGCCGCCGAGCTCGCGAGGATGGGTATCGGGCTGTCGCCAAGGGAACTGGTCGGGCGCCTCGCCCTTCTCACGAAAGAAGCCGGTCTGGACGGGGTCGTTGCGTCGGGACAGGAGCTGGAGTCGATACGGGAGCTGTGCGGGAAAGACTTTATCATCGTGACGCCGGGCGTGCGGATCACGGAGACAAAAGACGATCAGAAAAGGACTTCGGGCCCTGCGGAGGCTATCCTGAAAGGGGCAACCTATCTCGTGCTGGGGCGGACGGTGCTTGCCGCGACAAATCCCCAGGAAACGCTCGCTCAAGTGGAGAAGCAGATAAGGGATGCTCTATCTGGACAACAGGAATAGCATTATTGAGGCCTTGCGGTCTCAACCGGAGAGCGCGACGAGGCTCTGGGTTGAGGTCGGCCACGAGCGGACATCCTACGAAATCATGAATGAGGCGCGGGCAGCCGGCGTCTCGGTGCGGGTGGCCGCCAAAGAGCAGTTCGCGAGGCGATTCAAGGGCGTAAAATCGCATGTCTGTCTAGAGATGGAGGAATTCTCCTACGCCGACCCCGACGTGCTCCTCGGACAGGCATCCGCACTCGTGAAGCCCTTATTCGCTGTCTTCGACGGCATCTACGACCCCCAGAACCTGGGAAACACCATCAGGACGGCAGCCTGCTTCGGTGTTGATGCCCTGTTCATTCCCCGCGATAATGCATGCGGGGTAACCGAAACGGTCATCAATGTCGCCCGGGGCGGCGCCAGCCACATCAGGATAAGCCGCGTGACCAACGTGCACCGGCACATAGAGGCGCTCAAGAAAAGGAATCTATTCTGTTTCGGCCTTGACGAGAGGGCAGACCGCACGCTCTTCGATGCGGACCTGACGGTTCCCCTCTGTCTGGTCCTCGGTGGAGAGAAGGGTCTCAGAAGGCTGACGCGGGAAAGCTGCGATATGCTCCTCAAGATACCGACAGCCGGCTCATTCCCCTCCTTGAATGTGGCATCCGCCTTCGCAATTGCCGTCTATGAAGCGGCGCGGCAGCGGGGGCGGAAGGCTGGATAGCTCCGCTCAAATCCGGAATGGCTGACACGCTGGTCCGGAAAGTTCCCCCATGAGAAGGGCTATCGGTCGAGTATGCTCCGCACTTTGTGAAGGAGCTCGTTGGGCGCAATCGGTTTCGCGATATAGTCAAAGGCCTTGGCGAAAACGCCCTTGTCGAGGACTACGTCGCTTGTATAGCCGCTCATGAAGAGCACCTTGACGTCGTGCCTCATCGTCCGCATCTCCTCGTAAGCTTCCTTCCCGTTCTTCTCCGGCATCACGACATCGAGGATGACCAGTTTTATCTCGTCCTGGTGTTCCCTGAACTTCTCAACTGCACCCCGTCCGTCCGCGGCCTCTATGACGGTGTATCCGGACATGGCGAGGGTGTGGGAAGTCACCCTGCGTATGTCGAGGTTGTCCTCGGCGAGAAGGACGGTCTCCGTGCCGCCCTGCAGGTCGGGCTGAGCCTCCTTCGTCTCGGGGGCTACCTCCGCTTTCACTTCGGGCAGGTATATACGGAAGACCGTGCCTTTGCCCTGTTCGCTTTCTACGGTGATGTACCCGTTATGCTGCTTCACGATGCCGTAGACGATGGAGAGGCCGAGGCCGGTCCCTTTGCCCACCTCTTTCGTGGTGAAGAAAGGCTCGAAGATTCTTTCTTTCGTCTTCTCGTCCATGCCCGTACCCGTATCGGCGACTGAGACGAGGGCATATTTTCCTGGTTCTCCGAACCCGTGGGCTCTCTTGAACTCTCCGTGGATCTCCACGCAGGCCGTCTCTATCCTCAGATCTCCCCCCTTGGGCATGGCGTCCCGCGCGTTTGTCGCGAGGTTCATGAGCACCTGGGTGATCTGCGTCATGTCTGCCATGATGGTGGCGTCAGCACCGAGGAAGACCTTGAACCCTATGTCTTCCGGCAGGAGCCTGTTGAGCAGCTTCTCCACGTCCCGGAGCAGGGCGTTGATCTTGTGGGGCTTGAGCTCCATCACCTGTTTCCTTCCGAAGGCAAGCAGGCTCTGGGTGATATTGGCAGCCTTGGCGGTGGAGGCAAGGATATTGTCCACATAGACCCGCGAAGGGTCGTTCTGCCCCATCTTCATCTGCAACAGGTTGGCATAGCCCATGAGGGCCATAAGGATGTTATTGAAGTCGTGGGCCACTCCTCCGGCCAAAGTTCCGATGGCCTCTATCTTCTGGGCCTGCAGGAGCTGGGCCTCGAGGCTCCTGCGTCCGGTGACGTCCCTCAGGAAGGCGAGGGAGATAGGCTCGCCCTGGTAGGTTGTGCTCGTGACCGATGCCTCGATATAGACGATCTCGCCGTTCTTCCTCAGGCCCTTGAACTCGTAGCGGTTCGGGGCTGCTTCGCCCCTTTGCCTCCTGTGATTGTAGCTGACAACCTTTTGCCGATCGTCAGGGTGGACGGTAAGATAATGTGACTTTCCTACCACCTCTTCAAGGCTGCGGTAACCGAAAATCTCCAGGAACTTCCGGTTGACATAGATGTGGCGATCCCCCCTGACAAGGGCGACCCCGTCGTTCGAGTGCTCTATCGCCACACGGTAGCGCTCCTCGGACTCCTGCAGCGCCTTCTCGATGCGTTTCTGCTCGGTCGTGTCCCTGATTGTTTCAATGGCCCCGACGACGTTGCCTTCGTGGTCGAAGAGAGGCGATGCGGTGGCAGCGAGATAGGCGCCCCTTCCGCGGTATATCTTCGGTACGTAGACCTCGACGGAAAGCCTGCTGCCCAGCCCCTGCACGTGATCGTAGGTCTTCTCCATCTCCTCGTTCCTCTCGAATACGAGATCGATAACGACGGGCCTGGGTTTTCCATAAAAGGGGACTGCATATGCGTAATCCCCTTTCCCGAGTATCTCCTCCTTCTTCAGCCCCGTCATCTCTTCGATGGCCTTGTTCCATGCCACGACCCGCTTCTCCCGATCGATGACGAAGGTTGCGTCGGGGAGGAAGTCGATGATGTCGGAAAGGCGCCGGTGGGCTTTTTGCAGCTCTTCTTCCGCGCGCTTTCGCTCAGTGATGTCTGCGACGACAAAGACTATGCCTGCGGAAGCATCCCTGGCGTCTACCGGGGCAGTAGTGAGCTGGACGTCCCGTGTCTGGCCGTCCTTGCCCAGAAACTTGCTTTCCGTCACGCTGATACCGCCATGCCCGGCCTCGTTGTGTACGATCTCCCCCACCCGGGCGAATTCCTCGTCCGACGCGTAAAAGATACGGGCCGATCTGCCCTCAAGCTCCTTTGAGCTGTAGCCTGAGTTGCGGGCCATGGCGTCGTTTACCCAGATGATTGCCCTCCCGGTCGTTTCAAGGACGATGCCCACCGGGGAGGCCGACACAATGGACCGCAACAGGGCCTCGCTCTTTTTCAGGGCCTCCTCTGCCTGCTTGCGCTCGGTGATGTTTTTTTCGAGATTGATGACATGCAGTTGGATGGCCTCGAACAGTCTCGAATTCATCAAGGACGCGGAAACAGAGCCTGCCATGGTTTCGAGGAACTCGGCCTGTTTCTCGAAATCCCGCTCCACGATCGAAGCCAGACAGATAAGCCCGAAGATGTCGCCGGCGCTACGCAGGGGGATTGCAGCGAAGGATTTCATACCTGCCATCTTGCGTTCCTTCGAGGTGCACCGAGGGTCCGTATGTATATCGCGAGAATAAAGGGGGTGGTTATCACGAACTGCCATGCCGCAGATGCACTCTCCGACCACGTGTGATACTGCGTCCACGTATTGAAAGGCGTTCTCCGGTTGTACGGTGCTTAGAATGAGTTTCTCGCCCTCTCGCATGAACAGGAACGCCATGTCGGGCTTGATCGTTCTCACGATTCCCTTTAAGGCAGCCTGAGCATTTTCCTCAAATGAAAGGGAGGCGCCTACCTGCCGGCCAATAAAGTTGAGCGTGCCAAGCTCCTCGACGTGTCGTCTTATTTCTTCCTCCGAGCGCTTCCGCTCGGTGATATCCACGGCGAAAATGGCCGCCTTTGCCGCCAGTCCCTCATGATCGAAGACGGGATATCCGTATGACTCGTAAGTCCTGCCAGCCCTCTCATCAAAAAAATGAACGGGTTGGCCGGTGCGGATAACCTCGTCGTTCTCTTCTTTTCTCCGTGCTGCAATTTCGGGAGGGAAATGCTCATAAATGGAGGTACCTATCAATTCCTCGACACTCCAGCCCAGTCTTTGAGCTATTGTTTCGTTTGCCACGAGGATCTTTCCTTCCGGCTCGATGAGCAGTAAGCTTTCCCTGGTGGCATTGATTAATGAGCGCAAGGTGGCCTCACTGTCCCGTAACGCCTCCTCCGCCTGCTTACGCTCGGTAATGTCCTGGTTTGCGCCATATCTTTTCACGATACGGCCTGAATCATCCTTAAGGACCCTTACCCGCGCCAGGATATGTCGCACTTGTCCATCGCGACGGATAATACGGTGCTCTATGTCGGAAACCGATTCCGGGCCCGGTTTTAACGTACTTTGCTCTACAAATTGATAGTAAAGGGGCAGATCGTCGGGATGTATGAACCGTTGTGCGTAATCTCCCCTCGTCATCCGGTATCCTCCTTCCCGCTCGGCGGTGGTGCCATAAAATGCAAAGAAGGGATCGTTGAGGACGAAGGTGTTTGTGACGGGATCAACCTCCCAGCACACGATATGCGCAAGGTCCATTGCTTCCGACAACTGAAGCCTGCTGGCGCGTAAGGCTTCTTCCGATATCTCATGTTCGGTGACATCCTGGATCACACCGGCTACTCTCGTGGGCGTGCCGTCCTCTGCGAGGATTACTTCCGCCCTTGAATGGATAAAACGGAGGAGGCCATCGTTCAATCGCTTAATTTGATACTTTTCGTCGTATTCTCTTCCCTGCCTCACGAGCCGATCAAGAGCGCGGTCCATTCCGGACCTATAAGGGGGAAGGACGCTTTGCTGCACAAGAGCGAGGGGGAGCTCGGACGCCTGTTCGATCCCGTAGATGCGAAACGCTTCTTCGGATGCCCAAATTTTGTTCGTTCGCAGATCAAGCTCCCAATTTCCAACTCGTGCGATCTCCTGTGCTTTTCGTGATCGTTCTTCGCCCATGCTCAGCATTCTTTCTTTTTCTTTCACCTGCCGGTAGGCTTCGTGCAACCTGAAAGCCATGCTGATGGAGGCGATGAGGACGGCTTCCGGCGAGTCCTTGACCACGTATCCATACGAAATAATCCTGTCGGTTTTTTCCACCGCTTCCGGTTGAGTAGAGTTCGAGAGGAAGACGACGGGGATATCGTGTTCCCGGAGGATGATCTCCGCTGCCTCTATTCCATCCATACCCCTGCCGAGATTGATGTCCATGAGGATGAGGTCGATGCGCTCGGTTTTTTTCGCCGCCTCGATGGCCTTTATCCCGGAGGAGGCCAGGAGCACCTGAAATCCGTGTTTCTGTAAAACTCTCTTTCCGGCCACGCCGATCACGGCATCTTCTTCGACGATCAGTATAGTCTTGCGGCCTGATACGGTTGTCTCCATCATGGGGCACCTGTGAGAATGAAAAACAGAAAGATCCGTGCCGGACAGGCAGGAACCGCGAGCCTTGCCATCTTTGCCGCTCTTTCCATTCGTCCTCTCGGCTCAATCAACGGGCCGGTATAGCGTAAGGACTGTCCTCCATCCGGCGGCTTGGCTGTCAACTGTAGAAGGGCTCAACGAAACCATCTGTGGCCCATCAGTTTCCGTCCTATGGTTACCCATAGTTCGGCCTTTTCGGATTCCTTATAACAGTATATGCTTGGCATCACCACATTGTCAGAAAAAAACATACATGCTTTTGAATAAAAACTACTGTCGCTTTCAGGCGGCATTCTTCACTCGCCCGAAAAGCCCGTGTGCGAGGATTTATAGATGTTATGCGCAAAGGAGCTGATCCGCTTTTAGACCCTCACGCGTTGCACAAACCGGTCGGAAATATCTCACACATGACGTGTGGGCAACGTCTTTTTTCCGGCCGGGGGAAATTTCTTCCCAGCCTCCATATTCTCTTGGCCGGGTGGCAAGGCGCGAAATTAACCCGGCCGCCATCACACCGGCCCCGGTCGCTTCGCCGGTGCCCGCCTCGCCTTAAAATCGTACAATCCCACCTCTTTCAGCCTGGCGATGCCGACAAAAAACGTATCCCTGTTGATGCCGAGCCGTTCCATGATGACCTTCGGCTGCGGCGGCTCGGCGCCCACCCCCCCTTCGCTGTCACGCTTCGTTAAGTACAGGTAAAGACGGTATTCAGCAGCGGTCAGCTTCGCATCGATCAGGTAGTCAGCCATGGCCCGCAATTTTTCGGAAGCGTTTTCGATTCCCGCCTGTTTTATCTCCTCGGGCACGTGCCCGATGCCGACCGTCAAATAGTGCCGCTCCCAGGCGGAAGCGAGAGAAAGCTTTATCTCGTCGGGCACGTGCTCGATGCCGATCGTCTCTTCCTCGCACATGATGTAGGCGCGCTCAAGGGCCGATTCGAGCTGCCTTATATTTCCCGGCCACGAATAATCGATCATCGCCTGGAGCGCCTCTTTTGAAACAGTTTTTTTGTGAACATAGGTTTCATTCAGTTTCTTGAGGAAATGCTCGACGAGGACGGGGATATCGGTCTTTTTGTCCCTGAGAGGGGGAATAGTGAAGGCGATCACATTCAAGCGGTAGTACAGGTCTTCGCGGAAATTCCCCATGGCTATCTCTTCTTCCAGCTTCTTATTCGTGGCCGCGATGATGCGCACGTCGAGCTTCAGGGTCTCCTTGCCTCCGACTCGCCGTATCTCTTTTTCCTGGATCGCCCTCAGGATCTTCGCCTGCATGGCGAGGGTGAGATCTCCGATCTCGTCCAGGAAAAGGGTGCTGCCGTTTGCCTGCTCAAAAAGACCTGTGTGGCGGGTCAGGGCGCCGGTGAACGCACCCTTCTCATAGCCGAAAAGCTCACTTTCGAGGAGAGTTTCCGGAATCGAGGCGCAGTTTATGGCAAAAAAGGGGTTATCCTTTCTCGGACTGTTGTAGTGGATGCTCTTTGCGAAAAGCTCTTTTCCCGTGCCGCTTTCTCCATACACGAGCACGGTGGAGCTGGTGGGCGCCACTTTTCTCACGATAGCAAAGAGGGCGTGCATGCTGCCGTGATCGCCGATAATATTGTCGAGGTGAAACTTGTCAAAAAGCTGGTCTTTGAGCATCATGTTGTCCTTGAGCAGCTTCACCTGATTGATCGCGTTATTCATGACCAGCAGGAGCTGGTCCTTTTCCAGGGGCTTTTCGAGGTAGTGGAATGCGCCCAGTTTTGTCGCCTCTATAGCCGAGGGGATAGAGCCATAGGCGGTCATCACGATCACGTGACAGGGACGGTTCTGTGACTTTACCTCTTTCAGTATCTCGGTGCCTTCAATATCGGGCAGCCGGAGGTCTGTCAATACCACCTCGAAAGCGCCGTTCTTGGCGAGCTCGAGCGCCTTTTTCCCTGTCCCCGCGTCCTCCACGTAAAAACCGTCTTTCGCGAGGATCGTCGTGACAATGCTCCTTTGGTTCGCGTCGTCCTCTACCACGAGGACCGTTCCCTTATGAGACTGCATTCGTCGGCACCTTTATTGTGATCACTGTTTTCTCGTCTGCGACGCTCTCCGCCGAGATCGTGCCTGCGTGCTCTTCAACCAACCGTTTTGTTATGGTGAGCCCAATACCTATGCCCAGCTTCTTGGTTGAGTAGTATGGCTCGAATATCTTGTCGATGTTCTCTCCCTCCACACCCCTACCGTTGTCGGTAACCGAAATGGACGTCGCGCCTTCGCCGGTAGCAAAGGTCACGACGATACTGCCTTTGTCCTCGATCGCCTGGGCGGAGTTGAGGATAAGGTTGATCAGACACATCCGCATGTACTCCCTGTCGCAATAAATCTGCATATCTCCCTCAGGCCGCACGCAGGTAATCTCTATACCCTCCCTTACCTTGTCGGCCACCATGTACAAGGTATCCTGCATAAGGGCTTCAGCGCTTACCCATCCCTTGTTCAGGATGATCGGCTTCCCCACGAAAAGAAAATTCTGTATCAGCTCGTTGACGCGATAAAGCTCTTTCTTAAGGTTATCGAGGAGGTTGTTGATATCGTCGCTTTCCGATATCCCCTCTTCCGCGAGCCTTTCCTTTATGTGACCGATGGAGAGGGAGAGGAAGTTGAGGGGATTGCGTATCTCATGGGCAATACCCGAGGCGAGCTGGCCGATCATCGAAAGCTGCTCCGTCTTTTTTAATTTTTCTTCGAGGTTCTTCCTTTCGGCCAGCTTCTCGACCATCTCGTTAAAACTGTTCACCAGCACCCCTATCTCATCCTTCCTCTCGGTTTTCGGTATTCTGACGAGCTTTCCCTGGGCGATTTTCCTGCTTGCGTTCGCAATCTTCTTGATGGGGTCGGTATACCGGTCGGCAAGGATCAACGACGCGACGATGCCTATGCCGAATGCGAAAAGGGTGCTCAAGATTCTCTTGAAGTGATTCCTTCTTTGCAGGAACCTGTAATCATCAAGGATCATGCTTATGTGGATGTAGCCGAGATTTTGGCCCTTGATGGAGACAGGCATGATCACGTTGTAGAGGCGCTGCCCCTCTTTTCTACTCTCTTCTCCGAGTTTGGCTGTGATGATGAGATTTTTTTTCTGCGCGACCTTATCCTGCCCCGCTATCTTCTTCGGGTTTTCCGTAGTACCTATCTTTTTCGGGTTCGAGCTCGCTATCACCTGGGCGTCATCACTGATGATCGATATTTCCTTGACACCTTTCCGGTTGAGCATATCCACATAACTCTTGAGCCGCTGGGTGTTGTTACCCCTGTACGTCAGCTCCTCCACGCTTATCTGGATCGCCTTCGTCACGTCATCGAGGTCGTCCGTGACCTTATCGATGATCAGCTCTTCGCTCCTTGCCGAGATGATGGAGAGAGAGCTTATGGATACGAGGAGGATGAAAAGGAGGATCAAGAGAAGCTGCGTTCTGAGGGAGAGACCCCGAAAAATGGCCTTGACGTTCGTCAGGCGTTTAATGGCGTAGAAAATCTTTGCTCCAACCATGCTATTCTCTCAAGTATACTATCTCTCGGGATCAAGCGGTAGAGTTCTTTCAGGGGTGGGCCGCTCTTCCTGCCGCTGATCGCTATACGGAGAAGCATGAACAACTCCCTCTTCGAAAGGGTGCTCTCCTTCTCCAGTTCTTTGAAGAGACTCTCGAAATCGTCGTGGTCCCCTTCGGCTATCCTTCGGAGGATCTCCGGTATCTGCGATAAGTCCTTTAAGGACGAAAGGAAGCTTATCCCCTCCTCCTCGACATCGGCACTGTCGAATATGGCCAGCATCGAGCGCATCTCCCGAAGCGTCCCCGCGTTTTCCCGCAAAATTGCCACCTTTTCACGGTCCGTTACCGGCAAGCCCATCCGTTCTGCGAGAAGGCCGGGCTCCATGGCCTTTATATGCTCTTTGTTCAGCCACAACAGCTTCTCGACATCGAACAGGGCGTCCGACGATGAAAAAGACTCGAGGGAAAATGTCTCTATCAGGCTGTCACGGCCCATAAACTCGCTGTCCGTCTTCCGGCCGATAACAGCCAGGTAGTTCACCATAGCCTCCGGCAGGATGCCCAAGCTTCTGAACTCCGCCACTGTCGTGGCGCCGTGCCTCTTGCTTAATGGCTTCCTGTCTCTGCCCGTGAGCAGCGAATGGTGCGCGTATGCGGGCGGCGACTGCCCAAAGGCAAGAAAGAGCATAATCTGCTTCGGCGTGTTCGAGAGATGATCGCCCCCCCTGACGACGTGGGTGATATCCATCAAAAGATCGTCCACCGCGGCGGCGAAGTTGTAAGAGGCCACCCGGTCTGTTCTCATGATGATAAAATCGTCCACATGGTCGGCAGGAAATTCCATCTCTCCGTGGATCATGTCCTTGAAGGCGATCTTTCTCTCAAGTGATTTGAACCTGAGCACAAAAGGCCGGCCCTGCGCCTCAAGCCCTCCTATGGTCGCTGCGCTCAGGTTCCGGCAGGTCTGCCCGTACCTCGGCGGTATCTTGAGGCGTTGCGCATCAGCGCGGGCCTTTTCCAACTCCTCTTTTGAGCAGAAGCACTTGTAGGCAAGACCTTTATCAAGAAGCGTCCGGCTATAAGCCCGGTAAATATCGAGCCTTTCCGACTGCCGGTACGGCCCCTCGTCGGGCGTCAAACCAAGCCAGGCCAGATCGTCCCCGATGGCGTCTTCAAAGAGCGTTTCCGACCGCTCCAGGTCGGTATCCTCTATTCTCAGGATAAAGCGACCCTTGTTGTGCCGGGCAAAGAGGTAGTTAAGGACAGCCGTCCTCCCGTTGCCCACGTGCAGGTTTCCAGTGGGACTGGGTGCAAACCGTACCCTTACCATGTGGCGCCCCTATTCCAGAAGGCAGACCGCGAAAGACTCAATCCCTTCTTTCCTCCCGGTAAAGCCCATGCCCTCGGTTGTCTTGCCCTTGATGCTTATCCTCGTGACGTCCACCGCCATAATGCGGGCAATATTCGCCCTCATCTCCACGCTATACTGTTGGATCCTGGGTGCCTCGCACACGATGACCGCGTCCACGTTGACGATCTCGTAACCCCTTTCCCTCGCAAGCTCGACAGAGCGGGCGAGGATCCTCGCGCTTTCTATGCCTTCTATGCCCTTATCCGTATTCGGGAAATGCACGCCTATATTGTCCGCACCGGCCGCGCCCAATATCGCGTCGCTTATCGCATGGAGCAGTACATCTCCATCCGAGTGGCCGAGCAGGCCCAGCGGATGCGCGATGCGCAACCCGCCAAGGAACAAGGGCCGGCCCACGACAAAAGCATGCGCGTCGTAGCCGAGGCCGATCCTCATGCATTTCCCTTGAGCTGTGCGAGGATTCCTCTCGCAATAAGCAAATCTTCAGGGGTCGTTATCTTGATGTTGTAGGGGGAGCCTTCAACCACCTTGACCTTCTTGCCGA
>Ga0326728_10023799_pt1 | contig 11171 bp, 8 predicted proteins | sample MB3enrmetagenome_FD_207602 | JGI IMG/M metagenome (GOLD analysis project Ga0326728, IMG submission 207602) | Lab enriched peat soil microbial communities from McLean, Ithaca, NY, United States - MB31MN | ecosystem: Environmental > Terrestrial > Soil > Wetlands > Peat | place: USA: New York... | reverse complement strand
GAGATGCGGCGGCGGGGTCGGAGGATTCAAGGGGCAGCGGACTCAGCGCCGTCCGCACATCGGTGGGAAGCTCTTCCCAAACGTCTTCCCAGGTGGCGACGAGCTTGGCGCCCTGCTTGATGAGCGTATTCGGTCCCCAGGAATTTTTGTTGGTGACGTTGCCGGGCACGGCGTAGACATCGCGGTTTTGTTCGAGGGCGCAGCGCGACGTGATGCGCGTGCCGCTGTATTCGGCAGCTTCGACAACGAGCACGCCGGCGGACATGCCGCTGATGATGCGATTGCGGATGGGAAAATTCTGCGGAGTGGGCGCGGTGCCGAGAGCGAATTCGGAAATGAAAGCGCCGCCAAGGGAAAGGATCTGGTCGGCGAGACGCGCATTTTCCCTTGGGTAGATAACGTCGATGCCGGTACCGAAAACGGCGATGGTCTTACCTTTGGCGGAGACGGCTCCGCGATGCGAGGCGGTGTCAATGCCGCGCGCCAGACCGCTGACGATGACGAGTCCCTGCGCCGCAAGATCGCAGGCCAGACGCTCGGCCATGCCAACGCCGTAGGGAGTGGGATGACGGGTGCCGACCATGGCAATGCCGGGGCGGGAGAGCAGAGCGGCGTCTCCTTTAACAAAGAGGGCGACGGGGGGATCGTAGATTTCCCTGAGGCGCGGTGGATATTGGGAGTCGCTCAGGGCGACGACGTGGGTATTGACGGCGGCGGCTTTGGCCAGTTCTTCCTGCGCGAGTTCGAGAGACTTGCCAGTGGCAATGGATTGCGCGGAAACGGCGCGCATGCCGGTGGCTTCGAGTTCGGTGAGGCTGACTTGGAAGACGCGATCAACCCTGCCGAAATGCTCGACCAGCTTGCGGATGCGCGAGGCTCCGAGGCCCTGGGTGAGCGAGAGTGCCAGCCAGAACGTGGCGTCGCGGGAGGCGGTTTCGGGGACCGTGCTGGCTGGGGAAGTATTGCTGGCCGGGGGAATGGCGCTTGCGGCATTTGTGGTCGGCATACGGGGTGACGCTAGCGAGGCGGCACGGCGCTGTCAATGATGGCGCGCACAGCAGTTTTGGTAGAATTCGCAACGTGATGAGCCGCTTAAGGATTTCGGCAATTTCCTATTTGAATACGGCGCCGCTGATGTGGGATTTTGAGCATGGTAAGGTGGGCGCCGACTTCGAAATTTCGTACACGATTCCTTCGGCGTGCGCGCGAGCGCTGGCGGAGGGCAACGCCGATATTGGGATTATTCCGGCGGCAGCGTATGCGACGATCCCGGATCTTGCAATCATTCCCGATATTGCGATTGCGGCACGCCGGGCGGTGCGGTCGATACTGCTGGTGAGCAAAGGCCCGATCGAGCGGGTGAAGACGGTAGCGCTCGATGCCTCGTCGATGACGTCGGTAGCGCTGACGAAGATTCTGTTTGCGAAATGGCTGGGCGGGGCGCGCGAGTATGTGATGAAGGCTCCATATCTGAACGAGATGCTCCGCCATTGCGACGCGGCGTTGCTGATTGGCGATCCTGCGCTGCAGGTGGACCGCGAACGCTACGTCACGCTTGATCTGGCAGAGGAGTGGCAGGCGCGCACGGGGAAATCGTTCGTGTTCGCTTTCTGGGCCGTGCGCGAAGCGGCGCTTGCGGGACGGGATGCGGTGGCGATTGCGGAGGTATTTAAAACATCGCGCGATCACGGAATGAGGGCGGAAAACCTGGAGGCGATCGCAGAGGAGTGGTCGGGGCAACTGGAACTGCCGATCGAGATGGTGCGGGCGTACCTCGAGCACAACATTCACTATTATCTTGACCAGCCGTGCCTGGAAGGGTTGAAGCTGTTTTACCGGTATGGGGCGGAGGTAGGGGCGCTACCGACGCCCCCGGAACTCCGAATGCTACGCACGGCGGCTCCGCGAAGGATTATTGCTTGACGCTCTATTGCTTGACGCTCTCCAGCAGTTTCTTCTCGGCATCGCTCGGAGGCTCGGAACGGCCGCCGAGATGCTTGGCAATAAACTCCTCACTCGCGGCGTAGAAGGCCATGCGATTTTCCGGGCGGGCGAAGCCGTGGCCCTCGTCGGGAAACACATAGTAGTCGACCGGCTTGTTGTTCTTACGCATGGCGGCGACGATCTGATCGCTCTCCGCCTTGTTGACGCGAGGATCGTTGGCGCCCTGTGCGATCAGGAGCGGGACCTTGATCTGATCGGCTTTGAACAACGGCGACTGGGCTTTGAGGAACGCTTCATCCTCGCCCATGCGCTTGTGGAAGACGGCTAGCAGCGTAGACCAGTAGGGAGGGATGGTCTTGAGCAGGGTGTTGAGGTTGGATGGGCCAACGATATCGACACCGCAGGCATAGGCGTCAGGCGAGAAGGCAACGCCGGCCAGCGTGGCATAGCCGCCATAGCTGCCGCCCATGATGCAGACCTTCTTTGCATCCGCGATTCCCTGACTGACAACCCAGTCCTTGCCGTCGAGCAGGTCGGTGCGCATGGTGCCAGCCCACTGGCGATCTCCGGCGTTCAGGTATTGCTTGCCGTATCCGGTGGACGCCCGGAAGTTGGGCTGCAAAACGGCATAGCCGCGATTGGCCAACCACTGCGCATCCGGATCGTATCCCCAAAGATCGCGGGCCCAGGGACCACCGTGGGGAAATATGACCATGGGCAGGTTTTTGGCTTCTTTGTCGGCGGGGGTGGTCAGGTAACCGTAAATGGTCATTCCGTCACGAGCCTTGTATTCAATCGGCCTGACCTTCGCCAGCTTGAACTTTTCCAGCGCGGGACGGTTGCTGAAGAGCATGGTTGCTTGTTTGGAGGCGCGGTCGTAAAGGTAGTAATAGATGGGAGCGTCGTCGCCCTGGTAGGCGACGATCCACTTATCGTCAGCGAGATCGCGGCGGATATCGCTAATATCGGCGTCGCGCACCTTCTTGAGGGCGGCGAGATCGGCGGCGATGTCATCGCCGATGGGCTGGAAGTCACGGCGCGCGCGCAGGAAGACTACGGCTTCCAGCTTGCTGCTTTTCGGATGAGTCACCGTAAAAGCAACATCGTACTGCGGGTCTTCGGCGATGACGGTGCGCTTGCCGGTGGCGAGGTCGAACGAGAGCAGGCGGGCGGCGTTGGCGTCGACGGAAGTGATTACGAGAAGAGATTTGTTGTCGGCGGTGAAGTTGTCGACGTTGCCCAAGGTCTCGTCGGGGCCCCACTTGATGAGCTCGCGCCAGGGCGCGCTGGCGTTATCACGGACGCGGACGATGGTGCCGCCGTCAGGGGTGGTGGCCTGGGCGGCTCGCACGACGAGATCGTGATCGGCCTGCCAACTGCCGACGTCGCCGGGATTTTGCGTATCGAGGGTGAGTTCGCCGGTTTTCAGATTCACACGGTAGACGTCAAAAACGCTGGGATCGCGCTTGTTGAGTTGGATAAGCACGGTATCGGGAAAAGCAGGTTCGAGCGCCACGAAATCGGCGCGAACCTTTTCGTAGGGGGTGAGGTCGCGTGTTTGTTTGGTGGCAAGGGTGGACTGGTAGATGCGCCAGTTTTCGTCGCCGTTCTGATCCTGCGCGTAGAGGATATGCTGCGAGTCGTATTGCCAGAAGAAATTGCGGATGCCGCGCTTGCGGTCGTTGGTGATGACGCGGTCGTCGGTTTTGCCGAGCGTGCGCACCCAGACGTTGAGCACGCCCTGATCGGGGGCTAGGTAGGCAAGCATGGTGCCGTCGGGCGAGATTTCCGGCGAGGTGCGTTCGGGGTTGCCGAAGAGGACGTTTCTCGGAATCAGGGGTGCGGAGGACTGGGCGAAGACCGCGGCACAGAGGCAAAGGCAAAGGACAGGAAGAGACAGAATGCGGAATTGGGGCATGAAAATTCCTCCCACGGTTCGGATTGTACGCGCAGGAAGGTACGGAGTAAGTGGGCGTTGGGTTCCGCGAATCGGAAAGATGCCACTAAATGTCGCAAGGTGCGACTAGCGATGCTGCGCCTGCGAAGCTCGTCTCGCCTTTTCAGCCCGAACCAGCAGATCCTCGGCAATTTCGCTCCTCGGAGGAAAACCCCAGTAGATCTTCGAGGGTAGGGCAAACGAGATTTCCGTTCCAAACTTCCCTGGTGAGGCGAGCCTGAGCGTGATCTGGGCGGAAATGTTTTGTGGGTTTTTCCAGAAGTTGACGTTGATGATGTTGGAGAGTGGGACCGTATCTTCTTTATCTGATTTCCTGACCAGCAAATGATCGCCGCAATCAAATACGGCGTCGACGAAATCCTGCCGGGACGGTAGCATGGAGCAGACGCAGATGACGGCCATTACGCCGACCGCCACAAGCAACATCGGGCTTCGTTCGTAAGCCCCGGCCCACAGTAACAAAAAGAAAAGCACGCCCAGAAGGCCAAAAACAATATATAGGCTGCCCTTGATCGACGTCGGACACGGCGCTGAGATCCTCTGCATAACACCATCCAGCGTGCGTTCAGACACTCACGTGAACGAAGGCGTTGCTCCCGTTCCACAACGGCAATGCTGGCCTCTCACGAGCGCACACTGTCAATTCTTGCGCTGGCTTTCCGCCACGGCCAAGTGACTGTCGTAATCAGATGAATGAGAAGACGATTTCCCAGCTACCCAAGGGCCCTGCCCATCTTTCCCCAGGACTCGCGTCCACCCCCTCCCACCAGCTAAAATAGCCATTACTGTGGGGTAATGATGTCTTTGACCAAGCAGCAAGCTCTGGAGATGTTTCAGTGCGATGACCTGATCGGCGTTGGGATGGAGGCCGATGCGGTGCGGCGGCGACTGCATCCCGAAGGCGTGGTCACCTACATCATCGACCGCAACATTAATTACACGAATTTCTGCACGGAATACTGCACGTTCTGCGCATTTTATCGGCCGTTAAAGGGCGACCCGGCGCGCGTGAGCGAGGGCTACATTCTCGACTTCGACACCATCTACGAAAAGATTCGCGAGACAGTGGAGCTGGGCGGAACGGGCGTGTTGATGCAGGGAGGACTGCATCCCGACCTGAAGATCGAATGGCACGAGAAGATGCTCAGCGGGATCAAACAGCGGTTTCCGAAGGTTCATCTACACTGCTATTCGGCGTCGGAGATTCTGGCGATTGCCGAGTACAGCGGCCTGAACGTGCGCGACACGATCGTGCGGTTGCGGGATGCAGGGCTGGATTCGATTCCCGGCGGCGGGGCAGAGATTCTGGACGACGAGGTGCGGCACAAAGTGGCGCGGCTGAAGTGCCTAACCGAAGACTGGCTGCTGGTGCATCGCACAGCGCATCAACTCGGCATGCGAACGACGGCGACGATGATGTTCGGCGTGGGCGAAACGTTTGAGCATCGGATCAATCACTTTGACGCGGTGTACCGGCTGCAGGAGGAGACGGGCGGGTTCACGGCGTTTATTCCGTGGAGTTTCCAGCCGGCAAATACGGCGCTGGGCGGGCGGAAATGGGATGAGGCGACGGCGGTCGAGTACCTGAAGGTGCTGGCGATCGCGCGGCTGTATCTATCGAATATTCATAATGTTCAGGCAAGTTGGGTAACGCAGGGGTTGAAGGTCTGTCAGATGGGGCTGCGGTTTGGCGGCAATGACGTGGGCTCGGTGATGCTGGAAGAGAATGTGGTGAAGGCGGCAGGCGTAACGAACTGCACGACCGAGGAAGAACTGCGGCGGATTATTCGCGATGCGGGGTTCCGTCCGGCGCAGAGGGATACGTTGTATCGGCAGTATTTTTTGAATTAGGCGTTCGGCGCGAGAGCTTGGCGTCACGGCCCTAACCTACCGGAAGATAATAGTCACGCAAAATGCCATGGGCGATGACTTTCACCGGATTAATTGAACGCTGTTACCACAGTGGGTGCAGGTAGAACCCAACCAAATTTACAGCGTCTCAACGAGAGGTTGCCAGAGTTCGACTCGATTGCCCTCGGGGTCGGTGATCCAGGCGAAGTGGCCGTAGGACGCGGATTCCTGGTGGGGGTCGATCGGGATGTTGGCGGCGCGAAGCTGGGTGAGGAGAGCTTCGAGGTCGTCGACGCGGTAGTTGATCATGGCGCGCTGTGTGGGAGCGCCGAAGTGGTTGGTGGTGTCGGGGAAGAGCATCCAAGCGGTTTGGCCGGTACCGGCGGGGACTTCGTCGGACCAGAGGAGTGTGGCACCGCCGTATTCGGCAAGCTTGATGCCGAGGTGCTGGGCGTACCAGCCGGCGAGGGCCTTGGGGTCGCGGGCTTTGAGGAAGACGCCGCCGATTCCGGTGACTCGTGCCATGAGGATCTCCTTGGGTTTGCGAGCGAGGGAAGAAAAGCAGATCTCACCACCGCGCTACGGGATGATACCAATTAAGCGAAACGGCGTGAAATCCCTCGTGGGGCGACTTAAAAGCAATCAGGCCCGAAGTTCCGCATCGCATCAGCGATCCCCTCATCATTTACAATGCCTTGTCTGCAATTACTTCCTCAGATGTTCATGGCCCTGCTACTTCAACCTTCGGCGCTCGCGATGATTCTTGAGTCCAAGGGCATCGGGCATTATCTCCGCCAGCATTTTCTGGACAAGACGTTTCAGGGTTTGTATCAGGTCAACGCCTTCGACCTGGCGCTGCTGATTCCATACTTTGTTGTGCTGATCATTCTGGCGGCGTATGGCGGGCACCGATATTGGCTGGTCTACCTTTATTACAAGAATAAAAAGAACAAGACGACCGAGGCTCCCGAGCATTTTGCGGAATTGCCGACCGTGACGGTGCAGCTACCCATCTTCAACGAGAAATATGTCGTCGACCGGCTGCTTGACGCGACGTGCCGGTTCGACTATCCGCGAGAGAAGCTGGAGATCCAACTGCTCGACGATTCGACCGACGAAACTACCGAAGTCGCGCGCGGGCTGGTGGAGCGCTATGCGGCGGCGGGGTATCCAGTGGTTTATATCCATCGCGACAATCGCGAGGGGTTCAAAGCGGGGGCGCTGGAAGCGGGGCTGAAGGTAGCGAAGGGCGAGTTTGTTGCCATCTTCGACGCCGATTTCGTTCCGCCACGCGACTTCCTGCTCGATTGTATTCACCACTTCACCGACCCCAAGGTGGGCATGGTGCAGACGCGGTGGACGCACATCAATCGCGACTACTCGCTGCTGACGGAAGTGGAAGCCATCCTGCTCGACGGACATTTTGTGCTCGAACATTCTGGCCGAGCGCGCAGCGGAGTATTTTTCAATTTCAACGGCACGGCGGGCATGTGGCGGCGGAAGGCGATCGAGGAAGCCGGAGGCTGGGAGCACGACACGCTGACCGAGGACACGGACCTGTCGTATCGCGCGCAGCTCAAGGGCTGGAAATTTCTTTATCTGCAGGATGTGGAGTGTCCGGCCGAGTTGCCGGTGGAGATGACGGCATTCAAGACGCAGCAGGCGCGCTGGGCGAAGGGGCTGATCCAGGTCTCGAAAAAGATGCTGCCGAAGATTATGTCGAGCGACATCTCGCGGCACCAGAAAATCGAGGCATGGTATCACCTGACGGCGAACATCAGTTATCCGCTGATGATTGTGCTTTCGGTGCTGCTGCTGCCGGCAATGATCATCCGCTTTTACCAGGGATGGTTTCAGATGCTCTACATCGACCTGCCGCTGTTCATGGCATCGACGTTCTCGATTTCGAGTTTCTACCTGGTTTCGCAGAAAGAACTTTTTCCGAAGTCGTGGCTGCGGGCGTTTCTGTTTCTGCCGCTGCTGATGTCGCTGGGAATCGGGCTGACGATCACCAACACGGGGGCGGTGCTGGAAGCGCTGATTGGCAGAGAAACTTCTTTTGTACGCACGCCGAAGTATCGCGTCGAATCGAAAAAGGACAAGGTTCGCGCCAACAAATACCGCAAGCGGCTGAAGTGGGTACCGTGGATCGAGCTGGCGGTGGGATGCTATTTCGCGCTAACGGTGTATTACGCGATCGATAACGAAAACTACTTCACGGTGCCGTTCCTGCTGTTGTTCGTGATCGGCTACTGGTGCACGGGGCTGATGTCGTTGCTGCAGGGACGGTTTTCAGGATTGGCGACGAGCAGCGAAGCGCACACCAAACCCTTCCCGGTGGGCGTGTAGAGAACGAATATTAAGGCAGTTTGTAGTCGACCTTAATTTCTGTTTCCCTGCGGATGGGTTTTCCATTGAGCAGAAAGGGTTGAAAGCGCCAGCGGGCGACCGCAGCGACAGCGGACTCCGCCAGTACCGTCGGGCCTTGGACCACCTTCACGTCGCTGACGCTACCATCTTCGTTCACCATCGCACTCAGTATGACCCGACCCTCAATTCGCTGGGTTCTTGCCTGCTGGGGATAGTCGGGAGAAATACGCTTGAGCAGCCGGCCACCGGAAAGTCCCTGCGACACCGGAGCTGAGATGCTGGGAACGACGGCGGTCGAGGGCAGAACGTCGTTCAGCGAAGAGGAATCGGAAGCGGCGGAAACAATGGAGGGCGGAGAGACGATCTCGGGGGAGGAATCGGGCGCGGAGGAGTTCGCCGAGGCCTGCGAAGGAACGACGGTCGAGGCGGGCGAAGTGACGGCGGCTGGGGCGACGGTTCGGGACAAGTCGATTTGAGGCGTGGCGCCGAGTGAGATCAAGACGTTTTTTGAAGCGAGCTTTAGCCCTGACGAAATCGCGGGGGAAGCTTCCCGAGGGTACAGCCTCTCGCCGCCGGGATTCGGCTTCCAGACGGGATCATCGTCGGGCAGGCGAGGTGCGGCTGCAACGGCAGCCGAGGCCTGGGCAGGGGCGGTGCCTTGGTCGCGATCGGGGCCGCTCCAGCCAAGCCAGATTCCCATGCCGACGAGCATGATCGCAACTGCGCCAATCCCCCAAAATACAGCGCGACGGGATCGTTCGCCGACAACTGCGCCGAGAACTTCGCCGAGGGGATCGGAGGCAGCAAGCAGGCCCCGATTGCCCGGCTTCAGCGGAGGTTCGCTATCGGAAAGAGGCGAAGCTCCGTGGGGATGAAGAGCGCGGGCATGCTCGGCGAGCGCGGCCAACTGCTTGAGCACCGGAAGCTCATGCCCGGTGAAGCTCCCGGGAAGCGCGGCAAACAGTTCGAGAATGCCGTTGACATCCTGGCGTCCGAGAAGAGGCAGCACCACGATGGACCGCACGCCCAGAGCCTGGCAGACTTCCGCATCGACCAGGGGATGGCTGGCGGTATCGGGGCAATACTGAGTCGCGCCGGAACGAAGACACTCGCCGGAGATGCCGGCATGAGGATTCAAGCGGGCACCGAGAGGAGGCGCCGTGTCGCCGGAGCGGGCACGGCAGACCATTTCGCCGTCTTTCCACATGGCAATGGCCACGCCAGAGGCGCCGGTAATAAGGAGGGCGGCGTCGGCGAGGGCAGCGAGGATCGAATCCAAGGAGTTTTCGCGGGAATAGACCATTTCCTTCAGAGAATTGAAGATGGCGATCTCCTCACTTTGAAGGGAGGGAAAGGGAGCGGACGGATTTGTGGAGTCGTGCTCGTGGCCGGCAAGCAAGTTCGAAGAAGAAACCGGTGCTGATGGCGGCAGGACCAATTATGTTCTCACTCGCGAACCGGGCCAGAGGTACGCGCTGGGCGAAGCAGAAATCATGGATCTAGACGAGTGGATTGGCCGAAGTATGCGGCAACATCCCGCGACTGTCAAGGAAAGTCAGCGTTCCGACACCAGATAGTAAGGGCAATAGTACGGGCATAAGATGACGCTTAAACGAGTGGCATCCGTTAAGACAAGATCGGGATACGACGGAGCATCGCGCCATGCCAAGTTGGCGCGAAGGCGACGAGCCGAGCACCAAACTAACTAACAAAACCACCGGGCGCGGGTGCTAACCTGAGAACGCTCTGGTCGCTTGCAAATAGCCGCAAGGAATATTGCAGGGAAACGACCTCAAAAAGCTTTTTCGAACGGTGGAAGCGCTGGCGGACCTGGGGCCGGAACTGACGGCGGACCGGGACTTCCGGCATACCTCGCGCGTGATCCTGACGGCCGTGATGGAGGCGATAGGGGCGCGGGAGGGCGTGCTATTTTCTTTCAGCGAACGACCTTCGATGCTCACGTCGCTGGACGCGCAGGGCTTCGCCCTGCTGCCCGAGCCGGCGATCATTCCTCTTCTACCGCGACACATACAGAGCCTGACTGGCGCGCCCGGAGCGGTGCTGCTGGACAGTGCGTCGACTGACGTGTTTCTGAGTTCGAACGGCAACGTGGCGCCGGAATTGTTCAAGTGCGTCTACCCGCTGAAAGTGCGGGGCAAGCTGGTAGGAGCGATCGCGCTGGGGCGGCGGGTGGGTGAAGCTGCCTACGAAGACATGTCGCTGGATTCGTTGCGAACCATCGGCAGTTTCGTGGCGCTGGCGATTCAGAACCACAATCTCAGCCAGACTCTGGCCCAGCGGGTGGCGGAAAATCTGCGGCTGCTGGCTTCGCTGCACGGCTTCTACGACAATGCGCTGGAAGCGTTTGCGACGGCCATCGACGTGAAGCACGTCGACATTCACGGGCACTCGCTGCGGGTGGGACGGTATGCGCAGGCCATCGGAGAGGCGCTGGGCATGGATCCGAGCAGCGTCGCGTCGCTGCGCTCGGCGGGATATTTGCACGATATCGGCAAGGTCGCGGTGGACGCGCGGCTGTTCGCCAAAACTACGTCGCTCGACGCGGAGGAGTCGCGGTTGATGCGCGACCACACGGTGGTGGGACACCAGATTGTGAGCCAGGTGCAATTTCCGTGGCCGCAGATTCCGGAGATCGTGCGCTGGCATCACGAGCGGGGCGACGGATCGGGCTATCCGGACGGACTGCATGCGGAAGAAACGCCGCAGGCCGTGCGCATCATCGCGCTGGCGGACTCATTCGACGCGATGACAAGCGAGCGGCCCTACCGGGAACGGCTGTCGGTAGGATCGGCGCTGCATGAACTGATCCGAATGACGCCACAACTATACGATCCACAGGCATTGCAGGCGCTGCTCATTCAAGTGCGGCGAGATGCGGTGGGCTCCAACCGGATTCCGGTTCTTGAATCGGGCGCGGCAAGCCTGTCGCCGAACGACGTCGATCAACTGGCATCGACGTTGCAGCACCGGATCACGCGCAACCGGACCTATTTGATCTAAGGATCGATCATTCCTCGCGCCCTTCCCT
>Ga0326728_10023798_pt1 | contig 11172 bp, 20 predicted proteins | sample MB3enrmetagenome_FD_207602 | JGI IMG/M metagenome (GOLD analysis project Ga0326728, IMG submission 207602) | Lab enriched peat soil microbial communities from McLean, Ithaca, NY, United States - MB31MN | ecosystem: Environmental > Terrestrial > Soil > Wetlands > Peat | place: USA: New York... | reverse complement strand
AGAAGCTGCGTGGCGAACCACGACCGGGAGCGAGAGGCCGGCATTGATTGGCACCGTTTCTTGAGGGACGTTGAGGCCGCACTGGTAGGCCATCACTACCTGGTTAAGAAGGACCTGGAGCGCCTCCGGGGAGCGGGAGGGGAATCGCATGGCGCGTGAGGCGGCCCAAAGCCAAGAAGGTCACCTCATCTATTCGGTCGCCAAGATCACGCGGCCCAAGCAGGGCGATCTGCCGTCCGTGATGGAGCGGATGAAGCGGGTGTACCAGCATCTTTCGATGGGCCAACCACTCGTTTTTCGCGGCGGTTCCTGGCGGCTGCAGGAACCCGTCGCTGCGACATTAGTGCTCAGGCCGTTCTTGGACCTGTGTAGCCGATACTCGATTCCCGCCGAGCCCTGCAAGACAGATTTGATTACCACGCCCTGAGCAGCGAATTGCCCGCCCCGGATCGGCTTGCCAGCGATTCTGGCCGGATGTTCAGAGGCCCTGCTCTCGGGCCATTATGGCCGGTCGCTCTTGTCCGATTCGCGGACAGGCCGTAGGGCCATAGGCCGCCGATTGCGCGCCGTTGACGGATGCCAAGGCGCTTGGTATCCTTTAGCTATCGGTCGCCGCCGGGGTGGTCTCGGCGGCGTTTTGGTTAAAGAGTCGGTGTCGAAGTTCCTTCGACGTTTGTCGAACTCTGACCGTGCAAGCGGGTGGAATCGAGTGAACTTGGGTGGAATAGGACAACTGGTCAACTAGACATCGGGAGGCAACAAAGGCTTTCTTGACAAGACGTTACGACGACGGGGCGTAGCTCAGCCTGGCTAGAGCGCTTGGTTCGGGAAATAGCGCGTTCTTGGAAGCACATGCGGAAAAGGCCGGAAATTCCGCAGTCTTGTGCGACATTCCTTGCCAAAATGGCTAAGAATGGCAAGTTATTCCGCGCTGGATTCATGTCGCAAGTTACCCTAGATAATAGGAGAACGCGACGTGGCTCGACCCCCGAAGATGTTTGAGCGCCCTGATCGTGAAGGTTGGTGGACCACCAAGGGCGGCGTGTTCCACAACCTCGGCACCGACAAGACCGAGGCCCGCAAGAAGTTCATGCAAATCCACGGCAACGAGACGCCCGTGGGCGCGGACCTGAATGTCCAGGATTTATTGGACTTGTACCTGACGTGGAGTGCCGCCAACCACGCTTCGGTGAATCACAAGCGGATCAAAAGCAACATTGAGTCGTTCAGCAAGTCGCTGCCGCCCCTGATGCGACTCCGTAAGCTGCTGCCCTTGCACCTGACGCAGTGGATCGACGCCCGCTGCCCGAAGCAAACGAAGGACGGCAGCAAGCCCCTCACGGACAACACCCGTCACGGCTATGCCGCCGACGTGCTGGCGGCTTTCAACTGGGCCGTCAAACAGCGGCTCATTGCCGGTTCGCCCTTGCAAGGGTTCACCAAGGCCCCGAAGACCGGGCGCATCGCCTACCTGGCCCCGGAGCAGATGGAAGACTTGCTCGGGCGGATCAAGGACCAGGAGTTTCGGGACTTCCTGGTAGTGACCCTCCGCACTGGCTGCCGGCCGGGGGAGATCAGGGTCTTGGAGGCGCAGTACGTCTTGCTCAAGGAGGGCGTGGCCCGCATCCCGAAGCCCAAGGTCAAGGGGAAGCGCAAGGAGCGGCTCGTGCCCCTGGACGAGGTGGTGCTGGGGATTCTCCGGCCGCGCATGTTGAAGTACCCGCAGGGACCGTTGTTCCGCAATCTCCGCGGCCGTCCCTGGACGAAGGATGCGATCAACTGCCGCTTCAACCGGCTGCGGGAGAGCCTGCCTTACACGGTGTCGGCCTATTCGATGCGGCACACCTTCATCACCGAGGGGCAGAAGAACGGCATCCCGGATTCCGTCTTGGCGGAAATCTGCGGGCACGAAGATTCGTCGATGATTACCAAATACTACGGTCACGCCCGGCTGGACAACACCGTGCTGCGGGACGCCGTGGAGAAGGTCAACCGGCGGGCGGCCGGGGCCTAAAGATCGAAGTGATACCTGCCTTGCTGGGACCGGGGCCGCGTGGCCTCCGTCCCTTGCTTTTGGTAGGCGTCGATGTCGGCCGGCAAGATGCGGATGGTCCGTCCGATGCGGTGGTGTCGCAGTTCGCCGCGTTCCACCATGTCGTAGACGGTGTTCGTGGCAACCTTGAGGCGCTGTGCGGCCTCGGCCACTGTTAAGGCAGACGGCGTGGCGGGATCGGGCTGCCGTAACTCCAGGGTGGCCTGCAGGGCGTCGGCCAGCGTTAAGGATGCGGCGGCGGCCTTATCGCCTTCGGTGCGATCCAGGTACTCGCGGTAGATCGTCCAGGTGGTCGCGTTCATGGTGGTCGGTCTCAAGAGGCAACGAGGCAGGCTTCTGCCTGCGGGTGCCGGAAGATGAAGGTGCCCATCGTCGTGCGGCCGTGTCCCGTGGTGCCAGGGTACTCGTAGCAACGGTCGTCATAGAGCCAGCCGTCCTCCAAGGCGTAGTCGAACAGCGGGCGGTTAGCCAACTCGTCCAGGACGTGTTGGGCCGTGGTGTGGTAGCCGCGGTGCTCCAAGACGAAGTTCACGACCAGCGTGACCTCGAAAGGGGCTAGGAGAGGGAAGAAGCGGACGATGTAGTCCGCCGCCGTGTCCACGCCCTGCAAGAGATCGGCGTTGACCAGGCTGGGGTTGAAGCCGCGGTAGGCCCGCATCACGTCAAAGAAGTCGCCGTGGTGCCAAGAGACTTCGGGGAAGTTCTGGACGTTCTGCTCGTAGATGCCACGGTCGATCTCGACGCCGTGGAATTGGTCGGGCTGAATGAGGCCGGCGTCGAGAATTTGGACCAACTCGCACGCCGGCCCGTCGCACAGGCCGGCCATCGACCAATACTGGTTCGGGCAGGGATGGATCAGCAGTGTTGCCTTGCGGGCGGCCATCTTGCGGGGGCAGGTCCAGTTTTTCATCGGAGTCGCTTCTGAGGGACGTGGTCAAAGTTTTCCGGGTGTCGGTGCGTCGCCACGTTGAGACCGCAGTAGCCGTGCTCGATTAGCCATTGTGGATTTGGCAATTGCCCGTGCTTGCGCGCCAATCGTTTGGCATCTTGTACATGCTCGGCGAGAGACTTGCCCTTTTTGCTTGCCTGCTTGATGTCGGCAAAGGCTGTCGGGTACTTCCGCATCATGTTGTAAAGATTGTTGTAGCCATTCTTTACAAGCCATAGTGGATTCGGCAGTTGCCTGTGCCGACGCACCAATCGCTTGGCGTCTTGCAAGTGCTCTGCAAGGGATTTTGTTTTTCGCAGTTGTTTGATACGGGCGAAGGCTTCGGGATGCCGACACATGGCGCGAGCGAGACAACGATAACCATTCGTTTCCAACCACCACGGATTTGGCAGACGCCCGTGCTCGCACACCAACCGCTTGGCGTCTTCCAAATGATCCGCAAGGCATTTACCCTTTTTACTTGCCTGCTTGATGCCGGCGAAGGCGTCCGGGTGCTCGAACATTGCATAGTGAAGACTGCTGTAACCGTTCCTTAGTAGCCATTTGGGATACGGCAGCCGCCCGTGATCGTGTGCCAGGCGTTTGGCGTCCTGCACATGCTCAGTCAGCGGCTTTCGCTTATGTGATTGTTCGATGTGAGCAAAGGCTTCCGGGTGCTGGCGCATTGCAGTGACGAGACCGTGATAGCCGTTTTGTGCCAGCCATTCGGGATGCGGCAGCAGTCCCTTGATCTTGCGTCTGTGCTTCATGGCGTCTTATCGGAGTTATGTTTGTGAGACGTGCTTGAATAGTGCCGGGTGTGCTCGTAAGGCAAATGAGAGCCCGCTCAGGCCATGTGTGTTGAGCCAGTAGGCACTTGGCAATACACCACCATGTTGTTTAGCAACTTTTTCAGCAGTGCTGATCCATTCCTGGGGTTGTCGTCTCTGTCGCTTGTGTTGTTTGATGCCGTGAAACAAGTCGGGATGCTTTTGCAGCAGACGGACCAGACCCAGATGGCCGGCCTTTGCGAGATCGGCCGGTGATGGTAGTGTTCCTTTATTTGCCTGCGCAAGCGCTTTGGCGACGGCAACCCATTCAGAGCGGGTTTTGTATTTACACGGTTGCGTTGTCTCTTGTTTCATTCCTGCAAAGATCGTGTTACGGTGTTGCTGGATTCTTTGCCGCAACGTATCATATCTGTTTTGACACAGCCATCTCCCTGTTGGAATGAGGCCGTTGTTCTTGCGCGCGAGTGTTTCAGCAATCGCGCGCCAGGCTTTCAAGCTGCGACCTCGCTTGCTTTCTTGCTTGATACCTATGAAGACTTTCGGGTACTTCCGCAAGGCAATGCTAAGCCCATAATGTCCAGCTTCACATAGGCGTTGCTGGCACGGTAGGTGGCCACCATTGGCTTTTGCCAGGTCTAGTGCCAGTTGACGCCACCCGTTCGGCTCCAGTTTATCTACGGTTTCTGTTGGAATGTCGGCGAATTGATCGGCGTGCCGACCGATGAACGTGTTTAGTGTCCTGTGGCCATGCGTGTCCCGCCATGTCCAAGTAGGCATCTTGCCGTCGTTTGCAGCAGCGAGTCGCAATGCCTCGGCGCGATAGTCTTCCAGCGTCCTGGCTCGATGAATCACCTGATTGAGGTGTGCGAAGGCTTCTGGGTTGTCGTGGACGACATTCTTGAGGCTGCCATGTCCGTGTTTTTGGAGCCACCACGGATGCGGGAGGCGACCGTTGTGATCGCGGGCAAGCACTTCGGCCTCCCGGACCCAATCCACAAGCGATTTGTGGTCGTGTTGTGCCTGGGGTATGTGGGCGAATGCGGCGGGATGCCGGCGTAGAACACGGTAAAGCTGTTCATACCCGTTGGCTGACAGCCATCCATAGGTCGGCAGCAGCCCCTTGATCTGGCGTCGATGCTTCATCGCAGCGCTCTCCAGCGTGTGCGGGCCGGTACGCGCGTGATGTGGGCGAACAGGTGTTTGTGTTTGGTCAGCATTTGAACGAGTGCGCTGTAGCCATGCGTCTTGAGCACGGGTAGACGATGGTAGCCGTTCTCTTGGAGCCAGATTTGACTCGGCAGGAGTCCCTTGATTGTGCGCCTGTGCTTCATGGCCGATCATTCCACATTCAGGCAACCGGCGGCTGGTACTTGGCCAACCGCCGGTCGATGCCGGATCGGTTACTTGCCGCGTGACCGCTTTGTGTGCTTGAAGAGTTCTGGGTGTTGCTCGATGGCGGCGTTGAGCGCGCGAGACCCGTGTGCGCGGAGCCATTTGGCGCATGGGAGGCTGTTGCGCCGGACTGGCTTGAAAGCGGTCGGATGGCGCTTGATGGCAGCGACAAGGGCGTCGTAGTTGCAACGCAGCCAGGCCGCGTCCCGCGGAAGAAGGCTGCCGAGTTCGGACTGTTGTGTGCCGCCGTTCTCGCGTGCCAGCTTTTCGGCCAGCCTCACCCACTCGGCCAGCGAGTTGGTTTGCGAGCGCGGGACGCCGCCGTATTTGCGCGCCAGGTTCTCGGCGAGCTTCACCCATTTGGCCAGGGCGCGCGTCCGGTTGGCCTTGACAGCAGCTTCGCTGCGGGACTTCGAGGTGCGGGACTTCGGGGTGCGAGCCATAAGTAGGACTCCCAGGGTTAGGAACAGGGAATAGCCGGCCTAACGCCGGTTTGGTTCTCCAGTGCGCTGTTGTAATTCTTGCGTGCCAAGTCTTCGGCAATCAGGACCCATTCCTCCAGGGTGCGAGTGGTGCGACCAATGACTTTGCGGAGTTCGGCGAAGGTCTGGAAGCCGCACATGCCAGAGGCCCACGTCAAGAGGCCCTCACTCAGGTCCTCGTTCTTGAGGACCTCGAAAGGCACGTTGAGTTTCAGGCCCCGTTGGTGGCGGATGGTATAGGCAAAGCGCTTCCAAAGGGCGGTCCAGGTGGCTTCTAACTGGTCCTCGGGGACGTTGTACTTACGCAGCATTTCGATACCGAGACGCAGTGCGGCTTTGTACGTGCGACCGTGGATGGCGACAACGAAGTCCCGCCACACTTCGGCCCAGGTCTCCGTGCGAGAGAAGAACTTAACGAGGCGATCCGGCCGGCGATCACGCTTGCGGCGCGGTGTCTTGGGTCCGGTGACGGGGATTGGCACGAACACGTCTTCTAGCAGCATCGCGGAGAACATGACCGTGAGGATGGCATTGTGCTGATGCTTGAACTGCTTGCTGTCGGGGATGGCGGCCGGCAGGATTTGGTAGACTTCGGCCTTCTGCTTGCCACGACGAGGACGAAAGAGGCGGCCGATCATCTGGATCATTTCCGGCATCGAGTGGCGTTCGCCGAGGATGATGCAACGCTCGGCTTTATCCCAGTCGAAACCCTCCTTACAAGTGTCCAGGGCCAGGATGATGTCAACGTGGCCGCCTTTATCGAGGTAGGCTTTACGGGCGTTTCGGCCGCGCTCATGCACGAGATCGAGAATGCGCAGGTCGCCCACGCGAATCAGTTGTGCGCCGGTGGCTTTGTCCTGCTCGTAGCGTAGTGGCTGTCGGCAGGACTTGGAAAGCTGCCGACAAATCTTCTTGACTTCTGTGTACTTGCAACGCTCGGCGTAACGGCTTTGGCGCTTGGCCAGGTAAAGGATCGTGGGACAATGCCGCTTGAAGATTCGCTGGAGGGCGTCCAGCGTGCGCCCGCAAACGATTTTCAACTCGAAGGATTCGACCGGTGCGCGTTCGGCGAAGTAATCGTCATAGGGGATTTCGACTGTGCGAAACTTTTCCTCTCGCAGTTTGTCGGGAAGGATGTGCCGCATGTCGCCGCGCTGGTAAGTGGCTGTCGCCAGGCCGACTTGGATGTTGTGGCTGGTGCAATGCTTCACCAGACTGCCGAGGGCATTGCTGACGGTCTCTTGGCTATTGACAATCTGCGCGTTCATTATGTGGTGGCCCTCGTCGATCCAGACGAGCGTGTTCTGGAGCAGGTTGAGCCGTTTGGTACGCCGCAGCCGGCGGTAGGCTTGAGCCAGGGTCGCGTGGGTGCAAATGAGCACGCGATTGATGTGGGCGGAATCGCCCTTGCCGCGCGTGACGGGTGCTCGTAGGAAATTCAAGAGGGTCCGAACCGTATGCGGACTGTTGGGCGCGGTGAGATCAGTGCCCACACGCCAGAGCGGGCGCTGCCCTCGGATGGGAAGCCGCCAACGACGGGCGAAGTTACGCCCAATGATGGTTTGCGGGACTGCGATGATGCAGCGTAGCCGCTTGTTGCACAGCAACTTGGTGAGGGTCACGACGCAGATCACCAGGCTCTTGCCCCAGCCGGTCGGGGCCTCCAGGATCATACAGGGCGCATCCTTGAGCACGCGAACGGCCCCTGTCTGAGACCTGTACAGCTTGGGCTCAGGTGACGATTGTATCGGGGGCCGGGCGACGTGCTTCCAGCCGTGAGAAATCAGGGTGCGTGTCGTGAGTGCCATGTGTTTGGAATTGAAGGTGCTGATACCTGGCGAATCCGCGCTGCCATCAGCGACGAAAACATCGGCGGACGAGACGCAGCAATCGCAAAGGCGACTTGGAGGCCGTTTGGCCTGTCGCAGTCGGCTTGGCGTCGGGGTCTGTAGCCGGCTTGGCGACCGGTCTGACCTCAACCGTCGCCGTGACAACGGCAATGGAAGATACCGGAGTGGCCGCGGCCGGTCGGGCATGACGAGGTGCCAGGGTCGGCCGATCAGCCGCCGGCAGATTCGCGGCCCGCTCCGGTAGGGCTGACGGTGAGGGCAGGGGAAGAGACGGGCGGTGGGCTGAAGAGACGCCCACGGCCGCAAGCACCGTCAGCACGATGGAGGCAATGATGATGATTCGGGTGTTCATGGAAGACTCAGGGGGTGAGAGCAAGTTGATGGTGGTTTGGGCTTAGCCGAGTTGCGATTCCACGTAGTCGCTGTACTCCTTTTCCTTCATGTTCAGGGCCATCTCCTCGCCAATCAGAGTCAACAAATACTGACTCAGTTTGCGGCAGGCCATGCAGCGTCGAGTCCATTGACACCATTCGTTTTCCTGGGCGGCGGTCTGTTCTTCGCCAAGGGCCGTCAGCGCGAACGCCTTGGCTTCGGCCCGTTTCCACTCTTCCATGATCCGGTCGTAGACGGAGAGCAGCGCGGCAGTGCGCTCGTTGCTTTCATGCAGGGCTTCCAGCGCTCGCTTGCGTAGCTCCAACTTGCGACGGTCCTCCCGTGTGAAGGTGTGCCGGCGTCGGCGTTGGCGCACGTGGTCCAGGAAACAGCCCAGGAGGATCAGGACGGCCCCGATTACGAGCCCAGTAACGAAGACGGACGTGTCGTGGATGGTCATGGTGTTTTGGACGGATAGGGGTGCTCGCTGGTCATTGGTACTCCACGATCACACCGGGCAACTCTTGCAGCCGGCGGAAGGCCGCCAGGCGCTCGGGATCGCTGCCGGTGTAGGTCAGCTTGAACAGGTCTTTGGGTTCCAGGGGCGGCATTGGTCCGTCGGCCAGGACGAGTTCGATGTCTTTCTGGTGGGCGGCGGCAATACTGCGGCTGATGTGCAGGAGCGGCATGAGTCACAACTCACGGTACGTGTTTCTCGTTGATGTCGTGCAGCAGTCGGTGGACGTAGCGGCGGGCCGTCTTGAATCGCAGCACCACGGCACTGCCAAGGCAGCCGCCGATGGCCATGCCGATGCCGGAGAGGGCCGAGTTGCCCAGGAGGCTCAGGGTTTGAGCCCCGTGTATCACGGCGTAGGTGATTGCGGAACCGGCGGCCCCCGCGACGACCACCAGGGCCAGGGCCCCGGTGGCAAAGGCGATCAGGCGCTTCATGGCGGACTCCCGCTGGGAGGGTTGAAGGTGGCTTTCGGCCCAGCCACGGACTGTCTCGTTGACCCCAGGCCCGTGGTTGTCCAACGCGATGGCAGCCTGCTTGCCGTTGTGCTCAATGTGGAGCCACACATTGTCGTCATCCCGGCTCAGGTCCACAGTGGCTCTTGCGGTTTGTGGTGCCATGCTTGTTCTCCTCACTCACACATTTCCGACCCGAGGCGCGGTTAGAGTGTCAGCCTTGGAATTTGGCAGCCCGAGGGCCTCTCGGCTGACCGGATACGGGTCAAAGCGCATCCAAAACCGGTCGTAACGGTTGTGCGGCCCCTCGCCGGCTCCGGCCAGGTCTATGAGCCAATGGCCTAACTCATGCACCGGGGTCCAGAGAAGCTGGGCGCGTGGGAGACGCCGAATGACCCAAATGGTTCGGGTCTTCGGGTGGTAGCAGGCCACGTCAGAGGACGTGAATTGAGGCGGGATGAAGTCGCAGAGTTTGATTCGCAGCCACGGCCGCTTCACGGCTGGCAGCCTTCCAGCAGCTTGTGGGCCTGCTCGACGGCTGCGCCCCAGCGTTTCATGCGGGGACCTTCCCAGCCTTGCCCCTCGCGCTCGCGGACAGCGTAGAAGTGGTCGTCCAGGCCGCCGGCCTCGAACAGGTCATGGAGCACCTGGATCGGATCGGCCAGTTCACCGGACGCCATTGCGCAGGAGAGATTCAGTTCCATGAGGGCGTAGTGGCAGGCCATGAGGATTGCTCTCTGGTCCTCGGGCTGCGCCTGACCGTTGACGACCCGCTCCAGGTTCGATTTCACGGTCGCCAGCATGAGCAGGCTACGGAGGCGCATCGTGTGAGCTTGCTCTGTCATAGCCACCTCCATTGCGCCACACGGGTGAGGACGAAGCTGATCCGCATTTCGGTGTCCTCGTGGAGACGCATGTGGTCACGGTTCTTCTCGAACCAGGTGAAGTTGCAAGGGTCGGGCCAATGGCCGTGGTAGGCTTTGCCGGCCGCAAACCAGTCAGCGACCATCTCGCGGACCTGGACTATCGGCATGGGGAGTGGCTCGTTGCCACCGTTGCTGCGGTCAATCCAGTATTCCGGGTGATGGTCGTTGTGGTTCTGGTGGTGGACCCAGGCGCGGTCGAAGCCGTCCGCATTCTTCTTGTCGCCGTAGAACCAGCGGGCGTACTCACGGAACTCGGCGAGGGAGAACTTCGAGAGGTCGTGGACGACGAGCCGCCAAAACGGGACTCGCAGGTGACAGCCTGCCACAAGCACGTACCATTTGTGCAGGAGGACGACCTTCAGGAATCGGAGATACTGGTTCATGGCCTACGCAAGCTCGCGTTTGACATCTTCGTGGTCATGCAGCCGGCCAGCTTCGATGTCTTGCAAGCCGCGCTTGATTTCCAACTGCCCGACGCGGGCCTCCAGGCGCTTGATGCGCTCGGTCACGGTTTCCGTGGGCGTTGGCAGGCTGGCAAGCGCCACGTCGAGCAGGTCGCGGATGGCTTTTGCCCGTGTGACGACCTGCCCGGTAAGAGCCCGTTGCTGTTCACGGTAGGCATTGAGCCGCTCCCAGCGGGGGCGGTCGAGCAAAATCTGACAGTAGCCGGTGTAGGTCTTCATGGTGCTGCCTTTCAGTAGGTCCTCCGCTTGGAGCCATGATTCAGCGCGTCCTGCAGGTGCTTCCGCACGCTGAAGCTCTTGTAGTCATGGGCGGCGTCGTAGGCGTCCACTACGGCGTCAAGGGCGTCCACAACCCGGGCATCGTCGCACAGGTCCTTGTCGGCGACCTCCTTGCTGATTGTGATTTGCGGCGTTTCAATCGTGACCTTGACTGCCATAGGGAGTCTCCATCGCGGCGAAGGCGGCCTGCAGCTTGGGCCCGAGCCGCTCCATTGCCATGTCGGTGATGCGGCAGGCCAGGTCCAGTTGGATCAAGGGCAGGATAATCTTGGGATCGCACACGGCGGCGATCTCGGCATCGCTGATCTGCGTGCGGACTTCCCAGCCCTGGTTCTGCGGGGTGTGGACGAGCATGGTTTTCATGGGCTCAAGGACCCCTGGATCATTCCTCGACGGGAAGAGGCGTGAAGATGCGGCGGCCGAGGGCGGCGTCGTAGAGGTAGCCGGCGTCGGCGCAGAGTTGCTCGGCCTCGGGGATCGTGTCGCAATCCAGTTCTTGGAAGCGGTCGATGACGCTGCGGGCGACGATCATGCGCCGCCGGCCGGCGGGGACGTAAGGACGCACGACATCCCAGATGTCCTGGGCGAGTTGTGAACCGGAGGCCCAGCCCATGTCACGCTGCTTTCTGTGCTGCGCGGCGCTTGGCCTCTTCACGAATGAGGTGC
>Ga0326728_10023797_pt1 | contig 11173 bp, 8 predicted proteins | sample MB3enrmetagenome_FD_207602 | JGI IMG/M metagenome (GOLD analysis project Ga0326728, IMG submission 207602) | Lab enriched peat soil microbial communities from McLean, Ithaca, NY, United States - MB31MN | ecosystem: Environmental > Terrestrial > Soil > Wetlands > Peat | place: USA: New York... | reverse complement strand
GGCCGCATTTGCCGGGCTGCTGGCCGTCCCCATGTTCGGCGACCCGCGCAGCATCTATGCCGCGTCCTTCATTTCGGGCCAGCAACCGGGAGCATTCCTCGCAAGAATCTCTTATCCGTATTGCATGCGCGGCTATGCTTACAAATGCCTGTTCTACGGGCTGTACCGCGGCGCGGAGCTGGTGGTCGACAGCCGCTGGATCGCCGCCTTCGAGCTGGTGACGCGGCTGATGTACTACAGCGGCTTCGTGGCGCTGGCCGCGTGGTTCTTCTGGCTGCTTCGCACGCGAATCGCGGGACTGCACTGGATAGAGGTCGCGCTGCTGTTCCTCGTGGGCGTCCTGGCCACCTCGCACCATATCCACCAGCAGGCCGAGGAGCTGGCGCTGCTGTTGACCGTGGGGTTGACCGCGTTCGCGCTGTCCGACAACAAGCTGCTCAACGCGCTTTCCGGCCTTTTCCTGGGGCTGATGTTCTCTTGCAAGATCGTGACGATCTGGCCGGCAGTTTTTCCATTCTTCCTGGTCTTGGCCACCCGCAATCGCGGCCGCATCGTGCGGGTGGGCGCGAGCTGGGCCTGTTTCTTCGCGGCAACGCTGCTGTTCTGCGTCTTCATGGTTCCGCAGGAGCTCGTGGACATCCGCAATGCGGCGCTGTGCCAGGGCGGCTCCTGGCTCAGCCCGCGAACCTTGCGGGCGGGCCTTACGCATGGGGTCTGGGCCCTCGCCCACATTCCTTTCTACCTCGTGGCCGTCGCCTGCCTGGGATGGCTCTTGTGGCGCGGACTGGAAGAGCGGCGATGGAAGGGGCTGCTGCTGGCCGTTGCAGCCGTCGCGATCGGCTCGGTACCCGTCGTGCCCCAGGCGTTGCACTTATGCTATCATTACCTGCTCCTGTTTCCGGCCGCGTTCTTGATCGTGCTGGGGTGCCTGCGATTGGTCCCCGACGCCGGCCGCCGCAGCCGCATGTTGTGCGCGATGGCCACAGCGACGTTCGCTGGATGGCTGTTGTTCTCGTCTACGGACGTGAATGCCGACGCTTATGCCTGGCTGTGGATGAAGGCCGCCTGGCAGCAGAACGCCGCCTTGCAGGAAATGGAGCGGCGATTTCAGCTCAGCGAGGAGTCGGAGATGTTGTTCCTGGCGCCGGGCGATGCGAATTACGTGTTGCGCACGAGACCCTGCTCGCGCTATTACGCTCCCGTGATTCTGCAGCGCGCCAACTGGAATGCGTCTTTGCGGAAGACGCCGTTGTTCCGCGATATGTTGGCGCCGGCGTTAGCGTACCACGGCAAGTACATTTACCTCTCGGACTGGCTGCCCTTGGATCATCTGCCGGAGCTTGAGGTCAAGTTGAAAACGGAGTACGAGCCGGCCACCGAGAAGATCGAGCAGTTCTATCCGATTCCCGACGTGCAACTCTTCCGGCGGCGCGTTTCGCCGAGAGAATCGCGTGCCGCCCTGCCCGAGGCCGCCGCTTCCCCCCGCTGATTGCCTCCGATCATGAACGTGCTCATCGTCATCCAGGCCCGCATGCAATCCAGCCGCCTGCCGGGCAAGATCGCGGAGCCGATTCGCGGCCTGCCCCTGCTGGGCCACGTGGTGCGGCGGCTGGCGGCCGCGGCGGCCCATTTGCCCGGTGGGCTGCGCGTGCTGGTGGCCACCTCGCGAAACCCCGGCGACGACGTGACGGAATCGATCTGCCGCGACCTCGGCGTAGCCTGCTTCCGCGGCCATGAAGACGACGTGCTCCGGCGATTTCTCGACGCCACCGCACAGCTCGGCGACGAGGAGCTGGTGGTGCGGGCCACCGCGGACAATCCCCTCTATTGCCCGCGGCGGACCGCCAAGATCATCGTCGCCCACGCCGCCGGCGGCATGGATTACACGTCGATCGAGGATCTGTCTTACGTGGTGCCGGAAGTGATGACGGCCGGGGCGCTGCGGGCCATGGCCGGCCGGGCCACGTCGGCCTTCTGCCGCGAGCACGTCACGCCTTACTTCCGGCAGCATCCGGGGGAGTTCCGCGTGGCCAAGCTTCCGCAGACGTGGGAGGGCTTGCGGCCGGAAATCCGCCTGACCGTGGATACGCCCGACGAGCTGGCACGCATGCGGGCGATCTACGATGCCCTCGACCGGCAAGACGATCTGTTTACGCTGGAGGAAGTTTATGAGTTCCATGACCGCCGGACCGCCTGCTCCTGAGCGGGCGATCCGCCCCAAGACGATTTCCTTCGGCCCGCCGGGCGGCGTCGGCAGCATCGCCGTCGGCGACGGCCAGCCGTGCTGCATCGTGGCGGAAATCGGGCAAAACCACAACGGCGACCTGGGGATCGCCCGGAAGCTGATCGACATGGCGGCGCTGTGCGGGGCCAGCGCCGTGAAGTTCCAGAAGCGCGACGTGGACGGCGAGCTCTCCGTGGAGCTTCGCGACAAGCCCTACGACAACGAGAACTCGTTCGGCGCAACCTACGGCGAGCACCGCAGATTCCTGGAGTTCTCCGCCGAGCAACACCGCGAGCTGCAGGCCTACACCGCCGGCAAGGGCATCTTGTATCTGTGCACCGTCTGCGACCTGGTGAGCCTGGAGGAGATGGCCCCGCTCGACCTGCCCGCCTACAAAGTGGCATCCCGCGACATGACCAACTGGCCGTTGCTGGCAGCGTTGGGCCGCCTCGGCCGCCCGATTGTGCTTTCCACCGGAATGGGTGCCGAGCAGGAGGTCGACCAGGCGCTGGAACTGCTCTCGCGCTACCACGACCAGTTCATCCTGCTGCAATGCACGTCGGAGTACCCCTGCCCTACCGAGCACGTCAATCTCCGCGCCATGCAGAGCTATCGCCGCCGCTACGGCTGCCTGGTGGGCATGTCGGACCACACGGCGGGCATCATGCCGGCCATCGCCGCCGCCGTGCTGGGAGCGTGCTACGTCGAGAAGCACATTACCCTTTCGCGGGCGATGCGCGGCAGCGATCACGCCGGCTCGCTGGAAATGGAGGGCCTCCGCCGCGTGGTAAGCTACATCCGCCAAGTCGAGATCGCCATGGGCGACGGCAGCCTCGGTTTCAAGCCCTGGATGGGCCGCGCCCGCGACAAGCTGGCCAAGAGCTTGTCGTCGAAACGCGACCTCGAGGCCGGCGACGTGTTGCGCGAAGAGGATCTCGAGTTGCGCTGCCCGGGCAGCGGCGTGCCCTGGCCCCGGCGGGAATGCCTCGTCGGCAAGCGCGCCCGCCGCAGCATCGCCAAGCACACGATTCTCGCCCCCGGCGATTTCGAGTAGGAAATCCGAAGGACAGAAAGACTAAGGACAGAAAAATGCAGAGACCTCTGAAATCTCTCTGTCCTTCACTTTTCTGTCGCGATTGCTTTGCATCGTGAGTCGAGATAAGCGAGTCGAGGACCTCCGCGGCGCCGTGATCGGCTTCGGCTCGATCGGCAAGAGGCACTGCGAGAACCTGGCGCGGCTGGGCGTCTCCCGGCGGATCGTGGTGCGACGGCCGGAGGGGCAGAATCCGGCCTTCGTGCCCCCGCACGGCGTCCGCGTGGTAACCAGCCACGCGGAGGCGATTTCTGCGGGGCTGGATTTCGCGATCGTCGCCAACCCCACGCGGTTCCACGTGGAAACGGCCCGCCGCTACCTGGCCACCGGCATTCCCGTCTTGCTGGAAAAGCCAATCAGCGATAACGCGCTGGATGCCCGCGAATTGGCGGCGGAGGCGGCCCGCGCCGGCGTGCCGGCCTCGATGGCGTACTGCATGCGTTATCATCCGGCGTACGCGGCGGCCCGTGCGGCTCTGCAGGCAGGCACGATCGGGCCGGTGCTGTATGCCAAGGCGTGGTTCGAGAGTTATCTGCCCGGTTGGCACCCCTGGGAGGACTACCGGCAATCGTATGCCGCGCGCAAAGACCTGGGCGGCGGCGCGCTGCGGACCCTGGACCACGAGATCGACTTCTTGAACTGGTGCCTGGGGAGCCCCGCCGCCGTGCTCGGCTCGAGCCGCCGCAGCGGCGCCCTGGAAGGCGATGCCGACGACTGTGCGGCCCTGTTGCTGGGCTATGCGGACGGCGTTGGGGACTGTCCCGATTTTCGCCGGCAAGACGCGGCGCCGGGCGCCGTGTCTTGCAAGGCCGGCGAAAATGGGACTGTCCCCCTTGGCGACACCTCCGTGATGGCCACGTTGACCCTCGCGCTTTGTCGCCGCGATCGCTCGCGCGGCTTCGAGTTCGTGGGCAGCTCGGGCACGCTCCGCTATCGCTGGGAAGAAGAACAACTCCGCCTGGTCGCCGCCGACGGCCAGACGGCTTCCGTGCTTGTGGACCATCGCGGCTACGACATCAACCAGATGTACCTCGATCTCCTGGCCGATTTCCTGCGCGTCGCGGCGGGCGGCCAACCCAGCCACGCGGCCGCTGATCTGGCCGCGGGACTCCGCGCCATCGAGGTCTGCTGCCAAGCGGAGCCAATAGTCCCCTCTCCCTCCGGGAGAGGGCCGGAGTGAGGGCCATTTCGTCCCCTCTCCCTCCGGGAGAGGGTTAGGGTGAGGGCGGCGCAACCATGCCGCACGAGCCCTCACCCCCTGCCCCTCTCCGGGCACCACGCGCAGCGTGGTCGGGAGAGGGGAGACCTGGGAGGTAAACTATGACCGCAAGCGAAGGGTTTTTCACGCGCGTGTTCGGCCTGGAGGGCCAGGTGGCCGTCGTGGCTGGGGGGGCTGGCCGCATCGGCAGCGTTCTTTCCTCGGCCCTGGCCGAGGCCGGCGCCAAGGTCTGTATCCTGGACCTGGCCGAGGAAGCGGCCGGCGCGCTGGCCGCGCGCCTGACCACTGCCGGCCGGTCGGCCGTCGCCGTCCGCGCGGATGCCGGCCGGAAGCCCGAACTGGAGTGCGCGCTGGCGGGGATCGTCGCGCGGCTCGGCCCGCCCACGATCCTGGTCAACTCCACGCAGTTTCGCGGCAAAGGGTTCTACAGTTCCGACGTCTGCGACTATCCCCAAGATGCCTGGGAGAGCGTGCTGGGGGCCAACTTGACCAGTGTCCTGCTCACCTGCCAGGTCTTTGGCGGGGCGATGATCGCCCACGGCGGCGGAACGATCGTCAACCTCTCGTCGACCTACGGCGTGGTCTCGGCCGATCCGCGGATCTACGGGGCCTCGGGCATCAACTCGCCTGTTTCCTATGCGGCGTCCAAGGCCGCGGTGATCAACTTGACCCGTTACTTGGCGATCCACTGGCGCGACAAGAACGTGCGCGTGAACTGCCTGGTGCCGGGCGGCGTCTACGACCGGCAGGACGAGGGGTTCGTCCGCGAGTACTGCGCCCGCACGCCGCTGGGGAGAATGGCCAAGGCGGAGGATTACGTGGGAGCCGTGTTGCTGATGGTCTCGCCGGCCTCGGCCTATATGACCGGCTCGGTGGTTACCGTGGACGGCGGCTGGACGGCGTGGTGATCGTGCTACGCAGTGTATAAACCCGTGCAATCCGCCGGCGTTACGTTGAGGACGGGTCTGGCCGTCACGGGCCCGGCGATCGCGTGCATCCTGCTCTATCTCAGCCCCTACTTGATCTGGGGCCAAGATGCGCACGTGCTGATCCACGATCACCTGGATCAGCAGCCGATCCAGCATTGGCGGTACTTGCACGCGCGGAACCCGTTCTGGCGATCCGGTTGTCCGGACGAGTCCTTCTTGGGAGGTTCGACGCCCTGTTACACCTGGCCCGATCTGCACGGAGAGCGGTGGAGCTACTACTTCCTCCCGCCGTTCTCGGCGTTCCTGGTCAACCAGATGGCGTCGCGCATCGGCGCGTTTGCGGGCATGATGCTCTTGGTGCGCGCCCTGCTGAGCGGGCACCCGTACGCCTTGTGGATTTCGGCGGGCGCGGGCATCCTGTTCTCGCTGCTGAACCACTATCCTGCGACGCCGTTTACCGTCCCCGCGTTGACCTGGATCGTCTACGGCCTGCTGCAAATCCACCGCGGCCAGGGGCGGTGGTGGCACTGGGGGGTGCTTTGCCTCGTTCCTTTCTTTTCAGATTTCTTCCTCGCTCCCTTCTTCTTGCTGATTGTCTTGGGAATCCTGTGGCTGGCCCACGGATGTCGCTATGGTGACTGGCGCCCGCGGACGCTGGCTGCCCTGGCGCTAACGACGGCGCTGTACGTGGTCAGCTCCTACGAGGTGGTGCTGCATGCCGTTTCTGGAAGCTACGTTTCCCAGCGATCCCTGTGGCGGCAGAAAGACACGTTTCCATCATTTGTGCCGTGCCTGAAGGAGGCCGTTCGGAACTTTCTTTTCGGCCAGTATCACGCGCAAAGTCAGCATGAGCTCATCCTGGCGATGGCTCTGGGGACGGTGGCGGTCGCACTCGGCATCCGCGCGTTGTCCGCTTGGCAGCGCGGCGGCGAAGGGAGGAAGCCCTCGACCACGCAGCCGCCCGTGCGGATGTTGCTGTTCTTGCTCGGGCTGGCAGGCGTGTTTTCACTGTGGCTTGGCTTGTCGGCCTGGGAGCCCATCGGCAGATGGTGGCTGTCTTTGCCCACGTTGTCCCAAGTTCAATTCACCCGCTTTCATGCGCTGCACCCGGTGATCTGGTACCTGGTGCTGGCCTACGTCTTGGCGATTTGGACCGCTGCCGGCCCCTTGCGAAGCCATCGCTGGCTCGCGCTGGGGCTGATCGGCACGGTTTTCGCGGCACAAGCGGCGATCCTGGTTCGGCGGAGCGATTGGATGAGCGAGCGGCGTGCCGGCGCCCCCACCTACCGGCAATTCTTCGCGGAAAAACAGTTTCGCGACATCGCGGAGTTCATCGGCCTGCCCCAGGATTCGTACCGCGTCGCGTCCGTCGGCCTGTACCCGTCGATTGCCCTCTATAACGGGTTCTACTGCTTGGATGGCTACCTCTCGGACCATAGCCTTGCCTACCACGAAGCGTTCCGCTGCGTCGTTCGGCCGGAGCTGGAGCGGAGCGAGCGGGCCTGCCAGGCGGCAGACCGGGCTGGAACCAAGCCGCCTCCCTTCAACTACAAGCGATATTTCAACTGGGGCATCCGCTGCTACTTGTTCTCCTCCGAACTGGAGAATTGTTTCGTTCTCTGCACGAGAAGCAGGGACACCCAGATCGAGCGCCTCGACATCGACCGCTCGGCCTTTCGGGAAATGGGGGGACGTTACCTCCTGTCCGCCGTGCGGATCAGCCAAGCCGAGGCTTGCGGCTTGCGGCTGCTGCGGGTCTTTGATGGGGATCCCGCGGAGACCGCCTGGCGGGTATGTCTCTACGAAGTCTTGCCCGGCGGCGAGAAACGCGACCACGGCGGTTGAGGTACCGAGCGATAATCTTCGACATGGGCGACGTGTTCTTCGACGCGACGCCTTGGCGCCGCGCGGTCGTGGACTGTCTGCGGCAGAACGGCGTCGCGATGGATTACCCCGGCTTCTGCCGCCGCTGGGAGGCCAAGCTGGTGCCGGTGTACCTCGGCCGGCAGGCGTACTGGGATGCCTTCGGCGAGCTGCTCGTGGAGTTGGGCCTGCCGCAGGCCGCGCGGGGCGAGGTGCTGGCCTTCGCCCATGAGCGAGCCCGGGAAGCCGAGAATCGCATCTTGTTCGAGGGCGTGGCGGAGACGCTGGCACGGCTGCAGCAGGCCGGCCTGCGACTGGCGGTCCTTTCGGACACGGAGAGCCGCGAGCCGCGGGTGCGGCAGCGGCTGGCCCGCCTGGGAATCGAAGCCTGCTTCGACGCCGTGGTGACAAGCATCGACATCGGCGAGGTGAAGCCGTCGCCCGCGGCGTATGCGGCCGCCCTGGACCGCCTGCGGGTCACGGCTGCGGAGGCCGTGTTCGTAGGGCACGACGAGGAAGAATTGGCGGGGGCCCGGCGGTGCGGCTTGACCACCGTGGCCTTCAACCACGAGAGCGGCACACCGGCCGATTACCACCTCCGGCATTTCAAGGAGCTGCTTTCATTGCCTGGCCTTGATGTCCCCTCTCCAGAGACCACGCTGCGCGTGGTGCCCGGAGAGGGCTAGGGTGAGGGCGCACCGCCGCCAACCGCGGCGCGACCACCGCTCGCGGCCTTGTGATTGATGGACATTTCCCCGGCAAGCGAATTGGAACTGACGCCGGCCGCCCCCTCGGCCGCGGCGCCGCCGGCACGCTCCTTCTGGTTCCTGGCCAGCGCGCTGGCCGGCGGGAACGTGGTCTCGTCGGTGTTGCGGTTGGCCGGCGGCATTCTCCAGGCCCGCTGCGTCGGACCGGCAGTCCTGGGGCTGTTCAACAAGCTGGGCCTGGTCCTGGGCTACGCGCCCTTCCTGCAGCTTGGGATCCTCAACGGCCTGAATCGCGAACTGCCGTATTACATCGGCAAGGGGGAGTACCAGCGGGTGCGGGAGCTGGCCGCCGCGGCGCAGGCATGGGCTCTGTTGCTCAGCGGCGTAGTCGGTGCCGGACTGTGCGGATTGGCCGGTTGGTATTTGGTCCAGGGGGATCTCGAGCGGGCGGCGGGCTGGGCCACCCAGGCCCTCTGCGCCTTGTTCCTTTTCTACGGCACCACCTACTTGCAGTTTACCTATCGCACGGCCCACGACTTCGCCCGGCTGGCCATGATCAACGTCGCGCAGAACGCCGTGGCGCTGGCGCTGGTCGTGCTGGTGGCCGTGCTGAGCTTTTACGGCCTTTGCCTGCGAGTCGTGATTTCCGTCGGCCTTGGCACGATCTTGCTCCACTGCTGGCGGCCGGTCCGCGTAGGGCCAAAGTGGAATTTCCGGCACTGGCGGCATCTGTTGATCATCGGGCTGCCGATCTTCGGCGTCGGCCAGCTCTACGTCTGGTGGGCCGTGGCCGACCAGAGTCTCGTGGCCTGGTGGAGCGGGGACGCCGGCATGGGCCTTTACCAAATGGTTGTCACTGCCATCACCACGATGGAGTTGCTGCCGCTGGCCGTCTCGCAGGTCGTTTACCCGCGGATGGCCGAACAGTATGCGCGCACGGGGCGGGTCGAGGGACTGCTCGGCATGACGATCAAGCCCATGCTCTTGACGGCGATGGGCATGGTACCGCTTACCATCGCGGCGTGGTGGTTGGTGGGGCCGGCGATGCGGATCGTGGTTCCCGACTATGTGGGCGCGGTGCCCGCCATGCAATGGGGTCTGCTGGTGCCTTTTCTCTCCAGCTTCAGCCCGATGAACAACGTCTTCAACGTTGCCAAGCGGCAGGGGTTGTATCTGGGGGCGATCCTGGGCGGCATGGGCGCGTACCTGGCGAGCCTGTGCTGGCTGATCCGTGAAGAGGTCGACGTGCCCGCGTTCCTGCACGCGTTGTTGACGGGCGGCGCAGGGCCGGCTGCGGCGGACCCGGCGAGAGTCTTGACCGCCTTCCCGCAGGCGATGATCGCCGGGCGGGCCGTGTTCATGGTGCTGTGTTACTTGTTCGTGTGGCACCTGGTGCGAGGGCCTAAGAGCCAGCTCGCGTGATTGCCCACATGCAGCGAGCGCCGTCGGCCCCCGCCCTTTACGCCCCCGAGGTGCTCCGCGACATCGAGGCCGAACTCTCGGGGCCCCGCTTCCGCGGCATTCCCTTGGGGCCGGCACTGAACCAGGTGTGCATGATCGAGTTGTATTACGGCCGCGGGGACTGGAGCCGCGCGGCCCACTGGAAGGACTGGGGCAGGCGGGTGAAGCACTACTTGCGGCCGCCGTGCGGCCGGGGACCTATCCCGCCGCTGTCGCCCGGACGGGTGCTGGTCATCTGGCGCAGCGCGAACTATCGCATCAGCGAGCTGGTGTTACCCGTCGTGCGCGAGCTTGACCCGCGGCAGTGCAGCATGTTCTGCGCATCCGAGTCCATGACCCGCGAAGTGCCCGTTGGGGCGGAGGCCTTGTCCTGGAAGGCGATTCCGCTGGATCGGGCGGCCTGGCGGGCCGAATACCGGCGATGCCGGCCCGAGTGGCACCGGCGGCTGCGCGGGTTGTGTCGCAAGCACCGCCTGCCGCGAGGGGCCTTCGGCCGCCTGGCGGACCACATGATGCTGGCCAGCCAGTGCGTGGCCTCCTCCCTGCCATTCCTGAAGGCGGCCCGGCCTCGCGCGGTTCTCGCCGAGTGCGATCGCGACTTTACCTCTTCGTGCGTGGTGTTGTCTGCGCGGTCGTTGGGCATTCCGACGTATACCCTGGTGCATGGCGTGCTCAACGAGCAGGCGGTGGGTTACGTGCCCGTGCTGGCTGACAGGGTTTTCTGCTGGGGCGAGCTGCAACGGCGGCAGTTCCTGGCGGCGGGAGAGGACCCGGCCAAGGTTGTGGTCGCCGGTTGCCCGCGGCTGACGCGCGAACTGGCCGTGACCGCCGCCCAGGCGCGCGTGAAACTGGGGCTCGACAGCCGGAAACCGGTCATGCTGCTGGGCACCAATCCCACGGCTCCGGCTGCCTGCCTGGAGATGGCGGAGATGTTCTGCGTCGCGGTGGGAAGGCTGCCCGGCGTCTCGGCCGTGGTGCGGCTGCACCCTTCCGAGCGACTGGAGGTGTACGCACCTGTTGCCCAGCGCTATCCGGCCGTTCGCTTTACCAGCAACAGCGACGCGACGCTGGACGAGGCCCTGGCGGCCGCCGACGTGGTAGTGGTTCCCAACAGCGGGCTGGGCAGCGACGCCCTGGTCAAGCGCCGCCTGGTGATCGTGCTGGACCTACTGGGCCTGCCGCCCGGGCACGGCCGCGACCTGGTCGACTTGGCCGGCTGCCCACGGGTGACCGACGCCGAAGGGTTGGCGGCCGCGGCCGCGCGCCTGCTCTTCGACGATGCGGCCCGGCGCGAATGCGCCGCGCTGGCCGAGCGCTTCGTCGGCGACTCCTGTGCAGCCTTCGGCCGGGACGCGGCCGCGCGGATCGCCGCTTGCATTGGCGGAGAGACCGCTGGAGGGCCGGGGTGAAACATGGCACCAGGGATGGCCCAGGGCGATTCGGGGGAGCCCGCCGTGACGCAGGCATCGCCCGCCGACGTGTCCGTCGTGATCGTCAGTTGGAATTGTGCGGACCTTCTGGCAGGTTGTTTGCATTCGCTGGCTCGCCATGCTGCCGGTCAGGTGCTGGAAGTCTGGGTTGTGGACAACGCCTCGTCGGACCAGACCCTGTCGATGCTGCGGGATCGCTTCCCGCAGGTGCGCGTCATCGCGAATCGGGAAAACCGCGGCTTTGCCG
>Ga0326728_10023796_pt1 | contig 11173 bp, 8 predicted proteins | sample MB3enrmetagenome_FD_207602 | JGI IMG/M metagenome (GOLD analysis project Ga0326728, IMG submission 207602) | Lab enriched peat soil microbial communities from McLean, Ithaca, NY, United States - MB31MN | ecosystem: Environmental > Terrestrial > Soil > Wetlands > Peat | place: USA: New York... | reverse complement strand
TATGTTGTGCTGGCCATCGACGCGTATTGCTTCGGCGAGCGCAACGGCAGGGGTCCCGGCGGCAGGGCGGAAAAAAACTACGTCAGCGAAGAAACGGCATCCAAGTTCGACCTCTGGGTCGGACGCACTTTCTGGGGAATGTTGCTGCGCGACGACTTGATGGCGCTGGATTATCTGGCATCGCGGCCGGAAGTGGATCCGGACAGGATTGGGGTGACGGGCATGAGCATGGGCGCAACGCGGTCGTGGTGGTTGATGGCATTGGATGAACGCATACGGACCGGTGTGGCGATCGCCTGCCTGACCCGGTACCGGAACATGATTGAACACGAAGCTCTTCACGAGCATGACATCGGCTACTTCGTGCCGAACGTGCTCACCCATTTCGACACCGAAGCCGTGATCGCGCTGATCGCCCCGCGGCCCGTGTTGTTCCAAAATGGCGACCAGGACAAGGGCTCGCCGGCGGATGGAATTCGCGCCATTGAAGCGGCCGCACGCCCGGCTTACCGGCTCTATGGGAAGGAGAACGAATTGCAGAGCTTTATCTACCCCGGCCAGGGCCATGTTTATACGAAGGAAATGTGGACAAGAACCCTGGCATGGATGGATGAGCATCTCGGCGTTCACCCGCACGGCGGAAACCAATCACCGGGACGGCAATAGGCAATCCCCATCAATTCATTTGAATTCTCTTTCACATTTTCTCCGTGCCCGCTCCAATCCCGATGATGCAGCCGCAGTGTCCGCCTGGTTGATCTGCCTTGCGGCGATCATGACGGGGTCGATGCTCGCTGTGGCCGAATCGCCCGCTGGATCCGAGCGCGCAAAGGCTCCAGCGCGGTGCGACCTGCCTCCCCGGAAAGTCCTGATAGCCACAACAGTCAGCGGCTATTCAGTCTTCTCGCTGCCGCTCAAGCAGCGTCTGGACAAAATGGACCAGTTCGTTGAAAGCGTCGCGGCCAGCGCCGGGCGGGACTATCCCGGAAAACGACTGGACTTGGCCGTGTTGCCGGAATCCTTTCTGGCGCAGCCGGGCGAGTCCCTGGCACAAAAGGCAGTCCGCCTCGAAGAGGTGCAACCGCGCGTAGCGGCATGCGCCAGGCGGCATCATTGTTATCTGGTCGTGCCGATGCTCCTGCGCGACACGGAACCCGCGCCTCGATACAGTAATGCGGCGGCGCTGGTGGACCGCGAAGGTCACATGGTGGGAATCTACCGCAAAGTTCATCCGGTGGCGCCCCAGGGAAGCGACGTGCTGGAGCAAGGAATCACTCCCGGGCAATCTTTCCCGGTGTTTGACTGCGATTTCGGGCGGCTCGGAATCCTCATCTGCTTCGACATGATGTACCAGGACGGCTGGCAAAGGCTGGCCGACCAGGGAGCGGAGATTATTGCGCTGCCCTCCGCCAATCCGGATGTTGTCCACCCTTGCGCCTACGCGATGCAGCACGAGTACTACGTCGTGACTGCCACGCCCCGCGACCGGGCGGCCGTCATCAGTCCGCTCGGCATCATCGAAGCCGGGCTCTCCCGGGAAAAAGCGGTGCTGGTCCACGAGATCGATCTTTCTTACGCGCTTCTGCACTGGGATGCGGCGCTGGAAGACGGCAAAGCTCTCAGCAGGAAATTTGGCAACAAGGTCGGATTCCACTATTACCCCGCGGCAGACATGGGAATCTTTTGGTCCAATGATACTGCCATGTCGATCGGGCAGATGATCCGCAGCCTGGGTTTGGCTGAGACCGACTCCGAATTGGAGCGGATTCGTTTGCTGCAGGAAAAGGCGCGCGGCGGGAAGCCGACGATGTAATCCGGGGGTGTTGGCGGACGGCGTCAGCGCCAAGATGACGGTTTGAAGTTCCGAGTTGTCTCCGGCCCAGAGACGGAAAGCCACCGTGAGCTGCTTGAGGTCGTTCACACATCTTATGTCAATAATAATGTCTTGTGAAGAAGATATGGGAAATCCGGGTTCAAACGATCCAGCCGCCGCCCACCACCAGGTCGCCGTCGTAGAAAACGCAGGCTTGTCCCGGAGTGACGGCCCGTTGCGGCGTGTGCAGCGTCACTTTTGCTCCACCGGCCAGCGCCCGGACGGTGGCCGCGGTTCATTTCCACGGATTAACCATTTTGCAGCCCATGCGCTCGAATGGCGTGATGTCGCGCGTGACGATTCGATAGCCGCGTGAGCGGACGATGGCGGCAATGAATGAATCGCGCAGCGGCAGCGGCCCATTTGCGGCGGCGGTCATTTCGCCCCAAATCGCCGCCGAACGGGTGCCGAAGTTTAAGACGCGATATTTCCGTGGCAGGTCGGTGGCAAATATCTTGATGCTGTCGTAGTCCGGGTGGTTTGGTTCCAAGCAGTGAAAACCGTGCCAAACTTCGGCCAGCGTGACGGTGGTGACGAAAAGATGAGCGGGGTCCTGTGTGTACAACCAGTCGAGTAGTCCGGAATTTGGCCGTGGTTTTCTTGTCTCGCTGACGGCATTGGTGTCCAGCACGAAGTTCACAAACGGAATGGCTTGACCAAGTCGTCAGGCATCCTGGGTGGTTCCCAATCGGTCGTGCCACGAACGGAATCGTGCCACTCCTTCAATTTTTGCATGGAACGGCGGGCTGTGGTTTTGCGGCGCGATCTCCGGGCAGGTTTTTTCAAGGAAGTGACATTTGCCTGCCGCGCATCCAGCCAGCCCAACAATTCACGCGCCTGGGGAGCAGACAACTTTTTGACTTTATTCACTGCGAGTTCAACCGTGCTCATGCTGGATACATTAGCCGAAAAACTGCTTTCAAGCAAGCAGGTTTTGTATTCGCCTCTTGCATTAAGTAATCGGTCAGGTGATCCAGCCGCCGCCCACCACCAGGTCGCCGTCGTAGAAAACGCAGGCTTGTCCCGGAGTGACGGCCCGTTGCGGCGTGTGCAGCGTCACCTTCGCTTCGCCGCCGGCCAGCGCCTGGACGGTGGCCGGCGTCCCGGGATGGTTGTAACGAATTTTGGCCGCGACTTGCATTTCCTCCGGCGGCTGATCGAACGGAATCCAGTTGCAATGGCGCACGGTGAATTCAGCGCGATCCAAGGCGGAATCGTCTCCCACGACCACGCGGTTCCGGGCAGCGTCCAATTCGACCACATAGAGCGGCTTTGGTGTTGACAGCCCAAGGCCCTTGCGCTGGCCGATGGTGTAAAACTCAATCCCTTCGTGATGGCCGAGCACCTGTCCCTGGAGACTGACAATTTCGCCCCGGTGCTTTTGCGCCAGCCCGGCGGCGGAGAGGAATTGGCCGTAATCCTTGTCCGGCACAAAACAAATTTCCATGCTCTCCTCCTTGTCCGCGGTTTTCAAATGGCGCTCGCGGGCGGCCTGGCGCGTGTCTTGTTTGGTCTTTTCGCCGAGCGGAAACAGGGCGCGGGCCAACTGGTTCTGGCGCAGGGAAAAAAGGAAATAGCTCTGGTCCTTGCGCGGATCACAACCCTTTTTCAGGATCATGCGGCCGTCTGGGCGCTTCTCCAGCCGCGCAAAATGGCCGGTGGCAATGTACTCGCCGCCCAGTTGCCGCGCGCGGTCCAGCAGCGCGCCGAATTTCAATTTCTCATTGCAAAGGACGCAGGGGTTTGGCGTGCGTCCGGCTTTGTATTCCTCGGCGAAGTAGCGGATGACCTGCTTTTGAAAAGCATCCGCCTCGTCAACAAGATAATATGGAATGCCCAGCGTGTAACAGACGTTGCGCGCGTCCGCGACCGCCTGCGGGCCGCAACATTTGTCCTGGGCGCGGGAGACGCAATCCTGGGGCCACAACTTGAGCGTGATGCCGACCACGTCGTAACCCTGCTCCAAAAGCAAGGCCGCCGCCGCGGAGGAATCGACTCCGCCGCTCATCCCCACGATGACCCGGGTTTTTGTGGTGTCCGGCACGCCGGAAAGATAGCCGCGATTGCCCTCCGCGCCAAGCCGCGAGTGGATCAGCCCGACAGGGGAATGACGAATGTCGAAGCACGAATGACCAATTAATGACAAAGCCAGAATGACGAAATTTCGTCATTGGGTCATTTGGGCATTGATTGGTCATTAGGATTTCGTCATTAGTCATTTTATTGTGTCACTGATTTCGGCCACAAATTTTTCCGGATCATCCGGCGTAATGACGACCGTTTTGTCGGAAAAGCGCAGCACGACGGATCTTCTCGTGTCGGTGGCGTAGGCCCGATAAATGCCGAGCTTCTTGTTGCGAAACCAGCCTGTAAATGAGAAAAACCCGCCGTTGCCGAAGAGGCGCAGCGACCGTCGGAGAGCGTCCGGATCAACGGTCGCCGAAATCAATCGGGACAAATCCAGGCGGCTCTCCCATCCCAGCCTTACGATGATTAACGTACTGTCTGTCAGGACATAGCCCCGCACCATAAAGGCCGCGCTCACCACCAAGGTCAGGAGAGGAACCGCGACGAGGAGCCAGCCGGCCCAGGGTGGAATCATGGACATTCCGTGGGCGCGAAGCACGGCGCTGCTGCCAAGACCGATTATCACGCCTGGCAATGGAACGAGAAGGCATATCACGCTGCATACCGCAGTCATGAGGGCGAGCGGAGCGCCCCACGGCGCGTTGAATGAAATCTCTTTCATGGCACAGGCTATGCCGGCTTTAATGAATGTGCCACTCTCAAGTCATCATTTTTTCTCATCATTATTCTTGAAGTTTGGAGGGCAACCCTGTAACATAAGTGCTAATGGAAGGAGTTTTGAAAACCCACCTGGGCTTATGAATCGAACTTTTTCCATCTGTGTTCCAATTGTCAGAAGGAAGGTGACAAATGCCCGCTGAAAAAGGTTTGTTTTTGGTCTGCCGAAAGACTGGCAGGATTGTGGGCCTCAACCGCAGGCGCTGGTGGGGCAAGTGGCTGTTCCCGATCATGGGGCTGGCCGCCTTGATCTGGTTTCTGGTAAGGGTGATCCCGAAGCCGGCCCGCGCGTCTTATCCGTGCCAGCGGGTGGCGGCGCCCATCGCATTTGGGGGCGTGACCTATCTTCTGAGTTTGTTCGGCATGGTTTCCGCATTCCGCCGTGCCAGGAAGTTTATGCGCCAAAATCGCTATGCGGTGGCCGGCGCATGCCTTGTTGTCGCGCTGGTTTGCACGGTGGCGGTGATAAAACGAAACGAATCAACAGCGCGCGCGACGGAGAATACGGGAACTTTCACCCCGGTGGACCCCCCGAATCATCCCATGGGAACGGCGCGGGGAATATATCCGGGCCGGGTTGCCTGGAGCTACGATTTGAGCGCCTGCACTTGGGATGGCTCCTCGGACTATTGGTGGTCCACCAACTTCAACAATCAGGCGAAAATAACGAAGCTGATGAACAATGTCATCTGCTCCGTGGCCGGCCAGACAGCGGTCAGCAACGCCTGGGATGCCTTGTTCAGAGCCAGGAATGGCGGACCCGCCGCCCCTTCGTATGTGAGAGGCCAGTCCATTGCCGTCAAAATCAACGAGAATAACGGCGGCGATTCCAACCTGATTGACGCCTCGCCCCAGTCGGTCTATGCCTTGCTCGACGGCCTGGTCAACCAGTTTGGGGCGAGCCAGACTGACATCACCATTTGCGATCCGGCAAGGACGGACCAGAGTTACGCGGTTTCGAATTATTGTCACCCGGCGTTTCCGAGTGTCAATTATAACCACAACCAGGGCAACTTCACGGCCAATGCCTTTCATTACTCCAGCAACTTCAGCGCCGTCACCGGCGCGGTCGAGAATTCCCTGGCCACCACCATTGTCAACACAAAGTATCTCATCACCATGGCGCTGCTCAAGCGCCATGCCGAGCCTTATCCGACCTACGGGGATTCATTCAATGATGGAAACGCCCCGGTCACGATGCTGTTCAAGAGCGATTGGGGGATCATCGGCAACAACCGCTCGGACCAGCATGTGATGCTCCATACCTGGGAGCAACCGATAGCCAGTTATGATCTGCTGGTGGATATCTACGGCAGCACCAACATTAACGGAAAGACGGTTTTGACCCTGCTGGATGGCCTCTATTCCGGGAGCTTGTGGGACAGCGGTCCGTATAAGTGGAACATGGCCCCGTTCAACACCAACTGGCCCTGCAGCATTTTCGCCTCCCAGGACCCGGTCGCATTGGAATCGGTGGGGCTGGATTTGATGTGGGCGGAAATGGGATTGGTCAGCAATGCCGACCGCACTCTGCGCGAGGCGGCAATGGCAAACAACCCGCCTTCGGGAACGGTTTATCAACCGGACGGTGTCCGGTTGCAGAGCCTTGGAGTGCATGAGCACTGGAACAACTCGACCAACAAACAGTTCAGCCGCAACCTCGGGACCGGCAACGGCATTGAACTGGTCACCATTGCGCCGGGCCTTCCTTCGGTGAGCATCACCGGCCTCGCCAGTGGAGATCTGGTATTGCAAGGCACCAATCTCCTGGTTCAGGCCGTCGTCATCAACAACAGCAATGCCATCAGCCAGATCGCCTTTTACCAGGGAACACAACTGATGGGCGTGTCCACCGGCAGCTCGTTCGGCGTTACCTGGAGCAATGTGCCGCCGGGCAACTTCGTTCTGACCGCGGTGGCCACCGATTCCACAGGCCTGTCGGTGACCTCAAACCCCGTCAACATCAGCGTCGTTCCTGCGTCACTGGTGTGGGACAGCGACGCGGCCACGTCCGGCCCGCAGGATGGCGGCGGCGTTTGGGATTGCGCCTCTTCCGACTGGTGGAACGGCGCGAGCAACGTCGTCTGGAACAACCTCCTGGCGCCTGTGACGACCATTTTGGGAACGGCCAACGGCACTGCGGGAACCATCACCCTGGGCGCGCCCATCACCGTGAACAACCTCGCCTTCAATCCCGCCACCAGCGGCAACTACACCATTGACGGCGGCTATACGCTGGCCCTGGCCAACGCGCCAACCATTAGCGTAGCCGCGAATTGTTCTCCCACAATCTCGGCCTCCGTGGCAGGAGCCGGCTTTTCCATGACCGGCGCGGGAGCGCTCACCTTGAGCGGCACGAACACCTTGAGCGGCATGCTCACGATCAATGGCGGGACGCTCGTCCTGGCCGGCAACAACACCGGTTCGACGGCCAACTGCACGGTGGCCCCGGGAACCACGCTGCAACTGGCCAACGCCACCGCATTCACGGGTGCCCTCGCGTTGAACAGCGGCTCCACCCTCCAGCTTCGCGCGGATAACAACACAACCTTCACTCCGGCCAGCATCACGTTGGACAATAGTTCGGACACTTACAACTTTGACGTGAATTTCCTGACGGGCGCCACGGGCAGGACATTGTCGCTGACCAACACATTGACGTTCCTTGACAGCGCAACCCAGGCGATCAACGTGACGGGCAACAGCAGCTACACGCTGGCGTTGGGAACGATTGTGGGAACGACAACCGGTCACAACCCTTATCTGGCTCTGGCCGTCAACACCCTGGCCAACGGCGCCAGCCTGACGATTGCCTCGTTCCAGTCGGGAAATTGGAGCCAATGGTTGAATTTGCAGGGCGGCGGCAGGGTAACGATCACGGGCAATATCACCAACGTGTCCAACGGCAGCAGCGTCGTGTATGTCGCCGGTGGCACGACGGCGACGCTGCAAGGCAAATCGGTTCTTTCCTCGACCGCCACTTCCACTGCCGACGGCTACAAATATTGCGTGGCCAATGGCGCCCTGGTCCTGGACAACGGCAATGCGCTGACCAACAACTCCAGCGGCACTGGTTTAACCTACAGCGCCTTCATTCTGGGCGCGGTGACCAACGTCTTCACAGGATCTGGCTACAGCGCTCCCGCCGGTGTTCTGGTGAATTCCAACAACTACTTCAGCGCGGCGGTGTGGCTGGGCGACGCCAATTTTGCAGGCGGTGGGATCACGAACAACGCGAGGAACACAAACTATGCGGCGGATGGGGATGCCGGCTTTACCAATAGCGGAACATTTACGATCGGAGGTCAGAACACAAACGGAACAAATACTTACGCGAACCCGATCATCCTGGGTTGGACGGCCAACAAGGGCAAGAGCGTGACACTGCTGGCGACGACGGGCGGCGAGGTGGATTTCACCGGCGGCATTTTGCAAAACGGCACGGACACGACAGCGGGAGTCCAGGTGGGCGACAGTATGCATGGCGGCCTCATCAAGTTTACCGGCGCGAACACCTATGCGGGCGGGACCACGGTCGCAAACGGGACGCTGCTTGTCAACGGCTCGCTGGCTTCGGGCGCGGTCACTGTCCAGAGCGGTGGGGCGCTTGGCGGCACGGGCACGATCAACGGACCGGTCACTGTCCGGAGCGGTGGCACGCTGTCGCCGGGGGCGCCCATCGGCACCCTGACAATCAACAACAGCCTCACGCTGGCAGGCAACCTTCTTATTGCAATAAATAAATCATTATCGCCGTCGAACGGGCTGGTGACTGTCAGTGGCGCGTTGACCAACGCCGGCGCTGGTGTCCTGACCATCACCAACCTCGGTCCCGCCCTTGCGGCGGGCGATTCGTTCAAACTATTCAGCAAGCCGTTGCCCAACGGCGGGGCGTTGACCATCGCTCCACTGGTGCCGGCCATGGGCTTTGGCTGGGTGAACAATCTGGCCGTCAACGGCACACTGGGCGTCGTCACCGTCGCCACGAATCCGACGAATCTGACGGCCAGTTGCTGCAACGGCGAGTTGACATTGTCCTGGCCGTTGAATCACACCGGCTGGCGGTTGGAAGCGCAGACCAATCCGCCGGGCGGCGGTCTGGGCACCAACTGGGTGGTGGTGTCCGGATCGGCTTCGACCAACCTGTTGAACATCCCAGTTGTAATCACCAACGGCGGTGTGTTTTTCCGCCTGATTTACCCTTGAGCAGACTCAAAGGGGTCCCTTCCAACCATAACCGTGTCGGATGGAACAGCGCGGCGGATTGAACTCAAGATGTTCAAGGCGCGACCATCAGCATTGCCTTGGATAAAAATACTGTTTCGTCATGGCCCAGCCGACGATCTTGCGGCTGTAGAGGTCCAGGATGGCCGCCAGGTAAAGCCAGCTTTCCTGGGTTTCAATACAGGTGATGTCGGTTTAAGGCCGCGACGACCTTTGGCCGCGTCATGAATATGATGAGCAAAACGGGATAAACCAAGCTGCCAACGGTGGCGATCAGCGATACAATCATCATTATCCCTGACGTGTCACTCATCAGCGTCACGATGCCGCCGACAATACATGTCACGCTCGAATAAATGCCATCTATGATTGAAGCAATTCGCGCCCAATTCTGCGACAACAACAATCCGATTCCCGCCGCCAACAGCACAACGGCGGCAATGCCATCCAGCGGCATTGTTATCTTTGTCCAATGATTGTCATGCATCTGTTTCAGCAAAGGAGTGGCCATATTCATCCTCGGCAGAACAAACATTGAATACAGCGTGACGAACAGGTCGAAAAACCCAAACCCGATGTTCAGAATCCCGAAAATCGTCACCGCAATGGGCCGTTGTTGCACATCCTTCCTTTGGTTCGAGTTGATATTTCTTACAAAACCGCCAGGTCGCAGCTTAAAACCCCTGCCCTGTGATTCAAGGGCAAAGTGCCTCTCAACGCATTTAAAACCGCGCTGCCGTTTTTGTTGCGCCAAATTCGCGCGTGACGATGCGGGAACTTTGTGTATTTTTATCTGGCTGTGACGACTGCCGATGCCATCAAACTGCTGGAGAGATTTCGCGAGGGCAAAATAACCCTGCCTGCGGCGCTCCAGGCCTTTCAGGCCCCGCCGGTGACAGACCTCGGGTTTGCCCAGGTGGATACTCATCGGGCCTTGCGCAAGGGTTTTGCGGAGGTCATTTACTCCGCCGGCAAGACAGGCCCGCAGATTGTCAAAATCGCCGCCGCTATTCTTGCCCGCGAAGAGCGCCTCCTGATCACGCGCCTGACGCCCGATCAGGCGCGGATGGTGCGAAAAAAATTCAGGTCCGCCGTCTTCCATCCTGTCGCGCGTTGCGTAACAATCGAGAACAAGCCTCTCGCCAAACGGCCAGGGTCCATCGCCGTCGTCTGCGCGGGGACGAGCGACCTGCCTGTGGCCGAGGAGGCGGTTGTCACCGCCGGGATCATGGGGAACCGGGTGGAACGGGTTTATGACGTGGGGGTGGCCGGGCTGCATCGGCTGTTGAACAAGTTGGAGCCGATCCGAAGCGCTCATGTGGTGATTGTCGTGGCCGGAATGGAAGGCGCTCTGCCCAGCGTGGTCGCCGGGCTGGTCAGCCGTCCGATCATTGCCGTCCCGACCAGCGCCGGTTACGGCGCGAACTTTGGCGGACTGACGCCGTTGTTGAGCATGCTCAACAGTTGCGCGAGCGGGGTTACGGTGGTCAATATCGACAATGGGTTTGGCGCGGGCTACGCTGCCAGCCAAATCAATACCCTCTGCGCAGGCGGCTTATGAAAACACTTTATCTTGACCTTTTCAGCGGCATTAGCGGGGACATGTTCATGGGCGCATTGCTGGATGTGGGGCTTGATTTTCCACACCTGGCCGGCGAGTTGCAAAAGCTCAATGTGGAGGGGTATCACTTGCAGGTGTCCCGGGGCAAACGCGCGCAAATCGAGGGAACAAAATTTGACGTTCATCCCGGACACCATGCGCACGAACATGGACATGAGCATGGACATGAGCACGACCACGGACATGAGCACGGACGCGATTATGCGGAAATCAAGCAACTGATCCTGCAGAGTGGAATTTCAGCATGGGCCAGGGAAAAGGCCATCGCAGTTTTCAATCGCATTGCGGCGGCCGAGGGGAAGATTCACGGCGTGCCGGCTGAAAAAGTCCACTTTCATGAAGTGGGCGCGGTGGATTCCATCGTAGATATTGTGGGGGCCTGCATTGGGCTGGAATTTTTGGGAAAACCGCGCGTGCTGGCGGGCCAACCGATCGATGGCACGGGCTGGATCGATTGCGCGCACGGACGTCTTCCGGTTCCGGCCCCGGCCACGCTGGAAATCCTGGCGGCGCGCGGCATTGCCCTGACGCAATGCGAAGAACCCCATGAGTTGATCACTCCCACCGGCGCGGCATTGCTGGCGGAGTTTGTGGAGGAATTCGGGCCGATGAAAAATTTCACCCCGGCGCGCATTGGTTTCGGCCTCGGC
>Ga0326728_10023794_pt1 | contig 11173 bp, 10 predicted proteins | sample MB3enrmetagenome_FD_207602 | JGI IMG/M metagenome (GOLD analysis project Ga0326728, IMG submission 207602) | Lab enriched peat soil microbial communities from McLean, Ithaca, NY, United States - MB31MN | ecosystem: Environmental > Terrestrial > Soil > Wetlands > Peat | place: USA: New York... | reverse complement strand
TCGAAGACGTCGGCGAAGCTCATGCCGAGCGCCGTATGATCGTATCCGTCGTAATCGCGCAGATAGAGCGTCCCCGTCCCTTCATCGACGGCTTTTTGCAGCGCGGCGAAGGCTTCGGTTTTCACGACCGCTCGTGCGTAGAGGGGAGCGTAGATCCGGCGTCTGGCCTCGAGGTAGCCGAGATGGTTGCCGTTCCAGAGTGAGTAGAGGGGCTTCGCGCCCTTACCCATCGGATACCGGTGCGCCCGTGCGTCTCCCCAGCCGGCGGTAGCCCAGGCCCAGTAGTCGCAGGTCGGGTTTCCGTCGGAATCGGCGTGTGTCGCGTATACCTTGGCGAACTGCCAGGCGTTCTCCATGTTCTTCGCCACGTGGCCGGCGTACAGTGGCCCGCCGGGCAGGATGAATGGGGAGAGGTCTTTCCACCGTCCCGAATTGCTCGTGCAGTCGACGATGGTTCCGGTGCTGGGAAGGGACTCGAATTTACGGGCAACGCGTACGATCATGTCTGGGGTGCTTTCGTGAGTGGGCTTCGGCGCGACGCCGCGGCCGTGCCGGCGCGTGGATCGAGGACCGAGTTGTTTCATGGGGGCCGACGTAGTGGCGCATCCGAACACTGCTCGGCTTCGGCGAAGGGGAGGCGTATGTTACTGTTCCGGAATCTCTTCGAGCGGGTCGAGATAGCTGCGCAGCACGTGACGTATGTTGATCTGCAGCGCGGGCGTACCGAGCTCGCCCGTCCTCGCATATTCGTTTAGCGGGAAGAGCTGCATCTTGCAGCCCGATAGCGATTCGTATTCTGCCAGGATCTCCGCCGCCGTGTGGGCACCTTCGCTGTCGAGGTAGAGGTCGTGGAATCTCAGGACCGTGTGATCTGCGATCGCGGGGCTGGGTCCCAGACCGTAGAGCATGCCGCCGAGGACTTCGGAGAGCGCCGTTGCGAAAGCATGGCACCCGCCTGCCCGCCACCCGCGCACGCCCAGCCGTTGACGCAGCTTCCCGGCCTCTCGGTCGCCGCGAAAGGCGCACATGGCGGCGTCGTACTCGTGGGCCCAGCTCATCGCCCGGGTTGCCCCTCGGGGCGGAGGGTGAGAAGTTCGGATCGATCTCATTAAAGGTTTCGCTCACTTCGTAAGCAATTAGATTACCTGAGCAGCGCCAATGTATCGACGCAAAATCTGCAGAGCCGCATCACGGAGTTCTGAATCGCGGCAACTTGCGGAGAGACGCGACAGCACGCGCGGAACAATGCCCGCTTCAAATAAATCAACCGCGGTCTTCGTAACACAGATGTCGGTATCGATGCCACAAACGTCCGCCTGGGTGACATTCCAGCGTCGCAGGGTCGCCAGCAAAAATTCATCCACGCAGGAATAACGCGGTTTGTCAATCACAAGCGCATCGGGTCTGACCGAGAAGGCGAAGTCGACATCCTCGCTACCAGGTGAGAAGCGATGCCAGTGTATAATTTTTCTGTAGAGCGACTCAGGGGGGGTTGTAGAAGCGCGTCGCAACAACATGCATGTAGCGAGCCTGCGCAACTTCAACGAGGCTGGGGATATGCTCGGTCTCGGGATTGATGAACCCCTTTTGAACATCGACGACGATGAGACAGGATGGCTCAGCGAGCGCGTTTTCAGGAGACGCACCCGCATAATCAGTAACTGGGATCTGCACCGGCAGGGGTTCCATGGTAAGTGTTTCCGGTCAACACGTTTACGGGCGGCGCGAACGAGCTCGTTGAGGTGCTTTCCGACGAGGCGGCTTGGTGATTTGCGAGTGGATCACTTGGCAGTCTCGACATACCGCCGTCGGTTCGTCCGGAGGATCTGTGCGCGTGTAGGGTGCGGGGCCAGATTGTGGCGTTGTGCACAGAGGGATGGACGCGTGAGGCGGGACCAGGTGGTAGGGGCCGGTCGTGTGCGACTGCCAAGCGCCGTACAGCAGCTTCACGCCACGGCGCGATCGCGCGCGATCATGTCTCGTGCGTCCGTGAGGCGGGCCTCGAATTTGGCCTTTGTAGTCTCAAGCGAAGCGATCAGTTCCGCTACGCGCGCCTCGAAAGCGACGAGCGCTTCATCGCGGTCTGTGAAGAACATCGCCGGCGGGATCTTGCGACAGTAGGCGAAGCCACACAGATAGCCTGTGACGTTGATAATACGCAAGACGTCGGAAATGCAGGCTCGCCCAGCGCAGAATTCGCGCCGCTCTCCGATCGCGGCTTTTTGCAGCCCCCAGTCGGCGAGTGGTGATTTCTGTGCAGCGATTTCGCAGAACGGCGCGCAACCGTCGTCGATGACGTAGATGACGTCGCCGTCTTTGAGTCCGCAAGCCTGATCTTTCGTCACGGTGTCTCGCTCACTTCATACCGGGCATCGGACGACATCCTTTGCCATCTCGATTTCGGGATGTCGGCTGGTTTTGGACAACTTTTGACGTGAGACGCTTCGCCGCAGTCCGGGCATTCGACTGCAGGGATCCAGCCAGATTCGGCATGGTCGCGTTTCCTCGCATGGTTTTCGTTCGACATCGATTCTTTGCTCCTTGTATCTAAATATCGGCCGGTCGCAACTGCAGGGGAGCGGCCGATAAATTCCACCCGCCTCAATGGGATTCTGCGACAGCAAGTCGCCCTGAGTTCGGGATAGCCGCAAAACGAATGAGTTTCGCGAGTATCACCTTTTGACAGTAATCTACGGCCTTACAACGCTTCACGTGCAACTTCATACACATACGCGCAAGGGAAATGCCGGTCCAAAGGCTCTCGGCCACATAAGATGCGACGATTAGAGGGGTCGTCTCAACTAGGCCGCAACGTTTTCGTTGCGGAAATCTCTTCGGGAATTCGGCGCTATACGGGCTACACTTTTGCTTCAACTAGGCCGCAACTTTTTCGTTGCGGCAATGGTATCTCTATTTTGTTCAAGAGAGGCAAATTCAATTGGTATGAGGGCCGCGACACCGGCCGAAACCGTTTCAATCCGCATCGGGCGTCGGGCCCGATGAAAGATCGCCGTCGCTGATAGTCGGATCGCCAGCCTGGGTGTTTCAATCCGCATCGGGCGTCGGGCCCGATGAAAGACATCGCCGCTACGAGATCGCGCACGGCGGTGCAAGGTTTCAATCCGCATCGGGCGTCGGGCCCGATGAAAGCGGCCTGATGGTAGGCGCCGTAGCACTGATCGCAGCAGTTTCAATCCGCATCGGGCGTCGGGCCCGATGAAAGAACTTCTCACGCTGATCGCGGCAAGCGCCGAGCGCCATCCGCGACGAGTTTCAATCCGCATCGGGCGTCGGGCCCGATGAAAGGCAACGCTGGACGCGCGAGCAGACGGAGCTGGCCGCGTTTCAATCCGCATCGGGCGTCGGGCCCGATGAAAGGCCGCATGGAAGTTAGCCGCAAATCGGGTAGCCGCGTTTCAATCCGCATCGGGCGTCGGGCCCGATGAAAGAAGTCTTATCTGAAGACTTCAGGCGGTAGGGTTCGGTGTTTCAATCCGCATCGGGCGTCGGGCCCGATGAAAGATGGACGAGGCCGGTAAGACCACCGCAAAAAAATCGCGTTTCAATCCGCATCGGGCGTCGGGCCCGATGAAAGCACGCGCAGGCGATCGCCGCCGAAAGTCTACGGCTGGTTTCAATCCGCATCGGGCGTCGGGCCCGATGAAAGGCCGCGAGATGGGCCTGATACGCTCGTCGGAGGTGCATGTTTCAATCCGCATCGGGCGTCGGGCCCGATGAAAGACGTTGTCGCACGATTCGTCGAGGCGAGTTGTGTGGTTTCAATCCGCATCGGGCGTCGGGCCCGATGAAAGGTCGTTGGTATTGAACGCGAGAACGAATCTCGGCGCGTTTCAATCCGCATCGGGCGTCGGGCCCGATGAAAGGGCGGGCATCGGAGATCGCCTAAGGGCGACATCTGCGACACACATTTCGAGCGGGTCCGCCGTTGCCCGCTAACCTAGAAGCTTTGGGTGACCGGCGGATGGTTGTCTACGGGCGAGATCTGCGGACATTTGATCGCATAGAGGCATTCGAGCGCCCCTGCAGGGCGACCTCGCCACGTAGGCGCTCGATACCACTCCGCCTTAATTTGACGAAACGGCCGCGTCCACCGACGGCCATTCCCTTAGAGTTACACCGCTGGGCGGCACGTCGACCTCGACTTCGTAGTCTGTGAACGATCGGGCCGGCCCGACGCAACTCTCGCTGCGCCTGACGCGGATTGTGTTCAAGACCCGATGTGCTGGAGCGTTGCCGAGCTCACTGTTGTGCTCGAAGATAAAGAGCCGCTGCGAAGACATCATGCCTCGCGCGGCCGATCGGTCGAATTCGAACATGTTGTACAGGGCGTCCCACAGAACATTGAGATCAATCTCGTTGAAGCCGGTCTTTTCTGCAATCTTCGGCGAGATAAACCCTTCAACTCGATATAAAGCGTAAGGAATGACGCTCTTCCGCGCCATCGTTCCATCGCTTTTCTGGTTCGCCGCGGTCTCAGCTGTCGTTACGGCGACTCTCGTTAAGGAAAGTTCAACGGGTATTACTCGATCGATCGATCGCGAAATCATGATTTGGACCGGCCCGAGCACCTGTCCTGCGTTCGCGCCCGTTGTCATCACGGCGCCGAACGTCCGAACGTCATAGTATCGTTTTTGCATATATTCGCGGGCAAGGTCTCTTTGCGTGCGCTTCTCCAAGGCGGTCGGCACGTTTGCTGCGACGGCTTCGCCTGCGCCGTTCTCGTCGGCCGACGCGCCCGCTGCGGCGTTTCCCTCGGCCGACGTGTTGCCTGCGGCGTTCTCTTCGGCTAACGCGCCGGCGCGGCCCTGCGCTTCCTGACCTAGCGCATGATTCCCGCGCTGCCCTCTACGTCGCCCGGCCCTCGGGTGGGGGACCTCTACGGCGGCGCGGGCTTCCTCGATCAAGTTATTGAGGATGCCCGAGTGCTGCACGAAGATGTCCATCGTGTATCCGTCGTCCGCGTCCTTATTCCGCTCTCCGCCTCCGTATCGGAGATACACGTAATCGCGGATCTTGCGCTTCAGACAGACGTCGGAAACCAGCCCAAGCATGGTTTCTGGATCCGTGCGCGGTGCATTATCGGCATCCGGGTCGCCGTTTGGATTCCCGTAGACGACGTCGTACAGGAGGACGAATTCATATCGATGTGCGAGTGCCACAGAATCACTACTCTTCTACCGCATTTGCGGTTCGTTGTGCGCGGTCGTCCGGATCATTACGTTTCCACGTTGTCCAAAGACTTTGCTGCTGATGGTAAAACCCGATTGCAAAAAGCCCTTGCTCTTGCAGGTTTAACGTAAGCGGGAATTGATCGAGCCCAGACATTAGGTCTCTTACTTTGTTATTCAGACCTATGCCTAAGGGACCCTTAATTTTCGACAGGTGCACCTGCGACGACCTGACGATTTGCCCAAAGATCGCAGCTGGCGTGCGGCTCGCCGCGCGGTAATAGCGATCTACGATACTGACTCTCTTTTCCGGCGCCGCCGTCTGTTGTGCGTAATCGAGCAGCGCCAATAGGCGGCCCGCGACGTACGCCGGTTCTCTTCGCTCTTCATCCAACATTTTCGTTATTTCTCCGAACGTCTTTGATCGTTGCAACACCGCCTTTGCAATCGCCACTCGACATGCGTGTTCTATATCCCCGTTTGTCCGTTTTGCGGGTATTGCAAGGCGTGAGCACGCTGCCGCTAAAAGTGTCAACGGGTATTGGTCGTCGGATAGCGCGCAGCGGAGCAGCGGGCGGACAAGGTGCGTCAGCGATTTGTCGCGTAGGTCCACGACCCCGTTGATTTTCTTCCCCGGCGGCACGATCGAGCCGATGAGCGTTGTTAATCGCATTGGTTCGCCGAGGGCAATGTCCAAATCATCAAAGTAATTTTGCGCGTGTTGCCATGCTGCGCTCAACGACTGGTCGATCGATTCGGCAATAGAGATACGAGCCTTGCCGTTCCCCTCTAAAACGAGGGCAACGAACCGATCCGAATCCGGCGCGCATGCTGGCAGAGTGCCCCGGTAATTCGACCGATATATGTTGGGGACATCAGCAATCGTTCCGCCGTCCAAGAATGCCATCAGTTTGCACGCTTTGTCGTTCGATTCCTCAGTTCCCCAGTAGAGGACCGTCGTTGTCTTGCCGATCGTTATCGCCTGATTTCGCTTGGAGCCGTCTTTCCCCAGAAGGTGGCAAACCGCCAACTTATACGCTTCTGCGCAGTGGACGCAAACCTGAGCGTTTTCAGCTTGCTTTAATCCGTATGATTCGCAAGAAGCGTTATTAAATGAAATCAGGCCGGCGCTCGGCTGGGTGGCGCCCGAAATACCCGTCACCGCTGGATGGACGGTTGCAATCGGCCGATCGCGTCCGCAGACCGAGCAGGTTCGACGGTCATTTTGCTCTAGGCGTAAGCGTCCTACCTCTAGGCTCAGTACGGCTTCCCTGATTGCTTCATTATCCGGGTCGTGAAGCGCGACGCCTTCGGGCTCGATGAAAAAGCCAAAGAGGTCTTCTCGGAGCGCGGTTGGGGGGTTCGCGGTCGGAAATTCTTTAGCGTCGAAGCGTTCGAGAAATTTCACAGCTGCGCTGCAATAGGGACTCCCGGATAGCCGGGCAAGCAGTTTCAGGCGGTCTCGGAACGCCGCCTTCTCGAGCGCCCTTCGGGCGCTTTTTTTGCCATCAGGTTTCTTGCCTACATGTTCGCCGAACACATACGCCGCGTTGTCGACGAGGTTTTGTGGAGAGATTCCGCTCGATCGCTTGTGCGGGAGCGGCGCCTGATAGCTTTTCGGCATTGGCCCGTTGCCGGGTTCCGCTACGGAGGTCGTTTCGTCACAGTTTACAAAACTACCGTCGATCTTGATATGAATCAACCAGCGGATGGGAACTGGACCGTATCCGTGATATTCGGTCAGTTTTTGCTTTTGTGCATAGTCGACCAGAGCCCGTATGCTCATTTCACTGCGACCCACGAGGGATCGGGCGCCATCATGATTCCGTGGTCCACCTTCGCTTGAAAGAAGCGTGGCTCGAACCGCTCTACATCGTCGACTTTCGAATACGCGATGTCGTGGAGCATTACGCCGAAGTCTTGGGTTATGTCGTAGGCCGGTTCACCGTCGTCGGGACCGAAATGTGCTGCAAATTCGCGCAAGCCGAACGCGGGCCTTCGGAAGCATTGCCCCTTAGCTACGCGTCTCTCGAGCATCTCGATGAACTTCAGTGTTGTCTCATCAGCATGCGAAACCGGGGTTAACAACGGTTCCGCCTCGATGATGTATGCGACGTCTTTGAGGGCTTGGGTATTCCGCTGGATGCGCAGGTCATCTGCGACGATGGGTTTAGACTTGGGACGTGCCTTCGAGGTGACTTCATTGCGTCTGAACTGCGTGTAACGTATTGGGCGCAGGACGGTGATGGTGCGGATCGCCCAAAAAATGGAGGGGCGCCAGATGATCGAGTCGATTATACCGCGCGCAGCGGACGGCGTCATGATGGGGTAGCTCAAGCGATCGACCTTGATATCCGGACGGGTGAAACAGGCTAGGTCGCCCCAGACCTTGACTCTAACGGTTTTCACGTTTTTCACTTTCTCGGCGGCTCAGTTGGTCGGACAATGAGACCAAAACGCGGATCGTATTCGGCGTGATCGGAAGGGCTGAGGACGGCGACCGTGTCGCTCACAATCCGAAGAGATCCCGTTTCTTCCAGATGCTCGTATTTCGACCGGGAGACATTGACGATGAATCTCTGCAGGGCGCGCTGCGCGTGTCGTTCGGCTCGTTCCGCCACGAACGACGCTTCTAAATGCTTTACATGGTCGGCGGCGTCGCTATACGGGACGATGATCGCGCATTGCCCCTCATCGATGAGCCTGAAGTCGCGCGCCACCTGTTCGAAATTTGATTCCTCCCTTTGGATCTGGATGCCCTTTTCATCCGTTTCACAGTTGTAGTACAACCGTTTGAAATAGTCGAGGAAGATCTCGGGATCAATAAGAGAGAAGCCCGATTTGCTGAGGCTGAGGACCGTTTTGGTCACGCTTACGGCATCGCGAGTTCCCGGCGGGGGCGGGCTAGGCGCGATGAATACTTCGAATCGCCCTTGGATGCTCGCGCCCGTTGCGTCTTTCAGGCGTCCCTCTCGGTTGCATCGTCCAGCGGCTTGTGCCATCGAGTCGAGCGGTCCAAGTGCGCGCATGACGAAAGGAAAGTCGATGTCGACGCCAGCTTCGACAACCTGTGTCGAAACGAGGACGCACGGTGCGCCGTTGCTGAGTCGATTCTTTGCCTCTTCGAGGACAACGCTTCGATGGGCCGCACACATCGAGGCTGAGAGATGAAGCGATTCGGGTATGCGGCTCGCAAGTTCTCGCGCATCCTCCTTTTGATGCGTGACGATCAGCGCTTGACGTTCGCCTTTGAGCCGAGCGGCAAGCGCGCTCCAGGAAGTTGGGGTTTCCAGATCGGTAGGCACGGAAACGGCTACGCGATTTACTTGTTGGAAGAGCGCCAACGGGTTCTCTACGATCTCTTGAGCAACCAATGACTTGCTTTTCTCGAACGTTCGCCCAGATAGAGCAGGCTGCGTTGCCGTTGAGAACACAACGGAGGTGCGGTAGTGTTCCGTTAGTTCGTGAAGACAGCTCAATATGGGATCGAGGAAGGCCGACGGAAGCGTTTGCGCCTCGTCTAAGATGAGGACGCTCTTTGCGACGGAGTGAATCTTTCTGGCTCTCGATGTCTTGTTCGCAAAGATCGATTCGAACAGCTGCACATTTGTTGTCACGATGATCGGCGCATCCCAGTTTTCAGAGGCTCGTCTGTTCGCCGGCGTGTCGTCCACGGGGTCGATCGCGCTGTGATGTTCGACTACGCTATCCGCGCCGAAGATATGTCGATATACGTTCGCGGTTTGCTCCGTTATGCTCGTGAAGGGAATCGCGACGATTACTCGGTCGAGATTGTGCTCGATCGCATGTCGCAACGCGAAATCCATCGCTGAGAGAGTTTTGCCTCCTCCCGTGGGAACCGTGAGCGAGAAGGCTCCGGTCGGCGAATCCGCCATCTTTCGACAGTTCGCTAGAACGGCCGAGCGGAGATCGTTGACCGGGCTCTTCGAGCCTGTGGCTACCGATGAGATGTGGCGTTCGAGTTTGCTGAGGAGGTCCGTGAGTGGTTGCGCAGGCTGAAGTCTTCGATCACCTGGTTGATGGAGTTCCGCCTCGAGCCGATCCGCATCCACGAGACACGAAAACAGCATTCGAATGAGAAACTCTCTTTCAATCACAGACGAGACCCAAGCCGGTGGCTTGACCTCGGATGAGTCCGTGATGGATTGCGGAGGCCTCCCCGCGAGGGCGGCTTGCAGCAGATTTGCTTTTGCAGTGAGCCGGTTCCGGAGATTGTCTATGTCTGCCAGGCCAGAATGATGGGCTGCGACAACGTAAGCCACAACGTCTAAGCGTTTGTCCTTCGCTAGTAAGGCGCCGGCAGTGGAGTGATCCGGCTTCTTCCGCTTCAAGCGTCCAACCCTGAGATAGCGTTGCCACTCGGGCGCGAATTTGCCGAGATCATGCCAGACGCCGCAGAGATAGGCGAGATCGGCTGCGCCGAATGCGGCGGCGAATTCTGCCGCGAGGCGTCCCGTCGTGCGTAAATGATCAACGAGTAGCGGCCATTCGGAGTCCGGCTTGCCCGGGAGAGAACGTGCGCAGATGCCCCGGCCAGGACTCGAGCCGATTTCAGATCTTGCTGTAGAGATAGAGGACAATGTGCGTCTCTCTGGCTGCGCCAGTTGCGAATCTGGTTCTCGCATCAATCATCGATACGTGGATGCGCCAGCGTCGTGGCCCGCTGGTGACGAGCTGCGCTGATTTCGTGACTATTGTGCCTCTGCGCGCGTCTCAGTTTCTAGTGTGCGAAGCTCCGGAGAATGGTAGAATCTCATGATTGTGCTGGCGATCACGACTTTGTCGCAAGACAGGCAGATGTCGGCTTCTTCGAGGTCTTGCCGATCGAGAATCTTCCGAAAAGAGATCTCGTGAACGCTGCAGCCCTTCATCGTTTCGCGTTCTTCGAATGACGCCAGCCATCGTTCGCGCGCGGTGTGGCCGCCGGCGCCGTCGATGATGACGCCGTCGAACTCGACGCCAAGATGTTGCGGCGTCCCCTTCTCCGAACGAATGAGCAGCACGCGCGCCTCCTCTTCGCCGATAATGAGGACCAGGGCGGAGGCGAGAATGCCGCAGCCGCCGGCGAGCCAGGTACCGTCGGTGACCTGATCGAGGAGATCGTACGAGGCGTTGCTGGCGGCGAAGCGGCGCACGGCTTCGGCGAGGCGCTGCGGTCGTTCGAGCCGGGTCTTAGAAATCATGGTAAGGCGTCAGCAGGTTTGAGAACCGCTCGTGGACGGCGCGCGTGCTGAACTGATGCGTGCAGACCCGGTTTTTGATCGCTGCGAGCGCCTGGAGGTCCCGGCGGAAGCCGATGTGGACGCCGCGTTCGTGCGGATCGTTGTAGCGGCTGTAGCGGGCCCCGCCCTTGGCGTTGATGCGTCGGTGGATCGCCGCTCGGATTTCTTCTTCGAACTGCTCGGCGTTGAGCGGCGAGCCGGCCCAGTCCATGCGGATGGTCCCGCCGGCGGCCAGAATGGCGCGCGCGCGTCGGATCGCGGCGAGGTAGGCGCCCGGTTCCGGATACCAGGTTGTCTTATCGGTCTCGAGCCTGGTGAGCCGATCGTAGCCGTCGGCGTTGGGGCCGCGGCCGTAGGAAGGGCCACGGCAGCCGTAGGGTCTTGGGCTTCTCATTGTTTTCAATGTCCTATTGGTGAGTTAGGCAGGTCGAAGAACGCCGTCGCGATCGGTGAACCACTCGTGGCCTTTGATCTTGGCGACGCCGAAGTGCCCCGGACGGTCGGAGATCGCGAAGAGGGAGGTCGGTGATTTGACGTTGCGCATCAGTGCGTAGCGGACGTTGCGCGGGCCGGCGATCGTGTACGGTGTCCCGGGGTCGCCGGAGGCGGTTACGGTATAGCCGAACGCCTCGATCGCGCTGAAGTCCGTCGCGATCTGGCAGTTGCTGAAGTCGGGGCAGAGGCCGGTATTGGGCGAGCTCAAGACTGGTGCACTCCGGGTCGAACGTTGAAGGGGAAGGG
>Ga0326728_10023793_pt1 | contig 11175 bp, 7 predicted proteins | sample MB3enrmetagenome_FD_207602 | JGI IMG/M metagenome (GOLD analysis project Ga0326728, IMG submission 207602) | Lab enriched peat soil microbial communities from McLean, Ithaca, NY, United States - MB31MN | ecosystem: Environmental > Terrestrial > Soil > Wetlands > Peat | place: USA: New York... | reverse complement strand
CCTCCGTCGCCCTACGGGCTCCTCCGGTTAGCCGCCCAAGAACGAAAAGCGGAACTTTCTACTTTGCTAAGAACAGGACATTTCTACTTTGCTGGGATTAGGACATTTCTACTTTGCCTTGACAGGTTCGCACTTCACCTTGCTTTGGCAATAGCTAATTTTCTATACTGTGTGCCATGCATTGGGTGGTCGGTGGCCTGATTCTGGTGAGCGTGGGCTTTCTGCTGCGCCGTGTGCTTTGGACTAAGTTGCCAGACCAGCGCGCGCCGTCAGGTCTGGCGCCTTTGGGATCAGAGCGTCGGATCATCTACGATGGATTTGCCCCGGAAGTCGAGGCCCGGTTTGCCATGCTGGGCATTTCGCTGAACGACGCCTTTGAAGAGCGGGATGCCGGGCGCCAAGACATGGCTTGGCGCATGGTCCGGCTTTCCGCCTCCGAGTGGTACGCCATGGAGAAGATCATTGGAGGGCTGCTAAATACCCTTACCCGGCACTTGCCCAATGCCCAGGTGGTAGTCACGCCGCGCAGCATCCACGCCCATCGTTTCCTTTCCAAACCCATGGTTGACTATGTGCGGATGCATGAACTTCTGGACCAATTGGTTTTCAGCTCCAACCGCCGTTATCAGCTTCAACTTCGCCTGCTGCGCCGCGCCGCCGAAATCGTAACGGGAGAGTTCCGACGTACCTACCGCCAAGCCGAAAGGGCAGACGACCGCCCCGCGGAAGTCTGGAGCCAAATCGATCTTTACTTCCACGACTTTGACCTCATCGCCAAAGAAGCCGTGCTGGCTTTTCGCGCTTTGCTGGCCTCCCTTCCCCTCTCCGACTTGCCCAAATTCTCCCTCGAGCTCAACGCGCTGCTGCGCGGAAGGGTCCGCACACGTTCGCTCCCTGTCGAGCGCTAAGGAAAATGTTTTGTAGGCGGACGGCTTGCCGCCCCCTCAAGGGTGGAGCAAGCTCTACCCCCACAGCTTCTACCCGGTAAAAATGTCAGCCAAGCGGATCCATTCCTGGTCCACAAGCTTCAGTTGGGTCATGGCCTCGAGCAGGGGGATGGAAGTGATTTGACTGCCCTTCAAACATACCATGTGGCCCAGCTTGCCCTCTTCGATCAAATCCACGGCTTTGACTCCATAGCGGGTTCCCAGCACTCGGTCAAAAGCCGTGGGCGAACCACCGCGCTGGATGTGTCCCAGCACCGTGGAGCGCGTCTCGAAACCGGTCTGCTTCTCGATGAGCTTGGCAAGGCGCTCGCCGATGCCGCCGAGCAACACGTGACCGAACTGGTCGAGTTGCTGGTCTTTGGTCACCAACGTGTCCTGGCCCTTGAGCTGGAACCCCTCCGAAGCGACCACGATGGAGAACTTCTTGCCGCGGGCGTGCCGCCGCTTGATGATCCCGCAGATTTCGTCGAGGGTTTTCGGCTCCTCTGGGATCAGAATGCAATCTGCTCCGCCTGCCACGCCGGAGATTATGGCAATCCATCCCGCATGGCGGCCCATCACCTCGCACACGATCACGCGATGGTGCGATTCTGCGGTGGTGTGCAGCCGGTCAATCGCCTCCGTAACGATCGAGACCGCCGTGTCGAACCCGAAAGTCTGGTCCGTGCCTTCCACGTCGTTGTCGATGGTCTTAGGAACGCCGACGACCTTCACGTTCTCGTTGACGAGTTGCCGGGCCACGCCCAGAGTGTCCTCGCCTCCCACCGCAATGAGGAAATCAATACCCATGGTCTTGAGGTTAGCCAGCAGGGTTTTCTTGTCCTCTTCCTTCTTCAGTGGGTTGGTACGTGAGGTGCCGAGGATCGTGCCGCCGCGCGGCAGAATCCCGGAAATGGAATCCAAAGTGAGCGGCTCCGCATCCGCCTTCAGCATTCCCTTCCAGCCGTCCTTCACACCCAAAACCTTGTACCCGAGCTGCTCAGCGCGTCGGACCACCGCCCGGATCACAGGGTTGAGCCCCGGGCAATCGCCCCCTCCCGTAAGAATTCCGATTGTGCCTTTAGAATTATTCGCCATATTGACTGTCAACTCCTCGAATGATCAGATGGATGCAACACTCCGTCGTCCCGGCCCCGTTCTGAAAGAACCTGCGCAGCAGCGAGCCGCGTTCTCCAGAGTGAATCTGTCAATTTAGCAAGAAACATTCCCAGAGGCAATCGAATTGGCCTGCCGGTAATGGGTCAGTCTACGTTTTGGCGCCGACCGGCAGTTGCGGTTTTCCAAGCGGAACGCTCGATAGAGTCACAATCGATCCCGGAGCAATTAGAAGCTCGGCTTGGCTGTCCAGGCCGCGGTCCCCCGCACTGCCCCGGCTTGGGGCTGGATTCTCTGACACGGCATTCTCGTGATAAGGGTCCACCACTTCCAGGAACGAAAGTTTACACCTTGGCCAACTGATTCGGGTGCGTTGTGCTTTTGAGGAACGGTTCAGAATGACGAGAGTCGCGAGGCCCTGGTGGCCCGCGAAGGCGGTCACGAGTAGGTCAGGGTTCGAGCTTTTGACTTCGACGCGATGCATGCCCTGCCGGACCCTGCGGCTGTAAGCGCCGAAGACCCGCAGTTGAGAGCTCGAGGGCTTGGGAACAAATCCATGGGCGGGATCGGGAACGAACAGCGTCCGGGTCCAGCCAAATGAAGGCTCCTCCACATTCAGCAAAAGCCAGCAGTAACAAATGGCCGCTGCGTCGGCGAGGGTCAGACTCTTGTGGTAGAGCTCCCCCATCGCCAGGGCCAGCCTATAGCTCTCGGCCTGGTACTTGCTGTCGTTGACACAGATTTCCGTCGCCAGGAAAGGCTTATCTTTGGTCAAAACATGCCATTGTTCGAGCGTGGAGTCGAACTGATCCGGATTGGTAAAGGAATTCTGATAATCATACAAGTGGACGGCGCTGAAATCTATTGCTTGCCACACCTGCGGCGAAGCTTGGAACGCCATCGCGCTTGCCAAACCTTGGCGCACAATTGGCGCATCCTGCATATGGATTTTCACTTTGTCAAATCCCGCCCGGTCCAGCTCCTGGCGCAATCGAAGGGTCATTTCTTGCCAGATGGCGGCAGGCTGAGTGACCTCATTTTGGATTCCGACGATGTCCGGGGGGGCGCCGGTTCGTTCACGAGAAACGCGGCAGTATTCGACCATGGCGCGCGCATAAGGCCCTGGGTCCGCCACACCCGCATGGGCGGCTCCTGAGGCATCCTTCCATTCGGCCTGCTTCGCCCAGGGAGGCAACTGCCAGAACTCGAAAAGAACGAGGCCCTGAATGCGGCGGATCGATTTCAGGTATTCGAAATTACTCACCTCGGAATTTGGAAAATTGTCGGCGTAATAATGGGGTATAGCGTCCTCGATGCGATCCCAGTTGGCCTGACTCTCCGCGAGACGCGTGCCCATGGGGTACTCACGGTGAAGAAGGAGGTTGTATTCGCACAACAACTCCCACCACCGCTTCTTACCTTCGTCGCTCAGCATGGCGTAGGCCGTGGGGGTCGTGATGCCGCCAAATCCGATTATGGTCTGGCGCGCTTCGCTTGGAAAAACCTGGATGGTAGCGTTCTGGACCTCCGGTTCGAGCAAGGCGCCTTCGACTCTCGCCGTCTTCCCGTCACACGAAAGCTGATGTCGCCTCACATCCAGGAGACAAAGCTGTTCGAACACTCTCCTGCCGTTAAGCGCGACGGCGAGTTTCAACTGATGATCGAGCGTGACCTGCACCGTTTTGAGCTCTCCCTGGTATTCCACCGTGGCCTGAGACCATAAGCGCTCCGGAAAGCGGGCGCCAGGCATACGCTCGTTCAAGGGAACAAGTCCAACGGAATCATAATAGCGCTCGAAGACGCGCAGCCGGGTGGGTTCGATGCGGATCGTGAATCCCCCGCGCTCGCCGGTAAAGATCCAATCGAATCCGGCTCCTTCATCGCCCAAGCCGAAGGAATCGAACTCAAGCGTGCGATCGAAGAGAGTAGGAAGGAATTCATCAAAATAAACTCTGGGATAGACTTCCCCCAAGCCCCACAATTGCACCTTCTTTATGGAGGAATCAAAACGAAACGTTTGCTTGCGAGCAGCGGCCGTTGGTTCCTGGGGAGCCAGTTCGACCGCCGGTGGTTGCTGCGTCTCCGGAGCCTGCTGCGCCTGGGACGGCGCCAGCGAAAAAGCGGAAAGGAGCGCACCCTTCAAAACTTGGCGGCGCGAAAACCCGCCCTGTGGGTGGCCGTGCGGCGTGGCACCGGGTGACGATTCAGATATCTTAGACATGAGAACCTTCCGGAAAGAGTGGAGTCGCCTAAAGGAACATTCTCGCTCAAAGCTGCGGGCCTTAGGAATACAATTTACTCCCTGCACCATTTGCTCCGACCAGGATCAAGCCGTACCGTTGTTAAGCAAAGGGCTCGGGGTAGGGACAAGCGTCACGCGGGCGACGGCTGCGCAAAGGATCATTCCCCCGCGTGGTGCTGGGAAAGTCCACATAGGCCGGAAGTGCAAACTGCGGTATCGCTGGGTGATTCCAAAACGCGGCCATGGGGTGTACACTTCGAGCGACCCTAGGTGAAGGATGCATCCAGGTTCGTTTCCTCTTCGGGCCAGAAGGTTTGGCACAGAACTTTCGTCGCGCGTTTTGCCTATAAGGAGGATTTGGCTTATGAGATGGCGAGCAAGGCTTACGTGGATATTGTTCATCCCGGTAATATTTGCGCTTGTGACTCAGTTTGGGTATTCCCAAGCGGCAGCACAAGAAGGACAGTCCATGGCGTCGTCGGGGAGCGATGTGCCCAGGATCGTTTTCGAGAAATACACGTTGCCCAACGGATTGCAAGTGATCCTGCACGTTGACCACAAGTTGCCCATGGTCCACGTCAACAACTGGTATCACGTCGGCTCCAAGAACGAACGCATAGGGCGAAGCGGCTTCGCCCACCTTTTCGAGCACATGATGTTCGAAGGGTCGAAGGATGCCAATACCAAGTACCTCGCCTATATCGAAAAGGCGGGCGCAAATCTCTTCCAGGGGGGGGTGAATGGCACGACGAACGAGGATCGCACCAATTACTTCGAGTCCGTGCCCTCCGGCAGTCTTGAATACGTTCTCTGGCTGGAATCGGACCGGCTGGCGACGCTTACCGATGTCTTGACGAAAGAGAAGCTGGATAACGAGCGGGATATTGTCAAGAACGAACGCCGCCAAGGTCTCGAGAACGAGCCTTATGGACGCTCGTTCATGTTGATTCAGGAGAACCTGTTTCCGTACGGGCATCCTTACGCACACACGGTGATCGGCAGCCACGAGGACCTGACGGCGGCCAGCGTGGAAGATGTGAAGGACTTTTTCAAAACCTACTACACCCCGAACAATCTTTCCCTGGCCATCACCGGCGACTTCGACGTGACCGAGGCCAAGCGCCTGATCGCCAAGTATTACGGCCCTATCCCACCCGGGCCGGCGCTCGACCGCCCCAAGCACTGGGTACCAGTTTTGAGCGCCGAGAAGGTCATCGAAGTGAAGGATCACGTGCCCCAGGAGCGCACGTATTTCGCCTGGCCCAGCCCCGCCTTTTTTGACCCCGGGGATGCCGAGTTGGATTTGACGTCGTTGATCCTCACGGACGGACTCTCTTCCCGCCTCAACAAGTCTCTGGTCTATGACAAGCAGCTTTGCTCGGATGTCGTCTCCTTCCAGAATTCGGAGGAGATGGCGGGTTTCTTCGGAGTCTGGGCGACGGCGCGGCCCGGGGCTTCTCTCGTCCCGATCGAGCAGACCGTGACTGAGGAGATTGCTCGCCTGGCTAAGGACGGTCCCACTGCGGATGAGCTGAACCGGGCCAAAACAAAGTGGGAATTCCAATACATTACGGGGCTCGAGCGCATCGGCGGCTTTGGCGGCAAAGCCGACCTGCTCAATACCTACAATACCTTTCTGGGTGACCCCGACAAGTTTGCGGCCGACGTTGAGCGCCATCGCGCGGTGACGGCGGAGGGTCTTCGCCAAATTGCCGCCCACTGGCTGGACACCCGCAACCGAGTGCTGGTGCGATTCCATCCCGAAACTTCGTCGCTCGAGGCGGGCTTAGCCATCGACCGCACGAAACAACCGGAACTCGGAGCCGACCGCCCCTTCCAGGCGCCCGAGGTGAAGTCTGCCAAGCTCGAAAACGGCATGCAAGTTCTCGTGGTGGAGCGGAGAGATCTGCCCAAGGTCTCGGTAATCCTGGTTACCCGCGCGGGAAGTTTCTGTGACCCGACCGGGAAAGAAGGTCTCGCCAGCTTCGAGATCGAGGCCATGAAGAGAGGCACGAAGACGAAGAAAGCGCTCGAAATCGACGATGCGCTGGGCGACCTTGGAACGGCGCTCGGAGGGTATGCCAACCTGGAGTACTCGAGCCTGGATTTCGAGGTGCTGCGAAGAAACCTGGCCCCGGCGCTCGCCGTGGTCTCTGACGTCGTACGCAACCCCAGCTTCCCGGCGGATGAAGTCGCTCGCGAAAAGAAGAAACGGCTGGCCTCGCTGGCGCAGGAAGAAAGTGAGCCCGGTATCATCGCGCGGCGGCTGAGCTACAGGCTCGCCTTTGGGCCGAGCCATCCCTATGGGCGTTTCGTAACAGGGTTTCCATACACGGTCGAGAGATTCACTCCGGAGGACCTCGCACGATTTCATGACACCTACTGGAAACCCGGAGGCACAGCACTTATCTTTGCCGGCGACATTTCACTGGCCGAGGCTACAGACCTGGTGAAGCGCAATTTTGGTTCCTGGTCGGGCGGCGCCCCTCCGGCAGTCCCCATTCCGCCGCCACAACCCGTAGGACCCGGCAAAGTGTTCTTGGTGAATCGTCCGGATGCCGCGCAAACCTTGGTCACCGAAATCCTCCCGGGGCCCACGCACAGCGCGCCGGACTACTATGCCTTGAGGCTTGCTGACGCGGTCTGGGGCGGAGCCGCAGGCGCACGCCTGGGGATGAACCTGCGCGAAGAGAGAGGTTACTCCTACGGTGTCTTCTCCTTCTCAGTTCCTTTCTCGAAGTACGGGGTGTGGAGAGCCAGCGGCGGCGTGCAAACCAACAAAACCAAAGAATCACTGGTGGAGTTTGCGAAGGAGCTGAAATATATTGCCGGAGAAAAGCCCGTCTCGGAGAAGGAGCTCACGGACGCTAAACACGAGCGCATACGCGGCTACGCGCAACAGTTCGAATCGATGGGCAGCGTGGCGAGCCAGGTCAGTTCCCTCTGGGTCGTGGGGCAGCCCCTCACGGAATTGCAACGCGAGCCCGATGAACTGCAAAAGGCCGCCCTCGACTCCGTCAATGCCGCGGCCCGCAAGTACGCGGCGCCCGGTGGGGCCACGCTCCTGCTGGTCGGGGATCTTTCAAAGATTGAATCCGGCGTGCGCGAACTGAACCTTGGAGAAGTAGTCATCATCGATGCCGAGGGGAGACCGGTAGAGAAGAAATAAGGCGCGGGACCGCCTGCGGCGCATTTCGACCGATGAAACCATGGTCAGCAGTCGCTACGACAAGCGGCGAAAGCGTGGTCCATTGGAAAGAACCACGGTCATCGGGCCATCAATCGCTGTGGCCGCCGTGAGCGTGGTGCAAGTTGTTCGGATGTTCGGGGCAAAGTGAGGGTGTCGATAAGTCCCCGTCTACCCTCGCTAGGGCAGCCAAGGAAGTTGTGCGGAATTCTCTGCCTCTCACTTGAACCTGAAAACAATTCCTGCGCTGGGAACAATGTTGTGGCTGGTTCCCGTGAAAATGGTGGGCTGGCCGGTCACGTAATCCCTAAGTTCCACCCGCAAGGCAATGTGCCGCTGCAGCACGAGGTCGGTCCCGCCTCCGAAGCTCCAGCCGAACCGCCAACCGCTGTCTGAACCGACGGGAAGCGCAGTTAGGCCCGGTCCGCCACTGAAACGGTTGATTCCAATGCCGGCGGTGGCGAAAGGCTGCAAGCGCGTCCCGATTGAAAGATAGCGTACGTAATTAAAGGAGATGACATCGAGGCGAGTGTATCCAGAACCCATGGACTGCGACCCTTCTTGAAATGAGAGGTGGTTGGGACTGTAGGAATAGCTCGCCTCGATCGCATCGTGGCGCGTGAAGCGGAGCCGTGCGCCGGCAATGAGACGACCGGTTTTCGAGAATGTTCCGGTTACTGTTCCTGGGACAGGACAGGGGATACAACCCAAGGGGCCGCAGACATCTGGGCAGGCGATGAGGCCGACCTGCGTCGTGCCGTTATTCAGGAAAGAAGCGCCGCTCTCAGCAAAGACTTCGATGCGCGGCGGAGCATCCTGCGCGAAAGCCCACAAGGAAGTGACGGAAAGCAGTAAAGGCCAGGGAACAGCAATTCGTATGATTCGCATGAGCATCCTCTACAAGCGTCGACGCCTCGTGAGACGCGGACCTCCGCGGGCGAGGCGTCAGGCACTGGCATTCCCCACCCCTGTTCCCCTCCTTAATCGGGGAAGCGAGAAAGCCCCTGCGTCACCTTCCCAATCGGGAAGGCAGCAAGGAGTGTGAGGCAGGAGTAATTGCGAAATCCTTCCGCTGCTAGGATGCTGAGATGCCCCCGGGGGTTATCTAGATTTGAAACGCCCGTTGTTGCAGACCTCAAGACTCGGTTATGACCGGCTTGGGCGTCGGGGAAGCACATTCCGAGCCTATTTAGATGATATGTGGACGTAGTGTCCACGCCAGGAAGACGCGTGTGCCGAAGGCGCCTTGGCGTGCGGTAGCAGCAGCTACCGCCTTACTTGGCGTGGGAAGCCCAGCCCGCTAGAAAGGCGGTAGCTGCTGCTACCGCCTCCAAGGCCCTGTACAAATCTCTTGACAACCGCCCCGCCTCGTGATAGCCTACCGAATTGGACCTCAGTTGGAAGGCTATGCCGCTCGGGCGAGGTCGCGGCCCTCCGGGGCCAGTGTGAAGACCTCATGTGATGAGGCAATCGATCCGGGCTGGGGCTCCCCCCTCACCGGACCCGCGCCGGCTGGTGAAAGCGCCGTGGCGGTCCACCCTCTTCCCCAAGGGGGGGAAGCGCTGGGTTTCCGCACAGGCTCTCCCGGGCCGGCGAAAGACACGGAAGCTGCCATGACCCACATTAGCGTCAGTCCCCGGCTGGCGAGTGCAAGGGCAATTCCCGCCACGAGCTTATCCCCCAAGGTCGCAGCAGAGGTTCGAGAGGGAAGGCGAAATTGCAAAAAAGATGTTAAATTAGAACGAGCGAAGCCAGAAAGTCCTTTAGAATCAACAAAAGACTCCAAAAACGAACTCAAAACGAACTCAAAAAGCGCGCTAAAAACACGCAAAAAACTCGAAAGCGAATCGAAAAACGTGCGAAAAGCTCAAAACGAACTCGAAAAACGCGCCGCCGACGTAGTCCCGCGGCCTCACCCCTAAGCCAGACTGGCTGAAGGTCTTGCCTCCCAAAGGAGATTTTGTATGTCCGATCAGTGGCTCAAAACAGTTTTGCTACGCCTGGTGTTTGGGCTGCTCCTGTTCTCATTGCCTGCAACAGTTCAAGCCGGTGCGCAGAAGGTGTGGCAGGTGGGGACCTTTGATGAATCTTCACTGGAGTTCAAGGCGGGAGGAATCGATTATTCCAGTCCCGCGCAGGACCCCGTGTTCACGGTGGGCAAGAGTGATCCTGCCAAGGACTGGTACGCATTTCAGCCTGGTTCAGGCAACGGTGAAGCGGGTTTCCGTCCGCATCCCTACACGATCAAATTCGACCTCACGAGCGTTCCGCAGGGTGTCTTCTCGCTGAAGGCGGGACTGCTGGCGTACATGGCTCGGCTGCCCCGGCTGCAAATTGAGATGAACGGGCACCGCGGCCTGTTTTACCTGCATCCCAAGCTCAACTACGCCGGGGGGGACACCAACTCGGTCTTCATCCCGATATATTCTTACGGAACGATTGAGGCCGAGTTTCCCGCGCAGTTTCTCGTCAGGGGAACTAATAGCCTGGTGCTGACGGCCATCGATGAGCCCGCCCAACGGGACGATTCTCGCTCCTCTGGCATCGGCAATTCGGGACTCGTTTATGATGCCCTGGAACTGGACAACGACCCTTCCGCAAAGTATGCGGCCCGCCGCCTTACTGCGGACGCAGTCCCGACCATATTCTACAAATCCCGCAACGGCCAACTGGTGGAGCTTGTCGATGTCTTCCTTCGTGCTGGGGGCCGGCTGGCGAAAGGTCAGGTGACTCTAACCCTGGGCAAAGAAAAGTACGCGCAAAAATTCGAATTTGACCGCGAGTTCGGCGAGTACTCGGTTGAGCTCGAGGTTCCGGAACTGAATGCGCCGACGAAGGGAGAACTGCTCGTCGCCGCCGATGGTCGTTCCTCACGCTTCCCGGTGGAAATAGCTCCGGGCAAGAAGTGGAATCTCTTCGTGGTCCCCAACGAGCACCTCGATATCGGCTACTCTGACTATCCCACCAAGGTGGCGGAAATCCAGAGCCGCGCTCTGGATGAAGCCATCGAGATGATTCACCGCAACCCCGACTTCACCTACAGCCCTGATGCTTACTGGTCGGTGAAACAATTCCTCGAGGGGCGCAGCGAGGAGCAGCGGCAGAAACTCTTCGACTTGGTGGCGCAGAAGAAAATCTTTGTCCCCGCCCAGTACGCCTCCAACGTGACGGGCTTTGCCAGCCTCGAAGACACCATACGCTCGCTCTATCCGAGTTACCAATATCACCTCCAGCATGGTGGAGATTTTGATTACGCCAATATCACAGACGTGCCTTCCTGTAGCTGGTCGTATGCGTCAGTGATGGCGGCGGCGGGGCTGAAGTACTTCGTGGATGCCAGCGACAACTGGCGCGCCCCTATTATTTTGTTTGGGCGTGTGAACGAACGTTCGCCCTTCTGGTGGGAGGGGCCGGACGGCGGCCGCATTCTGACTTGGGTTTCCCGGCACTATATCCAGGTGGCTGCCTTCTTCGGATTGCCGCCGCAGATCAGCGCGGGACGCGACTCCCTGCCCATCTTTCTCCAGGCCTATGACCGTCCGGATTACAAGTCGGACGGCGCGATCGTCTACGGCACTCAGGTGGAAAACACCGATCTATTCCCGCAGCAGGCTGCCCTGGCTAGCGAATGGAACAAGGTCTACGCATTCCCCCAGTTGCGCTTCTCAGGTTTCTCGGAGGCAATGCGGTATATCGGCGGGCAG
>Ga0326728_10023792_pt1 | contig 11175 bp, 8 predicted proteins | sample MB3enrmetagenome_FD_207602 | JGI IMG/M metagenome (GOLD analysis project Ga0326728, IMG submission 207602) | Lab enriched peat soil microbial communities from McLean, Ithaca, NY, United States - MB31MN | ecosystem: Environmental > Terrestrial > Soil > Wetlands > Peat | place: USA: New York... | reverse complement strand
TGCGCTGACGGCCACCATTGAGCGGAAGCGCCGCGGCCGGAGCCTGATTCAGGCCAGTGCGCAAACCGGCGAGTTGATGGACCGTCTTGCCGGCTTTGAGGAGACGCGCTCGGCCGGCCAACATGCGGCTGCGCTGGGGCCCAGAATCGACGGGATGGGAGAAGAAGTCGCGGATCGGCGCGAGGAGTTTCTCTTGAAGAGGGTGGAGCGCCGCCAGGCCGAGACCCTGATTCAGGAGACCGAGGCGCAGGAGTCCATCGAGGACGGACGGCGCGGCCAACAGGCGCTCGATGACTGGTACAGCTCCCGGCTGTATCGTGACGGAAATAATGAAGAGACCGATGCTGAACCAGCCGTCTCTACCGCGAGAAGTTTGGCCTCTCCAACGAATGCCGTTTCCTAATCTGTCGCCGGGAACGAGTCGTGCGCGTGAGAGATAACTTTAGTAAAAATCCACAGAGAAGGCAGCCTGGCTTCCTGAATCGGGATTGCCGGTTCCATTCCTGACAATGCTCTAACCCATCCCTGTCGACCTTTGGCACAGTGTCTGCTCTATCTCTTCGCATGACAGTTGCCGCATTCATTGGAGCAGGGGAAACTTCGGTGTTGGGCTTGGAAAAGACGCCGGGCCTGGGCATGACGCAGGACACCGCACACGGCGCTGGGCGGACCGGGGCGGCCGCTTCCGGCCTCATGTCTTCTACGGTTCCCGCGGCGGCGAGCTTTCGCTCCGGCTGGCAATCGCTACTGGCCTCGCTCAGTTCCGGTATAGCAGTCTCTGGCGAGGATCAGGGTACAGCTTCCGCAGGACCGGCAGCCGGAGAGATTTCTGAAAAATCCACTTTTTCGACCCAGGCTGCTGGCATCCGATTGCGCCAGGGGCAGGGAACAGAGAAGGAAAGCGTAGAGACGAGTGCAGAGACGATGTTGTCTTCGGCTGGGGCTCGGACTCAAACATTGGTAGCGGAGCTGGCTGCCAAGGCAGCAAAGCCTGCCTCGACCAGTGCGGAGGAGAATAAACCGTCTGCGGAGCCGGGAACAGAATCTACTCGCAGCTCGCATTCAGCGCGGTCCAGCAACATTATTAAGACGGACTCAGTCTCAGCAGAACCGTTGCCGGGACTCGTGCCGGCAGCCATAGCGAGTCTTTCGCAGACAGTGCCGGCAACTGCTATCGCCAGCCCGGTTGCACAGAATCGAGACGAGACGGCGCAACTTGCCCAGACGGAGATCTATGCCGCTCTCTCAACGGACCAGCAAGCCGTTGTTGCTTCGGCGGCGGACAAAGACGCACCGCCGGCCGTCGCGATGCTTGCCGCGGGCGGGAACGCGACTGAAACACCAGCACCTGGCCGCAGACTGACTCTATTCACTGAGGCGGCAGCACGGAACGCGAGCCCGGCGGAGACTCCGGCGACAAGCCAGACCCCGTCCCAGACCTCGTTATCCGTGCCGGGCCAGAATCCGAGCCAGGCCGCGGAGACCAACCTGAATTCTTCCGAGATGCCGGCGGCAAGTCAGGTTCCGCCGCCGATCTTCGTTTCTGGCCAGAACCAGACGCATTCTTTGGCTCCGGACCGTCAACCGATCCGGATTGCAGCGCCGGGCATGAACCCAATTCCGGCCGAGGTTGCCAGCCATAACCTAACTTCTGCCACAGCACCTACCACAAATCCGGCGGAGACGGAGAAGACAAGCACGAGCTCAACTTCAGTTCTGGTTCCAGACCTGAGCCGGAGTTCAACGTTCATTTCAAGCCAGGAACAGATTGCAATCCAGCAGGGAAACCAGGGCGTGAGCGGGTTTGCTGGCGATGGCTTGAATCCCTTGGCGTTGACCGCCGGCGCCGCCGACCAATCCGGACTGCTGTCGGCTCAATCCTCCGCACTGAACAAGCCGGGCTCAGCCGCAGGCGGAAAAGAATCAATTCGCGGAAACGGCAACTCCGTCCAGCAGGTTAGCCACCTTACAGCAGGGCAGACTACTGTCCCAGCTGCAGATGCCTCCGCAATGGCGCGCGCATTGGCCGGCACGGGCGGAACTGTAAACACATCCAATGAACCGGCGGGAGCTTCGAGCATGGCGGCAACCCGGCCAGATTCTCGCGAGGCCTTTACCACACTCGACGGAGCTGACACTCCGGGGTCCACTACCTGGATTCATGCCGGGACGCAGCATGCCGAGGCAGGTTATCAGGATCCGGCGCTGGGTTGGGTAGGCGTCCGTGCGGATCTAAGCGGAGGTGGGGTTCATGTCCAACTGGTGCCCGGTTCAGCCGACGCAGCCCAGGCTCTGGGCAGTCATCTGGCAGGATTGAACGCCTATCTTGCCGAACATCACACGCCGGTGGAGACGCTCTCGCTGACTTCGCCCGAGGGAGGTTGGCCGGGGCCGGGCAGCGGCCAGGGCACAGGAGAGGGAACGCAGCAGGGGGCAGGCCAACAGACAGCGCAGGGCGCCGATGCAGGCACTCTGTCAGGTCAATCTTCGGATTCTGTGATTCAGTCGCCGGCCACATCGGCGGAGTTGCCAACATTCTTCGGGGACATGGACGGTATCACATCGCCGGCAAGTTTAGACGGTTACCACATTTCGGTGATGGCCTGAGCCTGAGGACAGGCTCTAGCCACGGATAGTGCAATCATCAAGGACGCAGAAAAAACGCAATTCGAAACAGCGAAGAGCAGGGAGGCAACATGGCAGCGGCAATTTTGAATCACCACGTGGCGGCGGTGCAGGCTCTTATGAGCCAAACCGCAACCCCTTCGGCGGCAACGGCCAAAGCTACAAGCGGGACAAACGCAGCAAGCGCCACGGCCAACGCGACCAGCAGTTCAAGCAACACTACCAGTTCCTCGGCCACCATTTCGGCCAACGATTTTCTGACCTTACTGGTCACCGAGATGAAGAACCAGGATCCAACCGCGGACACCGACCCCAATGAGTACATCAACCAGTTGGTGAATGTGAACAGCCTGGAGCAACTGATCTCGATCAACCAGACGCTGACGACGGACCTGGGCAGCTCGACGGCCGCTTCGAGCGGAGCTGCAACCACCGGCGCATCCACTTCCGCCGTCTCCAGCCTGACCGGCGCGGGCGCCAGCGCGCAGGCTCAACCGGCCTCGTACGGAACCGCGACGAACCTTCCCGGCGCCCTGAGCGCGGCTGCAGCCAAACTGGCTCCCGGCAATCTCGGTATTCCCGCGGCTAATCCCGCGGCCCAGAGCGTGGCTCAGTCCCTGAGCGGACGGCCACGCACGCAGCAGTAGCGATTCCGCGGACTTGAAAGAGCCCTGTTAGTCAGTTCACCCGCCGGTCGCCAAGGCCTGCGCCAACTTCAGATGCAGACGAGAGGAGATTCGCAATGCCCAGTTTTTACATTCCACTCAGCGGCCTCAACGCCGATAATACGGCGCTGAACACCATCGCCAACAACTTGTCCAACATGAACACCACCGGCTTCAAATCGCAGACGACCAACTTCAGCGACCTGTTTTACCAGCAGGTGGGCACCACCGGATCGGGAGACGAAATACAGCAGGGAACGGGCGTGCAGGTGGCCTCGAACAGCACCGATTTCACCGGCGGCTCGATTGCCTCGACTGGCGTCGCGACGGATGCCGCGATCGACGGCACTGGCTTCTTTGTGCTGGACAACGGCGGAGGCGCACAACTCTACACGCGCGACGGCAACTTCCAGCTGAGTTCCATTGGCACGCTGGAAAGCACTGAAGGCCAGGGAGTCATGGGATATGCGGCCCTCAATGGCGTGATCAACACCAATGGCGGCTTGACGGACATCACGATTCCCACCGGGCAGGTGATGCAACCAGCGGCGACAACCAGCTTCAGCATGACGCAAAACCTGGATTCCGCGTCACCCATAGGCACACAAACCTCGGGCCAGGTGCAGATCTACGACTCGCTGGGAAAATCCTATGAAGCCACAGTGACTTACACCAATCTGGGAAACAACTCGTGGAGCTACAACATCACGTTGCCGGATACCCTGACGCCGGCATCGTCTACCGCGACAACCATTACCAATACAGGAGGGCTCCTGGGAATGACGCAGAGTTCAACCGCTGCAGGAGGCATTACTACGCTCAGTTACAACTTCGGTTCGAGCGGCGGCAAACTGGCTACAGTCGATCCAGGGACGACTCTGACGATCACCGGGCCGGTAGGCGTGCCGGCCTTCGTTACGCCGGCAATCACCGCCGGTGAGACGGTAGCCACCTACGCGCATAATCTGCAACTCGCGGTTAACACGGCAAACATCGCCGGCGTAACCGTTTCGGCCACGGCCAGCGGCCAGTTATCCATCGTTGGACCGTCCGCCACGCTCTTAACCACCGGTATAGTAAAGCAGGATCTGGCGGGGACGACCGTCACTTACAACTTCGGATCGAGTGGCGCCACGATGGCAACGGTCGATCAGGGAACAAACCTGACCATTACCGGGCCAACAGCCACCGGCGGCACGGCGACCATTACCGCGCCTGCGATCACCGCCGGCGAAACGGCAGTCAGCTATGTTGCGGCCCTCAATGCAGCCGTGACGGCCGCGGGAATCACCGGCGTGACCGTTACCGGTCCAACCGCGACGGGCCAGGTGACCATCACCAGCCTGGGGACAAGCGGCAGCATGATTCAGGATACAGTTGGATCTGCCAGCGCCAATGGGACGCTGGTCTTCGACACGAGCGGCAATTTGGTGACTCCAGCCGCGAATGTGGGCGGCATATCCTTCGGCGGACTTTCCGACGATGCGGCCACGATGAACATGACCTGGGGTCTCTACAGTGCCGCCGGCACGGGAAATGTCAGCCAGACCGCCGCAGCTTCGGGTCAATCGGCGCAAAACCAGAATGGGTATGCGAGCGGCGAGTATCAGAGCTTCACCATCGGCTCCAATGGCATTGTTACTGCCACCTACTCGAATGGCCAGAGCCAGAACGTGGGACAATTGGCGATTGCCACGGTCAGCAACCAGCAGGGATTGGTTGACACGGGCTCGACTGAATATCAGGCTACTTCCTCCTCAGGCCTTGCCACTGTCGGGGTGGCTGGTGCAGGTGGGCGCGGTACGCTCGAAGGCAGTTCTCTGGAGGCTTCTAACGTCAACATCTCCTCTGAGTTCTCAAACCTGATCGTCGCCCAGCGCGCCTTCGAGGCCAACGCCAAGTCGGTAACCACATTCGATACCATCACCCAGGAAACCATTAACATGATTCACTAAGCTCGTCGCGGGGCGGCCTTCGGACCGCCCCGATCTTTAATTGCACAACCATCTAGTGTTAATCAGGCGAAATTGACCGGGCAGCTCACTCAAGTCATGTGGCCGCTGCGCATCTCGACGAACAGCCCCTTTCCTTCAGCCAGAACGTGGTCTCGGTGATTGAGAATCCTGGCCTCGGTCCAGTGTTTGCGGCCATCGCTGCGCAGCAAGCGGCCCTCCACGCGAATCGGCGCAGTGGAGGGAACAGGGCGAAGGTAGTCGATCTCCATCTGCCGGGTCATAGCCGTCAATCCCCGCGCCCGGACGGACTTGCTCATGGCCTCGTCCAGCAGCGTGGCGATGATGCCGCCGTGCAGGTAACCGTCCGGTCCCTCGAAGATCTCCGCAACGGTGGGCAGGCAAACCACGCTCCCATCCTTGGCGAGCAGGAACTCAAGTCGCAAGCCGGCAGCATTGGCCGGGCCGCAACCGAAGCACCTGTTCTGCGCCTTGTGCTCCATAGGGGTCAGTTTCTCGGTAGAACTATCCATGGTCCAAGCATAATGGAAACGTCAAGTTCATTCGCGGAAGGAAATTTCCGTTTTTTTCGCAGTCTTTCTCGACCATCCTGCATCGAACCCAACAGAGGTTTCCCATCATGAACCGCAGAACCGCAATCAAGCATATGGGCGGCGTGGCAAGCGCGCTGCTGTTGACCGAAGCCCTGAGTAGTCAGGCAACCCCTGCCGGACAAGCCGCTGCCGCAGCCCCGCCCGCGCCTCCATCCGGGCCGTTCACCCTGCCGCCGCTGCCCTACGACTACGACGCGCTGGAGCCGTATTTCGATGCCGCGACCATGCACCTGCACCATGACAAGCACCACCAGGCCTACGTGAACAACCTGAACGCCGCCGTGGCCGCGCACCCCGAGCTGGCCGGCAAGACCGTGGACGAACTGGTCGCCAACCTTAGCGCCTGGCCTGAATCGGCTCGCACCGCCGTGCGCAACCAGGGCGGTGGCCACGCCAACCACTCCTTCTGGTGGCCGACGCTGGGCAAGCCCGGATCGGCGTCAGCGCCCATCGGCGAGTTGGCCAAGGCCATCGATGCCAAATTCGGCTCGCTCTCCGGCTTTCAGGACAAGCTCACCGCCGCGACGCTGGGTGTCTTCGGCAGCGGCTGGGCATGGCTGGTCAAGCTGCCCGATGGAACCTTGGCTATAGAACTCACTTCCAACCAGGACAGCCCGTTGACACTGGGCCATAAGCCGGTGCTGACCGTAGATGTCTGGGAGCATGCCTATTACCTGAAGTACCAGAACCGGCGCGCCGACTACGTGAAGGCTTTCTTCCAGGTGGTCAATTGGGATTACGTAAGTGGCCAATTTGCTCAGAAGGCGTAGGGAGAACGTGGTTTGGATGGTAGGCCTAAGGGTGGGCTGGGCTTTTGTTTGCATAGGATTAGCGGCCAGCATGACCGGCTGCCATTCTGCGCAGGAACTCACCCCGCAGGAGGCCGAAGGGAAGCATCTCTATCAGGTGCGCTGCGCCCACTGCCACGAAGATAACGACTTGGCGCTCAAGAAGATACCCCCTGATCTGCACGGCGTCTTTGCCCACAAAACGCTGCCCAGCGGCGCACCGGCCACCGACGCGGCCGTGCGGCAGAATGTGCTTGCAGGGAAGGGAATGATGCCCGGTTTTGCCGGCCGGTTCACCGATGAGCAGATGGCGGCACTGCTGGCATACCTCCATACTGGACTTCACTGATTTTATCTTCCTGTATACAAATTTTCATTACCTATTAATGACTATGGTTACTTGTTCCAGGTAACCTTCGAGCATATGACTCTAGCTGCATTGAAGCAGCGCCTCTCACGACATTGTTGCGAGAGGGACGAATTTGTGTTCCCGAAGACCTGATGAAGAGCAACGATTTGCTCTTAGTTTGTCTTATGCATGCGCAGAGCGTGGCACGCATTCGCAACAAGAAAGGTGGGCCATTATGACAGTCCGTTGGGGAAGATGCTTTAACTTTAAGAAATGCAAGGACGCCCGGGAAAAACAGCATATTCCTATTCCACAAGGGGCCCCTTTCGTTTGTCCCGAGTGCTCCGAACCGCTGCTGGATGAAAACTCTGTTATTCCCAAAGAGACTCAAGCCCCGCCCCGCAAGAGGTCGCCGAATACTCTTCTGGCCGTCATAGCAGTATTGCTTCTTTGTGCTGTGATTGCTGGGCTGGCAAGATGGGGCATGCAGCACAGCGCGAAGGCGGCAACGTCCAAGACGATCCTTCGCCTGGCGGGCTCGAACACCATTGGAGACACGCTAGGGCCGGCCTTAGCCGAGGCTTTTCTTAAGGATCAGGGAGCGACCAATGTTCGCATTCTCCCCGGAGCCAGCCCGCTGGAGAAGATCGTTGAGGGTGTGCTGCCCGGCGACAGTAAAGCATCCTCGATTACCATTGCGGCCCACGGTTCCGCGACGGCGTTTACCTCTCTGGCCGAGAACAGTTGCGATATCGGCATGGCATCGCGCAAGGTCAAGCCCGATGAAGCGGCCAAGTTAACGTCGCTGGGGATTATGTCTTCCGTTGCAAACGAGCATGTCCTGGGTCTTGACGGCATCGCCGTTATTGTCAACGCCGCCAATCCCGCCGATCAGCTTGATAAAGACAAAATCATGCGCATCTTCACCGGGGAGATTACCGACTGGTCTCAGGTCGGCGCATATAAAGGCGCAATCAAGGTCTATGCGAGAAATGACAATTCAGGCACCTATGACACCTTCAAAAGCCTGGTGCTTGCAGGAAAGCCGTTGGCTGCGGGAGCGCAAAGAATCGAGGACAGCAAGGCGCTCTCCGATGCGGTAGCCGGCGATCCGAATGGCATCGGCTTCATCGGTCTTCCTTACATCCAAAGCTCCAAACCCATTGCCGTCTCTGATAAGGGGACGCTGGCGCTGCTGCCCACCCGGCTCACCGTGGGAACGGAAGACTATCTTCTTTCGAGAAGGCTCTACCTCTATACGCCTGCCAATCCAAGCAATCGATATACGCGCCAGTTTGTGGAGTTTGCCATTTCCAGAAAGGGTCAGGATGTGGTTGGCGACGCAGGGTTTGTTGCACAGAATGTGACGCAGGTGGCGCAGACGGTTCCCGCGGAAGCTCCGTCGGAGTATAAAACGCTGACTCAGGACGCAAATCGCCTCTCGCTCGATTTCCGTTTTGCGTCCGGACAAATGGATTTGGACAACAAGGCCAAGATCGATCTGGATCGGGTAGTCTCTCTGCTTGCGGATTTGAATATTCCAGAAGACAAGATCATGCTCTTCGGTTTTTCTGACAGCAGCGGGGGGTACGCGTCAAATCAGGAGCTTTCGCTGAGCCGGGCCAAAGTGATTGAAAGACAATTGACACTGAGAGGCATGAAACCTGCGATTGTTCGCGGATTTGGTCCGAACCTGCCTGTCGCATCCAACGACAGCGACGAGGGACAGGCGCGGAATCGGCGCGTAGAGGTTTGGATCAGGAAGTAACTCGGTCTTCACGCCGCGCCCCGCGCATTGGGCAGGAAAGGGAATGATGCCCGGCTTTCCCGGTCGCTTCACCGGCGGACTGATGGCTGCGCTGCTCGTCTACCTTCATACCGGGCTGCACTGAACTCTCATCTCCATCCGATACGATAGCCGCTATAAAGCATTAGCGTGATTTATATCACACCTACTAAAACTATTACTATTGTAACGTTTATGTTCAATTATGTTACACTCTGGTAATAAGAAACGGGTTATTTTATAGTATTGCCGCTGGGCATATGTTTCTATCATTCTCCGCAAGCTGAAAGGAGTAGACGATGATTCAGAAAATCTGCACAAATTTTGGCAAATGCGCACTCGCTGACAATCATGAAGACTTTTCTCTCGATAAGAATGTCAAGAACTGTTGTCCACTTTGCGATGGTGCGCTCAGTGAGGTCATAAATATGGCGGAGACCAAAACTATGGCACACGCCAATGTCAGAACTGCCTCGCCCAGGAACGTGAATTCGATCTTCTCCGACCTGGCCCTTGCTTTAGTCCTTATCGCTTTTCTTTTTGTCGCCGCAGGAAAAGATTGGATCAAGAAGCCGCAAGGAACCTATGCAGCGGAAATGAAGATCATTCATCAGAATGCGATCCTTCGTTTAGCTGGTTCTGACATTGTCGGAGATCGCCTAGGGCCCGAGTTGGCCGGGGCTTTTCTTCAAGCTCAGGGTGCGACAAATCTTCAAATTATTTCCGGAGCAAACCCGGAGGAGAAGATCGCTGTGGGCGTTTTGCCCGGTGATACAGAGCCCTCCTCGATCGAGATCACTGCCCATGGCTCCGCAAGCGCGTTTACCTCCCTGGCCGAAGAAACCTGCGATATCGGGATGATTTCACGGAGAATCAATCCGGACGAGGTAGCCAAACTGGCGACATTAGGCAATATGACATCAGCCGCCAGCGAGCATATTTTAGGGCTTGACGGCATCGCGGTGATCGTTAACCCGTCCAACCGAATCAGCGAGCTTCGCAAAGACGAGATCCGGCGAATCTTTACTGGGGACATTACCGATTGGTCTCAGGTCGGTTCCTTCCACGGTTTGATCAAAATATACGCAAGAGACGATCAGTCGGGAGTCTTCGACGCGTTCAAAAGCATGGTGCTGTCTGGAAAACCCTTGGCATCAACAGCCCGCCGTTTCGAAGATAGCAGTGCGCTCTCCGATGCAGTCTCCGCCGATCCGAACGGTATCGGTTTCATCAGTCTTCCTTATGTCCATAATGCGAAATCTATCGCCGTATCTGAGAGGGGAACAGCGGCGCTCAAGCCGACCCGGCTCACTGTCGCGACGGAAGATTATCCGCTCTCGATGCGGCTTTATCTCTATACGCCGGCAACCGCGCGGAATAAATACCTGCAAATGTTTATTGCATTTGCTCTCTCCAAGCAGGGTCAGGAGGTGGTTGCCGCCAACGGATTCGTCTCCCAGAATCTTCAGCATGTGGCGCAAGCCGTATCCAGTACAGCTCCTGAGGAGTACAAGTTGCTGACTGATGGCGCTGAACGCCTATCCGTGGATTTTCGCTTTCCTGCCGGAAAATCAGGACAGGACAGCAAGGCTCAAGCGGATCTGGACCGGATCGCCTCTCTGATCGCGGACGAGGCAGACGAGGGAGATCGGATTCTGCTCTTTGGGTTCGCAGACGATGAAGGCACTCCGGAAGAGAGTCAAGCGATGTCATTGAGCCAGGCCAAGATTGTTGAAAGCCAGTTAAGCCAGCGGGGTATCAAGCCTGCGGTAGTGCGAGGTTATGGCTCAGAGCTGCCCGTCGCCACCAACGACACCAGCGAAGGCCGAGAAAGAAACCGGCGCGTGGAGATTTGGATCAAGAAGAAAGCGAAGCCGTATAGAGCCGCGATTGGCGCAATGGAGCAGTGAATCGCCGGTTTTCTCCGGTCGCGGTATACTCAAGGTTGCTATGGCAACCGGTAAAACATTTTATATTGAGACCTTCGGCTGCCAGATGAATGCCCATGATTCGGAGAAGGTCATCGGCACATTGCAGCACGAGGGTTACCGGCGGGTCGAGCGCGAGGAAGATGCAGGCCTGATACTCTACAACACCTGCTCCATCCGCGATAAAGCCGAGCAGAAGGTCTTCCACCGCCTGGACGAATACAAGCGCCAGCACAGAAACGGCAAGCGTTTTGCCGTGCTGGGCTGCGTGGCGCAGCAGGAGGGCGAAAAGATCTTCGCGCGAACGCCTTATGTCTCGCTGGTCTCGGGCTCGGCCTCGTATCGCAAACTGCCGGAGATGCTCAAGCGCCTGGAAGCCGGCGAGATGCGCATCACCGGCCTCGACGACCGCCAGACCGATGAGACCTTCGAGACCGAGTTCACCGCCCGCCAAAACCCTTATCGCGC
>Ga0326728_10023791_pt1 | contig 11175 bp, 7 predicted proteins | sample MB3enrmetagenome_FD_207602 | JGI IMG/M metagenome (GOLD analysis project Ga0326728, IMG submission 207602) | Lab enriched peat soil microbial communities from McLean, Ithaca, NY, United States - MB31MN | ecosystem: Environmental > Terrestrial > Soil > Wetlands > Peat | place: USA: New York... | reverse complement strand
TGCGGGAAGTCTCGGGAGCGCAGCGCCGAGCCAGGCGGCTTGGCGCTGCGCTCCTTCGGCGGGAAAACCAGGCCCTAGTTCGTGGGCTTCTTCGTGGTGCGGCGGCGAGCCGTTGGTGCGGGCTTCTCCTTAGCCGGAGGTTTATCCGGCAGCGGATTGGGGTCCGTGACTTCGCCCACCACGGTCACGACCAAATTGGGCGTGGCGGTGTAAGAATCCATAGTTCCCTTGAACCGGATCAGGTCGCCCGGTTGAAGGTTCTTGACGTTGGGCTGCTTCGAGTCTTTCAACTCGATATCGTAGACGCCCGGAGTCGCTTTGGACTGGTCAAGGATATCGATCCGAACCAGAAAAGTGCCGGGATCGGTTCCTTTCTCTATGCTATCCACGCTCCCGCCAAACTCCAGGGGTTGTCCTTTCAGCCCGTCCCACTGCTTTTGCGCCGTCTCTCCCCCGAATTTGAGGGGATAAGTCATGTCGTTGAACTGATCTACCAAGGGGTTCCCAGTCTTCTTCGGGGCCTCCATGGGGGCTACTTTGAATCCGCTGGGCGGGTTCGGGGACGTCGCGGCTTGAGTCTCGATGTCTTGCAACCCTTGGTCATTGCCGTGATACCCGACATAAGTCTGTTTGAGGTACTTCTCGAACTCCGCGGCATTGGGGTCACTCGCTGCTTTGGCCAAGTCGTAAGCGCGTGCGATATCCCAGATACCGTTGTCGTAATCATGAGGGTTCGAGAGGAGGTAAGCCAATCCCATACGGAAAAAGATGTACCAATCGCTGGGGTTGTCTTCGGCAGCAGCTTTGTAGGAGGTGATGGCTGCCGCGTAGTCCTTGCGCTGCAGAGCCACAAACCCCACCGTCCCGTTGAAGACCGCCCGCAAACCTTTCACCGCTTGGTTGAACTGATCGTCAGAAACCCCGGCGGGTTTCTGGAACTTCTGGAGCACATCGAGTCCCTGCTTGGCATCGCTCTCCGCGCGCGACAGCTTTGCGTCGCGGTCGGGATCTTCGGCCTTGTAAACAAACGGGAATACGAAGCTCGAGTACCTCAAGGCTTCGAGCGCATTGGGCTGAGATGGGTTGGCCTCCAAGACTTTATGAGCTGCCTCGACCGCTTTATCGGTTTGCTGCAATTGCTGGTAGGCTTCCTTCTCCGCCACGTAGGCGCCGTCCTTGAAATCCGAGTTGGCATACTTCTGGAGGAACGCCTCGGCCAGTTGGATCTTCTTGTTGGGATCTTTTTCATTGGCCATGGCAGTGAACGCGTCGTATTCGTCTCTGCTCTTCCAACTCTTGGCCGCAGCTGCTTGCGGAGGTGCGTTCAATTGACGAGCGAATATTCGCCCCTCGACGTTCTGCAGTCGGACCGCTGCTTGCGCCACAGAAGCCAACAATAGAAAGCTGGCTAGCAGGGTGAAGCTCCAAAACGCAATTGTTTTCCTCATGGGGAAGCTACCTCAGTGTTTGGGTTGTGACTCTGCTGAGAGTCCGGGCGCGTTTCATCTCGTTTCCTTAGTCAAACTCTCGGGTTCGCGCACACCCCAGATGTTTGATGCACGAATCAACTCCTAAGAGATGACGCATTTCAATATCAAGGATTGAGGAACAATTCAAGCAAAATCTTACGTACCCCTCACCCGCTCATGGACGTTCGTCGTCTATTCACTTGGATGCTGGGACAGGAGAGAAGTAAACTCCCCCCTGACGTCCCTATCATAGCATTTTTCGGAGGGATTGCGGCGGTCAAGGGTATTTTCTTTGCAGTTGCTTTCGGCCCTCGCCGTGCCCAGAGATCGCGATAATCGGCTCCCCTCCTTGGATTAAGGAGGGGTAGGGGGGCGTAGGGGTTAAGATGACCGGCGGGGCTACCATCCCGCGAAGCGGGACACCGTGAGTAGCCGTAGGTGAAGCCTACGGGAAGAGACGCCGAAATAGCATTCCGGCCCCGATAGGGGCCGACCCTCAACGGGTCAACCCCGTCGGGGTTGTCTCAGTCTCGTGGCGGTCCGTGATCCGCAGGTTAAAACCTGCGGCTACTCACGGTTGGCCCCTGCCGGGGCCATTTCAAGGTGGCTTATCTTAGCGCCTATGGGGGTAGGGGGTGGTTGGTCAATGATGAGTTTGCTCTCAGGGAGGAGGGGAGTCTTTCCAACGCCCTTGGCAACTTGGCGTCGCTCTTGGCCGGGATGATAGATGTCTGGCGGGAGAGACTTGGATCAGGCGAGGCGCGAGCGTTGCCCCGCTATGGGGAGATCGGAGCTTCAGGGCGGCCACAGGGGCCGCCCCTGCGCTGCGATCAGGTTGAGGAGACCGAAGGGAGCCTATTGGCTGATTGCCACCCCGTTAAAGGAAGCAACGCCAACCGAGCTTGAGGTCGCCACCGGTGTCAGATCGCCATAGCTGTCGATTGAGTAGACAGCCACGTAGGCTTCACCTTCGGCACTGTAAATGACCGCCAGCAACTTGCCATCGGGCGAAACCGTAATGTCGGTCGGCGTTCCCGGCACATGCACCGACTTGTAGAAGGCTCCGCCCTGGCCGTCGCTGAAGAATATGGAGATGGCCTGGCCGGGCGAATTTCCCGTATACCAAATGTTACCCGCTCCCTTAGCCACCCAGCAAGGGGCCTGGCCGCTGGAAAAGGGCGTTCCAGGTATCGGGTATTCAACCCCATTGTTCACGATTGCAAAGTTCTCCTCACTGTGGGCGGGTGTGAAACCCAGAATGTCTCCCCAGAACGCCTCGCCGAGTGGGACTGAGTCCGCATAGCTGTAAAGCGGTATCGACGTGCTTGTCCCGCTGAGCGTCCCACGCCGCGTGAGCGGCAGTTGGAGGAGTGACCCCGAGGACATGGTGACAGCCGCCCAAGTGTTGCCCACAGCGATTTGCGCCGCGGAAGGATCACTGAGACCCACCACCGGCCCATCCACATGGCCGCTTGGCCAGGCATGAGTCTCCGCGCAAGTGGTTCCGACCACGAAAAGCTGGTTCCTTGTGAGCGCTACGGAATCGGGTTTCAGGCAGCCCTGCGCCAGGTTGATCGTCTGCCCGATGCCGATGAAGTCGCCCTCCCGCACCAATTGGGTGACGGTGTTCGACCCGTAATTTGCCACAGCCCCCAGATTGTAGTTGAACTGCAGGATTCCAGCGTTGGTGCTGGCCCCGCCGTTGCCACCCGTCGATAACATGTTTACCAGACTTAACGATGGCGTCCCTTCCGTATTGAGCTCGAAAACGACGACATCGTTGCCGCTGGGATTATTCGTGCTGGCCAGCACGAACACGCTTCGCCCGAACTCGCCCGCAGCCGCCCAGGCGGTTGCCAGAAGTACCGCCGCCACCGCGCCGCCGGCGCGACACAGATTCATTTTCACTGTACGCATCTCCTTTTCTTTAATTTTGAAAAGCCCTGTTTGACAAGTGGAGCCGCTCAATTCAAGAGCCGCTCCTCCCACACCCTGGAAATACCATTTGGGCTCGGTTCTATTCCCTGTTACAGAAAAAATCCCACAATCGTGGCTGGCGCAGACCCCCGCTGTCTGGGGTCTGCGATGTCCCGAAGGGACACAGTGAACGTCGCAGACTTCAAACTTCGAAGTCTGCGCCAGCCTGCGAAAAACGGAAGACACCCCTCACCCGTCCGGCGACGGCTGGAGACAACGCCGTCGTCGGACACCCTCTCCCCACGGGAGAGGGCCGTATCAGTAGTGGAAGGATGGGTGGCGGAAGAGAACGAATACTGAAGACCTTGGACTAGCTGATCTCCTGCAGCGCGGCATTCAAGGGGGGAACAAGCTGATCTGCAATCTGCAGGGTGGTGTTCGTCTCGAGGTCAGAGACCACAAAGCCCAAGTATCCTCGGGACTCGAACCCCGCCACATTCATGCCCTGCTGATGGGCCTCATACAGATTCACGTGGCCTGCGACCACGGACCGGAACGCGCCTCCGCTCGGCAGTCGCGCGCCGTCTTTCTTGGTCAATATTACGGAGAGAATCGTGCCGCGGCCCCGCGTAATGAAATGCACGTACTTCCGCGAGCTTCCTGGAATCGAGCAGATGTGGGCCTCGAGAACTTCGAACCCGGGGAGGTTCTGTTGCACGACCTCGAGCAGTCCCGCGTATTGCGGCCCGAGTTTCTTGCGAAGCACTTCCGGCGGGTTCGCGACTTCCGGGTAATTGTGCCCTTTGATTGCGCATTGGACATGGTCCGCGACGCCCAGGGCCAGCACGCCGGCCACAATTTTCCTTCCCCGCAGCACGCGCACCCATTCGTGCGCCACAATGCCTCCCAGCACGATGACGACTATGCCCGCAAGCGCCACGGCCCAGTTGAGCTGCCGAGATCCTCCCCAAGCGCCGGGTTGGGTTTCCCTCAGCCGGCGCTCGATTGACAGGCGCAGTTCTTCGGGAGGTATCTGGCTCGTCGCCGCGCGGCGCAACAGGTCGCGCACCCGCGTGCGGGTTTCCAGTTCCCGCGTGCAGGCCTCACAGGTCTCCAAGTGCCGCAGAATCTCGCTGGTGGTCTCCACCAGGAGTTCGTTGCTCAGATACGCGTCGAGGTGACGGTGTATCCCTTCGCACTGCCGGGAGTCGAAGTTGAGGACGTTCATGCGGATTCACCCGTGCTCGCTTGGTCTTTCGCCGACTTGATTCCGTAGCTGCTCGCGATTTCGGCCAACTCTCGCCGCAACAGCTTTCTGCCCCGGCTCAGCCGCGACATCACCGTGCCCAGCGGCAGCTTCAGCGTATCGGCGACCTCCTTGTACGAGAACTCCTGCACGTCCGCCAGCAGCACGACTTCCCGGAACTCGGCCGGCACTTTCTCGAGCGCCCCCAGCACGTCTTCGTCATGGATTTCTTGCGGCACCGGAGGCTCCGCGGCGATGCTTTCCTGATCCTCGGGCTTGTCAAATGCCTCCACCTTTGCTGCCTTTGCCCAACGCCGCCGAAAATGATGCAGACGATGAAAAAGGATCTTGAACAGCCAGGCGCGGCAGTTCGTTCCCGCCTCGAAGCGATGAAATGACTTCCACGCCTCGAGATAGACTTCCTGCACCAAGTCCTCGGCCTCCGCGGTCTCCTGCGCCAGCAGCCGCGCTGTCCGGTACAGGGCAGGGAAATGCACCATCGCCGTCGCTTCGAAGTCCTCCACTCGGACCTTGGGACGAAAGAACAAGTCAATCTCCTGCGTTGGTGGTGTCTCTGTGTGAACGCGTAGCGGCGAGTTTACCTCGCCAAATGGCGGCGTAAAGCCGCCTCTACCTCAAACTGAGACGCCACCCCATCCTCGTGAGGCTTAGAATCCAGCAAGCTGATGAAGAACACCCGCGACCGGTCATTCTGAGCGGAGACTTCATGATTCCTGGGTTCACCACCGTGCATGAAAACAGCTTGTGTGGAGGCAGTTGCGGAATCCTGGAAGGGCGGGGCTTTAGCCCCGCCGCTGGACTTTGGCTCTTAACTAGACGAAATTCACTCCACACTTTTTGCTTGCAGAGAAACCGCACTTTTGGTATCTAGTAATATGACTAGATATCGAAAGGAGGCTTCCCTATGGGTTTCCCCACTAAAGTGCAGCTCATCAAGCGCCAAGCCAGTGAGCAGTGGTACATCAATTTCCCTTCTGCCCTCGCCCAGGCCATGGAGTTCTCCCGCGGCGAGATCGTCGAGTGGTTCGTGGAAGACAAAAGCCTGCTGGCCTTGCGACGCACCGCCCCACCCGCTCCGGTACTAAAAAAAACTCTGCCGGCATCCTCGCCCACTTCCAGCAACTCTGGCGCGAGTGCGCTCCCGGCTTCCACCAGCGTCGCCTCGCCGCGCACGCCCAAACCCTCGCGTTGAGCACCTTGCTGTGCTTGGGACGTCATACCGTGACCGGTTTGCTGACCACCTGTGGCGCGCAGTTCCGTGACTGGACCTCCAGTTACCGGCTCTTTTCCCACTCGCGTCTTCCCGCCCAGACCCTCTTCGCCGTGGCGCGTCGCGCCGTGCTCGCCGCTCTGCCTCCCCAAGCCCCCCTGCGCGCCTTCCTGGATGATTCCCTCCTGCGCCGCTCCGGCCTGCACACCCCCGGCGTGGCTTGGCGGCGCGATCCCCTCGGCCCGCACTTTCAAACCAACTTCGTGCGCGCCCAACGCTTCCTGCAAACTTCTCTCGCCCTCCCCGTCGACCACGCTTCCTGCCGCCTCATCCCCGTCGCCTTTGGTCATGCCCCCACTCCGGCCAAGCCGGGAAAGAAAGCCAGTCCCAGCCAACTGCAGGCCTATCGCGCCCAAGTTCGCGCCGCCCGCCTCAGTCAGCGCGCCCGCGAGCAGATCGGGGAGTTGCGCGCCGCCCTCGACGCGGACCCCGCTTCGGCCTCGCGCCCCCTCCTGGTAGCCTTCGATGGAGGCTACACCAACCGTACCGTACTCCAGCATCTCCCCCCTCACACCACGGCCATCGGCCGCCTCCGCCAGAACGCTCATCTGCTCCTCCGCCCTGATCCCGCCACCCAGAAAGCCCGCGGCCGCCGTCTCCGTTACGGACCGCCCGCGCCCACCCCCGAGCAGGTCCGCACCGACGACTCTGCCTGGGAAATCCTCACCCTCGCCCATGGCGGCATTACTCATCAACTCCGTTATAAGCGCCGCACCGGACTGATGTGGCGCGCCGCCGGCGCTCACCAGGTGCTGCAACTGATCGTCATCGCCCCCCTTGCTTACCGCCTGCGCAAAGGTTCCAAACTGCTTTATCGCCAGCCCGCCTTTCTCATCTGCACGGATGAAAACCTTGACCCTCAAGTCATTATCGAAACCTATATCGCGCGCTGGGACATGGAGGTCAATTTCCGCGAGGAGAAAACTCTGCTGGGCGTGGGCCAAGCCCAGGTGCGTGCCCCTCGCTCCGTCGAAACCGCCCCCGCCCTCGGCGTGGCCGCCTACGCCTTGCTGCTGTTGGCTAGCCAGCGCGCCTTCGCCGATCCCCGCTCATCCCTGCTGCCGCGCCCCAAGTGGATCCGCCCTTCGCCCAACACCCGCATCTCCACCCAGCAGGCCATCCACCAACTGCGCGCCGAAGTCTGGGGCCGCGGACTCGGCCTGGATAATTTCTCCGGCTTCGCGTCCACCCCACCCTCTGCCACGAAGCCAGAGAAATCCTCCTTCCCTCTCGCGTCGGCTGTCTGCTACGCTAATGCCTGACGCTCAAACGGCCAAAGTCCAGACCCTCTCCCCATGGGAGAGGGCAGTTCTTTCACCTAACCCCTATTCAGCAGTTTTCGCCAGCGTCACGGCGGCGACGCCGAATCCCCCGAGCTTGAAGGTTGAACCTGCCAGGCGGCTTGAGGCCGGCGGATTCGAGCCGGTGGTTAAGTCGACCATTTCGATTTTCGCTCCCTCGGCTTCCGGCAGGGTGATCTGGAACTCTCGCTGCCGCTTATTCACCAGTAAGAGCTTGCGTTCGCCGCTGGAACTCACGTACGCCTGCGTCATCACGTAACCGGAGTCGCTGGAAGCCTCGACAATCTTGTCGCCAGGCCGGAAGTGGTCGATGATCAGCTTGAGGGCCCAGTATCGCGCGTTGGGCTGGGCCGTCTCCCAATCGAGCAGCGATATACTCGGCCATAATCCGGGGCCGCCGGGTATGCTCGATTCGCCGGCCGCATCGATGCCCTGCCGCGCCAGTCCCGCGAAAACGTATGCGTAGGTCGCCGCCGAAAGGTTCCAGTAAGAAGGCCGGATGGGCTTGAAGACGTAATCGGGGTTCGTCTGCGCCCAGTCGTCAGGGAGCATCGTTCCAATTTCATTCACCATGGTGCCCGTCTTCGGCGACATCATCTTGCGAATGGTTTCGATGTAACCCACGATCTCGAGGAACTTGTCGGCTTGATTGAAATATGTGAACTGCTGTGCTTCCGGTGGCTCGTCAGAGTTGGGCACAGCGTAGAAGTGATAAGAGATCATATCGAGCGGAATGCCGGGTTTGTGGTGCCTGGGATTGAGAAAGTAGGTCAGGTACTCCGGATGTCCGACGATATACGAGTGCGAAATCCCAATGAACTTGGTCTGCGGTGAGACCTTGTGAATCGCCTCGACGACCGCATCATAAAGTTTGGTGTAGGTTTCCGCGCTGAATCCATGCTCGAGGTCCGGTTCGTTGAACACTTCCCAATAATCGATCTTGTAGTGATGTCCCGACTGGTGCCATTTCCCCAACTCATCCTTAAAGCCGCCCTTCACGTACCAGGCGACGATGTGCGCAAAATAATCGGCGACTTCGCGATAAGTAGGGTCGCGGAGTTCCCCGCCCTGCGCGTAACGCCAACCCTGCGTGTTCAAGTCCTTGGGGTAGGCAACCGATTCGCCCTTGAACATCCAGGCCGGGATGGTGGTGAAGTTCAGCACCACGGGATGCCCCACGAGCGCGTCCATCACGTCCTCAGTCACCGGATCGATTAAAGAAAAATCCCAGGAGGTTTTAGTGGAGGTGGGCGGGTCGAGTTCCGGAACGCCGAGACGGGGGTAGACGTACCCCGCTCCTGTGTAACGCACATCATCCGCGTCGAGATCTTTAACCCGCTGGAATATCTGGTCGTGGAGCGGCGCGCCGCGCAGCATCGCCGGCGACGAACCGAGCAAGATGGTCGGCCTGGTTCGCGAAACGCGGATGACCCGGTCCCATTGAACTTGAATTTTGACTGGCAGGTCCTGCGCCCAGATAGTGGAGATGCCCAAAAACAGGGCGAGCATCAGACCGGTACAACGTACGCCTGCATGATGGAACATGGCACGATTTCCCTGACAAAAGAATATTTGCGACACAAGACCTGACGGTAGAGTTTTAGTGACGGATTATATAAATGCTGGGAGGGCGCGTCAATCAAGTTCAGGGGAAGTAAGCTGCCCTGCCAGCGGCGGGGCAGCACACAGAAACGAAAACTATGGAAACAACCTTGTCATTCCTGACGCCTGGAATCTGATACCTAGCACCTGGCACGCGACACTTGACAGCTACTCGTACCTCAGCGCCACAAGGGGATCCACTTTTGTCGCGCGGCGCGCCGGGATGTAGCTTGCCAGAGCCGCCACGGCGATCAGGACCAAGCAGACGCCTGCAAACGTCAGCGGGTCGGTGGGTTTAACGCCGAACAGAAGGCTGGCGAGGAAGCGCGTCAAACCCCAGGCGCCCAGCAACCCTGCCGCAATGCCCGTCAAGGCCAGTCGCAGGCCGTGCCCTACGATCAAACGAACAACATCGCGCCGCGCCGCCCCCAGCGCTACGCGGACGCCTATTTCATGCGTTCGCTGGGCCACGGAATACGAAATCACGCCGTAAATTCCGATGGCCGCGATGAACACAGCCAAGCCCCCAAACAACGCCAGCAGGATGGTCCGGAAGCGCCAATCGTTGACCGAAGCTGAAATGACCTGGTCCATCGTCCTCAGTTGGGCGAGAGGCAAATTGGGATCATGCATGGCGTTACGAACGCCCGGGACGGCGGCCATGAGGCTCTGCCGCGTGCGGATCACAAAATACATCTCAACGATGGGCCGCTGAGTATAGGGGAGGTACATGGTGGGTTCGGGAGCGCTGGCAAGACTCGCTCCGTGAATATCGGCGACGACTCCTGCGACCTCGCGCGGGCCGGGCTCCGTCCATTCCGGCCCCATCGGCTTGCCGATCCAGATGTGCTGGCCGATGGGGTCCTGGTTGGGCCAGTACATCCTGGCCATGGCCTGGTTGATGACGACAACACGCTCACTGCCGGCGCTATCGGACCGAGAGAAGCCGCGGCCGCGCAGGAGGGGGATGCGCAATGCCTGGAAGAAATCCGGACTGACAACACGGAAATACGCGCCGTGCGCTTCGGCCTGCGATGATTCCGTGCCTCCCTCGATCGTAAATAGTAGGTCCCACCCCTGCTCGAGCGGCAGAGTATTGATGAGCGCCACCTGCTCGACGTCCGGCAGCGCCTGGAGGCGCGCCATTGCCCGGTCATAAAAGGTTATCCTGTCTTCGATCTTGCCGAAGTCTCTCGGCCGCTGCGAGATGCTGAAGGTGAGCAAGTTCGTAGGATCGAAACCCGGCCGCACGCGCATGAGCAGGGCGAAGCTTTCAAGCGCCAGCGCCGCCCCGATCAGGAGCACCAGCGAGATACTCACCTCGCCCGCGGCCAGCACGCTGCGGAGACGGTTGTGCCCCCCGGAACCCGCGCGAGGATTTGCCTCCTTGAGTGACTCGCTCAAATCCACGTGGGAAGCCGAAAGTGCCGGCGCGAGGCCAAAGAAGACTCCTGTGAAAGCGCTTAGAAGCAGGGCAAAGAGCAAGACGCTCCAGTCCATCCGAAATGCGCCGACGTGCGGCAAGTCCGCCGGCACGAGGGTAAGGATGAGACTGAAGCTGGCGTAACACGAGATCACGCCGAACGCCCCGCCGAGCACCGCCAACAGAATGCTCTCCGTCAGGAGTTGCCGGACCACCCGGCCGCGTCCCGCTCCGATGGCGGAGCGAACGGCTATTTCTCTTAGACGAGTCGTCGAGCGGGCCAGAATTAGATTGGCAACATTCGCGCACGCCACCAGCAGCACCAATCCCACAGCAGCGAAAAGCAGCAGCGGCGCCGGCCCAGCCCAATCCGCCAGGAAGCTGCGAAGAGGCCACAGGTGCGCCCTTTCATTCGCACTGAACATCTTAGGAAACTCGCGCCGCAGCTCAGAGAGGGGCGGCGTAAGGGCAGCCGCCGCTTGGACCGGCATGGCGCCATCCTTTAACAATCCAAGGCAGAGCAAGGCGCCGTTGGCCGCGTTGTCGCTGGTCAAGGGAACGCGGATCGGTAGCCAGAGCTGAGCGTCGCGAATTCCCGGAATAGGAAGCTCGAAGCCTTGCGGCAGCACGCCCACGATGGCGCGGGCCTCGCCGTCCACCGTAACGGTTCGGCCAAGGATGTTCCTGTCAGCTCCGAACCGGCTACGCCACAGGCCGTCGGCAAGAATCACCACGTTGGGGCCGCCGGGCCTGGTCTCTTCAGGCAGAAAATCCCGCCCGAATGCCGGGTGCACGCCCAGCACGGAAAATACTCCATTTGCCGCGCCAGCGATCGGCACCCGCTCGGACTCGCCCGCGCCGGCAAGGGTTGCATCGCCCCACCAAGCTAGGAGAGCCAGATGGTCAAACAACCCTTCGGCTCTTTT
>Ga0326728_10023790_pt1 | contig 11175 bp, 5 predicted proteins | sample MB3enrmetagenome_FD_207602 | JGI IMG/M metagenome (GOLD analysis project Ga0326728, IMG submission 207602) | Lab enriched peat soil microbial communities from McLean, Ithaca, NY, United States - MB31MN | ecosystem: Environmental > Terrestrial > Soil > Wetlands > Peat | place: USA: New York... | reverse complement strand
GAATCAAATTTATGAATCTAAATAAAAACATCTCGATGAAATGGCCGCTGGCGCTTTTGACCGGCGCCATTGCCGCCTTTAGTTGCCTGGCGCAAGACACCATCAAGGCCGCTGGCCCCGCCAAGGTGGAAGTCCGCCAGGAGAACGGACGCTGGCAGCTTTATGTGAATCACCAGCCATTTTACATCAAGGGCGCCGGGCTGGAATATGGCAATCAGGAGAAACTGGCGGCTCATGGCGGTAATTCCTTTCGCACCTGGAGCACGGACAATGGCCGTGACACCGGGAAGCAGGTTTTGGATCGGGCGCTCAGCAACGGCCTGTATGTCGCGATGGGACTTGACGCGGATCACGAACGCCGCGGCTTTGACTACGACAACACCAAAGCTGTGGCCAGACAGCTCGCCTTGCTGAAATCCCAGGTTCTGCAATACCGAAACCATCCCGCACTGCTCCTTTGGGTCGTTGGCAATGAACTGAACCTCGAGAAGAATCCAAAGGTGTGGGACGCCGTCAATGACCTCTCCAAGATGATCCATGAACTCGATCCCAACCACCCAACCACCACGGCGCTGGCCGGCTTCAAGCCGGAGAAGGTAAACCTGGTCAAAACCCGCGCACCCGATTTGGATTTCATCTCCTTCCAGATGTATAGCGACATTGTCAACCTTCCGAAATACTTGCGCAAAGCGGCTTGGGACAAGCCCTACATCGTCACTGAATGGGGTGGAACCGGCCACTGGGAGTGCGCCAAGACTGCGTGGGGCGCGCCGATTGAAAACGATAGCACCACGAAGGGGGATCTCTACGGAAAGCGTTTCCTGGCCGCAATCAAACCGGATCAAAAACTCTGTCTCGGCTCCTATGTGTTTCTCTGGGGAAACAAGCAGGAACGCACGCCCACGTGGTATGGCATGTTCCTGAGTTCAGGGGAGGAAACGGCACCGGTGGATGTGATGCATTATCTCTGGACGGGCACCTGGCCCACCAATCGCAGCCCTCGCATGGAAGGAGCGTGGCTGGATGGGAAAACCGCCCCGCAGAGCGTCCGGCTGCATGCCGGGCAAACTTACACCGCCAAAGTGGCGGCCAGCGATCCCGACCACGACCCGCTCACCTATCGTTGGGAAGTGATGGAAGAAAGCACCGAAACCAAGATTGGCGGCGACGCCGAATCGAAGCCTGCGCTGGTGCCGGGTTTGATCGCCGCCCCCACGCGCCCCGAGATTTCCCTGCAAGCTCCGAACAAGGCCGGGGCCTACCGCCTCTTTGTTTACGTTTTTGACGGCCAGGGGCACGCCGGGCACGCGAACATTCCGTTCCTGGTGGAGGATTCGGCCAGGAATCCACAAGCCGCCGGCACCGTTGGCCAACTCTTACCCGTCTCTGCCCATTGAATAAGAATTTTGACGAACAAGCTTCCGTCGATGCGGATCAGCCTGCGGCCGCGAATGCGTGCAAAGGAAACAAAACTCCCGGCCTGCTGACATTCAAGGAGAAGCTCGGTTACGGCCTGGGCGACACAGCCTCGCATTTTGTGTGGGACATGGTCGGCTTCTGGTTGCTTATTTTTTACACGGACGTTTACAAGATCCCTGCGGCGGCGGCCGGCTCCATAATGCTGATCGCCCGGTTCTGGGACATGGGGATTGACCCGGTCATCGGCATCATCTCGGACCGCACGCAAACCCGGTGGGGAAAATTCCGACCTTATATTTTGTTTGGGGCCCTCCCCTATGCCGTCCTGGCGGTTCTAACCTTTACCACCCCTGATTTTGGGGTGACGGGCAAAATTATTTACGCCTGCGCCACCTACGTGTTGCTCATGACCGCCTATGCGGCGGTTAATATACCCTATTCTTCCCTGGCTGCGGTGATGACCTCGGACACCTATGAGCGCGTGAGTGTTAACCAGTATCGCTTCATCTGCGCCTTTGTAGGCCAGCTCGTGGTCACCGGGTTGCCATTGACGCTGGCAAAATATTTTGGAGGCGGCAACGAGGCGATGGGTTATCAACACACCTTAATCCTGTTTGGTTGCCTGAGCGTGGTCTTCTTTTTCATCACCTTCATGACGACCAAAGAAAGGGTGCAGCCGTTAAAATCACTGGAAGGCTCGATAAAAGGGGACATTAAGGGCCTGTTTAAGAATCGGCCTTGGATCATCCTGGCATGCGTCGGTATCATCTCGTTCATCATGTTCGCCATGCAAAACGCGGCGATCGTCTTTTATTTCAAATACTACGTCGGCAAGGAGGACAACGTTCAATTGTTCAACGTCATCGGCACGGTTGCGCTGATTGTCGCGTTGCCGCTGTCAAAGCCTCTGGCCAAAGCCTTTGGCAACCGAAACGTCTTCATCGCCAGTTCGCTCGTTTCCGGCCTCTTTTTCATCTCGCTGTATCTGCCCGGCGAGAAGAACATCGTTACCATTTACGCACTGAACATTCTGGCCAAGATGGCCTATGCCCCGGCGGTGCCCCTGCTGTGGACGATGATTGCCGATGCCTCGGATTATTCCGAATGGAAGAGCGGCCGGCGCGCGACGGGGCTGTATTTCTCCGCCGCCATCTTTGCCCAGAAGGCCGGCTGGGGCATCGGCGCCGCGATCGCCGGCTGCCTGTTGGCGGTTTTCAATTACGTGCCAAACGCCATCCAGACCGCCTCCGCACTGGTGGGCATCAAGCTGCTGGTTTCCGTCATTCCCGGGGTTCTTTACATGTCCTGCGCGGTGTTTATGTTCTTTTACACGATTGATTCGAAGACGACTGACCTGATGAAAAGGGACCTCGATGCCCGCCGGGCTCAAGGCTGTTGATGGGCGAAATTACCACCACCGACATGGAACCGCAATTGTACCTGGGCAAAAACCCGCTCCGCGCCAACCGGAATCCCGTGCGGGGACAGCGGGTCACTCTGGAGGGCGAGGACTTTTACCAGATTGCCAACTATGACCGGATGCGGCCGTTTTTCATGACGGTCGTCAGTGACGCGGACCATTGGCTGTTCATTTCCAGCAATGGCGGCCTGACCGCCGGGCGCCGTGACGTCAATCTCGCGCTCTTTCCTTACTACACGGACGACAAGATTTGCGACATGACGGACGTCACCGGAAGCAAGACGCTGCTGCGCATCCGCAGTCGGGGCCGGAATCACCTTTGGGAGCCGTTTTCCGACCGGGGCAATGGGATTTACCGCGTCCGCCGGAATCTCTACAAAAACTTCTGGGGCAACCAACTGATCTTCGAGGAAATCAACGAAGACCTCGCTCTGACCTTTCGCTATGGATGGTTCAACAGCCAGCAATTCGGTTTTGTCCGCCGCGCGTGGCTGAACTGCTTCGGCCCGTCGGGCGCGCGGATTAAGCTGCTGGACGGCATCCAGAATCTGATGCCCTGCGGCGTGGGCAGCCAGTTCAACCTCGAATACAGCACGCTGCTCGACTCCTATAAAAAGAGCGAACTCCTCCCCGGCACCGGCCTCGGGCTGTTCCGTCTCAGCGCCATCCCGATTGACCGCCCCGAGCCGGCTGAAGCCCTGCGAACCACCGTCGCGTGGTCAGTCGGCCTCAAGCGCCAACTCATCCTGCTTTCCGCGCTCCAGTTGGATCGCTTCCGCACGGGCCAGCCCTTGCGCCCGGAGACGGAAGTTCGCGCCGAGCGCGGCGCGTATTTCATGCAGGCCGAAATACAACTGCGCCGCGGACAATCTGCTGACTGGTTCGTCGCGGCCGATGTCAACCAAGGCCCCTCAGATGTTGCCCGGCTCAATCAACTTCTCCGGAAGCCAGGCCGTCTGCGGAAGTTGGTCCTGGACGACGTGCAACATGGCACGGCGGAATTGCAGCGCATTGTCGCGGGGGCGGATGGACTGCAGCAAACCGCCCGCCCGCTGGGCTGCGCCCGCCATTACAGCAACACGCTGTTCAACATCATGCGGGGCGGCGTGTTCAACGACGGCTACACACTGGACACCCGCGATCTGCTGGCTTTCGTGCAAAATGCGAATCGAGAAATCGCCGCGCGTCAGGCCGCGTTTTTCCGTCGCCTGCCACGGACGGTTCTCTACGGGCGCATGGTGGCAGCGGCGAGTGACGTCGGCGATCCACAACTCGAACGGATCTGCCGCGAATATCTCCCGCTCACCTTCAGCCGCCGGCACGGCGACCCCAGCCGGCCGTGGAACCGGTTTTCCATCACGACGCACAATGCAGATGGGACGCGCAGCCTTGATTACGAAGGGAATTGGCGCGACATTTTCCAGAATTGGGAGGCGCTCTCTCTCTCGTTCCCCGGCTACACAGCCGGCATGATCTGCCGGTTTCTCAACGCCTCGACCGCCGATGGCTACAATCCGTATCGGATTACGCGCAATGGCATTGACTGGGAGGTGGTTGACGCCAACGACCCGTGGTCTTACATCGGCTATTGGGGCGATCACCAGATCATTTATCTGCTGAAACTGCTGGAGAATCTCCATCGCCACGAGCCGGATGAATTGCGCCGCCTCCTCACCCGGGACCTCTTCGCCTACGCGAACGTCCCCTACCGCATCAAGCCTTACGCAAGCCTGCTCGCCAATCCCAAGGACACCGTCGTTTTTGACCAGCACCTTGAGGAACTCGTGCATCGGCGCGTTCGGGCCAGGGGTGCGGACGGCAAGCTCGTCTGGGACAGGCATGGTCATGTGCGGCTGGTGAACCTGACCGAAAAACTGCTCGTTCCCTTGCTGGCCAAACTATCCAACTTCATACCCGGCGCGGGCATCTGGCTGAACACGCAGCGTCCGGAATGGAACGACGCGAACAATGCCCTCGTTGGCAACGGCACTTCGATGGTCACCCTCTATTACCTGCGCCGCTACCTGACCTTCTGCCACGAATTGTTCCACGCCAGCTCCGGCCACAACTTCAGCCTGTCCGCCCAAGTCGCCGCATTCATGGATGCGGTGAACCAGACACTCAAGCGGCATCACCGGATGCTCGCGGGAAAGATCACGGATCACCAGCGCCGCCGCATTGTTGATGACCTTGGCCACTCCGGGAGCATGTATCGCCAGCGGCTCTACACCGGCGGATTCTCCGAGCGCAAGCGCCTGGTCACCGGCCGGCAACTGCTCGATTTCTTCGCGTCAGCGCTGGATTGGACGAATCATTCCATTCACGCCAATCGGCGACCCGACGGACTTTATCATTCCTACAACCTGATCCGGCTGGAAGACCGGAAAGCGCTTCCCATCCGCCGGCTTTATGAGATGCTCGAGGGCCAGGTCGCGGTGCTTAGTTCCGGTCATCTCTCTCCCGGGGAATCGCTGAAACTCCTCGCTGCGCTCAAGCATGGCGCGATGTATCGCGCCGACCAGCACAGCTACCTGCTGTATCCCGACCGCAGCCTGCCGCGCTTCGTCGAGAAGAACAATATCCCTGTGAAGGAACTGCGCCGCTCGGTGTTGCTGCGCAAGCTCCTGGCCGACGGCAACCGGCAGCTCGTCGAACGCGATGTCGCCGGGCGGGTTCATTTCAACGCCACGGTGACCAACGCGCGCGACATCCGCCGCATCCTCGACCAACTCCCGGGCACGCGCTACACCCGCCTCGTCAAACGCGAGTCTTCGCTCGTGCTGGAAATCTTTGAGCGGCTGTTCGACCACGAATCCTTCACCGGCCGCTCCGGCACATTCTTCGGCTACGAGGGATTGGGATGCACATACTGGCACATGGTTTCCAAGCTGTTGCTCGCTGCCCAGGAATCATATTTCCGCGCGGTGGAATCCGGCGCGCCGAAGCAAGTCGTGAAAGGGCTGGCGGATTGTTACCACGACATCCGCGCTGGCATCGGTGATTTCAAGACACCGGAAAACTACGGCGCCTTTCCGATGGATCCGTATTCCCACACGCCAGCCCACGCCGGCGCGCGGCAGCCGGGGCTGACCGGGCAGGTCAAGGAAGACATCTTGTGCCGGTTTGGTGAACTCGGAGTGGCCGTTCGCCGGGGACAAATCCATTTCGAGCCGCGGTTGCTGCGTGCGGAGGAATTTCTCCCGACCCCGCGTACGTTCACCTATTTCGACGTTGCCGGCGGCATGCGGAAACTCCGGGTTAAAGCCGGCGCGCTCGCCTTTACTTATTGCCAGGTGCCGATTGTCTATCGGCTCACGGAAAAACCGTTCCTCACGATCGTATTTGCTGACGGCAGAACGCAAGGGCAGGATGCGCTGGGGCTGGACAAGAAAACCAGCCGCGCCATTTTTGAGCGCGCGCGCATCATCACATCAATCGTTGCAGACATTCAATTGCCGGCTTGAAACATAAAGAAATCAAAACCACTACTGCGCATGAATAAAACCTTTTGGCCTGTGATCGGAATTATTTTATGGCTGGCCGTACTGTCCAAAAATTCGCACGCACGCAATTCTCAAGCGGCTTTTCGGTAATAGCAGCGGAGCAGTCCGCCCAAACGCTTGCGGCAACGAACTGCACCCTGCACGACCACCATGATGCAAAAGGCTCGTCGATATCAAGGCGCGACCCGTGGCATTGTAAGAAGGCTGGTAAAACAAGAAAGCTTAAACTATTGCGCTGATGAGCGCTATGCAAATTCAATCGGTTTTCTCACCTTCAGCTTGAAGTTGGCATGCGACATGGGCATGCTCCCTGCATGCATTCGCTTGGTGACATCTGTGCAGAAATTTGCTTTTAGGCCGCCGTGTCTTTTACAGCCTCGCTTTGGTCTAGCATTAGCTTGGAAACGGCAAAAAAAACCGGTTGCTTTTTGTCAATGTAGAATTCGCGGGTAAGATTGATTGAACTGTTGCGCAACGCGACACTGGCCGCGTAGATGCCGGCTTGAGCGCAAATCTGCAAGCCGAATTCCTTGCGTAACGCGTGGAGCGCATTCCGCGCCGTGAGTCCCTTGCCGCGCAACCAAGCAATCAATTCGCCGAATATGCGATTGCAGCGGTAATGGTGGTTGCGTGTCGATTCCGGCCTTGGCGCAATGGGAGATTGAATGACGAATGGCGAGCCATTGCCGGGCTTTGGCATGTAGGCTTTGAGAATTTCCAGCAATCCAGGGTCAACGTCAATGTCGGCTTCCGAGTCGGCGGACTTTGTGCTTCCGTGTTCGCTTGTTTCGATGCGGATAGTGTTTCTGTGCCATTGGATTTGTTTCCATTGGAGCTTGTCGATCTCATCCCGCCTTAACCCTGCGCCAAGGACGAGGAGGAGAATCTTAAACAGTTCCGGGCGGGGATTGACGGGCATGTCCTTGCCTTGGATGCCTGCGGCCAATTCGCGGCGGGCGGCAATAAGGATAACGGTGGGGTCAATTTCCGATTTGTAACGGGATTTGCCCGCTTCCGGGAGTTTGACGCCTTCAAATGGCAGCGGCGACGGCAAGATCAAGGTGAGATGCTTTCTGATGTCAGCGTTGAATAGCGCCTTGCTGGAAAGCAGGATGCTCCGCAACGTCACGCTGGCGCGTTTGAGTTTAAGCGGGGTCTTGCTGGCGGCCTTGAGTTGCCGAACCTTCCAATCGTTGATGTTTTCGGGTGTCAGCCTGTCCAAGCGGACAGCAAGAACCCTTTGGAGCCATTCCTGATAGCCGCCGTTGACATAATCGTGTTTGGCTTTGCCGCCGTCGATTTTGAACACCCCGGCCACCAATGAGCGGAATTTTTTGGCATAAATTTCATACGTCACCGGCTTTAATCCGCTAACAGCCTTGACCTGATCCAAGAATTCGCCAATAGTGCAGCCATGTTTGGACACCTCCATGCCCGGCTTGAACTCTGCGAGGGTTTTGAGCCAACCATGTGCGATCAGGCTCAGATAAATGTCTCTGGCCTTAACAGCAGCAGCCGCCTTGTTGGCAGTGTCCAGGTTGAACCAGGCTTTCCGGCCCAGGTGTGTAAGTCGAACCTGCCAAGTGGGTACTTCAGCGGTCTTGCCGTCGCGGGAGACGTAGGAACGCTTTTTGAGCCGCGTCTGCCAATAGTCCTGATGGGTTTTGGCAAGACGGGTGATTTTGTCTGTCCGTGTCTGTCCGGTTTCTGTCCGGTTTGCGGTGTTCTAAAGTGTCATAATCTGTTCTTTCGCGATTCGATAAATAGCCCGTTTTTATTGACGTAAACCCCTGTTACCATTGAACTAAAGTGAATTTGAACGAAAAGTTGAGAACAGTCAAGAGAAGACCTGAAAATCCTTGTGTCCCGGTTCAATTCCGGGTCCTGCCACCACTTCGAACATCCGTAATTTTGCCATGAAATATAGATCGCTCTTCGCCGCCTCGCTGCCGCTCCCGGCCATCGCCGCGCTCTGCTGCGCCTCATCCGCTCTGCGCGCCACTGACGCCATGGAACCGGCCCCGACAACCGAGTCCCAAAAGTCTGACGCGCCAAAAAAGGACGTGGCTACAAACGCCGCGCCGGATAAAAAGGAAGAGGCCAAAGGCGCCGCATCGGACAAAAAGGAACCCAAGGACGAGCTTTCCGAAACCACCAACTCGGTCACGATCAACGGCGTCTCTGTAAAGTATAATGCAACGGCGGGCACCCTGGTCATCAAGGACGAGGAAGGCAAGCCGCGTGTTTCGTTTTTCTTTGTCGCTTATACCCGGCTGGACGCGACCAACGCCGGCGAACGGCCGGTCACGTTCTCCTTCAATGGCGGCCCCGGTTCCTCCTCGGTCTGGCTGCACCTGGGTGTTCTGGGCCCCCGCCGCGTTTTTCTAAAGGAGGACGGCAGCCTGCCGCCGCCCCCGTTTCGTTTGATCGACAACCAGTATTCCCTTCTGGATGAATCCGACCTGGTCTTCATCGATCCGGTCAGCACCGGGTTCACGCGGGCGGTGCCGGTCGAAGACGCGCGCAAATATCACGGGGTGGACCAGGACCTGCAATCGGTCGGCGATTTCACCCGCCTTTACACCACGCGCTACAAACGCTGGGACTCGCCCAAATTCCTGATCGGCGAAAGTTACGGCACCACGCGCGCGGCGGGGTTGTCGGGCTATTTGGAAAACCGTTTCGGCATGTACCTCAACGGCATTGCTCTCGTTTCCTCGGTCCTGGACTTTTCCACCATCAGTTTTAACGCGGGCAACGACCTTCCGTTCGTTTTGTACCTGCCCACGGAAACCGCCGTGGCCTGGTTCCATAAGAAGCTTCCGCCGGATTTGCAGGCGGACAGGAAGAAAGCTCTGATGGAATCCGAACGGTATGCCCTGGGCGACTACAGCCGCGCCCTCATGCAAGGCTCCGCCCTTTCCGCGCCTGACCGGCAGCGCGTTATCAAGGAAGTCGCGCGCCTGACCGGATTGTCCGAGGACTACGTGGACCGGGCCAATCTGCGCGTCCATGCCTCCCGCTATTTCAAGGAATTGCTGCGCCGGGAACGTCTCATCATCGGACGTTACGACGCGCGCCTGACGGGAACGGACCTCGACGCCGCCGGCGAGTCCGCGGAGTATGATCCCAGTTTCACCTCCGTGCTGGGGCCTTTCACGGCCACCCTGAACGATTTTGTCCGGCGCGAACTCAAATTCGAAAGCGACCTGCCGTACGAAGTGTTGACAGGCAAAGTGCAACCCTGGGATTTCAATGACGCCAGGAACCACTACCTCGACGTGGCCGAGACGCTGCGCCGGACCATGACGCACAATCCCTACCTGAAGGTTTTTGTGGCCAACGGCTATTATGACATGGCCACCCCCTATCTGGCCACCCGCTACACCTTTGATCACATGGGCCTGCCGCCCAGCCTCCAGACCAACGTCAGCATGGGCTATTACGAGGCGGGCCACATGATGTACGTCAATCAACCTTCGCTGGCGGCGTTGAAACACGATCTGGCCGCGTTCATCCATTCCGCCTTGCCGCCGAAATAACCAGATGTTTTGTGCGTTTGCTGGATCGCTATTTACTGCGCGAGTTGCTGGTGCCATTGGCCTATTGTCTGGGCGGCTTCCTGATCTTCTACGTCGCTTTCGATTTGATCTTCGAGATCAACCGTTTCCAGGAAGGACACCTGCTCTTCCTCGACGTGGTCGAATATTACATTGTCACGTTGCCGGAAATTCTCTCGGACCAGGTCATTCCCGTCTCGCTGCTGCTGGCCTGCCTTTACGCGCTGACCAATCACAGCCGTCACAACGAATTGACCGCCATGCGCGCGGCGGGCGTCAGTCTCTGGCGATTGTCCCTCCCCTATGTGGGCGTGGGAGTTGTTGGCGGCATGGCCATTTTCGCCCTCAACGAGCTGTGGGTGCCGCGGGCCGCGGACAAGTCCAAGGACATCCTGGAACGCCGCAAAAACCCCGGCCAGGACCGCAACTGGACGGGAAGACTGGACTTCCACAATGAAGCCGACCGGCGCCATTGGAACATGGCCCGTTTCAATCGAGCCACTTCTGAAATGATCGGGCCCACCGTCACCTGGGAATCGCCCGACCGTTCGAGCCACGCGATTTTCGCCAAGAGCGGTGTTTATGCCAACGGTCAATGGCGCTTTTACAACGTCGAAAGATGGGACAGGGCGGCGGGCGAATCCTTCCCGATACAGACCACTAACAGCGTGTTTGACATTTCCCTCTCCGAAACACCGGCCTCGATTAAAACCGAAATCAAAGTCAGCGCTCTTACTCCGACCGAGGCCGCGAAGGGTCCGCAGCTTTCCATCCGCGAACTTCTCACCTACCTGCGCTGGCATCCGCACCTGGATCGGGAGAAGCGATGGCCGTCCCTCATGACGCAATTGCAGGGCCGCATCGCCGCGCCGTTCACCTGCCTGGCGGTGGTGCTGATCGCCCTGCCCTTTGGCGCGCGCAGCGGCCGGCACAACGTGTTCGTTGGCGTGGCCGGCAGCATTTTCATTTGCTTCGCCTACTTCATCCTGCAACGCGTCTCCGTCGGCCTGGGCGTCGCCGGCTACCTCCCGCCGGTTGTGGCGGCATGGCTGCCCAACGTCCTTTTCGGCGGCGCCGGCATCGCCCTCATGTCCCGGGTGCGGTAGAGTCGTTTCCAGCGGCAATAATATGATTGATAGCGATTACCAGCTTGTCCGGCTGCCCAACGGCGCCTTCAGCATCCACTCGAAAGCGGAGGGCGAAACCTTTCACCCCGTCGTCGGCCCCGTCGCCGAAGCGCAGGCGCTCTACGTCAATCAACTCAGGCTGCGCG
>Ga0326728_10023788_pt1 | contig 11176 bp, 11 predicted proteins | sample MB3enrmetagenome_FD_207602 | JGI IMG/M metagenome (GOLD analysis project Ga0326728, IMG submission 207602) | Lab enriched peat soil microbial communities from McLean, Ithaca, NY, United States - MB31MN | ecosystem: Environmental > Terrestrial > Soil > Wetlands > Peat | place: USA: New York... | reverse complement strand
CCAAAAAACAGGGCGTGTCAAGCGATCATTGCCCGTCAGGTGGCCGGAACAATCCCCTGCAGCAACAACGCGAGCAAAAACCAAACCAGGAACATCGCCGCGGCAGGCTGCGACAAATCCGCCACCGCCAGCAAATCCACCAGCGCAATGCCCGCCAGCAAACGTGAAACGGCGCGGCCAATGTTGGGATGCTCCCGTCCCAGGGTTTGGAGCAAGGTCCAGACAACCCAGAGGATCAGAACGACGGAACATAGAGCGGCCGCCCGCTGGTCAGGCCCGTCATCGGCCAGCCCCGCAACGAGGAGGGGCGCGGCCAGAAAAATGCAGGGCCAGTATTGGATGCGAACCGGCGCGCTTTCCTTGCGAGCCAGGCTGCTTAATCCCACGATGTAGCCGGCCAGGGCCAGCCCTTTCCAAATGGATTCTCCCGTCACTCCATTCAACCCAACCGATGCCGCCGCCAGGTACACCAAAAAACGGCAGCCGCCCATCAATACGGGCGCGATGGCCATGATTTTGTGGATGGCGTTGTAAAACAAAATGCAGCCGGCCAGCAGCAACGCCAACACGGCCGTAACCGCGCCCAGCCAGGCCAAACCAGCCAGACCCAGGACCAGCCAGGCAAAGCCCCACCCCCAAACCTCTTTTTCAGTGACAACGCCCGACGGAATCGGCCGCGCCCGGCGGTGGTTTCGGTCGAATCCCGCGTCAAAGGCGTCGTTCAAAAACATCCCGCCGAGATAGAGAAAGGAGACCGAGATCGAAACGCAAAGCAGGCCCGCCCAGGGGCCGCCGCCCGCCAGCCACCAACCGGCCAGACAGTTGGACCACACCGTGGGAAGATTCGAGACCCGCCCCAAAATCAGGAGCGTGCGAAGTTTGGATGGCCGCGTCAGGTTCAATGTTGCCGGTTTGAATGTTAAGCCAGCCCCCTGGCCCGCAACGCTTTGAGGCACCAGTCATATTCCGCGCTGAGTTGCCCGACCACGCTCCGGCTCTTCAATTCCGGCGGCAGGACCTCCCAGGTGTAGGTTTCCATCTCCAGGTGGGAACACAGACGCGGATCGGCCTGGAGAACGTCCAAAACCCCGAGCAGGTGGTCCGTAGTATTGTCAAACCAGGCCGCCGGCGGGCTGTGCAATGGAATGTGGAAATGGACGCGCCATTCCTCCGCCGGCGATTTTGGCGCGGCCAGCGCCGCATCCAGGTCCTTGTGCCGGGTCAATTTGCCATCGGCGGCGCGGGACACGACTTGGTGCAGCCAGGTATCGTTGGCAAACGCGGCCAGCGCGGCCAGGCTCTCCGGCGCGGGGCGCAGCTTCAAGGCGGAACTGAGGTGCAGTTTGCTGATTTTGACGCCGTGCCGCCGCAACCGCGCCAGCGACCCGGCGGGATCTTCAAATTCCACCGCCAAATGGCATGTGTCATAATTGACGCCAAGAAACTCCGCCAGCCGGCTGTCGTCGGGATGCCCGGCACGGAGGCGATCGAAGAAATCCAGCGTTTCATCGGTGGTTTCCAAAAGGCCGAGCGGTTCCGGCTCAAGGCCAAGATGCAGCCGGCGTCCGGTTCGCGCGCTGACGCTTGCAATATGCTCGACGCAGCGGAAGATGTTCGCGCGAATCCGCCGAAGCTGATCGTCTGTGGTGATGAATTCCTTGAACGAACCGGGCACGGTGCTCACGCTCCCTTCGATTCCCGGCGGCACAAGCTGCCCCAGCAGATCGAACAGCCGGTTCGTGTAATTGACGCGATCGTCGGAAGTCCAATCCGGGCGATAGACCTGCTCTTTGACGCGCCGCCCGTGAAATTGCCCGTAGGGAAACCCGTTGATCGTAAAAATGTAACAATTGTTTTGGTCCAGCCAGCGGCGAAATTCCAGCAGGGCGGCAGGCTGGCTCAACTCCCGCGAGGCCAGGTCGCTGAGACGCAGCCCGACGGCATAAGGTTTTCCGGGGCAAACGCGGTCGCGCACGGCGAGGCTGAATTCCCGCAACGCCGCCAGGGTTTCAGGCCACGTTTCAGCGCGATGGATGTTCGTGCAATAGGCCAGATGCAGATCATGGTTGAGTTTCATTGCCTGGCCAAAGATCGTCCACCCCTCAACCTGGCAGCTTGAATTTCCCCGATTGGCCGAGGAACCGAAGGGGATTCTGATAAATCATTTCGTCCACCGTTTCGGCGGCGTGCCCGCGCTGCCGCATTTCCAGCGCGGCGCGCGGAACGGCCAGGGGAACGCTCACGCCCCAGTCGCAGGCGCTGTTCATCCATAAGCGCTCGCGCCCGTAAAGCTCGATCATGTCCACCGCCCGCGCGACCGTGCATTTGGATTCCGGGTAAAGGGTCATCCCCGCCCAAAAGCCCGCGTCCAGCACCAGTTCAATGGTGTGCTCCTCCACATGATCAATAATGACGCGCCCCGGATTGATCCGCTTGTCGCTTTTCAGACTATCAATAATAATTTTTGTCCCCTTCCGCTTGTCCTCCAAATGCGGCGTGTGAATCAGGATCAACTGGTCATGGCGCGCCGCCAAATCAACGTGCCTTTCGAACACGGCCAGTTCGTTGCGGCTGTTTTTGTTCAGCCCGATTTCCCCGATGCCCAGGACATTGGGCCGGTCGAGGAATTTGGGAATAATGTCGATGACTTCCCCGGCCAGCTTCAGGTCTTCGGCTTCCTTTGGATTAATGCAAAGCCAGGCGAAATGCGGCAGGCCGAATTTCGCGGCGCGATTCGGTTCGTGCTCCGTCAACTGGCAAAAATAATCGTAAAAGCCGTCAACGGAACGGCGGTCGAAACCCGCCCAAAACGCCGGTTCGCAAACCGCCTGGCAGCCCGCCGTGACCATGGCCAGATAATCATCGGTCGTGCGGCTCACCATGTGGGCATGAGGTTCGATGTAGCGCATAAGAATTATGGAGAACGGCGGACTAGGGGGCGTCCGGCCATGCGCCGGTGGCAGCCTTGGTCGTGGCGCGCTGGATTGGCTCCGCGGTCGGATCGCTTAAACTGAGCAAGACGCATTTGGCGCGTTGGGGACCGGCCTTTTGCAACTCCGCCAAGGCGCGTCGAAAGGCCTTGATGCGAAAGTCGTCCCGGCCCTCCGCCCGATCGACGCGATCCAGAAAAGCGGCCAGATCGATCAGCTTGGCGCGGGCCTCCAAGAAATACAGGTCCAAGACCTCTTGGCGTGTCATATAAGTACCGTGGGATTTTCGGTCATTTCGGGCAAAGCGACAAGCCTAAAAAGAACGACGAATGTCGAAGCACGAATGACGAAATAATGACGAAGTCCCAATGAAGAATTTCACCAAAGGTGGTGAGAGGCCAGGAATCCCTTTCGTCATTTAGTCATTTGGACATTCATTCGTCATTAGGATTTCGTCATTAGACATTTTCCAGGCAGATCGAGGTTTGCCCTCAAGCGGCGCTGACCAGTGTCCAAAAAGTGAGATGCGCCCCATCGGTGTTCCAAACCGTGATTTGCCTTGTGTTCCTCTCAGGTTGCTCCAAGCATTGGGTTCGACCATGAAGCATTTCACAATATCTCATTCCGTTCCAAACCGGGCGGCGCATTTTCTGGCGGCCCTTTTCCTGTGTGTTCTGGTGTCGCCGTCGCTGGCAGCCACGCCGGTCGCCGGGACGAACGAGGACTTTTCGGCGGTGAGCAACTCCGTGGTCAAATTGCTGCAAAGCCGGGACACGGCCCGGTTCGCCGCGGAGTTGACGCCCGCCATCGAGGATTGGCAGTCCATCCTCTCCACCAATGCAGCCCGCCAGAACCCCGACCCGCTGGCCGGCTTCCGGCAATCTGCCGAATACGACCGCCAGAGGATTGAGCAGGGCGCCAAACAACTCCTGGCCAGGGCCGACTCGTTGCATGTGGACTTTTCCAAGGGCAATCTCCGCGCGCAAGTCATCCCGCCCAGGCATTTGGGAACCACCCACTATGCCGGTGTCATGGCTGAAAAGGAAACGCTGCCCTATGTGCAAAAGCTCGAAATCATCCTGCAGCCGGATTCGGGCACAAACAATCCGGCGAACGGCGATTTCAAGCTGGGGGTGCGCGGTTTGATGAAATTTCCCGGCGGCTGGCGTTCCATTCAAGGCGTCCAATGGGTTTCTTTCCCCTCAAACATCGCTGATGCCAAAACCGTCCGGGAGTTGGCGCTCCTGGACAAGGCGGCGGCCTACAAGGGCATTACCGGCCAGGACGATCCCGCGCTGCTCAAGCTCGGCGACGCGCTGGTTCATTTCATACGCGAACGGGACGCGGGCATTTTCAAAAACGAAGCTTACGTCACCGGCGACTTGCTTTGGACTTTGTATGAACAGAGCGGGCGCAAAGGGCCTTCGCGACAGGCATTGGACAACGAATTGAATGTTCGAGCGCAGGAACAGATGGACATCGCCCGTTCAACCGTCCAGCAGATGGAAGACGCGGGCATTGACTTGAAGAACGCGGACATCCAGATCAAGGAAGCGGCGGTTGAGCGGGTGCAGGCCCAAGGCCCTCCCGGATCGGTGGTTGGGCTGATGGGTTCGCAGTTCACATTGAAACTGGCGGTGAAAACCGGGGGCAAATCCAAAAACGGAACCGCTTTGTCCGGGGATTATATTCTTGCCGCCAATCAAATCACGCGGTTCGCGGATGACTGGAAAGTCACGGAGAATGTTCATTGGTACCAATTGCCGGCCGGCGTGGTGGACGGGAAAGCCGCCGCCAAGATGGAATTTGAAAACTACGTCGCCGAACACGGCACCCTGCCGCCCCGGACAACCGTTCCCGACATCGAATTCACCACCCTCGCCGGCGGGAAGAAAATGAAACTTTCCGACCTGCGCGGCAAGGTCGTGGTGCTGGACTTTTGGGCGACCTGGTGCGGTCCCTGCCAGGAACCGATGGCCCAATTGCAGATTCTTCGGAAAACGCACCCCGACTGGCAGGACAGGGTCGCCATCGTTCCATTGAGCATTGACGACGGCTTGAAAATCGTGCGTGACCATGTGGACAAGCGGGGCTGGACAAACACTTTCAACGTTTGGGCCGAGGATGGCGGCTGGCGTTCCAAACCCGTGACTGCGTTCCGGGTGCATGGAGTGCCGACCACTTACATCATTGATGGCCAGGGACAGATCATCAAAGCCGGACATCCAGCCGCGATGGACATCGGCAAGGAAGTGGATGCCCTGCTGGCAGCAAGGTGAGAACGGCGCTCAAAGTTTTTTACGCGCTGCCGATCGTCTTCGTGCTCGGTCTCTGGGGCTTCCTGGTGTGGAACCAGGCCACCCACCAGGGGCTGCCCGTCCGCCACATCTCCAGCAAGCCGTTCGCCACGGTCCCGATCAATGGACTGACGGCCAATTTGTTCACGCAGGGTGATGAATTGCGCGCCGCCGGCAACGATTTGTTCATCGAATTTCGCGACGGGCAAGGCCATTTGGCGGATGTGGGTGAAGCCACCCTGGAACTGGACATGAAAATGCCGGACATGGTGATGCACAGCATTGGCAAAGTCATGCGCACCGCGACTCCCGGACAATATCGCACGACCGTGGACCCGCAAATGGCGGGCGATTGGGTGGGAAAAATCGGCTTTGCCGGGCCGCGCGGAACCGCAGAAACCAATTTTTTCGCAAAAGTGAAGTGAAGCGACTCGGCAAGCCAGCCATTGAACACGCCTATGAATTCAGCAACCCGCTTCTGCCAAGGGAAGAAAGAACAGTTCGGATCGGCGGCGACTTCCTTCAATCTCGACGGCCAGATCGTGGATGCCCTCGATTTGAAGACGCTGCTCATCACGCGCGGAATCAATGTGCCGGAGGAGATCACCGCGCGGTTTGGGCGCACCCACCGGCTGACGCCAACGAGCGATCCCTTCGCCTGCAATTGCCTTCTTTTGCCAGGCGGGATTCCGGCGCATATGTTTCACGTCGGCCCCGGCGCGGACTTCAGTCTCGCCGTCAACTCCGCCAATCGTCCCTGCCTGACCTACCGGGGGCGGCCGGTTACCCAGGTGGACTTTCCCCCGGCGACACGTTTCTATGAACAGCAAACCCGCGGCGGATTCCCCTTCCGGATGATGGCTGTGCTTCAGGGATTGGACGTTGTTTCCTTTCCGTATCTATGGCCATGCCAGTTCGCGCTGGGGGGACAGCCCTGTGATTTCTGTTATCAGGGCAACATGACCATGGCGATGAGACAAAGCGGCCAACCGCCGCCCCCGATCGCGTCGCCGAACGACGTGGCCGAGGCGGTTGAATACTGCGTGCGCGAATGTGGCATCCGCGACATCCAGTTGACCGGCGGATCCGAAGTGGATTCCGCCCGCGGTGAAGTCCCGCTGGCCGTGGACATTCTTGCTGCCATTGACCGAAGGTTGGGCTTGAACAAGATTCCCGGAGAAATCTACGTTTACACCAGCGCCCCCAAAGACCCCGCCGCGGTGGACGCGCTATTTGCGGCAGGAGTGGACCGGGTGACTTATGACCTGAACGTCTGGAACGAGGCGATTTTTGAACAGGTGTGTCCGGGAATTTTCCGGCACATCGGTCGAGAGCAACAACTGCGCGCCCTTGAATATGCCGCCCGACAGCATGGCCCGAACAAAACATGCAGCGCATTTGTCATCGGCCTTGAGCCGCTGGATAGCCTGCTGGCCGGGGCCGAATATGTGGCTCAGCGCGGAATTGTGCCCCTGTTCTCCATCTGGCTGCCTCACAACCGTCCTGTGCGAGGCTCCACCACCCCGCCCGCTCCTGATTATTATCGCCTCGCCCGCCAGGGATTCGCCAATTTGTTTGCCAAATATAAACTGGAACCACCGGGGGCCTCGGGACTGAACGTCTGCATGTGCCGGGATTTGTCCATACACCTTCAAGGGGTGAAACCGCCGGTTTGACCCCGATGAGGGCCGCGCGGAACCGCGGAAACCAACTTTCCCGCAACAGTGAAGTGAAGAAACGGGCTTGCGTGGATCAGCACGAATCGGCATATTATTGGCCATGTTGTTGTGTCAGCGGTGTTGTCGTCCCAGATTATTTTCAAGTGCCGTCGCAGAATAGCTCTGCCGACGCAAGATGTGATCTCCTCAAAACCAAACCAACAAAATATTTTAACAGCATGAAAACTTCTCGCGCCACCCTTTTCGCCGCCGCCCTGATCCTGCTGGGAGGCAATATGGTTCGAGCGCAATCCATTTACGTTCCCAATGCAGACTTTGGGCTGCCTGTCACGGATTATGCGACGAATGTAATTTGTGCGTGGCAAACGATGCCGCAGCCGGATGGGTATGTGTATGATTATCCGTGGGAGGACACGACAGGTGTGTTTTATAACGCTCCGTACTATGTGAACTATGGTGAATACATCTACAATTGCGACGGGCCCCAGGCAGCCTTCCTTTTTGCGCTGCCCGGGGTGGGGCTGTTCCAGGATTATGATTCAACACCCTCGCACGATTTTGCCGCGACGTATGAAGTGGCTCAGTCTTACCAGTTGCAGGCCGGATTCATCGCCAACACTCACTTTGGGCAGCATCCAGGGGCGAGGCTGCGGATGAGCCTCTATTATCGCGACAGTTCGAACAACATGGTGACGATTGCATGCACAAACATAGTTTATGATACAAACGTTTTCACCAGCATCACCAACTTCGTTGGTTTCGAATTGAATCTTCCGACCGTGCAGGCCGGCGATGCGTGGGCGGGCCAGCACATCGGCATCGAATTCCTCTCCACAGTCTGCACCAATTTGGAAGGGGGCTATTGGGACTTGGGCAATGTGCAGTTGTGGGTCACTCCCGCCTTGATCAATCCAAGTTGGAGCAACGGCCAGTTTGTCGCGACCTTGCTCAGCGAGCCGGGACTTGTCTTCCAGATTCTGGCCACGACCAACCTGTCCGTGCCGTTGTCCAATTGGACGAGCGTGGTTACGTTGACCAATGTTTCGGGGACGACGTCGTTCATCGATCCGGCGACAAACTACAACGAGCGTTTCTACCAGGCGCAGCAGTTGCCGCCGCCTGAATGAATGGAGGGGCGATGTCGGCGGCCAAATCCAATTTGTCAGACCGGGGGTTCACGCTGGTGGAATTGCTGGTGGTGATCGCCATCATCGCAATCCTGGCCGCCTTGCTGCTCCCCGCGCTGGCCGCCGCCAAGGCGGAAAGCAAGCGGATTGCCTGTATCTCCAACTTGCGGCAAATCGGCGTGGCGGTGCGCGCCTATTCGATGGACTATGGCGGACTGATTCCCTACGGCCCGAAAGCCCCGCCATTCATCAGCCCCGAAGACTTTTATTCATCAACCGGCGCGCCGACCAGCCTGATTTCACTGGCAAGCGGTGCCCCCGTGGGATTGGGGCTGATGCTGTCAGGAACTTTGGCCAGCCAGCCGAGGGTGCTGTTTTGCCCGGGCAGCGATCAACCGCTGAATGCCAGCGCTCAATTGGCGCTGGTGGGCGTCGGGCAGGTGCAATGCAGTTACTACTATCGCCATGCGGGGAACACGAACTTGTTCGATACAGCGGGACCTCCGTTTGCGCCGGACCACATCCGACTTGACAACTTGGGCAACAATGACCGCGGCCAGCCCATACGCGCCCTGGCCATTGACACGGAGTTTCTGTGTTCGCCAGCGCTGGCCCTCTTCGGCGTCACACCGAGCACGCATCACCAGCAGAGGCTCGTGAATATTTTATTCGCCGACGGGCACGCCGTTTCACGGCCCAATGCCAACGGCCAATTCACCGTGGATTTGCCCCTCGGGGATTCGCAGCAGGCTTTCGCGATGATACTGGCCGTTTTGGAGCAGGCGGACACGGAGCCGTGAGGGCGGGAGAAAAATCCTCAGAGGCGTTCGCGGCCGGCGTAACCGGATTCCAGGTCGTGCCAGTATTCGATGTCGTCCTCGTCCTTCTCCCAGCAGAGGAAAATTTCCCGGCCGTCGCGCCAGGAGGGGAAATCCAGCAGGCCGCGGTTTAAATCCTTGATTTGAATTTCGCGGGAGCGGAAGCGCTGCAGAACCGTCTTGCATTGGGCCAGAATTCTGGCTAGTTGATTGACAGAAGGGCCGCCGGCATCGTCGCCGGAAGAAATGAGCTGGCCGACGCGTTTGTCGAGCGTTTTGAGGCGCTCCTGGCAGTGGCCGAGTTCTTCGAGCCATTGGCGGACACTGGGCAGGAGGGCGCGGGCTTGCTCCAGGGTGTAATGTTTGGAGAAATGAGAAGGCATCGCTGTCAGGCGCCGCCTGAATAGAGGTCCAGCTTCTTCTTGACATCTGGATTGGATTCGATGGAGAGGGATTTTTTCCAGGCTTCGATGGCCTTGGCGGGCTGGCCCAGGGCCATATAGACTTCTCCCAAGTGGTCGAGCACGGTGGCATCCGGTTCGGGGGAAAGCTCCACGGCCTTGAGCAACCAGGGCAGGGCTTGTTGCGGCTGCTTTTGTTTGAATAACACCCAGCCGAGGCTGTCGAGGTACGCCCCGTTTTTGGGTTCGAGCTGGACGGCTTTTTCGATCAAGGCGCGGGCGCGGGGCAGTTGTTCGCCGCGATCGGCCAGCATGTAGCCCAGATAATTGAGCGCTTCGCCAAAGTCGGGGCTGAGATGGATGCATTTTTGAAGATATTCGTCAGCCCGCTTGTATTCCTGGTTGCGTTCGCAAGCCTCGCCGAACTGGAAATAAAACCGGTAGTCGAGCAGGCCGGGATCGGCGGCCAGGCCGAGCGCCTCGGCGGTGTTGAAATGGCGGACGGCCTCGGCGTAATTCTTGACATGCAGCCAGGCGATGCCGGTGTAGGCCTCGGAGAGGAACGTTTTGGGGAATCTGGCCCGGGCCGCGTCGAGGGTTTTGAAGGCGTCTTCGGTGCGGTGCAAAGCGATCTGAACGAGGGCCAATTTGTACCAGGCCTCCTCGATGCCGGGGTCCCAGTGGAGGGCGTTTTCGTAATCCTCGGAGGCCTCGGCCAATTTGTCGTCTTCAAAGGCGAGTTCGCCCAGAAGGAACCAGGCCCGCGGGCAGCGGGTGGGATTGTCGCGCACGATGGCCTCGAGCTGTTTGGTGGCGTTGGTTTTGTCTTCCGCCTGGAAATAGATGGCGGCCAGCTTCTCGTGAAGGACTTCGCGCATGAGGGAGGGTTCGGGCGTTTCGGAAAGAAGTTTGTCATAAATCGCGGCGGCTTTTTTCGGTTGATCGATCTGGCCGTAGGTGTCGGCCAAACTTTGCCAGAGGCGCGGCGAGGAAAAATTCATGTTGGCCACACGGTCCAGAAGGGCGATGGCGTTGGTTTTCGTGGCGGCATCCTTGGGCTGTGTCTTGAGATAAACGGCGTAAAGGCCGCCCAAGGCGATGAGCGCGGGCGGATCGGGGCGGATTGATTTTGCGGCCCGATTCAGGGTGCGGAGGGCCTCGCCCGGTTGGTTGTTGTGAAAGAAAACTTCAACCTGGCATTCATAGCCGTCGAAGGCATCGGGTTGCCGCTGGATGGATCGGCGGCTGGCGGCAAGGGCTTGACGGGTCCTGCCGGCCTGGAGATCAGCGCGCGCCAGGCAGCTCAGGAGCAGCGCCGAGGCGCCGGGCCTGCGGGCAGACCTGGCCAGGACAGTCACGGCCTTGTCCACTTGCTTGTTTTTGAGGAAACGCTGCGCCACTTTGATGACCAAATCCTCGTTGCTTGGATCGGCCAGGGCGGCGTCATTGAATTGTTTGACAGCCAGTTCGTCCTCATCGTTCCACTCATAACTTATCCCGGCGGCGTAATGGGCCAGGGCCGCCGGATTGCCGCCGGCCGTATTGTTCGGCAGATTCTCCGCCAACAGGTCGTCGCTTGTATCGTCGGCGCCCTGGCTGGCTGCCAGCGCGGGCTGGACGGCAGCCGGATGTCTGGCAGGGGTGGCGCAACCCGGCAAGATCACACCGGCCAACGCCACGATCAGAATCAGAATTGGAGAATATGCCTTCATTCGGTCAACGACGGCCAAAAGGAGTCACTGTCCGATTGGCAGCGGACTGCGCCGGGCAACCCGCGAATCCCAAAAGGCACAACCAGGCTACTTCTGCCAGGTGCGTTTCTTGTGCCGGTTGGCACGCAGCTTTTTGCGCCGTTTATGTTTGTTAATTTTGCTTTTGCGACGTTTTTTTAATGATCCCATAATACATTGTTCAATCGGCCGCG
>Ga0326728_10023787_pt1 | contig 11176 bp, 8 predicted proteins | sample MB3enrmetagenome_FD_207602 | JGI IMG/M metagenome (GOLD analysis project Ga0326728, IMG submission 207602) | Lab enriched peat soil microbial communities from McLean, Ithaca, NY, United States - MB31MN | ecosystem: Environmental > Terrestrial > Soil > Wetlands > Peat | place: USA: New York... | reverse complement strand
CCGTCTGTGGATCGAGGGCAAAGCCGAACTTGGTTCCGATCACCACATGATCACGAAACGGAGCAAGAGCTTCCCCCACCAGCTCCTCGTTCGTGAACTGACCGTAGACTTCCGCCGTGTCAAAGAATGTAATCCCGCGTTCGACGGCTGCCCGGATGAACGCAATCATTTCTTGCCTGTCTTTAGCTGGACCATAGCTGGCGCTCATTCCCATGCAGCCAAGGCCGATCACCGATACTTCCAGGTTGCTGTTTCCCAATTTGCGCTTTTGCATTTGTTACTCCTGTCAATTGCTTAGGACTGCTTTGGACCGAGCCGCCTCGAATCGCGAGCGTTTGGCCGGCGGTTTATTCCGCATTTCCTCTTAGTTCAAAGAATAGGCCAGGGGGTCCTTGCAGCGGTATCCCGATCCTTCCTATTGATTGCCTATTTCTGTCGAGCGATGGTTTTTCTGTGCATGGGCGGCCGGTTCGGCGCTACGCTGAACATAGAGGAGTGACTGGAGTTCCAATGACAAAACTGAAGGATGCGAGCGGAGAATCCCGGCCAGATGCGGTCGAGCTGCGGTCGGAACTGGCGCGCAAGATTGCCGCCCACATCCGCGTGGATGGCAAAGAGGCAACCGCCGTGCCGGGCCTGAGCCTGTACCGCAAGAGCGCCCCGACGGACTGCACATCCGCGGCTTACGAGCCTGAGCTGATTGTCTTCGTTCAGGGAGAAAAGCACATCAACGTCGGCGGGACGACGCTGGTGTGCGACGGCTCCACATTCCTCCTGACCTCGATCGATCTGCCGGTGGTCAGCCAGGTGACCAAGGCATCGCGCGAGGAGCCGATCCTGGCTTTGATGCTGAAGCTCGAAATGCCGGCCGTCCGCGAAATTCTCAGCCAGGAGGAGTTCCTTGTCCCCGAGGTCTCTACCGGAGCGCGCGGCATGGCGGTCGGCGAGACCACCGTCGAGTTACTCGGCGCCTGCTCCCGGCTGCTCGATCTTCTCGACGTGCCCCGCGACATCCCGTTCCTCAGCAGCCTGATCCAGCGCGAGATTCTCTACCGCCTGCTGCGCGGACCGCAGGGGAAGCACCTGCGCGCCATCGCCACGCTGGGCGAACAAAGCAACCGGACGGCCAAGGCGGTCGAATGGCTGAGGATGAACTACAGCAAACCGTTGCGCGTCGAGGAACTCGCGTCGGTGGCGCAGATGGGCGTCTCCACGCTGCACCATCATTTCCGGTCGCTGACCGCGATGAGCCCGCTGCAGTATCAGAAGCAGCTTCGCCTGCACACGGCGCGGGTACGCATGCTCTCGAACGGCATGGACGCCGCGAGCGCGGCCTTCGAGGTCGGCTATGAAAGTCCCAGCCAGTTCAGCCGGGAGTACAGCCGGTTCTTCGGTCAGCCGCCTATGCGCGACATCAAAGCACGGCGGCTCACTGGCGCCGCGACATCCCGCGATTGACGACAACCCACCCGATCGCAATTCCATTCGAGCGTGCGAAGTTGGCAGAACTCACCATGATTTGGGCTTGATGCCGGTGGCAGAGTCTTATCCCAAGAGTCACCGGCTTATTCCCAGATCGTGCCTATAGCCAGTTTTTGACGCAGAACCGACGGTTCAATGGTCTGAAATCGCGACTGCCCGGGGCCATGTATTGGCACGGATGAGGCTGCGCCTGTTCTCTCGCCAGTTCAGTTGCCGATAGCCGCGCGGTAGAGATACTGGACAATTCGCGCAAGTGTTCTCGGTCACTGCTTCCCGGCCAGTTGCCGCCGGCAGTCCGCGCCCGCAAAACATTATTTTCGAGAATTGTGAGGCATTTTTCCCTCGCCGCTCGCAATACGACGCAAAGAGGAAAAATCGATTTGCTGGCTTTGCATTGGCAATGAGATGCGAGCTGTAGTCGTCAAGAGCCTCAAACGATCGAAATCGGCTCTTACGTCCTCTGGCAGGGTTGCGCGCATGCATTCATTGAACCGATGGCTGACTTCATCCCCCCCGTTTACCTGGGGAACTTGACACCAATCGATCGAGAGCCTCCTGGCTGGCCATCGCTAGGCGGAGGCTTCCTTTCACTTTGCCATGTTCGTCCATCGTCGGGCCGGTTGCGCGTTGAACGTCTGCGGATTCGGGCGCGCCGGCAGGAGTTGTCTCATTGACAGGCAGGCTTGCAGCGCCAGCCTGTGAAACATAACGTCGTCAGCCGCGGTCGCGCCCAGGATCGGCCTGGGACGGTAGCCCCGTTCCGACAGCGGCAGAATCTACACCCCCAAACAAACAAGGAGAATTGGTTCATGAGAAACATACGGACAACGTTTCTTGCGGTGTGCATTGGAGCGCTCGGCAGCCTTGCGCTCCAAGCCCAGGATGAATGCCATCCGCAGAGTGTTAGTGACCTCTGCCTTGGCTACCATGCGCTCTATCGCATCACTACCGGCCTGGATGACACGGCCGTCGGCTCCGAATCGCTCACCTATGACACTACGGGCAGTGACAACTCGGCCTTCGGTTACGGAACGCTTCATCTGAACGTCAGCGGCTACAGGAATTCCGCCGCCGGGTCGATGGCACTTCACAGCAATACCGCCGACGATAACTCGGCCTTAGGCGCTCAATCGCTCAGAGACAGCACCTCCGGAGCTGGCAACACGGCAGCCGGCGTCAGAGCGCTCGAGAATAACACCTCCGGAAGCGATAACATGGCTCTCGGTTACCAGGCGCTCGATCACAACACAACGGGGAGCGAAAACATCGGCATTGGACATTCGGCAGGGGCGAACCTCCCAATCGGCGCCAACGACAACATCGATATTGGCAGTCCAGGGTCGACAGCCGACTATGGCTACATCCGTATCGGAAATCCCGACACGCAGAAGTACTTCTATGCCGCTGGAGTCTACCAACAGACCGTCACCAACAACCCTGTTCTGGCAGCGATCAGTAGCGACAACCAACTGGGTATTACGACCTCCTCGATCCGCTTCAAGGAAGACGTTCACGATATGGCCGCTGCCAGCGACGGACTCATGCGCCTGCGCCCGGTGACCTTTCGCTACAAACAGCCCTATGCCGACGGCTCCAAACCGATCAACTACGGCCTGATCGCCGAAGAGGTCGCCCAGGTCTATCCCGAACTGGTGGTCCGGGACGCGGACGGGCAGATTCAAACCGTGCAGTATCAGAAGCTGACTCCCATGCTCTTGAACGAGGTGCAGAAGGACCATCGGCTTCTGGAGCGGCAGGAGAAGACCATTGAAGAGCAGGAAAACTCCCATGCGCAGCGTGAAGAGACCATTCAAGCGCTGGAGAAACAGCTCGCGGCATTGTCCTTGCTGGAGAAGCGGCTTGCGGCATTGGGGGCGGCGCAGCCTTCCGCAACCATGCTGGAGACCCGGCTGGAGACGAAGTAGGGACTTTTTGCGTGTTCCAGGTTTGAGTCGAGACCTGGAGCGCACGGCCACAACTGCCACTCAACCGGAAAAGGAGAATAGGTTCATGAAAAACATTCGTACAGCGATTCTTGCAGTGTGCATGGGAGCGCTCGGCAGCCTTGCCCTCCGCGCCCAGCAATCTGGCCCGCCGTATAGTAGTCCCACCCACGCCTGCTGCGACCTTGGTCCGCAAGGCGGCCCGCCTCCCCAACCGACTAATAACTTCTCGGATGGCTACGCTGCGTTCGATGACAACAAAACCGGCGGGGCTGACACGGCCATCGGCGGCTGGGCGCTCACCGACAACACTACGGGCGGTGACAACTCGGGCTTCGGTTACCAAACGCTTAAGCTGAACCGCGACGGCAACAAGAATACGGCCGTCGGGTCGCAGGCTCTTGCAAACACCAACGGCGGCAACGATAACTCGGCCTTTGGCTATCAGTCACTCTGGAAAAACACCTCCGGATCTTACAACACGGCGGCCGGCGTGGGCGCACTCGCTGCCAACAAGTCCGGAGGCTATAACACGGCTCTCGGTGTAGAGGCACTTGATACCAATGAGACTGGGAAGGATAACATAGCCATTGGATATATGGCAGGGATAAGCCTCCCTTCCGACGGCAGCTACAACATCGATATTGGCAACCAGGGGGCAGCAAGCGACAATGACACCATCCGCATCGGAACTTCCGGCACGGGAACTTCCGGCACGCAGACAGCCTTCTATGTCGCCGGGGCGTACACGGGAATCGACGGCGCTCCGGTATATGTAGATAGCAACGGCCAGCTGGGCACTTCCAACTCGTCGATCCGCTTCAAGGAAGACGTTCACGACATGGCCGCGGCCAGCGATGGACTGATGCGGCTGCGCCCGGTCACCTTCCGCTATAAGAAGCCCAATGCCGACGGCTCCAAGCCGATCGACTACGGGCTGATCGCCGAGGAGGTCGCCGCGGTCTATCCCGATCTGGTGGTCCGGGACGCGGACGGGCAGATTCAGGCCGTGCAGTATCAAAAGCTGACTCCCATGCTCTTGAACGAGGTGCAGAAGGAGCGTCGGCTTCTGGAGCAGCATGAGAAGACCATTGAACAGCAGGAAAAGTCCGCCGCGCGGCGGGAAGAGTCCCTTCTGTCGCTGAAGCAACAGCTTGCGGCATTGCCCTTGCTGGAGAAGCGGCTAGCGGCATTGGAGGCGGCGCAGCCTTCCGGAACAGTGCTGGAGACCCGGCTGGAGACGAAGTAGGGACTTTCCGGGCGTACCAGGTTTGAGTCGAGACCTGGAGCGCACGGCCACAACTGCCACTCAACCGGAAAAGGAGAATAGGTTCATGAAAAACATTCGTACAGCGATTCTTGCAGTGTGCATGGGAGCGCTCGGCAGCTTTGCGCTCCACGCCCAGACGTTTCTTGGCCTGCCAGCTAGTGACTTCGCCTATTTTAGCTACGAGGCGTTCTCTAGCACTACCGGCCTGGATGACACGGCCTCCGGTTCCTATGCGCTTCACTCGGACACCACGGGCAGTGACAACTCGGCCTTCGGTTACCAAGCGCTTGGTGAGAACGAAGTCAGCAACTGGAACACGGCCTTCGGGTCGAAAGCTCTTTACTGGAATGGAAAGAATGATTCGCTGACGCCCATCTCGAACTCGGCCTTCGGTTACAAATCTCTCACTGAAAACATCGGCGGAGCTTACAACACGGCGGTCGGCTACAAATCGCTCGATGCGAACAGCTACGGGATTTGGAACACGGCTCTCGGTCTCAGTGCGCTTGGTGGCAACAAAACCGGGGGCGGAAACATCGGCATTGGACATTCGGCCGGGGTAAGCCTCTCAATCGATGCCAACAACAACATCGATATCGGCAATGAGGGGTCTGCGGGCGACAACGGCTTTGTCCGCATCGGAACTAACCAGACAGTCTTCTATGTCGCCGGGGTGAACGGACGAACCACAACACTCAACGATGCCATGGAGTTGTATATCGGTAGCGACGGCCAACTGGGTACTTCGACCTCCTCGATCCGCTTCAAGGAAGACGTGCACGATATGGGCGCAGCCAGCGACGGACTCATGCGCCTGCGCCCGGTCACCTATCGGTACAAGCAGCCCTACGCCGACGGCTCCAAGCCCATCGACTACGGCCTGATCGCCGAAGAGGTCGCAGAGGTCTATCCCGATCTGGTGGTCAAGGACGCGGACGGCCAGATTCAGACCGTGCAGTATCAGAAGCTGACTCCCATGCTGCTGGACGAAGTGCAGAAGGAGCATCGGCTTCTGGAGCAGCAGGAGAAGACCATTGAACAGCAGGAAAACTCCGCCGCACAGCAAGAAGAAACCATTCAGCGGTTGATGAACCGGCTTGCGGCGTTGCCTTTGCTGGAGAAGCGGCTTGCGGCATTGGAGGCGGCGCAGCCATCAGCCACGCTTGAAGCCCGGCTCGCGACGAAGTAGGGACTGTCCGGGCGCCTCAGGTCTCAAAATCGAGATCTGAGGCGCCCGGCCCCCGGGGACAACGTTCACTCAACCAGAAAAGGAGAATTGGCTTCATGAAGAACATTCGTACAGCAATTCTTGCAGTGTGCCTGGGCATGCTCAGCAGCATTGCCGCCCAGGCGCAGCAGAACTTCAACTTTAACGAAGGCGACGACTCGCTTTCCCACGACAATAATGGCTCCTTTAACGAGGCCGTCGGCCTCGGAACTCTTGAGTACAACTACAACGGCGGCTACAACTCGGCATTCGGCGCCTTCACCCTTGGCGGAGCCCAAACCGGAACCCCCGGTTCAACGAGCGGCAGCCACAACTCGGCATTCGGCATGAGTGCGCTTGGCCTTGAAACCTCCGGCTGGGAGAACTCGGCCTTCGGCTTCTGGGCGCTTTTTAACAACACCGCCGGCGCCTCCAACTCGGCCTTCGGTAATGAAGCGCTTTATTCCAACAACTTGGGCAACCAAAACACGGCCGTCGGTGACATGTCGCTCTTACAAAATACCACCGGCGACTACAACACGGCCCTCGGCGCTTGGGCGCTTGGTGGCAACAACGCCTTGGGAAACTACAACGTGGGCATTGGATACGCGGCAGGATACAACCTCCCTGCCGGAGCCACCAACAACGTCGATATTCTCAGTTGGGGACCGGCAGACGACAACAACACCATCCGCATCGGGAATAGCACCCATACTGCCTTCTATGCCGCCGGAGTCTTCGGAACGCTAGCCAGCGGCGGCACTGAGGTATACATCAACAGCGACGGCCTACTGGGCACCCGCAACTCGTCGATCCGCTTCAAGGAAGACGTTCACGACATGGCCGCCGCCAGCGACGGGCTCATGCGCCTGCGCCCGGTTACCTATCGCTACAAGCAGCCCTACACCGACGGCTCCAAACCGATCGACTACGGCCTGATCGCCGAAGAGGTCGTCGAGGTTTATCCCGACCTGGTGGTCAAGGACGCCGACGGGCAGATTCAGACCGTGCAGTATCAAAAGCTGACCCCCATGCTCCTGAATGAGGTGCAGAAGGAGCACAAACTCCTGGAACAGCAGGGAAAGACCATTGAATTGCTGGAGAAGCGGCTTGCGGCATTGGAGGCGGCGCAACCATCAGCCGCGCTTGAAGCCCGGCTCGCGACGAAATAAGGACCGGCACTGCCCGGTGCTCTCCTGTTTCTGAATCGAGACATGGGACGCCCAGCAATCGGTGGGCCTGGGTTTGGCCCGGCTGGGTTTTCGGCGTTCCTGGGTTGCTCACCGATACAGAACAGCTTCGCGCAGCAAGGCAAGCCCCAAGCGTCGCGGAGATGCCGATCTTTTCCTGGAGCGTCTCCGGCACAGCAACCGGCGCCGGTTCCTTTCACCGGGCTTGCATCCGCTTGCGCCACTTGGCCGGGTCGCGGCGGTCTACGCCCAATTGCTTGCACAGACGTCCAATGTAAACAGATATCCGCGACCGCTCCACGGCCGTCGCATGGAGCCCCTGCGGCGACCAACCTAAAGTATGTTTCGTCACTTGCAATCTCCCTTCCCTGCATAGTGCAAACATTTTGACAGTCTCAGCTTGGGGGTTCAGTCCACGAAATATGCCGGAAGCAAAGCCGCAACACAAATGAAAGAACGAAGAAAAGGTGGTATTCTGGCTTCAAAATCAGCTCGAAGATTCAGCACGGACGGGGACAACTTTGGAGCCGGCCAGGGGCGAAATCACGGTGCTGCTCAAGAAGTGGAGGGATGGCGAACCGTCCGCCTTCGACGAACTGGTGCCGCTGGTCTATCCGCAACTGCGCCGGATTGCCGGGGGCTATGTGCATCGGGAGACGAATCCCGATGTGGTGCAGCCGACCATCCTGGTGCACGAGCTTTATCTGCGGCTTTTGAACCAGAGGAAGGCCGATTGGGATGACCGCCGGCACTTCTACATCTTCTGCGCGCGAATGATGCGCATGATCCTGATCGACCACGCGCGCGAGAACCAAGTCAAGATGCGGGGCGCCAGATACAATCGCGTTCCACTCAATGACGACCTGCTGTGGATCAAGATCGACAACCCGGATCTGCTGGACCTGAATCGCGCCCTGGACGAGCTTGGCTTGCTCGATCCTGAAAGAGTGAAGTTAGTCGAGTTACGGTACTTTCTGGGCTGCACGGCCGAGGAAACAGCGGCGCTTATGGAGATGTCCAAGGCCTCTGTCGATCGCGAATTGAAGTTCATCAAAGGCTGGCTGTTCAGGCGGATCAACCCCAACGCGATTCCGAATCCGGAGAGCGTGTGATTCATTTTTGCCGTGATTCTCGCAATATGAATGTCGGGGGCACAGCCACCGCCGGAGTGATTCTTCACTATGGACCTAACGGCAGAACGGTTTCACCTGGTTGAGGCAATCGTCACCGGGGCTCTGGCCGCTCCCGATGAACAACGGGCGGAACTGATCGAGGCTCAGTGCGGCGCGGACTCCGCGCTGGCCGACGAGGTGCGCTCGCTGCTGGAGGCCTGTGAAGCGGAAGAGCGGATGATGGCAAGCTGCCGGCAGGAGCCGAGTGACGGCCGGGATGCTCGGCCGGATCGCAAGCGGGTTGGGTCATACGAGATCGATCGCCTGCTGGGCCGCGGCGGAATGGGCGCCGTCTATCTTGCCCACCGCGCCGACGGACACTTCGAACAGAAGGTAGCCATCAAACTCATTGACATGCCCCTGGCATCGGATTTGTTCCGGGAGCGATTCCGCCAGGAGCGCCAGATTCTGGCTGGCCTGCAACATCCGTATATTGCCCGGCTGCTGGATGGAGGAGTTACCGCCGAGGGCGACTTATATCTGGTGATGGAGTTTGTCAACGGCGTGCCCATAGATCGATTCTTCGAGGAGCGGCATCTTTCCCAGGCGCAGCGGATTGAGCTGTTTCTGCGCGTCTGCGAGGCGGTGCAGTTTGCCCATCAGAACTTCGTCGTTCACCGCGACCTGAAGCCGGATAACATTCTGGTGGCCGGGGACGGCACTCCGCGGCTGCTGGACTTTGGAACGGCCAAGCTGCTTTCACCGTCCCTGGACCAGCACGACAGTCAGTTTACCCGCTTGGGTTGTTTGTCCTTCACTCCGCAGTACGCCAGCCCGGAGCAGGTGCTGGGCAATCCTATAACTACGGCCTCGGACACTTACTCGCTGGGCGTTCTTTTGTATCTTCTTCTGACGGAAGAGCCGCCATACGAGCTGAAGGAACTTACCACGGGCGAAATGCTGCGCGTGATCTGCGAGGAAACTCCGCGCAAGCCCTCTCACGAGGCTGACTCCGGCAAGCGGCTCGACGGCGATCTGGAAGCGATTCTGCTCAAAGCTCTGCGCAAGGAGCCGCAGGAGCGCTATCTCACCGCCGAGCGGCTGGGCGACGATCTCCGCGCCTATCTCGAGGGGCAGCCGGTTGCGGCGCGTCGAGGCACGGCGCGCTACCTTGCCGGCAAGTTCTTCCGCCGCCACCGATGGAGCCTGGCGGCGGCCGCGGTGCTGGTTGTTACGCTGCTGGCCGGCGTTGCGGGCGTCGCCTGGCAGGCCGCAGTAGCCAATCGCGAGCGGCGCGCTGCCGACGATGAGCGGCGCAAGGCCGAGGCTCGCTCGGCCGACCTGCGCCAGTTGAGTAACAGCCTGCTCACGGAACTGGACGAAGCGATTCAGCAGATTCCCGGCTCGACCGGCGCGCAGAAGCTGCTGGTCACCAGCGTCCTGAAACACCTGGATTCGATGGCCGCCGATGCCCAAGGCGACCGCCAGACGCAGCTCGATCTGGCGAAGGCTTATACCCAACTGGCGGACCTGCAGGGAAACGCCTACAACCAGAACCTGGGCGATACCTCCGGCGCCCTGGCCAGTGTGAATAAGGCGATTGCTTTGAGCAAGCCCTTTGCGGGCCCCGATTCCAAAGATCGAGAGGCGATTCACGCGCTGGCCAACGCGCAGTTGTCGCGCAGCGGGATTCTCAACGAAACCGCGCCCATGCAGGAGACGGTCGCCTCCACCAAGGCGGCGATTGCGAACTATGAGCGGCTGACCGCATTCGCTGACCTCACGCCGGAAGATATGCTCGATATCGCAAGAGGTTATCACGATCTGGGCGATGAGCTTGGGCTCACTACCGAAGCAAGCCTCGATGACCTTCCAAGCGCGCTGGCTGCGTTCCGGAAAGCCCGTGGCCTGGTTAGGCGCGCATTGAGTATCGACCCAAATCTTATGGTCGCCAGAAGGAGCCTGATTGTCGGCCAGCGGAAGATCGTCGAAGTCGAGATGGAGTTCGATCCAGCCCAGGCGCTTAACGATTCCCTGGCGGCCTTGCAGGATATCTCCGCGCTGCCCAGGGTTGACCAGGAAAGCCTGCGGATGCAGCGAGAGCACATCGAGTTTCTTTTGGACGAGGCATACAATCTGGTTGAATTGGGAAGATACGCTGAGGCGAACGAACTCCAGGCGGAAGCTGTCCGGTTGGACCAGCGCCTGGTGGCGGCAGACCCGCAGGATCAACGTGCTCTCGCCGACCTGAATGTCGGTCTTATCTATTCAACCCGCAATTATGTAACCGAGGCCGATCCGGCCCTGGCATCCTCCGCAGGCGATCGCCGGCAGGCCCTGATCAGCGCGGAGAAGTCTTTGACCAAGGAGACGGCTGTATCGGGAAGGCTCATGAAACAGGAGGGGGGCCAGAAGCTATGGAAGTCGTTTCTCGCGGACGCGCAAGTCATTCTCGGTTCCGTTGAATTCATGCTGCACCGTAGAGGGAACTCGGAGGAGCTGGTGAAGAAAGGTCTGGCCACATACAAGGATTTGATCAAGAAGAATCCGGCCTCCCCGACGATTCTCGATGATGCGGCGCAAGACTTCCTCTATGCGGAACCGGCCTCGCTCAAGGAGCCGCGATTGGCCGTTTTCTGCGCTGAACGCGCGGTTGCCTTGACTCATCGGCGGGTGCCGTCCAAGCTGTTGACCCTGGCCCAGGCCTATCGCGCTACTGGCCAGATCGAAAAGAGCCACGCGGCAGCAAAGGAGGGTCTGGCGTTGCTGCCCGCCCCGCAGCCGGGAAGCGTGAAGCCGCGCATCCGCAAGCTGCTGGAAATCCAGGCGCAAAGTTGATTCTGATGGCCTGTTGAACGTCTAGCGGTCTGCTGAAAAAGCACTCCCTTTTCACGGCATGCATGTGATACGAGGGAATCAAGCGCGGGATCGATCGTCGGCAGGGGCGGATGTTCAGTTATTGGTCGCCGCAG
>Ga0326728_10023784_pt1 | contig 11177 bp, 3 predicted proteins | sample MB3enrmetagenome_FD_207602 | JGI IMG/M metagenome (GOLD analysis project Ga0326728, IMG submission 207602) | Lab enriched peat soil microbial communities from McLean, Ithaca, NY, United States - MB31MN | ecosystem: Environmental > Terrestrial > Soil > Wetlands > Peat | place: USA: New York... | reverse complement strand
CCGCAATCCACGGGCGATTGGGCGCTCAGGTTGCACTCCTGCAGAGCCCTATCCTCCCAACCGCAAAATCAGCTTAAAACAAAAATGAAGAATTTAAAGATTTACCCTTTGACAAACCACATACCTGAATTCTGTGGTTAAACAAAAGACGTTTTTCTCCCCAATTCGTCTAATTGAAATGGTCAGGAATTTTGCAAGGCCGGGAGGGGCGCGGACGTCCGTTCCGGTTCGACCCATTTGTTGTGTTCACGTATCAGGTCAACGAGGCGGTCCACGGCTTCGGCTTCCGGAATGTTGAATTTTACCGGGGTTTTGCCGACGTATAGATTGATTTTGTTGGGCGCGCCGCCGACGTAGCCGAAATCCGCGTCGGCCATTTCCCCCGGGCCGTTGACGATGCAGCCCATGATGGCGATTTTTACGCCTTTCAAATGTTGGGTGCGTTCCTTGATGCGCGCGGTGACGGTTTGCAGGTTGAAAAGGGTCCGGCCGCACGACGGGCAGGCCACGTAATCGGTCTTGAAACTGCGGCATCCCGCCGCTTGCAATATGTTGTAGGCCAGGCGCAGGCTTTGCCCAGCGCCCGCTTCACCGCGAATCAGTATGGCGTCGCCAATGCCGTCGGCCAGCAATGAACCGATGACGACCGAAGCGCGCAACAGGGCGATCTTTGGTTCCAATGGGACCGGCTCAAAATTGAGGCAGTCTTTGAGCAGGATGGGATTGTTCCGGCCCAGGCGGTTCAATCGGGCGCAGAGGAGGCGAAAGGCGGCGATGGCCGGCAATGGGACGCCGTCCTTGACCGTCACCAGTTGCATGTCGCAATTGACGGTGAAATCCTGCGTCGGATCAATCTCGTGGATATTGAGGTCTTCGTAAATCGCCTCGGGGCGGACGTCGTCTCGCGGGCGGATTTTCGGAGCGACCTTTTCCCAAGTTGCGCGAGTGACGACGACGCGCACGGTTTGTTCGCCGCCGCATTGGCAGGAATCGTTGAGCGGGATTTCGGGGGTTGATCGGCGCTGGAAGGTGAATGGATCAAACGGCCATTCCTGGGCCAGGGCGGCTGAATCCGCCGGCGAGACGCCGACGGGTGCGACCGAGTCCGCCTTCGCGCTGCTACGGCGCGATAAAACGGTCGCGCTCCTGGAAGAATCGCACGGCATGACGAGGGCGGGAATTTGGGCGAGCAAATCGGCGCAAACGGCGATTTCATTGGGGGAATCTTCGGTGAGCGAAACACGGATGGTATCGCCCAGTCCGTCGCAGAGCAAAGAGCCGATGCCGATGGCGCTTTTGATGCGGCCATCTTCGCCTTCGCCGGCTTCGGTCACGCCGAGGTGGATCGGATAATTCCAGTCCGGCCCCAAGGCGTCGAGGCGGGCGACGAGGAGGCGGTAACATTCGATCATCACCTTGGGGTTGCTCGATTTCATGGAGAATTTGAAATTATGGAAATCGAGCCGGCGGGCGATGCGGGCAAACTCCAGCGCGCTCTCGACCATGCCGAGGGGGGTGTCGCCGTAACGGTTCATGATACGGTCGCTGAGGGAGCCGTGGTTGGCGCCGATGCGCAAGGCGCGGCCCAATTGCTTACAAAGCTTGACCAGGGGGGCGAATTGCTCTTCGAGGCGGGCCAGCTCGGCGTCGTATTCCTCGGTGCTGTATTCGCGGACGGCGAATTTTTTCTTGTCAATAAAATTGCCCGGATTGACCCGCACCATTTCGACCCATTTGGCCGCTTCCATGGCGGCGTCGGGCTTGAAATGGATGTCGGCCACAATCGGCGTCAGGCAGCCGCGGGCGCGCAATTCGGCGGCGATGTTTTTCAGGTTGGCGGCGTCCTTGACGGTCGGGGCGGTGATGCGGACGAGTTGACAGCCGACGGCGACCAGTTCCAGGGATTGTTTGACGCAGAGGGCGGTGTCCATCGTGTCGCAAGTGAGCATGGATTGTTTGACGACGGGATGATGGCCGCCGATGACGACACCGCCATGGGCAGGATCACCCACGACGACTTCACGGGTCTGGCGGCGCGAATAGAGGAAGGGGGAATGACAAAAGCGCATGTCTATGGCGGGGTTTGCGCCGCCGGGGGCGGGGCGGCCGGTTTTTCAGGCTGCTCGATCTGTGTTTCGCGGTTGAACATCATGCGGAAAAGAGGAAAGCGTTTGATGTCGTAAAAACTGATGTACACCATAAAACCGATGAGCAGGGCGGCAAAGGCCGTGGTGGTGTATTCGACGAAACGCACGCTCAACGGCCGGCGGCGGACTCCTTCGATCATGGCCAACATGATGTGGCCGCCGTCCAGGACCGGGACGGGGAGCATGTTCAAAATGGCCAGATTGATATTGAGGAGCACAAAAAAGTGCAGGGCCAGGCGATAATCGGTATTCAATTGCCCCGCCAGGAAGCCAATGATTCCAACCGGCCCGGTCAAGTCGCTGGCTTTGACGCCGCTTTCGCGGGAATGAACCAGGGCGATGATTGTCTTGTAAACCTGGTCAAGGACATCCTGCACCTGCGCCCAGGGCGTCGGGTGTTCGATGACATAAACATCCTTGCCGAGGGAAAACACAATCCCAACGCGGCACATCTTCGAGGATGGATCGGTCGCCGGCGTCACAGTAAGAGTCAGGCGCTTGCCGCCCCGCAAGACAATAATCGGCGTGGGCTGGCTGCCGCGCTTTTGGATCAGATTGATGAACTGCTCCCGGCTGCTGATGGGAATTCCCGCAAAGCCGACGACCTCGTCATCCGCCTTGATTTTGGCCGCTTCCGCCGGCTGGCCGGAGACGACCTCATTGACAATGAGATGATCGAGCGGGTCCAAATTGAAGGTTTTCACACCCAGAAGGTTATTGTTGGTGTCGGCCTTCAACATATAGATCCCGGTCTGGCCCTCTGCGCCCGCCTTGCCTTCGTGGCGAATGGTGACCGGCAGGGTGTTGGTCAAGGCAAGGACGGTCGAGAGCGTAACCTCCTCCCACGATTTGACCGGCTTGCCATCAACGGCGATGATGCGGTCCCCTTTCCTGATGCCCATGATACCTTCCGGGGAAGCCGGGTCAACGTAGCCAACAACCGACGGATTCACCGGGACCGGAAGCCCGACATAATAGATCACCGCGGCGACGAAGAAGGCAAACAGCACGTTCATGGACGGACCAGCCACAGCCACCAACATTTTGGAAAAGGGCGGCGCGGGCGGAATGTCCCCCCCTTTTTTCTCTCCTTCGATGGCCGAGGAAGTGACCATCTGGGGCAATTTCACGAAACCGCCCGCCGGAATCCAGCGGACCGAATACTCGATTCCATCCCGTGTCCACGAAAAAATCTTAGGCCCGAAACCGATGGCAAAGCCTTCGACCTTCAGCCCGCACCGGCGGGCGACCCAGAAATGGCCGAACTCATGGACAAAAATGGCCGCGCCAAACAAAAAGACGACACCGGCCGCTATATAAATAGAACTAAGAATAGTGTGAATCATGCAACACTCGCCCCAATTGGCGCACAAAGAGAGTCTAACGGGTAAAGCGCCGTCTGGCAACCCCTTGTTGGTCACGGGTTTTGGAGATGCTGACCCAAACTACGGCCCGACGGCGCGGTAAAACCGGGCCGGGGCATTGGTCAGGGGCCAGTCCGTAATCTCGATCACCCCAAAACTGTCCGCCGTCTGGTTGGTTAACATTTGCCAATTCGGCGGGGACAAGCTGTCAGAGTAATCGATGCCATATGTTTCGCCAGGAATCCCGTCAAAGGTCAATTGGAGCGACCCATCGCGCATTCTGCCAATGGCGAAATTTTCCGGCTGCGGGTTGTCCGCCTGGACTTGCACCGTGACTGTTCCTGTGACCGTCCCGCAGTGCCCATCGCTCACGGTGTAGGTGAAGATGTCACTGGCGGCCACGCCCGCAGGCGGCGCATAATAAATCCAAGGACCGTTCAGGCTGACGTTGCCGCCGGCGATGCTGTTGGAACTGACCGCGATCACGGTCAATTTGTCATAAACCGCCACTGTGTCATTGGTCGTCAAATCAGCGGCGTTCAGCCGGACTCCGCCCTCCGCAAACCGCAGCACGGTATCTGGATTGGCCACAGGCGGGGAAGCCTGCGCCAGCACCGCTACCGTACTGATTGTCGCGCCCAAGGCGTTGGTGACGACCACACAATAGCTGCCGTAGTTGGAGGCTTGGACATTGGCTATGGCGAGGCTGGAATTGGTCTGGGCGCCCAAAGGCAGGCCATTGTTCCACCACTGATAACACAGCGGCGCAACGCCACGGGCGGACACATTGAATGTGGCGCTGCAATTCAACTCGACCGATTGACTGGCCGGCTGCATCACGATTGTCGGCGGCCAACCAACAGCCAGAAGTGCGTTGGAACTGGTGGTGGAGGCGACTCCGCTGCTGACGGCCACGGTGTAAACGCCGTCATTGGTGATTTGCACGTCGGTCAGGGTCAGGGTGGCATTGGTGGCGTTGGCAATGTTCGTCCCGTCAAACTGCCACTGGTAAGCCAGACTCCCGGAGGAGCCGGCCTGAAAATACTTTTGTTCCAGGTAACTTGTCACCGCCAGCCGGTCCGCTTCGCTCAGATAGCCATTGTAAATGATCAACTCCACCACGTCACCGTCAAAACACCGGCTGGTGGCGACGTATCGCAGCGACGGGTTGAGACCTCCCACATAATATCCAGCCGCAGGCACAACCGCATTGGCGATCGCAAAGGAGAAGTTGGTGGAACTGCCGGCGGAGGCGTCAAAAATATCCAGCGTGGTCAGATTGGTGTTGAGCCGGTCCGTCCAAATCCGGTAGGTGTTGGTCGGGATGATGGAGGAGGTGGGGTAATTGTAGTACCAGGTGGAGAACCACATCTGCTGGTAAACGATGTCATCGCAGCGGACGCCGCCATAGGTGACTCCCGGCACGCCCACCAGCCAAAGCAGGTTCTCGACATTGGTGGTGCAAAAGGCGTTATAGACAGTGAACGCCGTCATGGCGTTGGGAACGCCCACGTTCCCGCTCCCAAACAAGTAGCTGCCGTTGACGTTGTCCTGAATGCCGTTAAAGCGAACGGCTGGCTTTCCGCCAAGGCCCAGGGCGGACACCAGCAAGGGCTGGTTGTTGGTGGTGGCTTGAACGGCGTTGTTGCTGTTGCCGGATTGGTCCTGCCACTGGCTGACCAAGCCCGCACTATTGGTCACCACCCCGCTGTCCGCCTTGAGCCACAGTTTCAGCGTTCCTGAGCCGACCGCGGGAAGAACGGGCGAGGAGCCTCCGCCCGAGGCGGCGACCGAGAAAGTGACATTGGTTCCGACTAACACCGTCTGGCTCTGGGGTTGGGTGATAATGATTGGCAGCAAATCCACCGTCAGCACGGCGTTGGAACTGAGAACCAAACCAAACGGGCTGCTTACGACAACACTGTAGGTGCCGCTGTTGGTACCCTGCACATTGGTCAGCGTCAAGGTTGGGTTGGTGCCCTGCGCCAGGGCCGCCCCGTCGAAACACCATTGATAACTCAACGGTGATGTGCCTGTGGCTGTGACAGTGAATGAGACATTGGTTCCCTGCACAACCTCCTGGCTCTGCGGCTGGGCCGTGATTGAGGGTGCATACCCCACCGCCAGCACTGCGTTGGAACTGGTCGTGACGCCAACCACATTGCTCACCGTCACCGTGTAAACACCGTCATTGGTGATTTGCACGTTGGTCAAGGTCAGGGTGGCGTTAGTCGCGTTGGCAATGTTCGTCCCGTTGAACTGCCACTGGTAAGCCAGGTTGCCGGAAGAGACGCTTTGATAATACTTTTGCTCCAGATAACTGGTCACCGCCAGCCGGTCCGCCTCGCTCAGATAGCCCTGATAAACGATATATTCCGCCACGTCGCCGTCAAAACACCGGCTCGTGCCAACACCAGACAGCGACACATTCAACCCCCCAACATAGTACCCGGCCCCCGGTGCGATCAGGCCCGTCACCGATGTGGTGAAGCTGTTCGAACCAAGCGCTGTGGCATCAAACATATCGAGCGTGGTCAAGTTGGTGTTGAGCCGGTCGGTCCAGATGCGATAGGTGTTGGTCGGAACGACAAAGGGGTCGCGGTAATCATCGTTCCAAGTTACAAACAACATTTCGCCACTATTGATATCATCGCACCGGCAGCACTTATTGTTTCCCGGCACGCCAATCAGCGAACGCATGATATCGGTGGTAGCGGTGGAAAAGGCGTTGTAAACGGTGAACTCGGTCATGGCGTTGGGAACGCCCACGTTCCCGCTTCCAAACAAGAAGCTGCCGTTGACGTTGTCCTGAATGCCGTTAAAGCGAATGGCCGGCTTGCCGCCCAGACCCACGGCAGCAACCAATGTTGGCTGCTGGTTAGTGTTGGCTTGAACGGCGTTATTGCTGTTGCCCGATTGGTCCTGCCACTGGCTGACCAGACCAGCACTGTTGGCCAACACCCCCGCGTCCGCCTTGAGCCAGAGCCGAAGCGTTCCGGAATTGATCACAGGAAGCGCCGGCGAGGTTGCCGTGGCTGTCACAGAGAAAGTGACGTTGGTTCCGACCAACACCGTCTGGCTCTGGGGCTGGGTGACAATGATCGGCAGCAGATCCACCGTCAGCACGGCATTGGAACTGAGAACCGAACCAAACGGACTGCTCACAATAACGCTGTAGGAACCACTGTTGGTTCCCTGCACATTGGTCAGCGCCAAGGTGGCGTTGGTGCCCTGCGCCAGGGCCGCCCCGTCAAAACACCATTGATAACTCAACGGTGATGTGCCTGTGGCTGTGACAGTGAACGAGACATTGGTTCCCTGCACAACCTCCCGGCTCTGCGGCTGGGCTGTGATCGAAGGCGCATACCCCACCGCCAGCACCGCATTGGAACTGATGGTAACTCCAATCAGATTGCTGACGGCCACGGTGTAAACGCCGTCATTGGTGATTTGCACGTCGGTCAGGGTCAGGGTGGCGTTGGTGGCGTTGGCAATGTTCGTCCCGTCAAACTGCCACTGGTAAGCCAGGCTCCCGGAGGAGCCGGCCTGAAAATACTTTTGTTCCAGGTAACTTGTCACCGCCAGCCGGTCCGCTTCGCTCAGATAGCCATTGTAAATGATCAACTCCACCACGTCACCGTCAAAACACCGGCTGGTGGCGACGTAAGGGAGCGACGGGTCAAGGCCTCCCACATAATACCCAGCGTCAGGCGCAACCGCATTGGCAATCGCAAAGGAGAAGTTGGTGGCACTGCCGGCAGAGGCGTCAAAGATATCCAGCGTGGTCAGATTGGTGTTGAGGCGGTCGGTCCAGATGCGATAGGTGTTGGTCGGGATGATGAAGGAGGTGGGGTAATTGTAGTACCAGGTGGAGAACCACATCTGCTGGTAGACGATGTCATTGTCGCGCACGCCGCCATACGTGATTCCCGGCACGCCGACCAGCCACAGCAGGTTCTCGACATTGGTGGTGCAAAAGGCGTTATAGACGGTGAAGGCGGTCATGGCGTTGGGAATGCCCACGTTCCCGCTGCCAAACAAGTAACTGCCGTTGTCGTTGTCCTGAATGCCATTAAAGCGAACGGCTGGCTTTCCGCCCAGACCCGCGGCAGACACCAGCGTTGGCTGCTGGTTGGTGTTGGCTTGAACGGCGTTGTTGCTGTTGCCCGATTGGTCCTGCCACTGGCTGACCAGGCCCGCACTGTTGGTCACCACCCCGCTGTCCGCCTTGAGCCACAGTTGCAGCGTTCCGGAACTGATCACAGGAAGCGCCGGCGAGGTTGCCGTGGCTGCCACAGAGAAAGTGACGTTGCTCCCGATGTCGATGCTCTGGCTCTGGGGTTGTGTCATGATAATCGGGAACAGATCAACCGTCAGCGTGGCATTGGAACTGAGGGTGGAGCCAAACGGGCTGCTCACAACAACACTATAAAAGCCGCTGTTGGCGGCCTGCACATTGGTCAGCGTCAGCGTCAAGTTGGTGCCCTGCGCCAGGGCCGCGCCGTAGAAATACCATTGATAACTCAGCGGACCCGTCCCTGCCGCTGTCACGCTGAATGTGGCATTCGACCCCTGGACCACCTCTGCGTCTTGCGGCTGGACCGTGATCGAGGGCGGATACCCCACCGTCAGCATGGCTGTCGCATTGGTGGACCCCAGCGTGTTGGTGACCGTAACGGTGTAACTTCCTGCCGCGCTCATATCGATGTTTGTCAGCGTCATTGACGCGTTCGTGGCCCAGGCGATATTCGTGGTGTTGACCTGCCATTGGTAGTTGAGCGGCGGTGTCCCACCGGCAGTGACACTGAAGGTCACATTCGAACCGACGGCAACGTGCTGGCTGGCTGGCGGCGTCAGGATGGTCGGGGGCACGCTCGGCACGATCTGCAATGTGAACTGGCGATTTTGCGCGATGCCGCTGGTGACGTTGCTGAACGCCACCACCGCGGTGTAATTCCCAATGGGCAGGCTGTAGGCCCCGGCACTCAAACTGACCGTCGGAGTCGCGTTGGAGCCTCCCCCCGTCAGCGTCCCGCTCGGCGGCGAAACTGTCAACCAGAGCGACGTGTTGACCAACGACCAATTCAGCGAATTCGTCCCGGAGTTGCTCAGGACAAAGCCCTCAGACGTCACGGTGAACGGTCCGCCGGACCCGCCGATGGCCGTGAAGCCGGTGTCCGGCTGGATGCCCAGCGGATCGGGCGTGGCCAGCGCATTGATCAGGCTCTGTCCAGCAGGAACGCCCCATCCGGTGCAGAGGTCGTATCCGGCAACCGCAAAGAACTTATTAGGACTGGCCCGACTGGTGTTGTTTCCGGTCGTGATGTCATGAAAACAGGAAGTGTAATTTTGCCCGGAGCCGATCGTGTCAAGGGCCGGATTGACAAAGCCCACCGTCGGCCGCCCGCTCATCACGGCTCGCTGATTGACCAGCGCCGTGAACCCCGCCCACAACGGGGAGGCGCAACTCGTGCCCCCCACATCATCATCCTGGCCATCCACGCGCACGTAAACATTGTCCGCCGTCATGGCAATATCCGGGACATTGCGCATGGTCGTCAAGCCCTGGTTGGACGCCATGCTGATGTTGGTTTGCCAGCTCGGAATCGGGTAGTAGGTGCTGATGCCCCCGCCGCTGCCGATGCCGTCGCCCCAATTCCAAACCGTTTCCGAAACCCAGGAGCCTCCCGGACCGCTGGTCGTCAAAGTGGTGCCGCCCACCAAAGTGATGCTTGGAGAATCATCGGGAAATGGAAACGGCCCCGTGTAGGCATCATAGTCGCCGCTCGCGGCGTAAAACGATTGCCCTTGCACCGCCATCTGCTGGAATATCTGCTCGGCCACCGGGTCCGCCCCCACGTAAGGATCGTACCATGAACAACTCAGTTGTTCGGCCAAGTTGTCCGTCGCCATGCGGTTAAGAATGTCGTGAAAGTTGCCATCCGGCCCCGCCTCATAAACAATCACCTCTGACAGGCCCGGCGCCATCGAAATCGACATCTCTATGTCCAGCGAGACTTCCACTTCGCCACCGGACCCGGTCGGTCTCCCGCTGAAACCGTCCACCAAGACATTGGAGAGCGTGACACTCGGCAAGCCAGCTAGGTTCTCGTAGTAGGTGATGTCGCTCATCGTGTAGCCGTCGAACTGCAACAGTCCGACCGTTTGCCCCGAACCCCTCATGGTCGTGTCCGGCACGTAAGCCGCCCGGAAATCCTTGCCCATGTAAGTCCCACTGGGGCCGGAGCCGGCATTGGGCAACGCCTTTTGCCCGCTGACCAGCGGCCTCACCACCATCTGCGGCCGCGGCCGTGAATAATTCTGCAAACCACTGACATCCAAAACCGGCGTTGCCAGATCAATCGACGGCTCGCTGTCGGGCGCATAAAAAGTGCGCGCTTCCGTCGGATGCTGATAGACCTGCATCTTCACATGCAACGCCCGTTCCACGTCCGCCACCGCGCCGCTCACATCCAGCAACATGCGGTTCGGATGTGTGCCGGTCACTTTCAACCCCTGCGCCTCTGCAAACGCCATCACCGCCTGATAATCCGCCTCGGTCGGCCCAAATTGTTCCGTGAACTGGGCCGGAGTCAGGTATTGGCGAAAATTCGGGCTGGCCGGATCAGAAATTTCCCGGAACAACCGGCCCAGCCTGTCGCCGTTGCGCAACGGCAGGCCGATCGCCAGATTCAGGCGATTGGTCGCCGGCAGACGACCCATCGGCTTCAACGCCGCCACGGCGTCAGGAATATGCCCTTTCAGCGCCTGCCCGCCTGCTCCCTGGGCCGGGACGGCGCATGGCAAAAAAAACAACCCCAGCAAAGAAGCCTGAACGAATGTCGTCACCAAACGAACGACGACCGGAGGAAAGGCATGAGGGGGTTTTCCCATGCCGGAAGTGTAGGCAGACAAGGCGTTAGAAGTCAATCTAATTCGTGAACATAGAAGTTTCACCTTGGCTGATGAATGCAGGCGTATTTAAAACTTGAACTTTGAACCGCCCAAGGTGTACTCGTTTACAGGTTGTCTATGAACTATAAAATTTCACGCCGCGCCGCCGCGCTTACACCTTCGCTCACGCTGGCCATCGATGCCAAGGCCAAACAAATGAAGGCCGATGGAATCGACGTGGTCGGCTTTGGGGCGGGCGAACCGGATTTCCCAACTCCCAAACATATCGTTGACGCGGCCATTAAGGCGTTGCAGGATGGCTTTACCAAATACACGCCGAGCAGCGGCATCCCGGAATTGCGCCAGGCCGCGGCGGATAAATTCAAACGCGACAACGGCCTGAGCTACAAGGCGTCGCAAATCATCATTTCCTGCGGGGGCAAGCACTCGTGCTGCAATGTGATCCTGGCCACTTGCAATCCGGGCGATGAGGTGATTATTCCCGCCCCTTATTGGTTGAGCTATCCGGAAATGGCGCGCCTGGCCGAGGCGACGCCGGTCATCCTTCAAACGAGCGACAAAACGGAATTCAAAGTCACACCCGAACAGGTGCGCGCGGCCATCACCCCGCGCACACGGCTTTTCATTCTCAATTCGCCAAGCAATCCAACCGGGTCGCTTTACACCCCCGACGAAATCAAGGTGCTGGGGGATGTCTGCGTCGAAAAGGGCGTCCTCATCATGAGCGATGAAATTTACGAGAAGCTGGTTT
>Ga0326728_10023779_pt1 | contig 11178 bp, 11 predicted proteins | sample MB3enrmetagenome_FD_207602 | JGI IMG/M metagenome (GOLD analysis project Ga0326728, IMG submission 207602) | Lab enriched peat soil microbial communities from McLean, Ithaca, NY, United States - MB31MN | ecosystem: Environmental > Terrestrial > Soil > Wetlands > Peat | place: USA: New York... | reverse complement strand
GCTATTTCCTCATTTTGGCTATGATGCTCATGGGTTATACGATCCGGCATCTTCCCGTCCCAAAAGAGATTGACGCCGTGATCTACTTTACGATGGGATCGGCCCTGACCTTTGGCGGTTCCCTATACTTCAGAGAATTTACCACCGGTTTGCGACATCGGGTTTCGGAACGGGTACCGCGTATAGATTATCGGATATCGGAAGAAGAAAGTTCGAAAGGTGGGGGAGCGGCAGCGCAGTCTGATATCTAACTACCAGATTGTTCGTAGAGAATTTTATTCAAATTCTTTGTCAAATAGGGCAGAATCGCCGTTGTCACTGGCGGTTGGTTCCTGTTAACTCCGAGCAGTTTTTCGGCCGGTCGAAACGGTCGGTTCAAATTGGTTTTAGGGATCTCAGGATGGCAATATGTGAAAGGAAATTTTACAGCGTCAAGCTGAGGGGCAAAGTTTTGGAGCTGGGCGGCCGGACGCTCGTCATGGGTATTCTCAACATTACTCCCGATTCTTTTTCGGACGGAGGCAAATTCGCCGATTATGAACGGGCGCTGGCTCATGCCTTCGAGATGATCTCGGCGGGCGCGGACATCCTGGATATCGGAGGAGAATCGACCAGGCCGGGATCGGCTCCGGCTCCCCTCGAGGTGGAAATCGAGCGGGTTATTCCGATCATCCGGGCAGTGCGGGAGAAAAGCGACATCCCCATTTCGATTGATACCAACAAAGCCGAAGTAGCCATCAAGTCACTTGAAGCCGGCGCGGACATAATCAACGATATAAGTTCCCTGCAGTTTGATCCTTCGATGGTGCGAGTCGCCGCCGAATCCGGAGCCCCTGTCATCCTCATGCATATGCTTGGCACTCCACGCACGATGCAGATCAATCCTGTTTATCAAAGCGTCATCTCGGAAATAACGGCATTTCTGGAAGAGCGGATGAAATTCGCCGTTCAAAACGGGATAGAGCGGAGTCAAATAATCGTCGACCCCGGCATAGGTTTCGGTAAAACTGTTAAGCACAATCTTGACATAATAAGGAACTTTGAATTTTTTTCGTGCATGGACCGCCCCATATTGCTCGGCGTTTCTCGAAAAAGATTTATAGGCACGGTTCTTGACCGCGCCGAACAGGAAAGAGAGCTCGGGACCGCTGTGGTTAATACGCTTGGTATCGCGGCCGGGGCCCATATTGTCAGGGTGCACGACGTCGCTTTTCATCGGGAAGCGGTTCGAATGGCGGAAGCGGTGGTTAGTTTGAAGTTTTGAGTTTTTAGTTTTTGGCGTTAACTCAAAACTGGAAACTTAAGATGGAGAACTGATTTTTGGAGGTTCATATGGGAAAGCTTTTTGGCACCGACGGAATACGAGGCATTGCAAACGTTTTTCCAATGACGACGGACCTGGCGATGAAAGTCGGGTTCAGCACTGCATACATTTTCAAAAGAAACCATCACCGGCCCAAAATAATAATCGGAAAGGACACCCGGCTTTCAGGCTATATGATCGAGAACGCCATCACTTCGGGGATCTGCGCCATGGGGGTCGACGTTATGCTTGTCGGGCCTCTACCTACCCCCGGCATAGCCTACCTTACAAGCAGCATGCGTGCTGATGCCGGCATAGTAATTTCCGCTTCGCATAATCCATACGAGTATAACGGCATAAAGATTTTCGGGAACGACGGTTTCAAACTTCCCGACGAAACCGAGAATTACATCGAAGAGCTCATCTTGAACGGCGAAATAGAGCGGTTGCCCAAGCCGCCGGCATCGGAGGTCGGCCGGGCCAGACGAATCGACGACGCTCAGGGGCGTTATATAGTCTATCTGAAGAATACGTTTCCCAGAGATCTAACACTGGAGGGGATCAAGATAGTAATCGACTGCGCGCATGGGGCCGCATACCGGGTTGCTCCAACGGTTTTCGAAGAGCTGGGGGCCGATGTGATTCTTACGGGCGACAGGCCCAATGGGAAGAACATAAACAAGGAATGTGGCGCTCTTTTCCCTGAACGCATGGCGTCGGTCACTCGGGAGAACGGCGCCGCCGCCGGCTTTGCGCTCGACGGCGATGCGGACAGGATAATTCTGGCCGATGAGCGAGGCGAAATACTCGATGGCGATCAGATGTTGGCCATTTGCGCAAAGCATTACATCGAACGCGACCAGTTGAAAGATAAAACGGTTGTCGCAACCATTATGAGCAATCTAGGCTTTGAGGTGGCCCTGCGAGGGCTTGGCGGCAATCTGATAAGAACTCCTGTCGGTGACAGGTACGTAGTGGAGCAAATGCGCCAAAATGGTTACAACCTTGGAGGCGAACAGTCAGGGCACATGATTTTTCTGGATCACGGCACAACCGGCGACGGCATCCTTTCGGCACTCCAGGTGATTGCCGTTATGCTTCGCGAGGGGCGTCCTCTTTCGGAGTTGAAAAAGATCATGGAACGTTACCCTCAAAAGCTGGTCAACGTTCCCGTAGGCATGAGAAGGCCCATAGACCGGGTCCCGGAAATAGTAAAGCTCAAAGAGGCCATGGAGCAGCGGCTGGGAACGAAGGGCCGGATGGTAATCCGCCCCTCGGGGACGGAACCGGTGATCCGGGTCATGGTCGAAGGGGCTGACCGCGAAGTTATAGAAGAAGTTGCATACTCGATGGCCTCATGCATTGAGAAACATATGAGCGGCAAAGCATCCGATTGAGTCCGCCAAAGCAGTGTAAAAGCTCACAGCCGGATGCCCGGCGTCGAAACTCTGTGGCTTGGAGTCTCATATGAGGAATGACGACGGTGGGCCTGATCAGGCATATTGAGAACAAGTGAGCGGTTACCGTTCGCAGATCGCGATAACGACTCCTGGGGAATGGGGGTTTTTCCATGCTTCTCGCAATCGATATCGGGAACACCAACACCGTGCTTGGCCTGTTTAACGACGGAAGCCTCGTGCACGATTGGCGTATCCGCACGGAAGTCAACATGACCATCGACGAATACGCGATAACTCTTCGAAGTCTGTTTTCCGTGCATGAAATTGACAGGAATGATGTTACAGACGTGGTCATATCGTGCGTAGTGCCGCCTGTGTTGAACTCCGCCGAGCGGTTTTGCCAGAGTTACTTTCGAACCAGTGCTCTGGTGGTAGGCCCTGGAATCAGGACTGGCATGCCTATCCTCTATGATAATCCAAAGGAGGTTGGGGCAGACAGGATTGTGAACGCGGTGGCGGCCTACGAGCAGCGCAAAGACGCGGTGATCGTGGTCGATTTCGGGACGGCAACGACCTTCGATTATATTTCCGAGCGTGGAGAATATATGGGTGGGGTGATCAGTCCCGGTATCATGATTTCGTGCGAAGCCCTTTTCCAAAAGGCATCGAAGCTGCCGAGAGTCGAAATATTCGCCCGTCCGCCCTCTATACTGGCCAAGAATACCATTGCCTCGATGAACGCAGGGATCGTATACGGCTATGCCGGCCTTGTCGAAGGAATCATCTCGAGGATGAAAAAAGAAGTAAACCGCGAGATATATGTTATAGCAACAGGCGGACTGGCCTCGCTGATAGCAAGTGAGTGCCGGTTGATAGACGCTGTGGACGACTACCTCACTCTCAAGGGGCTTAGAATAATTTTCGACAGGAACAGGAAGGCAGCGAGCAGTGAACAGTGAGAAGAAGGCGGTGAGCAGTGAACAGAGGCAGAAACCGCCCTTGCTAACGTTGATTAATTTCGACCGGAAAACGAACCCGGCATGATCCTTAAATGAGCCAGAAACCGAGATACCGAAGCCTCCGCCAGGGAAGCGTGGTTGGTCTCATAGCGCCAGCGGGGCCGTTCAAAGTCGATAAGTACGAAAAGGGAGTCGATATCCTCCGGACAGCCGGATACGACGTGGCGCCCGGCAAGAATATCTTCAAAAAGGAGAGCTATCTTGCCGGAACGGATTTGGATCGGCTCCAGGACTTGACGGAAGCCGTACTGGACCCCAAAGTCGAAGCGATAATCTGCATACGGGGCGGATACGGCAGCGGACGGCTTCTGCCCCGAATTCCATTTCCCAGCTTCCGCCGAAATCCCAAGCTTTTCATCGGGCACAGCGACATCACTTTTTTGCACTTTGGGCTGATGAGCCGGGCAGGGTGGACTACTTTCCACGGGCCGAACCTTACCGGTATGAGCGAGGCGCCGCAAAGGGCCGAAAGCGTCCTGAAAGTCCTTTCGGGAGAAGCTTCATACGAATGGACGTTCGATCCGGAGCAGGTCTTGAGGCCCGGCGTCGCAGAAGGCTGCGTGCTGGGGGGAAATCTCAGCTGTCTCGTCCACCTTATCGGAACACCCTACATGCCGGACGTGACCGGTGCGCTGCTTTTGATCGAAGACTGTGGAGAAGCCCTCTACCGGCTTGACCGTATGATAAACCACCTCAAGCTGGCAGGCATACTTCCTCTAATTGGGGCAATACTTCTCGGAGAGTTTACCGACTGCGCCGAAAATAGTGACATATGCGAAATGGTGGTGGATCATGTGCGTGATTATGACTTTCCGGTCGTACACGGCCTGCCCTTCGGCCACGGCGACCGCAACGAGGTGATTCCGTTCGGCGCGCGCTTTGCAATGGATACAAATGAACGCATGCTCAAAATCCTCGAAGCTCCGACTGCCCGCTGATTCAGAATCCCGCCTGGACGCCGAATTCAATGAGGCTATTTGCAGGGGCGTCTTTTCAGGGGCCTCTATTCTTATTTCCGGGGGCCCGAAGCCCGATTTTTTTGAACGCACGTGGGGGAGCGTGGAATCGAGCGGCGATCCCGTGACTTTTTCCACTCGCTTTGACCTGGCTTCCCTTACAAAGCCCCTGGTCACTGCTCCCCTTTGCATGATCGCGGCTGAACGCGGGTTAGTAAACCTCGACGATCCTGTTTCCCGATTTTTCCCAACGCCGGCGGACAAAAAGGGGATCACCATAAGAAACCTGCTTTCGCACTCATCGGGGCTTCCGGCATACGAACGTCTTTATCCGGAACTTATCAAGCTCCCCCCTGAAGCCAGGCGGGACGCCCTCGCATCGATGATTCTGGAAACGCCTCTGGATTCGGCTCCCGGAAGAAGGGCCAATTACAGCGACCTTGGTTTTATACTGCTGGGGTTGATCGTCGAGCGACAAATGGCCGGCAGGCTGGACCGCCTCGCAAGGGATTTTCTATTCGACCCGCTTGAAATTGACGAACTGCATTTCTGTCCCGTCGAAAAGACCGACGCGGAGAGTCTTGTCGCCGCGCCCCCGCGACGCCGCGTCCCCGGGTCCGTCACTTACGCTGCGACTGAGAATTGTCCCTGGCGAAAGAGGCTTCTTTTCGGCGAGGTGGATGATAAAAACGCATGGATCCTGAACGGCGTGTCCGGCCAGGCGGGCCTTTTCGGGACGGCACGGGGGATTTTTAAGCTGCTTTGCTTCCTATGGAACATATATGAGGGTAATATAATGGACACCTCGCCGTTTGAACGTATCCCCGCCTCTGTCTGTCCGCCGCCAAAGGCAGCGGGCAGCCCGGCAACGGCGCCTCGCCGCCCGCTCTGGCGCCGTGAGACGGTGCGGCTTTTCTGGACCAGGACCGAGGTCGCGGAAGGGACGAGCGACTGGTGCCTGGGCTTCGATACCCCCAGCCGGAAGGGCTATTCGAGCACGGGGCGGTATTTTTCGGACGATACCGTTGGACATCTCGGATTTACCGGAGTGTCTTTCTGGCTGGATTTGAAAAAACGGGTCCTGGTAATTCTTCTTACCAATCGTGTTTACCCGACGAGGCAAAACGATGGAATCAGGCAGTTGAGACCGGTCTTGCACGATTTGATAATGGAAGCGCTCGCGGCTGAGGGCGGCAGGTAAAGGCAAAATATGGAAATTGACGGAATCAGGAAAATATACCTTGTGGGAATCGGCGGGATCGCCATGGGGACCCTTGCAACGATGCTTAGACAGAGCGGTTTCGAGGTGGCCGGATCTGACCAGAATCTCTATCCACCGATGAGCACTCATCTGCGGACCCTGGGTATTCCGCTTTTTGAGGGTTTCTCGCCCGAAAATCCTTTGAAGTTCGATGCCGATCTTTTCATCATGGGCAACGTTATAAGACGGACGAACCCGGAAGCTCAAGTCGTGATGGCGCAGTCCAAGCCCTGTCTATCTATGCCCCAGGCGATCTCCATGCTTTTTCTCAACGGGAAAAAGAGCATAGTGGTCGCCGGGACCCACGGGAAAAGCACCACCTCATCTCTTCTCGCCTGGACCCTCGAGCAGGGCGGAAAAGACCCCGGGGCTTTTATTGGGGCCTTCGTCAAGGATTGGGGCAGGAGCTATCGGCTGGGATCGGGCGAATACATGGTGCTTGAAGGAGACGAATACGACACCGCCTTTTTCGATAAGGGACCGAAGTTTTTACACTATCAGCCCTATATAGGGATAGTTACAAGCATCGAATTCGATCATGCCGATATCTTCTCCAACCTCGATGCTATTTTGAAAGCTTTCCGCGGCTTCGTCAGGCTGGTGCCCGAGCGCGGATACCTGATCCTCAATGCCGATGACCCAAACTGCGTTTCCCTTGCGCCCGAATGCAAAGGACGCGTGATTACCTATGGTCGCTCTCATGACGCCGATTGGCGCGTCGAATCGGTTGATTTCCACTCCGCAGAAGTGTCCTTTCAACTTCAAAATCCTTGGACATCCGGGAAGGAGACATTTCGGTCCCGGCTGCCAGGAACCTACAACGTATCGAATCTCACTGCCGTCATTGCTGCGTCTGCGGTTGCCGGAATGACTATGGAAAGCATCAGGGAGGCCGTGGGGGCTTTCAGTGGAGTCAAGCGACGCCAGGATGTGCTGGGTGAGTTTGGAGGAGTTCTCGTTATAGACGATTTCGCTCACCATCCGACTTCCGTTCGCGAAACGCTCCTCGGTCTCAAGCTATTTTATCCGGAGCGCCGCGTGATCGCGGCTTTCGAGCCCAGGAGCAACTCAAGCAGGCGAAATGTCTTCCAGGAACTCTACCCTTCAGCATTTTCTGCCGCAGACATTATTTGTATCAAGCAACCTCCTGCGATGGACTCCATTCCGGGACCCGAACGCCTGGACGCCCAACGGCTGGTAAATGATATCTGCAAACGGGGCAAGGATGCGCGGTTCTTTCAGACCACAAACGAACTGCTCGAATTTCTTTTCGAGTCTGCTCGATCCGGCGACCTGATTGTCTGCATGAGCAACGGGAGCTTCGACGGGCTTACGGAGAGACTGGCGGAGGGGTTAGGCAGAGTTTGAGGAGTTCATCAATGTCGAGAATTCTCCTGCATATTTGTTGCGGCCCTTGTTCAGTTTACACGGTTTCGGCACTGCGCGGCGAGGGTTTTGCCGTACACGGATTCTTTTATAATCCGCACATTCAGCCCTACCAGGAATTCGAGAGAAGGCTCAAAACGCTCCGGGAGTTTGCGGAAAACGAGGGCCTGCCGCTTATCCTCAGGGCGGACTACGATGTTGAAACTTTCTTCAGGCAGGTGGCGTTTCGGGAAACCAATCGCTGCCTTTACTGCTATTCCCTGAGACTGGATGCGGCAGCGAGACTGGCAAAAAGGAGCCGTTTCGATGCGTTCACCACGACGCTTCTTTACAGCAAACACCAGAAGCATGAGTTGATCGTCTCTATCGCCGAGGAAACATCGAGAAAACATGGGATCGCTTTTCTTTACAGGGATTTCAGGTCAGGATGGCGGGAGGGTCAACGAAGAGCAAAAGCCCTCGGCATGTACAGGCAACAATATTGCGGATGCATCTACTCCGAGATGGAAAGATTTTACAAAGACAGCAAAGCGAGCAGTGAACAGTGAACGGCGACCCCGATAAATCGGACTCGATCGGAGAACTTGAGCCTTGCGGCATCCAGGTCGATGAAAACGGCGACTGGTTTTACAAGGGAAACAAGATCTTTCGACCGGAGATACTGGAAACTTTCTACGCGAGAATGGACCGGTTATCCACCGGCGAATTCATTCTCCACGATTTGAGATGTCCCTGCCTCCTCCACGTTGACGATACGCCCTTTGTGGTTTCCAGGGTGGACCTGGAAAGGGGCGAATCAGGCGCCGAGCGGATCATGATTCGGTTCAAGAACATTTCACGGTCTGAGGTCCTCGATCCGGATACGCTTACGATCGGAAAGAACAATGTTCTCTACTGCAGGCTGGCCGACGGTCGTTTTGAGGCCAGGTTCTCCCGCCCGGCTTATTACCAGCTGGCCGAGTTCATTCGTGAGGATGATACCGGACAGGGATTTTATATCGAACTCAATGGAAATAAGCACGCGATCGAGGTGAAGGGCGGTGAGTAAATAGCAGAGCAGCAGATAATGGGACGCAGACGGGAATGATGAATATGTCGGCTGCTCACTTTTCACTGCCTGCTGTTTGCATGCTCCAAAAGAAGCGGCCCGAACATGGCGTCAAAACTACCGTGTCGGGCCGTTGCGAGCTGCGTCAATTAATTGTCGTTTGTCAAATTACTTCGTCCAGCATTTTCCCTGCGATTTCACCGGGTCGTACCTGGTAGTTTCCGCTTTCCAACTGATTCTTGATCTGCGCGACCTTTTCGGTGCGGACTTCAGAGGTGTTTCCAATCGCCTTCTGGGCATTCGCCAGATCCTGATAATCTTGTGAAAGCTGCACGCGGTCCGGAGAACCGCTGTTTCCAGCCACAGCCTTTTCCTGCGAGCCTGAATTCTGCGCCGCACCGGAATTCTGCACCGCATCTGTAGTATATGGCGTGATTTTCATTATGTTCATCCGTTCCCTTCCGCTACCGGTCCGCCATCGACGGATTCCTTTCCTGCAGGGCCAGCAGTATCATCCTGTTTAGCGTACATCTTTTCCAAAACCTGACTGGTGAGCCGATTCATCATGAGCCTGCGCTTGCCTTCACTGGAGATTGACACTTTCTCCGCGCCTGCGTCTGCTTCGCCGGCGTCAGGGTTGCTTTTAGTCGAAAGAGAGGACCGCTGCAACTCTCGAGTATAGGTACGCAAGACACTCTGTACCCGATAGTCCGTGATCACCATGTACTTATCCTCCGACCAATATATCGGCAGATGCCAAACAATACTTAAGTCAAAAACGGTTCCAAAGGCAACAGAATTGTGATTCCTGTTTTTGCAGGGGAGGCCGGGTTTTGAATTTTTCAATTTCGGCTGGCACGGAAATTGATATCGGCTTGGTTGGAATCCAAATAATGTTGAGCTTTTGAAACAGGGAGTACTGTGTGGAAAGGGTCGACTGTACACGTTGCAGCCACTTTTTCATAACTTGGGACGTCGGAGCGCCGTATGGCTGCTCAGCATGGCGTATCAAGTTTCCTCAGCACCCCAATAAGGCCGTTTATGCTTCATCCAGTATCCAATGCCAGCTTTTCAAGCCGAAGTCCGAGATGTCGGCCAGCTTGAGGGGACGTAGACAACCAGGAGAAACAGGGAGAGGGAGAAATGAGTGAACCGAACGGCGGTCGGCTGGAGGTAGCCGAACCCGGAAAAAATGCCCATGCCGATTCGGCAAAAAATTCCGGCCAGAGAACCAGCTTCAGGAAGGCGGTTGAGGACCAGGAGGATGCGATACGGATGCGCGATTTGCTCAAGCGCTCAATCGCCGCCCTTTCCACCCTGGCAAAGAATGAATGTGCAGCCGTATATGAAAAGCTGTCTGATTTCAAGGAGTCGGTCCAAAAAGCAACCGCCATCGATGAAATAGAGAAAAGCCTTGCCGCATTAAGAAGTGCAATAGCCAACAGCGAACAGTCCGGCACTGTGACCGGGCGTGACCCTCACGGCGCCATCGGCACACCGGCGGAAACGGCTTTGGTGGTCGGGGTCAACGGGCACGGCAAAGAACTTCAGTCGATTTTTATCAGTTTGATCTCCGAATTCGACCATGACTTCGGGGAAGAGTACTCCGGGCGCCTGGCAACGGTAAGAGAAAAAATCGAACGCAGCTCCCAAATCGAGGATATCGTGGGGCTCAGGGATGATATCATCACACTCGCCCAGGCTTACAACCAGATGATAAATGATGAGCGCAGCCTTATCACGGATTTCATATCGGAGATAGGCGACGGCCTTCTTCAGGTCGAGCGGCAGTACCTGGATACAATGACCCAGACAGGGCATAACCAGAGCGAAAACACAAAATTCAACAGTTTGCTCGAAAATCACGTGGAAGACATGAAGAAATCGGCACAGCTCAGCACGACGCTCGCCGAGTTCAGGGGCCTTGTAATGTCGAGGTTGGCCACAATACGAACGGCCCTGGAGGAAAAGCGCCGAAGTGAGGCTCTTCGTCAGGAGAGACTCAACGAAGAGATGGAATCGCTGAATCAAAATCTGAGCAGGATGAAAAAGGAAGTCGATCAGGTGCATGAGAAGCGCAAGGCGCTCGAAAGGGAGATCCTCATCGACCCTTTGACCGGTGTAGCCAACCGGCGTGCTTTGCGAGAGCGTCTCAAGAGCGAATTGTACCGCTACCAGCGGTATCGGCAGTTTTTCTCAATGCTTCTGTTTGACGTTGACCATTTCAAGGTGATAAACGACCAGCACGGCCACTGGGCCGGCGACAGATGCCTGAAGGAAATAATAAAACGCATCAAGCCCATTCTGCGCGAAACCGATTTCATCGGACGATGGGGTGGGGATGAGTTCATGGTGATTTTCCCGGGTACTGACCTGGAGAGCGCGGCGGCGGTTGCGGAAAGACTGCGCAAGTTGATAGAGAATACCCGGTTCGTTTACCACAAGCAGGAAATCAGCTTTTCGGTAAGCATCGGCGTTACTGAAATTCGTGATTCCGACCAATCCCAGGAAACTGTCTTCAACCGAGTGGACAAGGCCATGTACAAAGCGAAGAAGACCGGCAGAAACATGGTGGCCATTATCTGAGCGTAATCCATAGTGTGGAAAATCAATTTTGAAAATAGTATATTCAACCGTTGGCGGCCGGGTCGATGCCGGCTTGCCTGCAGGGAAGGCGAACAGTTTACCTTAGAAACGCGCTAAATTCGGTCCAGGGTAATGCTGGTAGCAAAAATACGAACATACGGCAGGCTCATAAAATTCAGCCACACGGTATTTGCACTCCCGTTTGCCCTGGCGGCCGTT
>Ga0326728_10023778_pt1 | contig 11180 bp, 7 predicted proteins | sample MB3enrmetagenome_FD_207602 | JGI IMG/M metagenome (GOLD analysis project Ga0326728, IMG submission 207602) | Lab enriched peat soil microbial communities from McLean, Ithaca, NY, United States - MB31MN | ecosystem: Environmental > Terrestrial > Soil > Wetlands > Peat | place: USA: New York... | reverse complement strand
ACAGCGTTGAAGAACCCGGACTCGCTCGGAGGGGTGAGGGTCATCATGCCGGGTCCAGCCGGTCAGGTGGGCGGGGGAGCGAGCGGGTCACGGGAAGCGCAGGGCGAACGGGTCCTCGAGGACATCCGTGCCCACCATTTCCGATGGGTCGAACTGTTCTACACCGACCTGCTCGGAGGGTTCAATCACCTGCACGTGCCGATCGAGGCGTTCGGCCCGGAGGCGTTCTCTCAAGGGGTTCCCAAGCTCGACGGCTCCTCGGTCCGGGGGTTCAAGGAGATCTTCGAGTCCGACATGATCCTCATGCCGGACCCGAGCACCTACGCGACGCTCCCCTGGGGCGAGGCTCAGGGGGGGTCGGCTCGGTTCATCTGCGACATTCTGAGCGGGGGCTCCCGAGAGCCGTACGACCACGACCCTCGCGGCATGGCGCGAAAGGCCACGGAAGTGCTCGCGAGCGCCGGCTACGACCAGTCCTACTGGGGACCTGAGGTCGAGTTCTTCATCTTCGACAAGATCCGCCTCATCCCCTCCCCCGCGGCGGTCCGCGACGCCTGGGGCGGTTCCGGCTACCTCATCGAAAGCTCCGAGGCCCCGTGGAACCCCGAGGGATCGGACAGTTCGATCCGGTTCAAGGAGGGCTACCACAAGGCCGCCCCCTACGACCACCTCGAGGCGCTACGGAGCGAGATGTGCAACATCCTGTCGGACAATTTCCACATCGTGATGGACGCCCATCACCACGAGGTGGCGACCGCCGGCCAATCCGAGATCAACCTCCGGTATGACGCGCTGATCCCGGCGGCCGACCACGTGCAGGACCTCCGGTACGTCATCCGGAACGTGGCCCGCCAGCACGGCATGGTGGCCTCGCTCATGCCGAAGCCAGTGTACGGGGACAACGGCATCGGCATGCACATGAACCAATCCCTCTGGAGCCATGGAAGCAACACCTTCTTCGATGCCGGCGACGCCTACGCCGAGGTCAGCCAGAGCTGCCGCTACTACATCGGCGGGCTCCTCGCCCACGCCCGGGCTCTCTGCGCGATCACGAACCCCACGACGAACTCCTACCGACGACTGGTCCCGGGGTACGAGGCCCCGGTCTTCATCGCGTGGAGCAGGGCGAACCGCTCCGCGAATGTCCGGATCCCCTTCTACTTGAAGGGGGTCGCCTCGGCGAAGCGCGTCGAATACCGGACCCCCGATTCCGCCGCCAACATCTATCTCACGGAGGCGGCCCTCGCGCTCGCCGGCCTCGACGGCATCAAGCGCAAGATGGAGCCCCCGCCGCCGGTCGATGCGGACATCTACAAGCTCACCCCGGCGCGGCGCCGGGAACTGCAGATCCGCGAACTGCCCGGCTCCCTCAGCGAGGCGCTCGATTGCCTGCACTCGGACATGGAGTTCCTGAAGCCGGTGTTCCCGGCCTCCGCGCTCGAATCCTACTTCGAGATCAAGCGGGACGAGCAGTTGCAGCTCAACCTGCGACCTCACCCGTACGAGTTCTACCGTTACCAGGACGTGTAGCGGTCGGGGTCGAACGCGCACGGCCCTCGGCGCGGGCCGCGGGCCGGCACCGCCATCAACCTTTGCGACCTCGGCCGTGGTCGGATGGCGGACGCCGGCGACAGCGTATGGCTCGGAGGCCGGATCTTCACCGGCCGCTCTTGGACGGAGGGGATGGCCGTCGAGAACGGCCGGGTGCTCGCTCTGGGCTCTTCGCAAGAGGTCCGGGCGAGCTCGGGGACCGGAGCGATGCGGCACGACCTCGGGGGCCGCCTCCTCATTCCCGGCCTCGTCGATAGCCATCTCCATCTCCAGGACTCCGTGGTCCGCGCGGAAGGGGTCGACCTCGCGGGGGTGCGGGAGTGGTCGGAGCTCGAGCGACGCGTTCGATCCTGGAGCGAGGCTCACCCCGGGGCGGTGGTGCTGGGCGGAGGGTGGGACGAGGAACTCCTTCCCGACCGACGACGCCCTGACCGAACCTGGCTGGACCGGCTGGTGCCGGACCGACCGGCCATTCTCCACCGGGTCTGCACGCACCTCTCGGTCGCCAACTCCGCGGCGCTTCAGGAGCTCGGCCTGGACCGGAGCACCCCCGACCCGCCCGGCGGTCGGGTCGGACGGTCCCGGGACGGGGAGCCGGACGGCCTCCTGTTCGACAACGCCCTGCACGGGACCGGACGGTTCGCCCGGACGTTGTTCCGGCGATTCGACCGCGAGATACGGCGCGTGCTCTCTCGGTGGGCCGCGGAGGGTCTTACGGCCGTCGGCGCCGTCAGTGCGGAGCCCGAGGAGGTCGAACACCTCCGCCGCCTCGAGGAGGCGGACCACCTGCCGGTGCGCGTCCACGCCTACCTCCGGATGGACCGTTGGCGAGCGGGAAGCGTCCCGGCACCGTTCCTCCCCACGGCGAGGGTCTCCATCGATGGGGTGAAGGTCGTCCTCGACGGGTCCCTCGGCGCCCGCACGGCGTGGCTCAGCGAACCGTACTCCGACGCGCCAAGTGAGGTGGGCCATTCGCTCTGGGAGTTCTCGGCGCTTGCCCCGGCGTTGGGGACCGCCGTGGCGGAGGGTTGGAGGCCGGCGCTTCACGCGATCGGGGACCGAGCGATGCGGGAAGCGCTCCGACTCCTGGAGGAGCTACGACCCCCCCAAGGGGCCCGCATCGAGCACCTCTCGGTCACGCCTCCCGAGCTCCTTGGGCGCATCGCCCGCACCGGGGCGGTCGCGGTGGTCCAACCGCGGTTCCGGACGAGCGACCTCTGGGTCCGGGAACGTCTCGGCGAGAAACGGGCGAGCTGGGTCTACGCCTTCCGCGACCTTCGCGATCGCGGGGTGCCCCTCGCGGGCTCCAGCGACTCCCCCGTCGAGCCCGCCGACCCTTGGACCGGTCTTCGGGCCGCCACGGTCCCCCCCGGGGGCTCGGCGGTCGGCCAGGCGCTCACCCTTCTGGAGGCCCTCGGCCTGTACACGGTGGGGGCCGGCGCAGCCCTGGCCCGACCGGAGCGTGGGGCGCTCCTCGTCGGCGGACCGGCCGACTTCGTCGTGGTGGATCGTCCCTCGTTGGAGAGCGCCCTCCAGGCGCCCTCGCCGCCCATCCGGGAAACCTGGCTGGAGGGGAAGCCCGTGTTCCGCGCCGAAGAGCCCTCGGGGCGAAGCCCCTAATACTCTCGGAGAAGGACGGCAAACGATGGCCTCTCCCCCGCCCGTTCCGACGTTCAAGGCGATCTCGGCGACGATGCGCGTCGACGCCCTGATCTCGGACTGGCGAGCGGAGCTGCCGCCCGAACTATCGGGAGAGGAGAAGGAACGCCGCCTGTACGAACGCGTCTGGCAGGCGTATCTCGAGGGGGACTACGGGTTCGGCCTCTGGTGCTGGCACGAGTGCGACCGCCTGACGAATGCCCTCGGGGGGAGCGTTCGGGAGGCGACCCGCGTGCTCGGCCCCGGTCACTACCTGGGCTTCTCCCATCGTCGGGCGATCGCCGAGCGGGTCCCTCCGGAGCTCATCTACCGACCCCGGAAGGGGGACATGAGCACGCCGCGGACCGAGGCGTTCGTCCTGCCCCACTACCAGGTCCTCTGCGTCTATGCGGTCCGGGCCGAGACCGGCGATCGGAAGGCCAAGGCCCAGCTCGAGATCGCGCTGGGGGAGATCGAGGAGCGGCGGCGGGCCGACCCGTACCTGACCCACTTCGAGACGTTCCGCCAGCTCATGGAACGGAAGCGGTCCGCCGCCCCGGCCCCTCCACCAGGAGCCCCGCCGTCTCGCACCGAGCGATGACCCGCTGGCTCGTTCGGTTCGGGTACGACGGCGGGCCGTTCATGGGCTGGGCGCGCCAGCCTGGGCTGCGGACGGTGGAAGGGGAGATCCTCGGTGGCGTCGTTCGGTGCGGCATCGCGCCGAGCCCGGGAGCTGTCGAGCTCGAGGTGGCGAGCCGGACCGACCGGGGGGTCAGCGCCCGGGGGAACGTCCTGGCGCTCACCTCGAGACTCTCGGGGCCGGCGGTGTTACGGGCGCTCAACGGGATCGCTCCGGAGATCTTCTTCTACGAGGCCACCGAGATGCCGGAGTCGTTGCGCGTGCGCGCGGCCCGCACCCGAGAGTACCGATACTTCCTCTTCGAGCCGGAACCCGCGCTCTCCGCATGGAGCGCGCTCCTCCCGATGTTCGTCGGTCGTCCGATCGACGTCCGCTCCTTCGCCCGAGGCGTGCCGGCCGGCTCGCCATGCTGGCGGACCCTCGAACGGCTGACCCTCGAGAGGGCTCCGTGGGGAGGGGTACTTCGGGTGGAAGCCCGCGGATTCCTTTGGGGCATGGTGCGCAAGATCGTCGCCGCTCTCGCGAGCTCGGCCCGAGGGGAGCTTTCCCACCAAGACCTTGCACGGGCCCTGGCTGGAGAGCTCCGCTTGAGCGTGCCCCTCGCCGCACCCGAGCCGCTCGTGCTGTGGAACGTAGAGTACGGGATTCCCTTCGACCACCGAACGGTCCACCGGACTCGCTCGCAACAGCGATACCTCGCCGGGGCTCTCGAGCACGCCCGCGGGCGGGCGGTCGTCTTGCCGTCCCTGGACCCCGGTCCCAGCGAGCCCGCTTCAGGGTGATCCGAAAAGGGGGGTGGCGAGCCCCCGGGGGGTCACCCCGGGGGAAGGAAGGGGTTGTGGGACGTGGCCGTCGCGTTCAGCCCTATATCGAGTAGACGCTGACCTCGTAGGACTCCGTGGCGAAGTTGATGTTGTTCGCGGGGTCCAGGACGTACTGGATGAACCGCTGAACCTCGCCGGTCGGAGTGTTGGTCGTCACGTACTCGAACGGGCGCCAGCCCGCGTAGTTCGGGACCGTTGGGCTGCTCTGGATGCCCGCGGCGATGGTACCCGTGGCTCCCGTGGTGGGGAAGACCCCGCCGTTGGAGCCCGAGGACCCCGTGTCGATGGCTTGGGCGGGTCCCAGGAAGCCGATCGCGATGACGCCGGAGCCGGCGTTCTTGATCAGGCCGTCCGAGGCGTAGGCAATCGCATCGGGGTTGCCGGCGGTCGCCGTGATGACGCCCGGGTTGCCGTTCGCCGTGAGGCTCGCCGCCATCCCGCAGTCCGCGATCAGGTTGTTCGAGCCGCAGCCGCTGAAGCCGAGGCCGGCGATGGACGACGCGAAGCCCGTCGCGGAGGTCGCGCCGAGAAGGCGGGCCTCGAACGACTGGGTGGTTCCGCTGGCGTCCGAGCGGGCGACGGTCTTGATCATGGCGGTCTGCTGAGCGGCGGTGGTCCCGCCCGCGCACACGGTGAACCCGCAGGGGGTCGCGCCCGCGTTGGCGCAGATGAGCCCGGCGTTGCCGACGCACGCGATGCCCGGTCCGACGGACGTGGACAGGGCCTCCGCGACGGCGACGCCCTCGCAGGTGGCCGCGCCAAAGACGCACGCGGGGATCTGGTCCCAGGCGAGCGCCGCGTGGGTGCTCCACGGGGCGACGTCGAGGATGGGCGTGGTCGCGATGGTCTGGCCATCGATGGACGGGGCGAGGAGGGTGGCCGCGCCACCGGAGGTCCCGTCGTAGATGGCGGTCAGGGTGTCGAAGCTGATGCTGCCGAGCTGGTGGACGTTGGCCGCGGGGACCGCGACATCGACCGCGTCGTAGGCGACCGTCGTGATCACGGTCGTCGCCGGGCAGCCGTCGTTCGCCTCAAGGCCCGCCACCGTCTGGAGAGAGGAGGAGGCGCCGATATCGATCGCACCGTGGCAGACTGCGAGCATGCCCGCGCCCGTGCCGCCCTGGTTGTTGCTGATCGAAATGCCCGAGTTGTTCGCCTCAAACTGCGGGACGGCTACCGCGTCGAACGGGTAGACCGACGTGCTTCCGCCAATGGTCACCGTAGACTGGGGACCCGGTTGTCCGATGTTCCCCGTTACGCTCCCCTGCCACGCCACGAGCCACAGGTACAGGGCAGCCGCCGCGGCGACCGCTACGAGAATCAAGATCAACGTAGCGACCACCGGCGACACGGCCTTCCCGTCACGCTGCATGCGCGCGCGGCGCCGCCGGGCGATCTTTCTCATGTTCGTCTCGCTCATCTTTTTTCACTCCTTTGGGTTCTGTTTTCCCGCGACGTTCTTCCGCGTTTCCCGGCTTACTGGTCGCACGCGGATGATGAGCAAGGAGGGGGATATTCCTCCCCGAAATAGAAACCGTAGAGCAGCGTAAGATTCGGCCCGTCCGATGACACCCCTACCACACTGGTCGCGTACTGAGACTACGAAGAATCCGTTATTTCCGTGCACGCGGCTTAATCCCACGGCGACGGTTTCTCGCCTGATGAGCTCGACTTCGACCCGGGCCCGGGGGCGCGCGGTAGAGTCCGATGCGGGGACGACCCAACGCAACCCCCCTCGACCCGTGGGAAAGGCCACGGTCCTGGACCGAGCCGCGCGTAAGCGCATATCGGCCGAGCTGGACACGCAGCTCCTTCGGCGCGTGAACATTCCGGAGAAGGTCCTCCTGCAATCCGAGATCGGCTACATGCGGAGCCAGCTCGAGGGCGAACGCCAGACCGTGAGCGTCACCTACCCGGTGAACCCTCCCTACGCCTTCGTCCACATCGGATTCAATCCGGAGCTGGGGGAGCTCCAGTACGACGCCCTCGAACCGACGCTGAAGGAGGGCGAGCTCGAGCTGATCCGACGGATCCGGGAGAAGATGGAGATCATGATGGCTCAGGAGGAGCTCCCGGTTCACGAGGCGCTGAACCTGAATGAATCCTCCGAGCTGCGCGGCTACCTCAGCGACCGGTTCCTCGCGGTCCTCGACCTGTACGACATCGAGGTGCCTCCGAAGCGCCGCCCCGTGCTCTTGTACTACCTTCGGAGAGAGTTCCTGGGTCTGGGGCAGACCGACCCGGTGCTCCACGACCCCTTCTTGGAGGACATCAGCTGCCTCGGTCCGGGGGTGCCCCTGTACGTCTTCCATCGGGTATTCGGCTCGCTCCGAACGAACGTCATCTACGGCAACGAGCTCGAACTGAACAAGTACATCATGCGCCTCGCCCAGATCTCCGGCAAACACATCTCCATCTACCAACCGATCCTCGATGCGACCCTCCGGGACGGGAGCCGGGTCAACCTCACCCTCGGGACCGAGGTCACCCGAAAAGGTTCGACCTTCAGCATCCGAAAGTTCTCCCACGACCCGGTCTCCCCCATCGACCTCCTGCGGTTCGGGTCGGTCTCCCCGGCCCAGCTCGCCTACTTCTGGACGCTGGTCGAGAACCACCGCTCGCTGCTGATCTCCGGGGGCACGGCGAGCGGCAAGACCACGCTGTTGAACGCGATCTCCATGTTCATCCGGCCCGAGGACAAGATCGTCTCCATCGAGGATACCCCGGAGATCCACATCGACCACCAGAACTGGATCCAGTCCGTCGCCCGCTCGGGGTACGGGATGGGGGGCGGGGCCTCGGGTGTCTCCGGGATCTCGGGGATCTCCGGCTCGGGGATGAAACAGGTCGGCAGTGTGACCCTGTTCGACCTGCTCGTCGCCGCGTTGCGCCAGCGGCCGGAGTACGTCATCGTCGGGGAGGTGCGTGGCGTGGAGTCGTTCACGCTGTTCCAGGCCATTTCGGTCGGACACGCCTCGATGTCCACGATCCACGCGGGCTCCATCGGCGAGCTCCTGCATCGTGTAGAGAACGAGCCCATGAACATCCCCCGGGTGCTGTTCCAGGCGTTGGATGTCGTCGCCTTCCCGGCGCAGGTGGCCAACGCCTCGGGGCGCGTTCGTCGGGTCACCTCGGTGACCGAGATCCTCTCCGTGGACCCGGTGTCCAACGAGCTACTGACCAACGAGGTGTACCGCTGGGACCCGAGCTCGGACCACTTCTCGTTCCTCGGCCGCAGCTTCGTCCTGGAGAAGGTCGGGAAGAGCACGGGTCGGTCGGTGGACAGTCTCCTGACGGAAATGACCCGGAAGGAGGAGTATCTCCATCTCATGGACCGTCTCCAGATCGTCTACTACCGGGACGTGAGCCAGGCCATCTCTTCCTACTACCTCGACCCCGAGGCCGCCCTGACCCGCCTTCGGCGAAAATTGGACCACTGAGGGCGTATGTTCCCATCGGCCGAAGCGACGACCGGTACGCCCAGTACCGAGGGTCCCAAGCCCCCGGTCGGGTTCTGGGAGTCGTTCCTGGTCCGCTACCGAGGCTTCTGCTATCGTTCGCTCGGCGAACGGCTTGACCGCTCCCTCCAATCCGAGCCGCTGGCCGAGCGCCTCAAGCAGGCCGGGATCGGGACGAGCCCCGGATTGCACTACGCCGTGATGATCTTCACGACGGTCATCGCCGGGGCCCTCTCACTCGTGGCCGCGCTCGTGTTGTTCGCGGGCTTCCTACGGAGCCCGTTCTGGTACGGCTACGTCGGGCTGGTCGTGCTCGTCACTCTGGGGGGGGTGTGGGTCGCCTTCCAGTTCCTGATCAGCGCCCGCGTCTCCAACCGGAAGACCCAGCTGGAGAAGGAGCTCCCGTTCACCCTGAGCGAGCTCTCCGTCCTCGCCAGCACCGGCATGTCCCCGATCGACCTCATCCGTCGGATGGCCCAGCGCTCCCATGACCCGGTCATGACGGCCGAGTTCCGGCGGATCGTTTACAAGACCGACATCCAGGGCAAGGACCTCATCACCGCCCTCGCCGAGACCGCCAAGGAGTCTCCATCGGAAGCGCTTCGCGAATCGCTGTGGGACCTCGCGAACATGGTGCATCAGGGGAGCAACCTCGATGAGTACCTGCGGGCGAAGTCCGACGACGTGCTCAAGCTCAAGCGGGTCGTCCAGAAGGAGTTCATCGAACGGCTCCAGACCTTCGTGGACATGTACATCAGCCTCGTCCTGGTCGGAGTCCTCATGATCGCCGTGGCGGCGTTCCTGCTGAACGCTTTCGACAGCACGGCCGCCGGCCTCGACGCGAACGAGCTGCTGCTGTTGTTGACCTACGGCCTCGTGCCGTTGTCCGTCGCCATGACCGCGATCCTGATCTCGGTCGCCTACGCCCGGTCGGAGTGAGGGATGCGGGCAACACCGGCGACGTTGTTCCTCCTCCTCGTCGCCTTCCTCGCCGTCGGGTCGGTCCTGGCGGCGCACCCGATGGCCGGTCCGATCACGATCACCCCGGTGTCCCCCGTGGCGGGCGGAACGACCTCCTCCACCACCCCCAACATCTCGGCGACGTTCACCGATACCGGCGGGCAGATCGACCCGTCGAACGTCTATGTGAGCGTGGACGGCGCCAACGTGACGGGCCTCGACACGGTGGTGATCACCTCCAACGGCTTCTACTACAACGTCCCGTCCATCCTCCGATTGACGAACGGGAACCACACCGTGACCGTGGTCGTGGCCGACAGCCAGGGCCACCAGGCCGAGTACTCCTGGGGGTTCTACGTGAACACCTCCGCCAGCAGCACCGTGCTCGGGCTCTCCTTCAACCTCGGGGAGTTGCTGGTCGAGATCGCCGTGGGCGCGGGGGTCGTCGCCGCGGCGTTCGGGGGGTACATCCTTTACCTCAAGCAGACGCAGCGGTTCACCTTCCGGAAGTACTTCGCCACGCATCCCGTCAACAAGGCCTACCTCGTCCTCTACGTCCCCCTCGCCGTCGCCTTCGTCGTCGTGCTCCTCGGGTTGCTCTATGTCTACAGCACCCCCGGGATGCCCTTGCTCGCCCCCGAGTACGTGTTCATCGTCGGCGTGTTCATCGCGCTCACGGCCTTCGCCATCGACGCCCGAGCGGAGCGACAACGTACCCGGGCCTACGAACGGGCCTTCGCTCAGTTCCTGTTCGAGATGGCCGACGCCATGCGAGGCGGGCTCGACCCGGCAAAGGCCCTCGTGGAACTGTCCCGGACGCACACGAACATCCTCCGAAAACCGCTCCGGATCGCGGCCGACGGGATCCGCGTCGGTCGGCCGTTCGATTACGTGCTGAAGTCGATGGTGGCGCCCATCCGCAGCTCGCTCATCTCCCGGTACGCCGAGCTCATCGCCGACGCCTCCTCGGTCGGGGGCGAGACGAGCGCCGTCGTCCACCGGGCGGCGAAGGACATGGACGACTTCATCAAGATCGAGTCCGAGCGCAACACGGCCCTTGTGATGCCTGTGGCGGTGATGTACGTCGCCTTCGGGGTTCTCATGGCGGTGCTCTTCTCCCTCCTCAGCATCGCCCCCTCGTTGGGGTCGGTCAGCCTTTCGTTCTTCTCCGTCAATCCCCTGAGCCAGGTCGGAAGTCACGCGACGAGCACCGTTCCGAAGCTCGGGGTCGATACCCTGCGTCAGCGATTCTTCGACCTGATGATGATCAACGCGATCGGCACGGGAGTGATCATCGGAGCCTTCACCGAGGGCAAGGCGCGGTACGGTCTTCTCCACTCGCTCGGGCTTCTGGCGGTCACGGTCGTGGCCTTCTTGATCATCGCCCCCTGAAGACCGGTCCGGCCGGGGTCGCCGGGCGTTTAGGCGGAGTACGGGATCGAGTCGGTGCCGAGGAGGCCATCGGAATTGGTGACGGTGAGGAGGATGGTGTAGGTCTTTCCCGCGACCATGGTGTGGTCGGCGACCTTCTCCCCGGTGAAGTAGCTTACGTTCCCGGCGTTCGACACGCTCCAGTTCCACTGGATGATCGTCGCGTTCCCGGGTTGGAAAGAACTGCTCCCATCCAGGATGGGGACCGATTCGTACGTGCTGGAGTTGCTGAGCGTTTCCAGCGGGGCGACGAGGGCGATGGCGGTCGGGGGGATGAACACGCGTCCGAAGTCGTTCTGGAGGGCGGTGAACACGTCGATCTTGATGTAGTCGGTCGCGGCGAGGACCGTGGATCGGTCGTAGAAGGAGGAGTTGTTGCCGGCCACCACGTCGACCAGGACATTCACCTGCTCTCGAGGGTCCAGCGGCAGCTGGCCCCCCGGGCCGACCGTGATGGTCGTGTAATCTCCCGTGCTCAGGTCCAAGGCCCAAGCCGTGTAGTTCTGGAGCGCCTGGTCGTTGAGGCTCACCCCGGTGACCACCATGGGATTGACGTCGAGGCTCGCCAGCGAGAAGTTGAGCAGGCCCCAGTCCGAGGTGTGGTTCACCTCCAGGGTCGGGCGGAGGTGGAGTACGGTGATCGCCTCCAAGTTCCGGTCGTGGTTCAGCGCCTCCTCG
>Ga0326728_10023777_pt1 | contig 11180 bp, 8 predicted proteins | sample MB3enrmetagenome_FD_207602 | JGI IMG/M metagenome (GOLD analysis project Ga0326728, IMG submission 207602) | Lab enriched peat soil microbial communities from McLean, Ithaca, NY, United States - MB31MN | ecosystem: Environmental > Terrestrial > Soil > Wetlands > Peat | place: USA: New York... | reverse complement strand
GTGAAGGCCTGCGCTCGAAACATCCGCAGCGCACTACACCACGCGGCGGATCGCGTGATAGACCACCAGAACCAAGATGGAACCCACCGCGGCCACCACCAGACTGTAGATGTTCAGACCCGTGACGCCATGAGCCCCGAAAAAGCTGAAGAGCCAACCGCCTATCACGGCCCCGATGACTCCCAGGATGATGTCGAGGAAAAAGCCTTCGCCCTTCTTGTTAACGATCTTGCTTCCGATAAACCCCCCGACTAGGCCGAGAATAATCCATGCGATGAAACCCATGCAATCTGTACTCCTGACTGGCTGTGAGCCGAAATTCCTGTTTCAATTTTGGACCGACCGGTAATATACGCCTGACTGCCTCTGAATTCAATCGTTCGTGTCGTCAAGTCGGGTTTTGTTGTTGAGTGCCGCAGCGAGTACGGAAACCAACTGTGTTGCCTCTCCTGAGGCTTCCGCACAGGGAAACGATCGAGAGCCGCGCGGATGGTGTTCATCCGCCGCGCGACCTCGGCCTTGAATAGCTGCTTTTCTTTCATGGCTTGTTCGCTCTGCTGGGCAAGAAGCCGTTTGATGTCGGCGCCGGTGACTTCCTCGTGGATGCCATCTTCCCGCAGCCAGTCGTCAAAGGATGACCCCTTGTTCTTTCGTCTCATCCTCGCGACGGCACTCGGAAACCACGCTGAGTGGGTATTTCGCTGGATTTGGAACGAAAAACGCCCTTCCCACGCCGGAATCCAGCCAAACGCCGGGATTGTCGAAGGGTAGGCGACTTCCCAGGCTGAATCCTGAAGACACAGCGGAACTTCCTTAGGTGCAGCAACTTGTGGGCAGATGCCAAATCGGCGACTGTCATCACAGACCCCTCGCGATCTCCCACCCGCAGACTGCGGGATCTGCGCAATTTTTGCTGCCCCCCGGCGGAGCCGGGTCTCCCAACGGACTCGGCATCCTCACCCTGGCAGGGCCAGAATTCCGGCATCTCCTGCGCCGGATGAAGTTCCCGCCGCAACGTCACCCCAAATTGTGTGGCCTGTTCCCAACTCGTGCATGTGCTCCGGATTGGGAGGAGCCGCCTATTCCTTATCGGAGTTCAATAACCTGAAGATGCTTTGGTACGCCGGGCCATTTGTGCTTCCAGCAGACTATCCAATCGTACCCGCGTTTGGGATGGCGCTGAGTTTCGAAGGAGGGTTTCTACTTCAGGCCGCCTTGGTTCCACACTCCGGACAGAATTTCGCTGCGGGAGCCACCTTCGCGCCACAGTTCGTGCAATGCTTCTCGCGAGGGACCGCCGTGCCGCACTCGGGACAGAATTTCGCGCCGGCTTTGAGCTCGTAGCCGCATTGCGCGCACTTGATCGCCGCCGGAGCCGGGACGGCGGATGCAGGTGCATTGGCAGGGGCTGCCGAAGGTTGTGCTGGCGTGGTTGCTCCTCTGCTTGCTGGCGCTTCTTGAGCGCCCGTTACTGCGCCGAAGATGCCCCCCAGCAAACCGCCCAGGCCGCCCTGCGACAAAAACTGCTGCGCCTTGGCCATCTCCTGCTGCTTTTTCAGTTGCTCCTCTTGCTGCTTCTGAAGTTTGCGCTGTTCGTACTCGGGATCCATGCGCGCGATCTTGACCTCGGCCAGGCGTGTCTTCACGGTGCGCAACACGTCCTTGGCCTGCTCCTCGATTCCCCGCAAATACTCGCGCAATTCCGCATCCTGCTCGGCACCCAGGCTCTTTGAGGTATTGGTCAGAATTGCCTCGCATCGCCTCTGAAACTGCGCCAACTGTTCGGGGTCGTCGGTCCCATCGGCCTTCGAAACGATTTCGCTCAACTCATCCTGTAGCGACATGGCGACACCCCCTATTTCGTCTGTTGCGCGCAACTTCCCGCGCACAGCTATAGCGGATCCATACGACCTATCGTGCGCGACAGACTACCATAGTTGGCTCAAGCGGACAACGCAACAGACAACCTGTCGCAGCAATTGGTATACAGCACGGGCACAATCAGTGATATCATCCGCGCTCGGCACCCCCCCAATGGGGAAAGTGGTTCCTTGAAAGCTCCTTTCATGATGAAAGCTGTGTGCATGGCGCTTATCGCCTTCGCAACCGTTTCCGGCGCGTACTCGCAAAGCGCCGACCGTCAGACCCCGGTGGTTTGGATTGCCATGGAGGGTCGCACCCAGCTCAAGAAGACTGCGCCGGGAACCACGCTGGAGGGCAAACTCGCGCGCAGCGTTTATTGGCGCGAGACGGAGGTTTTTCCCAAGGGTAGCACGGTCCGGCTGGTGGTGGATAAGATCGCGTCGCAAAAGAAAGCGTACGCGGTGGACGACCGGCCCTTTGTGATTCACCTTTTTGCGCCCCGGCACGATCTGGTGGCGCGATTCCGGTCGGTGAACGTGCTGGTGCCGGGAGGGGCCGAAGTTCCGCTGCGCGCGACATTCATCGCCTTGACGCAACGCGCGGAGCTGAGTGCGGAAACAGCGAAGCCTGGGGCGAGAGCGGGGAACGCGGCGGCAGGTCAAGGCGGGCACGTGCCGAAACCGCAGCAACAGAAATGTGTCGCTCCCTGGGTACTGACATTGCAGGTGGAGCCTGAGGGCACAACGTTTCCCGCGCTCGCTGAGGCGCACGTCGGGAAGGACGCAGGCACTTCGGCGGCCTGCCCGGAGCCTTGCACCATCGCCGATGGCACGCGGATGCCCCTGGTGATGATCGAGGGCCTCAGCGCGTCGAAAGACCATCAAGGCCAATCTTTCCAGGCCGTGTTGCTGGAACCCGTCCTGGTGGGCTCCGCCATCGCGATTCCCCAGGGCAGCATTCTGCAAGGGGTGTTGGCAAAGCGTGTCCCGCCCCGCCGCTTGTACCGCCCCGGCTCGCTGAACCTTCTGTTCACGCATCTGGCATTGCCGGATGGCGCCGCCACCGCGATTGCCGCTGCTCCCGTCGCCGCCGAGGTGGACAGGGGAACCCACATGACGATGGATTCGGAGGGAAGAATCCACGCCCAAAGTCCCGGGACGGCAAGGTTTCTGCTGGATTTTGGTGTGACCGGGGGAATCTCCAAGGTCAGCGACGATACCACGCAATTGATCATTGAGGCGATCAGTTCAGCCGCCACCGACGCTTCCACGGCCGGGGTGGCCAGGTTTGCGGCAATGGGCGTGACAGCATTTTTCCTCCTCACGCGCCACGGTCGCGACGTGATTCTGCCCCCTTACACGGAGGTGGACGTCAGCTTGAGCCGCGCCGTGTCATTCGGAAGTGATTCACCAACCACGAAACCTTCCAAGTAAATGGCCCCCGCCGGGGGGCAATATATAATCGCCGGATTTCCGAAGGCACAGGTTTGATCCTGTGGCCACCTCCGGAGCCAAGGGCGCAGACATCGCTGCTCCTCCCCTCGCCAACACCAAGCGTGGCGTGGACCTCCTCTGTGTGATGTACGCGGCTCTTCGCGCCCGCCAGCGCTTGCCGGCTCGGCCGTTTGTTGGCTCCGCACGGCAGGAGAATTGATCACCACAAAAAGATTCGATCCCAGGGACGCAGCCGATGCACGTGCAATCGCGAAGGTGGGTTTACTGGACGGTTACATGGAAGAGACTCCGGGCCACCCAGGGAATGACCGACACTGCGGAGAGACAGGTCGCGGGCAGGGTTCGAGCGCCTAGGCGGGCGTTCGCATCGAGTCGCCTTGACACGAGGCTTGCGGAGGGATATCTTGGGTGCCAATTGGCTCCCGGGCGGAAGCATCTCTCTTGTGCGCTGCGAACTGGAGAGCGGAAATGGGTCCCTTAGAACTTAGGGTGTTCGAGGCTCTGGGCGTTTGCAATCGGGCAGAGATTTATGCCTCGGAGCTTTACTTAGGGCTGCAATGCACGCGTCATCCCCAGGAAGCACGTCAACGGCCATTCCCTGAGATTCCAGTTCCTCGCCCGCCTTCTCAGCTCGCAAACAGTTCTCCAGCAAATCGGACCGTCAGCGACTCACTGCGACGGAGGTTCTCTCTTGTGCTATTGAAAAGGAGCGGAAAGCACAGGAGCTTAACTTGCAGCCGGTGGGAAAACCTTACCGGTGTGGCGGTGATCCAAAGCCAGAACCTCTCCTAGACGGTAGATGTGGTGAAGCTGAGTGTGGTACGGCAAGGTCGTTGGATCAAAGGGACGTGTTTTCTCTCCCTCCGCTTGCCTATTCCGCTTGGCTAGAAAGGACAACTGCATATGGGAACTTCCAATCAACCTCCCCAACCCCCCTTGGAGAACAAATCAGTATCGCCACATCCGCAAAAAGGAAAAAGGGTCTTGGTGACCATAGCGGTCTTGCTGGCGTTGCTCGTCGCCGTGGCAGGCGTTGTGTTGTACATGGCCAAGCACGGCCCCTCAGTAAAGGGTGCAGGGAACGCGGGTGCCGGCGACCAGACCAATATGACGGCGTTCATCGCCAACCTTACTCCGGATGAAAAACAACAAGCCTACAAAGACGAAGTTCAGACCTTGCAGGACCGCTTGACTCGCTTGCAGGCTTACCTGGACGGATTTCCAAAGGCGTTGACCGATGTCGACTCTCTCGCGCCGACCCTCACCACGCCCGAGGCGGCATTTGAGTTTGTCCGCGACCGTGTGGCATTGGAGCCTTATCCAGGGGTGATGAAAGGCGCCCGACCGACTCTCCTCACCCGTGGCGGGAACTCCCTTGACCGCGCGCTGCTGCTGGCCGCGATCCTCAAGCAAAATGGCGTGCCGGTCAAAATCGCGCACGGGAAATTGCCACCCGACCAGGCGCAAAAACTCCTTCAGCAGATTGCCGCGCAGCCGGGCTCGCTCGAACAAATCCTGCAATCACTGGCCGGCCAGTCGCCCCCCACAACGCTGACGGACCATCAGCAGGAATTCGGGAAGCGTTTGGACCAGCGAAAGCAGCAGGCGGGAAGCGCAGTGAACGATGCCCTGGAAAAGAACCTTCCTATCCTCCTGTCAGCCCTCAAGAAGGCCGGAGTACCCGACGCCGCAGCCACCGCCAGCCGGCAGTTGGAAATCTTGCAGGACCATTACTGGGTTACGGCCACGGTGGCGGACCAACCCGTGGACCTCGATCCCAGCGGGAAGGACGCAAGCGTCAACGCCAAGCTCACCGATGCCGTCGAGACGTTCGATCCGGACGACCTCGCGGACACTCTTTTTCAACACGTCCGGTTCCGTCTTGTAGGCGAGTTTCTCGAGAACGGGCATCTCCAGAGCAGTGAACTGCTCTCCAAGGAGGTGAAGGCAACGGACCTCTTCGGGAAGAACGTCCGCCTAGCGGTGGCCCCCTTTACACCCAAGACGAATGAAACCCGGTTCCAGCCCCTGCTTCTGGTGGGGGATGATCGAACCGACGGCCAAGCGTTTCGGCTGAGCGGGCAATCCAGCGGGGGGGAGGAGAAATCCGACGAAGGAACAAGCGGCGCCGATACTGGGGCGGCGAAGGCTGCGGGCGGCCTGCTGGGCGGGTTGGGCGGAGATGAAGAGGCAGCCCCCGCCCCCAAACCTGAACCCAAGGTGAAGCCCGCGGCGACAGCCGGTGGCCCCGTCCTGGCACGCTTGTTTCTGGAAGCAACCAGCGCCGGGCCGCACCTTTCGGACGCTCATTATCAGCGGGTTATTCTGGACCGGCTGGAGGCTTCTGGCTCGAAGCTGCAAATCCAGCCCGCGCTCGCCGATGACAAGGTGGTGCGGGCGCTCCTGGTACAAGCCTGGGATGGCGCTATCTCGGTGGGAAGCAACAACCTGGTCTATGTCCTGGGCGCGCAGCTTGAAAACCTGAAAGCCCAGGAGTCTATGGGGGAAAAGGCCCGCTCCCGAGCCTTCCTCGGCGAAAGTTTCGGCGTCGATGACCTGTCCGGCCCCACGCTCCCGCCGGAGTTGATTGACTACTTCTTTTCCAGCGATGTGGCGCGATTCCTCCTTAGCAGACGGCATGCACCCAAAGCGAAGTCCTATTACGAGCGTCCGCGCCTGGCCTTCTTCCGTCATGGATTCGTGGTGGGAGATTGGAGCAAGCCGCAGGGCGCGCATCGTTTCGCCGAAGGCATCGATCTGCTCAACGCGCCCTTCCAGTTCGTGGGCGACGGTAATGATGCCCAGCGGCTAGCGGTGGAAGCCGGCATCGCGGATACAGCTCTGGAGCGTATGACCGTGCAACCTGACCGAAGCTTCAACACCGTTCCTTTGTTTTCCGCCGCGTCCGCCGAGGGTGTTTCAATCCTCACCATTACGCCCGCGCAGAAACCGGCGCTGGATGACCTGACCATCCCCACGGCCATTAAGAATGTGTTGGCCGGGGAATTGGCGCAGGGGCAGACGCTCATCCTTCCAGCGCGGCTGGTGAAGCTCACTGATACCCAGACCTATGGCTGGTGGAGCGTTGATCCGGCCACCGGCATGGCGCTGGGTAAGATGGAGTTGGGCGGCGCACAGGCCATGACCGAAACCAGCGAGATAAACGAGCGAATCGAAAAGTGGACGGAGATCTTCGCCAAATTCTACGGCGGAGTTCTAAAGTGTTACATGCAAGCTCTCGGCGACAATCTCGGGGGTATCGAGGTTCTTAAGACCGGGCACATGGCACATGGCGCGCCGGGGGAAAGCCCCATGCCCGATGCCGATAAACTTGCCTCCTGCGTCATCAAGCAAGCGTGCGATGCCGTCGCCGAAATCCTCACGGAAGCCGCCTTTTCACCGGGCTTTGCGAAAGAGGCGGAAGCGGAAATCCGCCCTCTAGAGGAAATCATCATGAATTGGGCGATGGAAAAGATGAATGAGAAAGCTACGGGCGATATTAAAGATGGCATGGCGAAAGCCTGCGAAGAACGGGCCGGAGCCGGGGAGGAGTAGGCCCCTGGCTAAGGACGATCTGCAGCCGCGCAGTCCAGATGGGAGGTATGGCGAAGACAAGGTCGGTCCCAGCCACAGGGTTGATGGCCTTTTCAATCGTGCTTTCCTCTTCCGCCGGCAGTTCCTGTCGGCACTCGACGGGATCGCCTGAGGCGAGGGCCCCCAATTAATTCGAGGGAGGAACCATCCGTGGGGAGTGAAATAATGCCAGTCGGCGGGGGTGGTTCACCTCGAAGATCAAAGAGAGGAGGAACCCAATTCTTTGTTGGTATCTGGCCTCATCAATTCAGGAAGGACATTCATTACGGACTCAGGCAAGCCGTCTTGGGCATGCCGCAATTCTCTTCTCATTGTATTCCTGACCGCCGCCTGAGCCCTACTGCCGGGTGGTGACCCGGAACACGCATCGGGGAGGACTTATTTTATGAAGAAGCTGGTTGGTTTCACGATCGGAGGAGTGGTCTTACTTAGTGTGGCCGTGGCCCTGGCCATGGCGCTCAACGCCGTGGGGTATCCGCAAGGATGGTTCAGCCCGATCGGCCTGAAATCCCAGGTGACTTCCGCCCGTGGCGGTGTCGCAGGCGGGCCGCACGCGGGAGGGCAAGCCTTGCCGAAAGGCGGGGGTGGGGCGGCGGGACCCGCCGCTCAAGCCGCGGCGCGGCAGTTCGATGGAAACGTAGCGGCACTCGCGTGGGGCGGAAACGTGGAGAGCGCGACCGGAACCGCGGATGACAACTTGGGCGGGCATGACAACCTCTTGAACCTCATTGACGGGGACAAAGACACCTTTTGGATGTCGCTCGATGAACCCGGGCCCAAGGAGATCGTGATGTCCTTCGCGGATCACGAATCCGTGTTGATCGATCGGGTCACGATTCTTATCGACGCCTCCGCAGCGCCTAGCAATACGGCGCGCGATGTCGAGGTGTGGGTATCCAGCACCGGACCGAAGCAGGGCTTCACACGAGTCGCCACCGCCGCGCTGCCCGGGACGGGTGAGAACACGATCCGCTTCGACCCGGTGGAGGCGCGATACGTGCAGTTACGGCTGCTGCACAACCAGGCGGGGGGCGAGATGTTCCAGATTTCCGAGGTGAAGGTGCTGGAGTCAAAGCGGTCCGGCTACACGCCACTCCTGGCCCGCCGCCCGGACCTGATGGGGCCGCAGCCCTCCCGTGGCGCAGGTACGGCGGTGCCTGCTGCCGGAACCGCCCCGGCTTGTGTGCCTTTACCTCCCACGCCCCCGCCGCCGGGTCACGGTGAAAGCAATCGCGTCCTGGTGGTCGCGGAAATTCCATGGACCCATGTCGACGACGCCACCGGGGGGATGTACCTGAAAAGCCATCCGGACGACCTCCAAAAGCGGCCTGACTTGGCAGCAGCGGGGCGCGCGGATTACACCCTCGTCAATGTGCTCCGGGTGCGGCCCTGGATGCTCTCCCCCAAGGTCGGTTATGACACGGTCGTGCTGGAGCAGCTCTGCGAGGGCCGCCTGCCCGCGGAGTTCAAGCTAGCGCTCGCGCCCTGGGTTGCCGAGGGGCACAAGCTGATCATTCACGATGCGGACAAGTGCTCCCCCGGCCCCGATTACTCCTGGTTGCCGTACCTCTTCAAGACCAACAACCCGGGAGCGCAGGGAGCGCCGGGCAACTTCCTGCGTTTCATGGAGGAGAACTGGATGGCGCACGGCCACCGGGGTCAACCCGGGTACGTCGACGTGGCTGCCTGGGAAAATAGTACGGATGATTACCGCAACGAACTCGGCGACACGAACACACTGATCGCCTGGGATCCCCATTGGTGCGGTCATATGGTCATCCGCAACGTGAACAACATCTTCGGCTTTTTCCTCATCTATGGCCATTACGGCCGGGGACTGATTATCTATGACGGCTCCGACATCGACATGATGGGCACGGCCGGTCATGAGATTCTGAGTGCTCGCGAGCTCGCCCAGGGATTCGATCCTGATAACTTGCCGTGTGCCGCGCGCATCGGCGATTTTGTCGTCACTACTGATACGGACCTAATGGAGCGGCCATTCCAGCCCGGTCGCAGCTACGATTATCCGCTGACGCTGCTCTCGAACCAGGGCTACAAGGGAACGGTCGGTCTCTCCGTGAAGGCGAACCCCGGCCTGGACGGCATGCAGGCCAACTTCGCTCCCGCGTCCGTGGGCGTGGACGGCCTGGCCGAAGCCAAGTTTTCCCTGACGTTGCCCGCCGGCGCACCTTCCACTCCCCAGGCGCTCCAGGTGAAGGGTGTGGATGCGGCCGGCAAGACGAACACGCTCTGCTTGCAACTGGTCCAGCCGACCTCCGGCGAACTTTCCGTTGCCCCCCCGCCAACTACCGCGGAGGAACTCAAGGCTGAGATCGATCGCCATGGCCGGGTGACGATCTACATCAATTTCGACTTCGACAAGGCCATCATCAAGCCGGAGAGCAAGCCCGCCGTCAACGAGGTGATCCGCATGATGAAGCAATCTCCGGATCTCAAGCTTTCCATCAACGGCTACACCGATAACGTGGGGACGCACGAATACAACGTCAAGCTCTCGCAGGCGCGCGCCGCGGCGGTGGTGGACGCGCTGGCGAAAGCGGGTATAGCGGCGGACCGGCTGAGTTCGGCGGGATTCGGCGACAGCAACCCCATTGACGACAATGGCAAGCCCGAGGGCCGCGCCAAGAATCGGCGCGTGGAATTGGTGAGGATGTGAGCGACGGACCTGTCGAGGAAGACGCAGACTGATATTAGCCGACTACAAGGAGGGGGAATCATGGACACATCACACGGTTTATGCTCGGAGTGGCGGCGTCCTGCCGGCGCCGGCATCGCTATCTTGTTGGGGGTGTTCGCAGCGTGCCTTCTCAACGGGCCGAACACCGCTGCTGAGGGACCTTCAGCCCCCGCGGTGGCAGCCCCAGGGGGCGTGGACATTGTCTCGCTCGACATGGGCGGCAGCGCCGATAAGGTCAGCTCGCAATATCCTAAAACAGAGTGGTCGCCTTGGGCGCTCTTGGCGCGCAAGGAATTTGCCGACACCGGTTGGTGTTCCGTCGACTCCGATTTTCCCAAGGACTTTCCCGAGGAAATTGTTCTGTCCTTCTTCGCCCACCAGCCCGCGCTGATCGCCACGGTCGTCATCAACACGGCCACCCGCGACGACCCCGCGACTTGGGCCAAGGACGTCGAAATCTGGGTCTCGAAGGACAGTCCCGATGAGGGATTTACCAAGGTGGCGCAAAAAACCTTGTCCCACGATCCGGGTGATCAAGTAATTTCGTTTCCACCCACCACGGTGCGTTACGTGAAGATTCGGGTGCTCTCCAACTATGGTCACAACACTGAGGTGGAACTGGGTAAGGTCAAGGTCATTGAAGCAAGCGGCCCTGGCTATGTTCCGATGCTCAAGCGCTATCCTGATCTTGCCGCTCTCGCGAGCGGCGCTCCCCTGGAAGGAATATTTCCGGTAAAGCCGCCGATTCCCGCCGCAGCGGGCGCGGCCCCCTCGGTTCGTCAGGCGCCTGCCGGGGAAGGTTGCGCACCCCGCCCCGTGGTGGCCAACCCACTTCCCGCCGCGCACGGCGGAAGTGAAAACATCCTCGTCGTCAATGGCGAGGAGTTGTATCCGCCGTTAACCTACGCCACCACTACCGCCGAAGACCGCCCTGACCGTTCAATCTATAAGCATATGAAGTTCATGAGTCTTGTAGACCCGGGATACGCAGCCCCGGCAAGGTTGCTGAGCGCCGAGGGGTTTGACACGGTGGTGCTCTCGCAAGTGTGTGAGCGCTTGCCGAGCGGCTTCAAGAAGGCCTTGATGGCCTGGGTGGCGCAGGGCCACAAGCTTATCATCCAGGACGCGGATTCGTGTGGCAAAGGGCCGGACTACAGCTTCCTGCCTTACCGGTTTGCCACCGGCAATGCCGGCGCGCAAGGCGCAACCAGCGACCTGCTCATTTTTGTCGAAGAGAATATCCTCGCCAGCGCCCAGCCGAAAGAAGCCAGCTTCCTGAATGTCCCACCGTGGTTGGCCAGCACGGACGGCAACCGAAATGAGTTGGGAGATTCCAACCTGATTACCCAATACGACAGCCACTGGTGCGGACACCTGTTTACCACGAATGTAAAGAGTGAGAACGGCTTCGTGGAGGCTTACGCGCACTTTGGCCGGGGCCTCATCATCTACGACGGCTTCGATATCGACCAGAAAGACAGCGTGGAGTACGAGAAACTGGTGACTCGCGAGCTGACCCTCCCCTTCGACCCGGACGGGCTTCCCTGCACCATCCCGATCGGCGACTT
>Ga0326728_10023776_pt1 | contig 11180 bp, 9 predicted proteins | sample MB3enrmetagenome_FD_207602 | JGI IMG/M metagenome (GOLD analysis project Ga0326728, IMG submission 207602) | Lab enriched peat soil microbial communities from McLean, Ithaca, NY, United States - MB31MN | ecosystem: Environmental > Terrestrial > Soil > Wetlands > Peat | place: USA: New York... | reverse complement strand
CATCGAGTTGACGAACTTCGTGACCAGCGTCGAACCATAAACCGGGTCGGGAGCAACTTCACGCTTCGCAATGTAACCTTTTCTCGGCATCTTCTCTCTCTTCTCGTCTTCCTCCAGCGCCGTAAACTTCTCAAGCCTCTGGACCTAATCAATTCGTTATCCGTTCTTCGTTGACCGTCGCCCGTTGAAAGCTCCCCCTCGAACAACGAACAACGGAGAACGAACAACGGTACTTCCTACTTGCCCGCAGCGGCCTTGGGACGCTTCGCCCCGTACTTCGACCGGCTCTGCTTGCGCTCCGCCACGCCGACCGAGTCCAGCGAGCCGCGCACCACGTGGTAGCGGACCCCCGGCAGGTCCTTCACGCGGCCTCCGCGGATCAGCACAATCGAGTGCTCCTGCAGGTTGTGTCCGATGCCCGGAATGTAGGTCGTCACCTCGATCCCGTTGGTCAGGCGGACGCGCGCCACCTTGCGCAGCGCCGAGTTCGGCTTCTTGGGGGTCTGGGTGTAGACGCGGGTGCAGACGCCGCGTCGCTGCGGCGAACCCTGCAGCGCGGGGCTGGCGGTCTTATATCGGGTGGGCGTGCGGCCCTGCTTCACAAGCTGATGGAACGTAGGCACTCGAACTCCTTGTATTGCGGCTCAAGACACTCTGGCCTGGGGCCGTTGCTGCATATCCAAACTCATGCAGACGAAGAGGAAAGGGCTTCATCGCGCATTTGCCTTGTTCGTGCGGCGTACGCACAAAAAGGTGAGGACACTGACGTGCCTCGCGCAGAAGATTGTCCTTGCTTCCCGTCTGGAACACTCAAATCAGACGAACAACAGACGACGGTGGCCTAGCGTCCCTTGCTTCCCGCCCTCTGATAGCGGCCCTTACCGGAAGATGGAGTTGACTCCGTTTCGCTGTTCCGCCCCGCATAGCCCATCCACTTTGGGTCCCGGCAAAATCGCCGGGGTGGAGGGTGTCGCAGGTACGATTGCGAGGATGTTGCGCCGCGGTGGTACCGGCCCATGCCATGCTTCCCGTGCATGGGCCCTGCGGATTGACTGCATGTTTCAGTGTATCGCAAACCGTTGGAAAGCCCTAGCGGCCCTTCCCCAATCTGCCGGACACACCTACCGCCCCCGTGCAGCCTGCACGGCAACGGGTTCCCGATTCACACGGAACTTATTAAAGATAGCAAGCACAAGGCACTGGGTCAAGCTCGGCAGAGATTAATTCACTGCTAGAACGCACCGATCGTGATCGGCGATCGGTCGTTGCCGCAGGCAGATCGCGTTCATCCCGTTTGCCGCGAATGTGCGAGAACCCAGCAAAGGAATATTCTGTTCGGCGACAGCGAACCGGTCACAACGATCTCGCCTCATCTGATAGACTCTTTCTTGTCGTGAAGTTGGTGGTTCTGGTGTACCCTTGGTCTCCCAATCGGCCCAGGACCGGGTCCATAGCAGCGACAAGGTAGAACCAGGCGAATTGGCAATTCATGAGCGGCTCCGCCCAGAGCAACTCCCCGCGCGAATCCGCCTGTTCTATGTGACATTCGCTCAAGTTGTTGCAAAACAACCTGGGGACGTAGCTCAGTTGGTTAGAGCGCTGCCCTGTCACGGCAGAGGTCGCGGGTTCGAGCCCCGTCGTCCCCGCCATTCTTATTCAATCTCTGAAATTCGTTTCTGCTTTGAAGCAGAAACCTGCTGCCAGCGCGCGGATTTCGCCTCGCGGCCCGCGGCCGTTCGTGCGTCGATTGCGACGCGGCTTTCGCTGCCGAGGAATCATGAACCACGTCCAAGGTTATTTAGTGGGTGCGGGTGGTGAGGTAGCGGGCCAGCGACTTGAGCGGATCGGCGGCGGGACCGAAGGGTTCGACGGCGGCGAAGGCCTCGGCGATGAGCCAGCCGGCGTCGCGGCGCGACTGCTCGAGGCCGTAGACGGCGGGCCAGGTGGCCTTGATGCTGGCCGCGTCCTTGCCGGCGGTCTTGCCCAGCTCCTCTGAGGACTGCGTCAGGTCGAGGATGTCGTCGACGATCTGGAAGGCGAGGCCGGCCTTTTCTCCGAAGGTGCGCAGGCAGGCGACGGTGTCGATTCCTTTTAATGCGGTTTCCCGGCGGTCTTTTATTTCGGTACAAAGTCCGTAGAGGGCGCCGGAGACGATGCTGGCGGTGATGAGCGCGCCGGTCTTGGCGCGGTGGATGGTCTCGACCAGTTCGGCGGTGGGCGCGACGCCCTCGGACTCAATATCGACCACCTGGCCGCCGATCATTCCCGGCGCAATCCCAGATTTGTCAGTCCGGCCGATCCCAGTGCCTACTGCGACGGAGACCTCGCGCATGATCTGCACCACGGCATCGGCGGGCGCGGGGAGCTGGGCGATGGTCTGGAAGGCGAGCGTCTGCAGCGCGTCGCCGGCCAGGATTGCGATGGCCTCGCCAAAGGCGACGTGGCAGGTGGGATGGCCGCGGCGCAGGTCGTCGTTATCCAGCGCGGGCAGGTCGTCGTGAATCAGCGAGTAGGTGTGCAGCATCTCCAGCGCCGCGCCGAGGTCAGCGACGCCTGCGGGCGGTTCGCTGGTTCCCGCGACCATGCGCGCAGCCTCCATGCAGAGGATTGGGCGCAGCCGCTTGCCACCGGCGAAGACGCTGTGGCGCATGGCGCGATGGATGGAGACAGGCAGCGTCTCGGGCGAGGGCAGAAGGCACTCGAGCGCGGCGTCGGCGAGTTTTGCGCCGGAGGCGAGCAGGGATTGAACGTTGGAATCCATCGGTATCGATCATAAATGACGCGAGATATGAGAGGTCGCACAGGCTGTGACTGCGGGCAAAAAGGCGGGTTTGGGATCGAGATGCGTGGGCGCTAGCCTTCGCCGCGCCGATTCGTGCGATGCTATTGGGAGCCGGGCCGGCGACAGGTTGCGATGGGGGTGGCATGGCGGAGATTGCTGCGTTTCTGGATGGGTTCCGGCGGTTTCAAGAGAAGTATTTCAATAGCGGCGACGCGAGCGTCTTTGCTCGGCTGCGGCAGGGGCAGAGCCCGCGGGCGCTGGTGATCTCCTGCTGCGACTCGCGCGCCGATCCGGGGATGCTGCTGGGCGCGGGACCGGGAGAGATATTCGTGGTGCGCAACGTGGCCAACCTGGTGCCTCCCTATCGCAATGGCGCGGAGATGCCGGGCATCCGCGCGGACATCGAGTTCGCGGTGAAGGAGCTGAACGTGGAGCGGATCATTGTGCTGGGCCACTCCGGCTGCGGGGGGATCGGCGCACTGATGGAGGGCGAGGGAGACAGGTTCGAGTTCATCGGAGCTTGGGTGAGCATTGCGGCTGCGGCGCGGGAGCGGGTGCTGCGGGAGATGGCGGGCAAGCCGAGGGCGGCGCAGGTGAGGGCGTGCGAGCAGGGCGCGATTGCGCTGTCGCTGGAGAACCTGCGGACGTTCCCGTGGATTAAGGAGCGAGTGGATGCGGGCGCGCTGACGCTGGATGGGTGGTACTTCGACATGGACGCGGGTGAGTTGCTGGGGTACTCAGCAAAGACGGAACGATTCGCGGCGCTGGTGGCGAGGGCTAAGCCTGCGGATGGGCCAGGGTAAGAGACGAGTTACATGGGAGAAAGGTACGGGCGGTTGTGGTGGGACGAGCTTCGTCGGGGTTCCTTCGACTACGCTCAGGACAGGCTCTTCGCGCTCGAAAGACGCGCTCAGGATGACAGCAAGAACAGGCAAAGGCCAAGAACAGACAACAGCAAAGGCAGAGGCCAATACGGAGATTCTGGCTTCGCCAGAATGACGGCCCATGGATTTATCGCGGGGTGAGGGTGAGGGTGTGGGCGATGGTGGGCCAGGTGGCGGCGGGCGTGAAGGGGAGGGGGAAGGTTGTGCCGCGCAGCCAGGACTGGAACTGGTCCATGTAGAACGGGCTGGCTGGGTTGCCGGACTGTCCGAGGGCGAGGTTGAGGGTGGTGCGGTCTGGATCGCTGAGGTCGGCGGTGAATCGCTCGGAGGGGCCGAAGGCCTGGCCGGACTGGCGAACGGTGGTGGTGTCGCCGCTCTGGGACTGCGGGCCGGTTCCGGTGGGCACGCCGAGCAGGAGACGGGCGAGCAGGGTTGCGTGGGAGAAGATGGGGTGCTCGATGTCCAGCGGGAAGGCGCTTCCCTGCTGCCATGTGGCGAGGTCGAGCGGGGCGTGGGCGTTGCGCAGGCCGCGCTGGACGACGGCGGCAAGGAAGTCGTCCCATGTGGGGTAGGCGGAGGGGAGCCAGCGTGCGGGCGCGTGGGTGATGAGCTGCTCCTCGACGCTTTCCCGTTCGCCCCAGGTGTAGATCTGCCAGAGGTTGGCGGCCTGGGCTGCGTCGGCGCGCAGGTTTTTAACTTTGGAGAGGTCCGCGCCCTGCGCAAGCTGCGTGCCTGCCTCGGGGGCGAGTTTGGGGATGAGCAGCATGGGCCAGAGAGCGGCGCGGGCGGCGTTGACGATGGCGGGCGCGGCGGCATTGGCGTCCACGCTGCCGTTCCACTTGCGCAGGATGTCGGCGGCCTGATGCAGCGCGGGGTCGTTCTTCAGCGGGCCGGTTGCGTGGTCGATGGCGTAGGCGAGTCGCTGGGCGAGGATGCGGTCCGGCCCGGAGGTGACGTCGTTTTGCAGGGCGAGCATGTCAGCCGGGGTGAGCAGGTGAGTGGGCTGGCCGGGACCGGGGGCGGCTGGGGTCTTCGCGGAGCTGGAGTTTGCGGACTTCGCGGCAGGGGCTTCGGGGAGATTTACGGAGCTGGCCTCGAGGACGCGCTCGGGGCTGGATTCTAAAACCTTGTAGATTCGCTCGGTGCGGTAGGGGGCCATCCAGTCGAGGGTGATGGGGAAGCGGTAGCCGTCGGGGGTGACGCGGGCGTTGGCGGTGGCGAGGACTCCGTCGGGGGGATCGAAGGCCTGGGGGAGCTGTTCGAAGGGAATATAGCCTGCCCACTCGTGCGCTGCCGCGTCGGGAGCGGCGACGTCGGTGGGGACGGGCGAGAGCGGGCCGGGATTGTTGGCGTCTCCGCGAATGGGGATGCGGCCCAGGGCGTGGTAGGCGATGTGGCCCTGGTCGTCGGCGTAGATGAGGTTCTGCGCGGGGCCACCCCAGTCGGCGAAGGCGGCGAGCATGGAGGGCCAGTCGGCGGCGTAGTCGACGGCGAAGAAGGGATCGGTGAGGTTGGCGGGGTCGTAGATGGTCCAGCGCAGGCTGATGCTGCGGCGTTCAGTGGGAAAGACGCTGGAGACGATGGGAGTGTCGATGTCTCCGTGGCGGGTGAGGGGGACGTCGAGGATGACGTCTGTGCTGCCGCGCACCTGGATGACCTCGGTCTGGTAGCGGACGGGGAGCCATGCGCCGCTGGCGGCCTGGAACTCGGCGCCGGAGAAGGTGCCGCGAGTGTGCTCGATGATGAGGTCCTGCACGTCTGCGCCGAGGTTGGTGAACCCCCAGGCGACGTGGTCGTTGTGGCCACTGATGACGAAGGGCGTGCCGGGCAGAGTGACTCCGGCGGCGTGGAAGTCGGCCAGCGGGGCGGGATTCGTGGCTTGCAGGTCGGCCTCGTACCACAAATCGGGCACGCTGAGCGAGAGGTGCATGTCGTTCGAGAGCAGCGGCTCTCCCGAGGCGGTGCGCGAGCCGGAGACGGCCCAGGCGTTGGAGCCTGCGACACAGGCGGAGCAGGGAGAGTGGAAGAGGGCGAGGGTCCGATTGAGGGAGAGAAGATCGGACGGGGAGATTGTGGCTGCGGGTGGGGGTTGGCGGAGGTGCGATTGCGACTCGTCGAGGGGAATGTCGTTGAACTCGGGCTGGGGCGCGGAGACGTCGGGCATGGGCTGGCCGGGGTAGTGGTCGCGCCAGGAGCCGGTGGGGTAGAGGTCGGCGATCAGCTCGGGGGAGAGGTGGGCGGCGAGTGCCTCGCGCGCGAGCTTCTGCGGGAAGCCGGTGGTGAGGTCCTGAAACATCACAAGCTCGACCAGAATGGAGTCGCGCGGGGTCCACGGCGCGGGCCGGTAGCCGAGCAGGCGGAACTCGATGGGGAGGCGGTCGCGCTGGGCGGCGATGGAGGCGTTCACTCCGCGCGCGTAGACCTCCAGCCAGTGGCGCTGATCGGCGGGCAGAACGGCGATGGCGCGGTCGGCGGCAGCGCGGAGCTGAAGGGTGCGCTGCAGCCGGTCGTGCTCCAGCATGGGGCGGCCAAGGACCGCGGCGAGCTGGCCGGCGGCGTGGCGGCGCAACAGGTCCATCTGCCACAGGCGGTCCTGGGCGGTGACGAAGCCCTGGGCGAAGACGAGGTCGTCCATCGAGCCGGCGCGGATATGCGGCACGCCGTGGGTATCGCGGGCGACCGTGACCGGCGCGGCAAGGCCGTAGACGGTGAGCGAACCGTCAAGCTGCGGCAGGTTCTCGCGCATCGCATTGCGGATGAAGTGGCGCCCGGCGAAGAACGCGGACGCGGCGAGCGCGGCGGCGAGCGCCAGAAGCAGGCAGAAGACGCGCAGCCTGTGGCCCGAGCCGCGGCCTGCGGGCGCATCGAGGTCGGCTACGAGAGCGGCTTTGAGTGCGGCGTCTGCAGCGACCGGGCCTTCCGGCCCGGCGTCCGCTCCGGCGCTGTCTTCCACCCGGCGCACATAGCCCTTGTAGCGCAGGTCGGCTTTGGCGGGACTAGCAGGTGGCTTGGTGTCTCTGGAGTTCGGGTCGTCGCTGCTCATGGCCTACGGCAAGTCTAAACCAGCGGCGGAGCGCGCGTTCGCGGATGCAGGCGGGTCGTTGTGATGGACTTTGGGCAGCGTGAGCAGGATGACAGCGGCGGTCAACGCGAGAATGGGCAGGATGAAGAGACTTCCCTCCGGCCCGGTGAGGCCGCCGGATAGTAGGGCGCGGCCCGCCGGGTGCGTGGCGAAGAGATGGCCCTGGGCCACCATGCCGCTGTCGGCGACGCCGTAGAGGAAGGACTGCGCCCAGTCCCACGCAGCGTGGAAGCCGATGGCCCACCAGAGCGAGCCGGTGCGCCACAGGCTGAGGCAGAAGACGACAGCGATGAGCGCGGCGGCGAGCAGGCCGATGGGCGACTCGCCCGCGTTGGTTCGATGCGTGAAGCCGAAGCCGAAGGAGAGCAGCACGGCCGCGGTCCAGAAGCCGGGCGCGGCCTGAGTTGTTGAGCGCAGGGCAGTCTGGTTGCCGCCGGATACGCTGTACTCTGTCGCGCGCGGGCCGAAGGAACGGAGCCAGTCGTAGATTCCGTTGATGCCGCGCGCGAGGGTGAACTGGAGGTAGCCGCGGAAAAAGGTCTCCTCAAAGAGTCCGACCAGCAGGAACCCGGCGAACCAGACCGCGCCGTAACGCAGCGCGCTCGCGCCGAAGAGCAGGCGCGCGTCGAAGACCAACAGGCCGCAGGCGCGCAGAGTGAAGACCAGAAGCGAGAGCAGCGCGACTCCCCATCCGAGTCCGCTGAGGAAGTTCGGCAGGCGGCGCCGGCCACCCAGTCCGTAGGCGGAGCTTGGGCGGCGCTCGATCTTGCCCATCAGCCATGCGGCGATGAGGACCGAGAGCGACGTCATTCCATCGCCCAGCAGGATTGCCTTCGGCGGCATGAGCACGGCGGCGGAGGATTTGGAGGACTGTGGCGCGGACTGCGCGGCAGCGTTCGGCTGCGCGGCGGAGTTTAACTGCGCGGCGGAGTTCGTCTGAGTGACAGCGGGTTTGTGGCGCTGCGGATTGACGAGGAATATGCCGCAGGCCATCAGCGCAGCAAGCAGGCAGAAGTAGAGCAGCAGGGCCCAACCGGCGCGCAGTCCGTCGGAACCGAAGAAGGTCTCGCGCAGGGTAAAGCGCGGCGAGGACGGCGGGGCCGGATGGGAGTTGCAGATGGTTCGCTCTGGCGGGCTGGATGGATCGGGCACGGGTTGAATTCTCTCCGCTTCGAGTGTACCCGGCGAAACTGCAATTATGCAGTTTGCCGTGCGAGCATTCTCTCCGGGGCTAAAGCCCCATTCATTTTGCTTTCTCAATGGACGGGCTGAAGCCCGTCCCCTTCAAAAATGCACTGTTCCGCTGCCATGCGGTTTGCTGCTTGACATGGGGGCGCGCGGCGTCAATCCTAGAGCTTCGCATAAGAGTCACCGAGCGTTGCGCGCTAGCGTGGGCGCGGCTGCGAAGATTGGGTTTGGTACGGGGGATTTCCGCTTGAGCTGCCGCGTCTTCTATCACGATCACTGCTTCGATGGCGCGTGCTCGGCGTCGCTGTTCACGCGCTTCCATCGCGAGTGCATCGGGACGGCGCAGGAGTTTTCGTACCACGGGCTGATGCACCAGGCGGCGGGGTCGCTCTTCGACGAGTCGGCGTTCATCGAGGGCGAAAACGCGATTGTGGACTTTAAATACTCCGCCTCGCCCAAAGTTACTTGGTGGTTCGACCATCACCAGAGCGCGTTTCTTACCGCCGATGACCGGCGCGATTTTCTGGCGTGGCAGGCGCAGGCCAACTCGCCCAAGGTGCTCGCGGTGCGCAAGCCGGCCGATGGCGGGAAGTTTTACGATCCGGCGTACATCTCCTGCACCAGCCTGATCGCCGACGTGGCGCGGGAGCGGTTCGGATTCGAACCCGCGCCGCTGGCGGAGCTGGTCCGCTGGGCGAACATTGTGGACGGCGCGAAGTATGAAAGCGCGGAGAGCGCGGTGGAGATGGACGCGCCGGCGATGAAGCTGACCATGGTGATCGAAAGCTCCGGCGAGGGCTTTGTGCCGCGCGTGATTCCGCTGCTGACCGAGATGAGTTTGCAGCAAGTGCTCGACCAGCCGTTCATCCAGGCCGAGCTTGGGCCGCTGATGGAGCGGCACCTGGCAGGGATCGAGCTGCTGCGTGAGCGGACGAAGCTGGAACGCGGCGTCATCACCTTCGACATTACAGACCATCTCACCGAGGGCTACAACAAGTTCATCCCCTACTACCTGCACCCGGCGGCGACCTACACCGTGGGGCTGAGCCGGTCGAGCTTCCGGACGAAGGTTGCGGTGGGAACAAGTCCCTGGGCCACTCTGCCGGTCGCTAAGCTGGCAAACATTGCGGAGATCTGCGAGCGCTACGGCGGCGGCGGGCACGCGAGGGTGGGCGCGGTCAGCTTCTCGCCGGACAAGGTGGACGACGCGCGCAAGGCCGCGGGTGAGATTGCGGCGTTGCTGCGCGCGCATGGATAGGGCGGGATTCGCTTTGCTCAGCGGGCGGCGAGGGCGCTGGATTTGGCGGGGGAGATCCATCCGAAGTCGATGCGGAAGCCCTGGCCGGCCAGTTCGCGTTCGACGAAGCCGCGCTCCATCTCATTGACGCCGAACTGCGCGCCGGCGATGGAGGTGGTGTTGATCTGGGTGTATCCGCCGGGCTGCACCTCGCCGCAGGAGTAGGTGTAGACGTCGCCGTCGAGCAGGTTGCGCAGGTTCATCTCGAAGGTCTCGCGGGTCTGCAGCCAGCGTCCGACGTGGGGAAGCGCGAGCTTGTAGACCATGAGCGCGGTCTCGTGCGCGCGGTCGCTGACCGAGGTCTCGAGACGCAGTTCCCTGCCCCCAATCGGCTTGAGGCGTGCTGTGCCCATGACGAAGGGTGAGCGTCCGTAGGTCTCGGCGATGGTGCGCGCACGGGCGACCTGCATCAGCGCGTCGTAGCGGAAGTCGGCCAGGCCGAAGAGCGCTCCGGTGGCCACGTCGAGGCCGGCGGCGAGCGCGCGGTCGTGATTGTCCATGCGGGTGTGGAAGTCCGCCTTGCGCGGGCTGGAGGAGTGCCAGCGGGCGTAGGCCTGCTCGTCCAGCGTCTCGTCCCACTGGACAATTCCACGAAGACCGGCGTCGGCCAGCGCCTCGTAGGCCTGGCTGGAGAGGTACTCGGTGCAGAGCAGGACTCCGCCGCCTTCGAGGTCCTCGACGGCGCGGACGGCGCGGCTGACATCGCGCACCAGAGCGCGCGTGTCGTACTCCGGGTCGGTGGCGTAGACCAGCTCGACGACGCGTGCGTCGCGCGCCAGCACGGAGGCGATCTCGCGGTCCAGCTCGGCGAGCGACAGGCGATAGCGCACCGTGTCCTTGCGCAGGGCGGAGAAGTTGCAGTAGGGGCAGGCGTCCACGCAGAAGCTGGAGACGTAGATCGGCGAGACGTAGCGGACGCGGTTACCGGAGGGCGCGCGCCAGTGCCGGCGAGTGTGCGCGCGCAGCAGATCGAACTGAGCGTTGGTATCGGAGTCCGCGCCCTCGGTTGCGCCCACCTCCAGCAGCTCGGCGAGTTCGGCGAGGCCCAGAGGCCCGGAGGCTGCGGACTGGCTCTGCGCCAGTATCTCCTCGACGCGGCGAGGCGAGGGGCAGCGAACGCCATCCAGGATGGCGCGCACCTCGGCATTCCTCGCTGCATAGACGGAACTGAACAAACTCATGGCTCTATTCTTTCACGGTTGGAAGCCTTATATCCCGGTTGAAAACCGCGCGGGTGCAGCACCCTTCAATGCGCCTGCGATGGGGCCTTCATCTGCACCAGCAACATGCGCAGCGCGCTGCGTGCAGCGATTCCATGCGGCAGATTCGGAGGCATGTAGACAAACGATCCGGGCTGGGCGCGGACCGTGTCGTCGCCCAACTGAACGTCGGCCTCGCCTTCCAGAAAGTAGAGGACGGCAGGCGTCGGGGCGGAGTGCGCGGAGAGCTCCTCTCCCGCCGCGAATCCGAACAAGGTGACGTTCGCGTGCGCGTCCTTGTGCAGAACGCGGCTCAGGATGCCCTTTTCCGGCAACGCGAACTCCTGTTGCAGATTGGCAAGAAATGTATAGTCCACGGAGTCCTCTTTCTTCGCAAAGATCGACCGTGTATGGCCCGCCGGTCCGAGTTTGGCGTCTCACCCATGGACGCCGGGCATTTACAGCTTCAGCCTGGAGAGAATGGGCAGATGCAGCTTGACGATGTCGTTGCAGATGATGAAGGCGGCGAACATCAGGATGCAGACGAAGGCGGCCTGGTAGATGTACTCCTTGACCTGCATGGGCAGCTCGCGGCGGAGGGCGCCCTCGATGAGCAGCAGGAAGATCATGCCGCCGTCGAGGATGGGGAACGGCAGCAGGTTGACCATTCCCAGGTTGATCGAGATCATGGCCACGGTGCCGACCAGCGGCGTCCAGCCCGGCGCCTGGGCGGCCTCATGCACCACCT
>Ga0326728_10023774_pt1 | contig 11181 bp, 8 predicted proteins | sample MB3enrmetagenome_FD_207602 | JGI IMG/M metagenome (GOLD analysis project Ga0326728, IMG submission 207602) | Lab enriched peat soil microbial communities from McLean, Ithaca, NY, United States - MB31MN | ecosystem: Environmental > Terrestrial > Soil > Wetlands > Peat | place: USA: New York... | reverse complement strand
CCCAAGCCCTGCCCGTCCGCATCAGTCCCTCTCAGTCCTTTAGGTCCCTTAGGTCCTTTAGGTCCCTTCCCTTCCAACTGTCCGCTCGCTCTCATATCAGCTTCAAATCCCGCTCCAGCTCTTCCCACGCCTCTTTGGTCATCGCCCCCGCCTTGCCCTCCTCCTTGCCCCCCTCCTCGCCCTTCTTCTTCGCCCACTTGAACTTCTTGTTTTCCAGTTCCAGTTTCTTCTCTTTCAACTCCCGTTCCCGCTCCCGCACCGCCACCTTTTCCCGCGTCAGCAGCCGGTCCAGCGGCGGAAGCTGCTTCGACACCGGGATCTCCTTCAATTTGGCCGCCATGATTTCCTGGCTCATCGTCGTCATCAGCGAGTCCAGCGTTTCCAATCGCTCCTTGGGCAATAACCTCTTGGCCGTCCGCAGGAACTTCTCCGCGTTCTCGCTCTCCTTGACCAGCAAGCCCAGCGTGCGTTCCGTCTGGAACCGCTTGAATATCCCGGCCAACATTTGCCGCCTTGGCTGCTGGCCTGCATACTTCGAGCCGGCCGGCCATGGCGGGCACCTTTGGCTCGCCGTCTCCAGACTGCGCCCGGGCGCAAATAGTTCCGAGTAAAGCAAATCCAATTGCTCCAACGATTCCGCCGCCAACTGCTGCTCGTAACAATCCGGTTTCAACTCGTCGAAGGAGCGCAGACTGCCGTCGTATGACTCCACAATCTCCCTCAGCCGTTTCCGGTCGAATTTCTTCGTCACGCTCATTCACACCCGCTCCTTTTTCCTCAATCACCATTCACCATGCAAAAGCTAAAGCCCTCTCCGTTCCAAATCATCCACCCCCGCGGCGGTGATGCGCCATATCCGGTTGCCCAGGGAGTGGGACTTGGGCACCTCGGCCACAAACCCCTTGTCCATGAAATACTGGACCTCGGCCTGGATGTCTTCCGCGGCGAACCCCTTGAAGCCGCAGGCCCGCAAGGTCACGTCCAGGGTGACCAGGCTCAATCCGCAGCCGGCCGAGGCCTGGAAGGCCCGCAGGACGGTTTCCCGAAACACTTCGCGTTGTTGTGCATTCATCTTCATCTCCAGGTTCATCCATTAGTGCCTATAAGTCCTATAAGTCCCATCCTTCCCACCCCCCCGTTCCAATTCCGCGCTCTCACAAACTCCAGTGGACAGGATGGCGATGGCCAAGGACCCGTGGTTTTTGATCTTTTTCGCCCGTCCATCCACTCCATCCTGTCCAAATTTCAAAGGTTCTTTGTTTCCATGAGCCGGTCCAGCTTGGCGCTCAAGAGGACGGTCTGTTGATTATTCAAGTCCACCGCCGACTTCAGCCCCTCCATGCCTTCGGCGATGGGGTTGATGCGATTGTGCAACTTCTCGGCCCGCACCTCGCCGGCGATGAGAATCTCCGTCTTGTCCGCCTCCATTTTCGCCCAGATTTTGACGCTGTCCTCCTCCAGCCGGCAGACCCTTCGGTCCATGGCGGAGACGCTGAACTCGAGTTGTTCATTGGGCGGATGGGGGGTCTTGCCCCGGATGCGATCCACCAGCTTGGACCCTTCATTAAAGAGCATCAGGGCGAAGGCGAGGCATCCGAGCCAGGCCGCAATTTCCACTGGAGCATTAAATTCCATTTGCCATGCAGCGGCGGTCCAGGACCGCCGCAAAATTGTCCGCGTTGAGGATTTGCACATAAGTGCCGACGTGATGATCGCCGAGCAGCGCGATGGCGCCGTGCTTCCATTCGCGGCAGAGGCCCGCCGCATCGCTCAACGCCTTCTCCCACCATTTCCTGTCCAGATGACAAACCCCCGCCGTGTCATAGAAAACCTCGGTCCCGCAATGCCGGTAACGGCCGAGCAGCCACGGCACCCTGGCCACCACATCCTCCGCGTGGACGACCCGAAAGGACCGGCGGCCGAGCTGCCGGTCATACCACGCGGCCCAAACCCCATTCCCCACCCGCGGCTGTCCAAAGGTATAGACCCACACGGTAGGGCGCTCAGTCCCCTGAGCGCCGCACTGAAATCCTGCCGCCGCCAGCATGGCCAGCGCGCCGCCCAGCGAATGGCCGGCAAAGAAAACATTCCTGCACCCCGGCGCCATCTGCTTGAGCGCACCCGACAAATCCGCCCATACGTTCCGCAGCGCCCGCGAAAACCCCTCATGCACCTCGGCCCCGGAAAGGCTAAAGGCTGAAGGCTGAAGGCTAAATTCAACGCGCCGGCAATCCAGGTCGGTGATCCAGTTGCGCAAATCGCGGGTGCCGCGAAAGATGACAAAACCGGTCTCCCCGGCTGCGGCGACAAAGGCGAGCGTGTCGGCGCGCTCATCCCGCACCACTTCGCAGGCGGCGCACTCCTGCGCCTGCGCCCAGGCCTGGATGTCCCGCTCCGCCCCGTAAGCCGCCGCCGCCCCCCGCGCCAACCGCGCGGCCAGGCCGCGGTCATAAAAGCCTTCCATCGGTGGATTCATAAAAGGAATGCGAAATGATCGAGGAAGGATTTGGAAAGGATTTGGACCGGGCGAAGCATAAGGGGCGGGCGGGTAAAACCGGCCTTGGGCCTGGATCAGTTTTTGATGCCCTGGATGACATTGCCCACAGCCGTGCCGCCGGAGGAAAGAATGGCGGCGGCGTTGGTGCTGACGGTGGCCTGCACGTTGCCCACGGTGAAGGCGGAAGAGCCGCCCAGCCCGGCCTGATTGGTGTGATAACTGGTGATTTGCGAGGCCACCGGGTCGGCCAGCAGCGCCGTCCCGCCGCCGTGGTGATTCTCCGACCACACCTCGTGCTTGGTCACCTTGCCATCGTCCGAGTACCCCCAAATCTCATGGACCAGGTACTCCTTTTTATGCGAGGTCGCGCAGCCGGCGAGTCCCGCTATCGTCAATATCGTCACTATCACATTACAAACTAATTTAATTTTCATGCTTCCTATTTAAACACACCTTTTAGAAAACGCCTGCGTACCGTGAGGACGATTTGAGGGTCAAAAAACGCCCCCGGCCACCCCCAAAAAACCCTTGCCAACACCGGGTAAAAACGGTTTTGACCGCAAAAAAGCGGAAATGCAAAAGTGAAAAAAACCGGGGAAAACCGGCGGTTTAGCTGCGAAAAGGCCGATTTTTTTGGTGATTTTTCGAGGTGCATCCGCCTGGCCGCCGCAACTCGTTGCTTATCAGCCAAATCGGGCTGTTTCTTTTTGGGAAGGGTGGTTTAGGATGGAAGGGAGATGAATTGCTTGAAGGGGCCAACAACAACGCGGTTGAAAATCGCCGTGCGGGGCGCGGTGCAAGGGGTCGGTTTCCGGCCGTTTGTGCATCGCCTGGCCGGGGAACTGGGCCTGGCCGGGTGGGTCAATAATTCCAGCCAGGGAGTTTTCCTGGAGGCGGAAGGTCCGCGCGGCAGGCTGGAGGAATTTCTGGCGCGGCTGCAGACGGAAAAGCCGCCGCGCAGTTTCATCGAGAGCCTGGAATGTTGGTGGCTGGATGGGACGGGCTGCGCGGGGTTTGAAATCCGGGCGAGCAAAAGCGGGGGCGGCAAGACGGCGATCATCATGCCGGACCTGGCCACCTGCGCGCAATGCGTGGAGGAAATGCTGGATGCGCGGGACCGGCGGTTTATGTATCCGTTCACCAATTGCACGCATTGCGGGCCGCGCTTTTCCATCGTGGAGGCGCTGCCATACGACCGGGCGAACACTTCGATGAAGCGGTTCGCGATGTGCGCGGAATGCGAGGAGGAATACCGCGATCCGGGGAACCGGCGCTTTCACGCGCAGCCGAATGCGTGTCCGAAGTGCGGGCCGCATCTGGAATTGCAGGACGGCGGGGGAGCGGCGCGGGCGAGGCGTCACGAGGCGTTGTTGGAGGCGGCGCAAAGCGTGCGGGAGGGGAAGATTCTGGCGCTGAAAGGCATCGGCGGATTTCAGTTGATCGTGGACGCGCGGGACGAGGGGGCGGTGCGGCGGCTGCGGGAACGCAAACAGCGCGAGGAGAAGCCGTTCGCGATGATGTATCCGTCGCTGGCGGCGGCGCGGGCGGATTGCCGGGTGGGGCCGGCGGAAGCGCGGCTGCTGGCGTCGCCCGAGTCTCCCATCGTGCTGCTGGAAAGGCGGGCGGGGGAGGCGGCGTGGGTCGCGCCGGGGAACCCGAACGCGGGGGTGATGCTGCCGTATTCGCCGCTGCACCATTTGCTGATGTTGGAGCTGAAGTTTCCCGTGGTGGCGACGAGCGGGAATCTGAGCGACGAACCGATGTGCATCGAGGAAGGGGAGGCGCGGCAAAGGCTGGGCAAGATTGCGGACGTGTTCTTGACGCATAACCGGCCGATTGTGCGGGCGGTGGACGATTCGGTGGCGCGGGTGGTGCTGGGAGGCGAGCAGATTTTGCGGCGGGCGCGGGGTTATGCGCCGCTGCCGCTGCGATTGAGGGCGGGCAGGCCGGCGAGGGCGTTGGAGACGGGGGGGGCGGTCTTGGCGGTGGGGGGACAACTGAAAAGCACGGTGGCGCTGGGCATCGGGCCGCAGGTGTTTGTCAGCCAGCACATCGGGGACCTGGAAACGCTGGAGGCGTACGAGGCTTTTCTCGGAGTGATCCGCGATCTTGAACGGCTCTATGAGGCGGAGCCGCGGACCATAGCTTGCGACGGACATCCGGGGTACCTTTCGACCCAATTTGCGGCGGGTCTGGCGGCGGGGAAGGCGGGCCGGCGGGGCGTTTTCGTGCAGCATCATATCGCGCATGTGCTGGCGTGCGCCGCGGAGAACGAACTGGCCCCGCCGTTGCTGGGAGTTTCCTGGGACGGGACGGGGCATGGCTTGGACGGAACGGTCTGGGGCGGGGAGTTTTTTCTGGTGAGTGAAACGGCGTGCCGGCGGGTGGCGCATCTGCGGCAGTTCCGATTGGCCGGCGGCGAGCAGGCGGTGAAGGAACCGCGCCGGGCGGCGCTGGGGATGCTTTACGAAGTGTTTGGGGAAGGCGGGCTGGCCGCGGGCGGGCTGCCGCCGGGGAGGTTGTTTGGGGCGGCAGAATTGGCGGGTTTGACGGCCGTGTTGAAAGGCGGGGTCAACTCGCCGCTCACTTCGAGCGCGGGGCGGTTGTTTGACGGGGTGGCGGCCTTGCTTGGGCTGCGGGAGACGGTCCGGTATGAGGGGCAGGCGGCGATGGAACTGGAGTTTGCCATTGGGGGCATCAAGACGGAGGAGAGCTATGGGTTTGAAATCGCCAGCCCGGAGCAGACGGGTGGCGGCTCCATGCTGGTTGTGGACTGGGCCTGCCTGTTGAAGGGCATTTTGGCGGACTTGAAGCGCGAGGTTCCGGCGGGATTGATTTCCGCGAAATTTCACAACGCGCTGGCGGAGGTCATCGTCGCCGTGGCCAAGCGAATTGGACAGCCGCAGGTGGCGCTTTCGGGCGGCTGCTTCCAGAACCGATATCTTACCGAAAGGGCGGCCGCCCGCCTGGCGCAGGAAGGTTTCCGGCCTTATTGGCATCAGCGCATCCCGCCCAATGACGGCGGGATCGCCTTCGGACAAATCGTCGCCACGCTCATGGGCGTGCCGTATGAAACCGTGGAAACAGCTTGCCAGGATGGCTGTGCAAGAAGGTGAAGTTGACAATCTGTTGGACGGACCCCTCGGCCTCGGATTGAGAGTTTTCCACCTGTAAGCGCGGAGGCGGAGGGAGACACCTGGAAGGTGAATTGGATGCGAATTATTTGAACGATTTGTCCGGATAGGGCGGACGCGGCGGAACCGTGACCGGCTGAAGCCTGATTTGCTCTTGCAGATCATGAATGGCCGCCTCGAGCTGGGCATCCTGGCCGTTGAAAGTACTGTGGGGCAAGTTGTCCACTATCAGGTCGGGATCCACTCCATGCCCCTCGATCAGCCACTTTCCCTCCGGGCCGTAGACGCCATATTCCGCCGCCGAGGCAATGCCTTTGTCCACCAGCCAATTGTCAAAGGAGAGCCAGATTTCGCCGCCCCAGGTGCGGGAGCCGATGACTTTGCCCAGGCCAAGACGCCGAAATCCCTCGGTGAACGCTTCCCCGTCTGAGCCGGTCCTCTCATCGCACAACACCACCGCATGGCCGCGAAAGGCGTACTGCATGTTCCAGGTGGGATTGCCCACGCGCGGCTGCCAGTAAAACCAGGCTTTGCGGAGGAGCTTTTCCAGAATCCAACTGTCAATGTTGCCACCGCCATTATGCCGCACGTCTATAATCAATCCCTTGCGATTGAAAACCGGATAAAACTCGCTGGCCCAAGTGGCGATGTCTGCCGCCCCCATGGCTCGGAGATGCACGTAGCCGATGTCGCCCTTGCCCTGCTCCTCGACCAACAGGCGGCGGGAATACTCCCAGTCGCTGTAACGCAGATCCGCCTCTCGCGCCAGGCTGATCGGCGTTACGATCACCTCCCGAGGCTTTGCCTCGGCGGCGGGTTTGACGCTCAAGAGCACTTGGCGGCCTTCCTGGTTGCGCAGCAGAGCCGCTGGATCAGGAACGGACAGGACCGGCACGCCGTTGATGGCTTGGATGATGTCTCCTTCATGGAGGTTCAAGCCGGGTTTGGCCAGCGGCGAAATCCGCTCCGGGAAATTGGGGTCCGCCCGGTAAATGCGCTCGATGCGGCAGCCGGCCTGCGCCTCGTCGCGGGCCAAGGCGGCGCCGAGGCTGGCCGGTTGAATTTGATCGGGGCCTTCGCGAAAATCACCGCCCAGCACGAAAATATGAAGGGCCGAAAGCTCACCCACCATGTCGGCGATGAGGTCGCTCAACTCGGCGCGATCCCGGACACGATTGACCAGCGGGAGATATTTCGCGCGCATGGCCGGCCAATCCACCCCCTGCATGTTCGTATCGTAAAAGAAATCGCGCATGAGCCGCCAAGCCTCGACCAGCATCTGCCGCCGCTCCTCCCGCGGGCTAACGGAGAAGGTCCAGTTTTTGAGGTCCACGCTCTTTTCCAGCTTGACCGGCGCATCCTTGGCGGAATCCAGCACAAAGAAGTCCTCTCCTTTGGCGAGCAGGATCTTATGACCGTCTTGGGAAAGCTCAAAGTGCGGAACATCTTCGGCAAACACCTTTGGTTTTGGATCATTATTCGTGATCTCCAGCGCCATCAGGTTCGTTTTCGCGGAGGACCCTATGCTGCTGGCGATCCAAAACAGACGTTTCGAGGCCGTGGCGAGATCACTGTAGTTTCCCGGTGGAACCGGCGCCGCGGTCACGCGGTCCTGCAATCCTTCCAGGTCAATCAGCACCGGAGGCGGCTTATTGGTTTCTTCGGACTTCGCATCGGTTTGCAGAGATTTCCCGGTTGGCGCAACGGTGTTGGTGTTGGTTTCCGGCTGAACCTGAACCCCGGGCTTTTCCGCCGTCGCTTTGGTTTTCGTGGTGGGATGCAGCTCGTCATCCGGTTCGAACGGGGAGCGCCCGTCCTTGACCAGAGACACCAGATAGACCTTGACGGTCTCATAGAAAAACGGTTCCGGTTCCCGCGCGCCCCACGGGCTTGGAACGACCGATTCCAGATGTCTTTCGGATAGGAAATAGAGCCATTGGCCATCCGCGCTCCAGGCGGGGCTATAACTGTTGACGCGATCACTGGTTAAGAAGGTGGTCGCTCCGTCCTTGAGATGATACAAGGAAATCCTCTGGTACTCGTTGTCCGCGATGGACACGTAGGCCAGCCATTGGCTGTCCGGCGACCAGCGCAAGTCAGAAAAACTGTCCACATAGTTGGTCGCGATCGCCAGGTCGCGCTTTTGCTCCACGTCAAACAGCCATAGTTGCTGGTTCTTGTCCTGGTAAGCCACATATTTGCCGTCCGGCGAACTGATTCCATCGAAACGAAAAACCTTGCCGCCGTGAGTCAACGGTTCAGGTTGGCCGAGGCCGTCGGCGGGGAGCTTCTCAAATTCCAACTCGCCCGATTGGTCGGACGACACCAGCAAGGACTTGCCATCCGGCATGAAACGACCGTCCCGGTAACGGACCTGATCCTGGCGTGTCGCAGCGACAAAACGTCCCTGCTCGACCGGCGCGACGAAAACCTGGCCGCGGGCCGTGAGGACCAACCGATCTCCGTCCGGCGACAGATGGACCGAGGTCAGGAAATCCGCCGGCTTTTTTACCCATTTCTCGCGGTCCTGGTCAAAATCGGAAGCCAAAGTGATGGGGATGACCGCGTCGGTTCCTTGTGCAATGTCGAGGAGCCAAATATCGGCGCTTGATTGATAGGCAATAAGCCCGCCCCAGAGCGAAGCCGACTTCACATCCCAACCTTTGTGGAAAGTGTGCTGGCGCAAGTCGCCTCCATTCTGGTTCATGGACCACACGTTCATGGTTCCATCGCGGTCGGTTAGGAAATAAATCCGGTCCTGCCAGAACATTGGATTCTTGCTGGTGCCCGGATAATTGGTCGTCAGTGGAACCGCCTCGCTGCTTCCCAGCTCAAACTTCCACAAACCTTGGGCTGTCCCTCCCTGATAACGTTTAGTGCTGCTGCCCTGGAAGGCCTGGCGGGTGAAATAGAGCACCCTGTCGGCGGGATCGAACGCGCCGTCGCTTGCCTGGCTGAGCGGCAGCACCGAGCTGGCGCCGGCATTCGGAGCGACCAGGGCAAGTTGCCGGTTGGGCAGCGTGGAAAAGTGACTGGTGGAGTAGAGCACCTTGCCATCGAAAGTCCAACCGACCACCTCTGCTGTTTCCCCTTCGTAAGTTCGCCGAGTCGGCGGCCCGCCCTCCAGAGGCATGGTGTACACCTCGGTAGGTCCTTCGTATTCGGCCGAAAAAGCCAGAGTCTGGCCATCGGGAGAAATCGCGGGGTGCGATTCGGCGCCCGGGTGACTGGTTAAGCGTTGCGCGACGCCGCCTCGAATTCCCACCCGCCACAAATCGCCTTCGGCCGTGAACACAATCACGTCCTGATGAATAGCGGGAAACCGGTAGTATCCACTGGTTCTCCCGGCGTCTGGTCCCTCGGCGGCATAAACGCCGGCACCCCCTAGTATCAATGGGATGAATACCCGAAACACAAGCCTGGTGAATCTCATGGTAAGGATGACGGTTTTCATATTGTTCTGGTTGATTGGAACATGACATGGTGGAACGGTTTTGTCAGTGCTTTTCCTCCGGATTTTCGGAACCGGGACCAGGGCGGCCGCACTCTGGCGCTGATGAGGATCGAGAATTTCAATATTCGTCATGGCGCTCATCTCCAGCAAGCTTGGCGGCAAGGGCCGAACCCTCGCGCAAGGATTTTTCGAGACGCGAAATACTCCAAACATGCGAAAGCGTTCGAGGGAAAGGTCTGGATATTTCTCGTATTTCGCCTTTGACTCGGTTTTCTGTATTGGCATGGATTTTTAGGTTCCCTATTCCATGCGGTTTTGGTTCGGGTTTCGGTTCCTCAGGCGAGGATTTGGGCCACAGTTGAGCACTGATAAACACGAATTGGAAACAGCTTGCCAGGATGCCTGCGCAAAAATTTGAAGTTGACAATCTGTTGGACCCCTCGGCCCTCATGGTCTGTTTCTTTGCGTTCTGTGGCTTCCTTTGCGGCAAAAAAGCATGAAGCTGCGGATGCGCTCCATCCGGTCGGACGTGATCGGACACGGCAAAAAACCAATCGCGGCCCGCGGCAACCGTTTCGGCGGACCTTCAACTGGCCCGCGCCATGCTTTTATTTGACTGATTGGATTGTCACTTTTCTAGGACCCTTTGGCGCTGGGAACGGGTTGCAAATCGGGTGGATCCCAACGCGAGCAGCACGCGGTGACCGCGCACCGAAGCCAGCGCCATCTCCTCCGGCGGCACCACCGTCAGCCTGTTCTTCAGGCCAAGGATTTCAAACGCAAGACCATAGGCCGCCTGAAGCGGTTCGGCTGCCGCCAGCATTATGGGCGCATCCAATTCGCGCGCCGCCAAGTCCGCCACTTCGGAACCGATGAGCAAGCCGCTTAAAAACCAGCGGTTCACCGCCGGCGGCGCGGATTGCAGAACCGTGCGGACGCGGGTTTGAAACAGGCTTCCGGCGAGGCCGTCAACAGACGCTTCGCGGACGCCGGCGGCGAAGGCATCGCGTGACGCCGTTTCCGACAAGGTTGCGCAAGGAACGCCATCGGCCATCCGCACCGAAGCCCGCAACAGGCTGTGCGCGGACAGCACGTCGAAGAGTTCGCCCGTCATGTAGGTGCGGAAGCCGGTGAGCTGCCGATGGTGCAAACGGACATGCTTGGAGTGCGTGCCGGGCAAAACAACCAGGCCATCATCCGCGATTCGTGCGTGCCGGCCATCGGCGAAAATCCCAAGAATTTCCGTCTCCTCGCCCCGCATCATGTCGGCTTGCGCGCGCACCCCGGAGATGAGATGAATGCGCGCGCGCGATCCAGCATCCACTCTCAATGCAAAGGAGTCGCGCGCGATGCCCGATCCATCCAGAGGCAACGGCAGGCGGGCGTAGGGCAATTCCCGCCAGCCAGCGGACGAGGAAGCCATCCCGGAAATAATCACCGTGGCTCCATCCAGGGCAGCGGTGTTTTCGCCCGCCATGAGGCGCAGTTGTTCCGCCAGGAAACTGGCGAAGACTTCTTCAGCGGTGTCCCCGGCTGCGCAGCGTGCAGACAGCGTCCTGATGCCGCACGCTTCCTGCCGTAGCGCCAGGACTTCGCCCGTGGCCGCATTGACGCGGCGCAGGCGGAACGAGGTGGTGCCCCAATCGCAACTGAAGAAGTGCGTCATCGTCCGTGGTTGCGCCGGGTTCACCAGCTCGTCTGCGAACCATCGGGCCGGTAATAGGTCGGGCGTGCCGGCCCCGGCTCGGTGATGGAGGAGAGGAGTGTCAGGCGCGCCAGGTTCAGCGTGACCCCAAGGCCGATGCGCCCGTTGGGCCAGAGCTTGCCTTTGCGCAGTTCGAGACCTTCGTTGAGGTGCGATGCCGGGCGCGTGTTGGCCCCGATTTCGACAATCGCAGGCCCGGAAAACGGGCCCAGCACATGGACGAGCGCGGCGGTGGAAATGGGGCCGGTAAAGTGCGGGGCCAGGCCAATGGCATGGGTTTCGCACAAGGCGGCAATCTTGAGCATCTCGGTGATGCCGCCGACGTTGGGCAAGGTGCAGCGGACGTAATCCAGGTCATGGTTTTCCACCAGCTTGTTGAAATCCCAGCGCT
>Ga0326728_10023773_pt1 | contig 11181 bp, 12 predicted proteins | sample MB3enrmetagenome_FD_207602 | JGI IMG/M metagenome (GOLD analysis project Ga0326728, IMG submission 207602) | Lab enriched peat soil microbial communities from McLean, Ithaca, NY, United States - MB31MN | ecosystem: Environmental > Terrestrial > Soil > Wetlands > Peat | place: USA: New York... | reverse complement strand
GAAGTACCCGCAGGTGCTGGAAAATGTCCGGGTCCGGCAGAAGCGGCCGCTGGAAGAATGCCCCGAGATCCAGGCGGAAATCAACCGGGCCGTCTCAGAGCTGGGCGACGATGGGCGGGTCCTGGTCCGTTATTCCGGGACCGAACCGCTCCTGCGCGTCATGATGGAAGGGCCCAGCCAGATGAAGCTCAAGGAACTCGCCGGCCGTATCGTTGAGCGGGCCCGAAGCGCTCTGGGGGCTGCATGAGACTCGGGGTCAATATTGACCATATCGCGACGCTCCGCCAGCAGCGGAAAGAGGACATACCGGACCCGGTCTACGCAGCGCTCATCGCGCAAGAGCATGGGGCCGATTCAATCGTTGCCCATCTGCGGGAAGATCGCCGCCACATCCAGGACCGCGACATCCGACTCTTAAAAGAGACGCTCAAGATTCCGCTGGCGATGGAGATGGCGGCAACAGAAGAGATGGAACGCATCGCGCTTGAAATTGAGCCCAAACGGGTGTGTCTGGTGCCGGAGAAGCGCCAGGAACTGACCACCGAAGGCGGGCTGGACGTCATCGCCCGACACCCAGCGCTTAGAAAAATGATCGCACGGCTTTCCGCCAAGAATATTGAAGTCAGTCTCTTTATCGATCCGGACGGTGATCAACTTCGCTGTGCCAAGTCCGTGGGGGCCGATACGGTTGAGCTCCACACCGGCCGGTATTCCATCACTGAAGGACCTGGGCGGGCCCAGGAGCTTGCTAAACTTGTAAGGGCCTCGGAACTCGCAATCAAGCTGAAGCTGAATCTTCACGCAGGGCATGGCCTGGATTACAAGAACGTGGGCCCGATCGCGCGCTTGCCGGGGATGCAGGAGCTTAATATCGGTTTTTCTATCATTTCCCGCGCTGTTTTTTCAGGTCTTGGCCCAGCTGTTAGGGAAATGAAGACGTTAATTGCATGACGAATTCCTCTCCCTTGAAGGGAGAGGATCGGCGAAGCCGGAGGTGAGGGATGGTGTAAATTGCGAATGCCTGTCGGCAAACTCCAATTTCGCCGCAAACTCCGCCGTGAACAGACTGACGCGGAACGAAAACTCTGGTCTTTGCTTCGATCACGTCAGCTTGAGGCATATAAATTCCGGAGGCAGCATACCATAGGCCCATATATTGCGGATTTCTGTTGTCTTGAGCGGCGACTAGTTATTGAATTGGATGGTGGGCTGCATGTAGTACAGGTTAAAAGGGATGAAGAAAGGACAAATCTTCTGAAAAGTAAAGGATTTCAAGTGTTGAGGGTATGGGATCATGAAGTATTCAAAGAGACGGACGTGGTCATAGGAAATATTCTAAAAGTGTTGGAAATGATACCGATAACTGCTTCGGCTCGAGCTAAAGTATACAGATGGAATGCTAAACATGAATAAAGAACACATTCTTCATGAGATTCAACGGACAGCTAAAGCGAACGGTGGCGTGCCGCTCGGCGAGACCCGCTTTTCCCAAGAGACTGGAATCAAGAGCTCGGATTGGTTTGGGATATATTGGGCGCGTTGGGGCGATGCTGTTCAAGATGCTGGTTTTTCACCCAACAAGCTTCAAGGGGCAATCGATGAGGAAATACTTTTGAATCAGTATATCGAGCTGATTCGAGAGGTAGGCCATCTTCCTGTTAAAGGTGAACTGCGCTTGAAACGTCGGAGGAACCCGACGTTTCTCAATGAAAAAACTTTCTACGCTCGTTTCGGCGGATCAAAGGTGGGCCTGATTAAACGGCTCACCCTATACTGTGAGAACCGTGGCAACTGTGAAGACATATTGCGTCTTTGCAAAGAGTATGAGCCGCAAGGCGACGAAACAGTGCAGGTGCCAAACGAAGCAACGGGGAACATTGGATTTGTCTATCTCATGAAGTCGGGTCGCCATTATAAAATTGGGAGGACAAACGCAACAGGACGACGGGAGTATGAATTAGCTATTCAACTTCCCGAAAAGGCAACGACGGTTCACATTATAAAGACCGATGATCCTGTTGGAATTGAGGCGTATTGGCATAAGAGATTTGAAAATGTTCGTAAGAATGGCGAATGGTTCGAACTAACATCAGAACAGGTTTTGGCATTTAAGAGAAGGAAGTTCATGTAAATGACGACTTTGAAAAGCAAAAACCATCCCTCACCCTCAACCCTCTATGTGCGGCATAGTCGGCTATATCGGAAATAAATCGGCGTCGAGTGTTCTCGTGGAAGGGTTGCGGCGACTGGAGTACCGGGGGTATGACTCGGCCGGTGTCGCGGTCTTAAATGGCGATGCAATTCAGTTGCTCCGCGCTCCAGGGAAGCTCTCGGTGCTTGAGGAAAATCTGAAGAAACAGCCGATTCAGGGCACCATCGGTCTCGGCCACACGCGCTGGGCGACACATGGCAGGCCGTCTGAGGAAAACGCCCACCCGCACACCTGCTGCAAGGGAGAGATCGTTGTCGTTCACAATGGAATCATCGAAAATTATGTCGAATTGAAGAAGCGCCTGATCGAGAAAGGCCACACCTTCAAATCGCAGACCGACACCGAAGTCCTCGCGCACCTCATTGAGGAAGCGTATGACGGCCAGGACCTTCCCGGCGCCGTGCGCAAGGCGCTCAAGCAAGTCCAGGGCTCCTATGCGATCGGCGTCTTGGCTTCCAAAGATCACAACCGCTTTGTCGCCGCGCGCAAGGATTCGCCGCTGGTCTTAGGCATCGGAGACAACGAGATGTTTCTGGCATCGGATGTTCCCGCCATCCTTCAGCATACGCGCAGGGTTATTTTCCTCGAAGATGGGGACGTCGCGGAGCTGACCCAGAAGGACATCAAAATCACGAACCTCGATGGCCGGCCGGTTGCGCGCATGCCGCAGACCATCATTTGGGACTCCGTCATGGCGGAAAAGGGTGGCTACAAGCACTTCATGCTCAAGGAAATTTATGAGCAGCCGGCGACTGTTCGCGACACCTTCCGCAGCCGGATCAATCTCGAGGAAGGGCGCGTGGCTCTCGAAGAGAACCTGCCGCTGGAGGTGGCGAAAAAGCTCCCGAAGATCTGCCTTGTTGCCTGTGGGACTTCATACCACGCGGCGCTCGTGGCCCGGTTCTGGCTGGAGGAACTGGCGGGTCTCCCCTGCGATGTCGAGATCGCGAGTGAATACCGGTATCGCCGTTTTAAAAAGGAGCCGGGAACACTGATCGTAGCGATCAGCCAGTCGGGAGAGACGGCAGACACCTTGGCCGCAATGCGGGACTCCAAGGGCAAGGGCCTGCCGACGATGGCGCTGTGCAATGCGGTGGGATCAACCGCGACCCGAGAGGCAGATTATACCCTCATGACGCATTGTGGCCCGGAGATCGGCGTGGCGTCTACCAAGGCTTTTACCGGCCAGCTGGCCGCGCTCTTTCTGCTCGCGCTCTATATCGGCCAGGCCAAAGGGACACTCTCCCCTGACCTTCTGAGGACGCTTCTGGAGGGTTTATCGCATCTGCCGCTGGCCATCAGCGATGCGCTGGACCAGGCGCCTAAAATCGAGCAGGTCGCCAAAATATTTTTCCGCAAGACAAATTTTCTCTATCTCGGGCGCCATCTCAACTATCCGATCGCACTTGAAGGCGCGCTTAAACTGAAGGAAATCTCCTATATCCACGCGGAAGGCTATCCCGCCGGTGAGATGAAACATGGTCCGATCGCCTTGATCGATGAGAATTTGCCTGTGGTGGCCATCGCGACCGAGTCTTCCGTGCGCGACAAGATGCTTTCGAACATGCAGGAAGTGAAAGCGCGCGGCGGTATCGTGATCGCCGTGGCCCACGAGCAGGACGCCGATGTCGCCAAGCAAGCTGATTATCTTTTGTCCGTCCCGCCCGTCCACGAGGCGCTGGCACCCATTATCACGATCATTCCGCTTCAGCTTCTGGCTTACTACATCGCGGTCCTGCGCGGCTGTGATGTCGATCAGCCCCGCAATCTCGCCAAAAGCGTTACGGTCGAATAGGACGATGGACGTCGGGGTCGATATCGTCGAAATTCACCGCATTGCCAAGCAATCGCACAACGCACGATTTTTGAAGCGGGTGTTTACGGCACAGGAAGTCGCCTACTGCCGCGCGAGAAAGAATTCAGCACAGCATTTTGCCGTGCGCTTTGCGGCTAAAGAGGCGGTGTGGAAGGCGGTTTCGGGAGAATTCGTTGCGGGCAGACACAGGGGTCTGCCCCTACTGCATCGCGATATTCAGGTCCGCAACCGCGCCAATGGAAAACCCGAGGTAATCTTCCCCAAGCGCTTTGCAAAGCTGGCGCGCCGGGTCTCCATTTCCCTTTCTCATGGCCGCGATTACGCGGTTGCCGTAGCCATATTCCGATGACCCCGAAAACGCTCACCGCCCGTTGGGTCTGCTCTGTTATCCCTCGCCGGCCAGCCACTTCCCATAAAGGCAATAATGGACACGTCCTTCTCATCGCCGGTAGCCGCGGTATGGCTGGCGCGGCGGTTTTGAGCGCTTTGGGAGCTTTACGGGTTGGGGCGGGGCTGGTGACGGTCGGAATCGTTGAATCAGCGCGCAGGGCCCTGACCAGCCGCGTACCAGAGGCCATGACCCTCCCCCTGCCTGAGACAAAAGACGGTTTCCTTTCTCCTTCTGCTGCCCGGATCATCAAGGACTATGTTCGCCGGCGAACCATGACGACTCTAGCGGTCGGCCCCGGCTTAGGGAAAGGGGCGGCGCAAAGGAACCTGGTTTTGAATTTAATTCGAATGGATATGCCTGTTGTTGTGGATGCGGATGGCCTGAACAATATCCGCCCAGATGACATCAAGGGCTGTCCCGCGGTGATCACTCCCCACCCCGGGGAACTTGCCAGGCTCCTGGGGATCACTCGGCAGAAGGTGCAGAAAGACAGGGCCACCTTGGCGAAGAATACGGCAAAGGCTTTAGGCGTCATTTGTGTTCTCAAAGGGCACAAGACCGTCATCTCGGACGGTATAAGAACATGCATCAATCCGACCGGTAACCCCGCCATGGCCACAGGCGGCATGGGCGATGTCCTGACGGGGGTCGTTGCGGGACTTCTCGCTCAGGGGCTGCCTCGCTTTGAAGCCGCTTGCGCCGGAGTTTACTTGCATGGACTGGCCGGGGATTTGGCGCGCGTGTCTGATCGTGGACTTCTGGCGACAGACCTCGCAGCGAAGATCCCCCATGCGCTTAAGAAAATAGGAATTTGTTAGATGATCAGAGGCCGCTCCTTTCGAAAGCTTTCCAGCCTTGGAGAATTCGGTTGGCTCAAACGCCTCCTGCCGCGTCTTTATTGGCCCTCGTCCTCAAATTCACATTTGTGCGTAGGTCCTGGGGATGACGCGGGGGTTTTGCGCATAAGTCCTAACCGGGTTGTGGTCGCCACAACTGACGCCATGGTAGAGGGTGTCCACTTCGAGCGCAAATGGTTCCCCTGGGAAAGAGTGGGGGAAAAAATACTGGCTGTCAATTTAAGCGATTTGGCCGCGATGGGAGACGTGAAGCCTCTCGCCGCCCTCGTGACAGCGGCTTTCCCTGGGGATACCCCTGTGGATTATGTGGATAAGTTCTATAAGGGGATGGAAAGTTGTGCACAGCGGAGGAAAACTGGCCTTTTAGGGGGGGATACGGTCGGATCAAAGCGAGACTGGTTCGTCTCCGTAACAGTTATCGGTGAAGCTGACCCCCAAAACCTGATTAAAAGATCCGGCGCAAGGGTAGGCGATTATATTGTTACGACTGGCCCTCTGGGCCTAGCCGCGGCGGGACTCGAAGTTCTTCAATCCGGGAAGTCGGGTTTGGCATGGACGAAACCCTTGGTGAAGGCCTTTTCCCAGCCCCAGCCGAGGTTTGACGCGGGAAGGATCCTGGGACGGCGGCACCTTGCGACCAGTCTGATGGACAGCTCTGACGGGTTGGGGGCCTCCGTTCGCCTCTTGGCGGAAGCTTCGCACATCGGTGCGGAAATCCATCTGTCAAAACTTCCCATCCCTGACTCTCTGAAACGATGGGCCAGCAAACGGAGTCGTAATCCTTGGGACTATGCGCTTTCCGGAGGGGAAGACTACGAGCTCATCTTTACGATCAGGCCATCGAAGTGGGAATCCCTGAAGAAAAAGCTCCCCGGATGTACGCGTATCGGCCAGATGCTGCCGCGCCGGAGCGGGGTGAGGGTACTTACACCGGCTGGGGTCCGTCCTTTGAAGGGTTATGGCTTCTCGCACTTTGATGTTTAATGCTCCATCGGAAATGGAAGGATGGGGCCGGCGTTTCGCCCGAACGCTGAAAAAGGGAGACGTTGTCGCATTAATAGGGGAACTCGGGTCCGGAAAGACGACGCTGGCGCGCAGTATCGCGGCAGCGTGGGGCTACAAGCGCGGAGCCATCAGCCCGACTTTTGCGCTCGCAAACGAGTATCAGACGAAGCGGGGAACGATTTATCACATGGACATGTACCGGCTTTCAGACCGGGAACTGAGCGCATTTCCATTGGAGGATTATTGGGGTCTGGGCCTTTGCCTGATCGAATGGGCGGACCGTGTCCGCGATCGGCTCCCCCCTTCTTCCTTCGAGGTGCGCTTAAAAATCGCCGGTCCCCAGTGCCGGGCCCTGACGCTCCTCCGGCCCAAGAGACACCGTAGTGCTTGACCGTTATCTTGCGATTGAAACCTCGAGCCCCCGACTGTCCCTGGCCATCGGGGACGGAAACCGCATTGTGGCGGCTTATGCCGGTCCGCATGACTGGCGGCATGCCGAGTCCCTCTTTGAGGGTATCGAGAAGCTCCTTCGCCAGGCGCGCTGGCGGATCCAAACTCTGACCGGGGTGGCCGTGTCCATTGGACCGGGGAGTTTTACCGGCATCCGGATCGGCCTGGCCGCGGCGCGCGTGCTTGGACAGGTACTCAAGATTCCGGTCGCAGGCGTCAGTTCTCTTGAAACGCTGTCCGCCGGAGCGAAAACCCGCCACCGCTGGCTGGCTCCACAGATCGATGCGCTGCGCGGGCAGGTCTTTTCCGCGCTCTTTGAGCGAACCGCCAAGGGGTCTCTCCGGCGCGTTTTGGCGGATGGCATGGCGCCCGCCGATGTCTGGATGAAAAAAATAAAACAGCGTGTTAGACGTCAACCCGTTTGGATTTCACCCCTCAAAGGATGTTATCCTGAAGCTGGAGTCCTCCTGACGCTGGCGATTCCCAAACTGGCCTTGAAGGGTCCGGAGTCGTATAAGTCCGTACTTCCTCTTTACATCCGGCAGGCGGCCGCCTTGGAACGACGACGATGATGATAGTCCCGATGGACGCCGAGCACCTGGACAGTGTGGCGGCGATCGAAGACAGAGACGGCGATGTTCATTTGTCGCGGGCGCAGTTCGAAAGGGAGCTGGAAGGGGAATTCCGGCGGTTTTTTGTGGTCGTCGACGAAGGATCGCCTGACGTTATGGCTTACGGCGGATATTGGAAGGCCGGGCCCGAAGCGCAGATTGTGAACATTGTGGTCCGGAAGGAATCACGATGCCGGGGCATCGGAAAGCGTCTTGTGGAGTTTATTCTGGATTGCGCGCGTGGTGAGGAATGCACGGTCTGTACCTTGGAAGTCAGACAGAGTAACGCACATGCCCAGGCGCTTTATAGAGCGCTCGGATTTAAACCGAAAGGGACCAGGCCAAAACTGTACGTGGATCCTGTCGAAGATGCGGTGTTGATGGAGAAAATTTTGTGAACGAAAACGCAAAGCGCAAAGCGCAAAACCCAAAACTCAAAACTTGCGTAAAGTTATCCGTTCTAAGTTTTGCGTTTTGCATTTTGGGTTGCCATTGCTCATTTGCGGCGAATGAGGCTTACTACAACTATCTTCGCGGGTTGCTGGAGGAGCGCGCAGGCAACACGGGGAAGGCGCTCGAGGCTTACGAAAAAGTCGTTCAGGAAGACCCGCAGGCTCTGGAGGCGTTTCGGGATATTGCTCAGCTGCGCCTGCGGATGGGGCAGCCCGATGCGGCGCTCAAGGCCGCCGAACGGGTCAAGGAACTCGCCCCGGAAGACCCCTCCTCTTTTCTGTTTCTCGGCAATGTCTATGTGGCGCAGGGCGATCTGGCCAAGGCTGCCGAAGCGTATGAAAGCGCGCTCAAGCTTGATCCCGGGGACCTCCGGGCGCTTGAAAACCTCGGAAACTACTACGCGATCCTCGATCCCGACAAAGCGATCTCCTATTACCAGAGGTATCTCGACATCGACCCTCGTGATCCAGACATTTACTTCCAGATGGCGCTGGTGTATCAGAAGCGGGGAAACTTCAAGAAGGCCCTCCCGCTTTACCAAAAATCCCTTGAACTCGACCCTGATCAGGTGGCCTCCCATCTGGCCATGGCCGAACTCTATGAGGACCAGAAAAGTACCGCCGCCGCGGTGGCTGAGTACCAGGCTGTAGCCCAGATCCAGCCTTCCAACGTCGTGACGCTCATGCGGCTTGGCAATCTCTATTACCGCGATGATCAATGGGAGCCGGCGGAACGCGCCTTCAGGACCGTTCAATCCCTGTCTCCTGAGGACCCGACCGTGCACTACTGGCTGGCCCGCATCGCGGAGGAAAAGAAATCCTGGAAGGAAGCCGCAGCGGAGGCGGAGAAGGCTTACCACCTGAGCCAGGACCCGCAGTTCATTCCTCTTTTGGCCTACTATCTGACGCTCGATCGCCAGCTGACGGAAGCCGTCAAAGTGCTGGAAAAGGCCCGCGAAACAGACCCCAATAATGCCAACGTCCTTTTGTTCCTGGGAATGAATTACCTCGACCTCGACAAGCCGGAAAAAGCCCGAGACGCCCTGGTAAAGGGGGCTGCGCTCTATCCCAAAGATGCGCAGATGCGCTTCCAGCTGGCCATCGCGGAAGATCGGCTGGGGCATTTTGACGACGCGGTCCGAGAATTTCAGGACCTTCTGACGATCGACCCCAAAAACGCGGCCGCCATGAATTATCTGGGCTATTCCTGGGCGGAGCGCGGGATCCGCCTCGAGGAGGCCGAAAAGCTCGTTCGGCAGGCGGTGTCCCTCGAACCTGACAGCGGCGCCTATGTCGACAGCCTGGGCTGGGTCCGCTACAAGCGGGGAGACCCGGCGGAAGCCAGGAACCTCTTGGAGAAAGCGGCACTCCTCACGCCCGATCCGCTCATCTACGATCATCTGGGAGACGCGAGTCTGGCCGACAAGCATCCTGAAGAAGCTCTGCAGGCTTGGTCAAAAGCGTTGGCTATGGATCCGAAAAATGAAGCGGTGCGCAAAAAAGTACAGGAGAAGGGAGCCGACTTCCTGGGTTCGCCTGCCGCTGGCAAGTACGCGATGTACCTTGAAGGGAACTTCCGGCAGGTGCAGACCCTTGAGGGCCATCTAGCGTTTACCGGCGAATTGAACAAGCGCAAGCTGCATGCCGAAGGTGATTTCTTCTATACGCGGCCTGATGCGTTGACGCTCCACGTATCTTCGACGGCAAAAGTCAATGCCGTCGAGTTCCAGCTGCAGGGAAAAACGCGTCGCGTCGATCCTCCGGAGATCAATCCGGCGTTGAGCCAGATGGCCTTTGACGGCATGGCGTCCCTCACGCAGCTGTTTTCCGGGAACATGACGGAGTCCATGCGGACGGCCCTGGATCTACAGATCGGGTTGCGCACGAGCTACTCGCATCCGAACCCGGGCGGTGGCCAGGATGAATTGACGGTCGTCTCCTACGATTTTGTCGAGGGGTTATGGTTGCCCGCAGACATTCGCGTCCAGAATCCCACCATGGGATGGAAAGCGCGCTTGACGTTCTCCGACTGGTCCGTCAACAAACCAGCTCCTTTGAAATGATCCGGGTCACGGCGCACGCCAAGATCAATTTCTTCCTGGAAATCACCGGCAAGCGGCCAGACGGCTATCACACCCTGTCGACGGTCTTCCAAACCATTTCGCTCGGAGACGAACTCACCTTCCAATCGACGTCCGAGCTTGTGCTTTCATGCTCCGACCCGAACCTTCCGGTGGATGGGCGCAACCTTGTCATGAAAGCGGCAGTCCACTTAAAAGAAGCGCTCAAGGAAACCCGTGGAGCCAGGATCCATCTGGAGAAAAAAATTCCCATGGGGGCCGGGCTGGGAGGCGGATCCAGCGACGCCGCGGCCGTATTGAAAACGCTCCCGATGCTTTGGGGCCGGCGTATCGGTGTAACGGCGTTGAAAAAAATAGCGGTAGGACTCGGTGCCGATGTCCCCTTTTTCTTAAGAGGGGGGCTTTGCTCGGCCACCGGAATTGGCAATCAACTCAAGCCTATGAAGCCTCTTCTAAAGACGTGGCTCGTGCTTGTTTATCCTGGTTTTGGTGTTTCAACCAAAGCAGCCTATGCCAAAGTGAATTTGCCTTTCGCCGACACTCCCAAACGACACGTCGCCGACCCGCGACAGAACCTGTTTAACCGTTTTGAGGATCTAGTCTTCCCTGATCACCCTGAGCTGCCCCGGCTCAAACAGGAGTTACTGAACGCTGGCGCCATCGGAGCTCTGATGTCCGGTTCCGGTTCCGCCGTCTACGGCCTAGTCGGCTCTAAACAGGAGGGAGCGCAAATTCTCGCGCAAATGCAAAAGACATATAATCAGTCCTGGCTCGTGCACACAGTTTAAATTTTGCTCGCTTTATTCCCGGGTGGTGTAATGGTAACACACATCCCTTTGGAGGATGTATTCCTGGTTCGAATCCAGGCCCGGGAGCGCTTTTCATTGTGAAAAGGTCAAACATAGTTTTCTGGATCCTTGGCGCGGCGGCGGTGCTCTACATTTCCACCGCGCCGCGATTTTATGTGGGGTGTTTTCAGGTTGATGCGCGGGACAACCTTGCTGCTAGAGCACTTTTCTGTCTGGCCGCTGGTTGGGCTGTTTTCCTCTGGCCGGAGGAAACTCTTCTGCCTTTTGCCCTAAGAGAGCGTCAGATTTTATGAAGCGATGGTCGCGGCTCTATGCTTTTTCGGCCGTTATTCTTACGGTCGTGGCCTGGCCGCATCTTTTTATAAAAGGGCAGGTGCCTGTAGACGGCAACACGCTCCGGCTTTTTTATCCGAACTGGGTATTTCTCCACTCCCATCCGCCTTCGTTGTGGCATTGGCCGCTTTGGAACCCATTTCGCAATATGGGAGAGCCTTTTC
>Ga0326728_10023769_pt1 | contig 11182 bp, 10 predicted proteins | sample MB3enrmetagenome_FD_207602 | JGI IMG/M metagenome (GOLD analysis project Ga0326728, IMG submission 207602) | Lab enriched peat soil microbial communities from McLean, Ithaca, NY, United States - MB31MN | ecosystem: Environmental > Terrestrial > Soil > Wetlands > Peat | place: USA: New York... | reverse complement strand
CCATGACGATGAGTTCGGGATCGTGCAGGAGCGTGGCAATGAACTGGATCTTCTGCTGCATGCCCTTGGAGAGCTCCCCGGTCTTGGTGTGCAGCGCATCGGCAATCTCCATGCGGCCGGCCCACGCGACAGCCCGTTTGCGAGCCTCTTCCGCCTCGAGTCCGTGCAACTGGCCGAAGAAGACCAGTTGGTCGACGACTTTCATCTTCTTGTAGAGGCCGCGTTCCTCGGGCAGATAGCCCACACGCTCCAGGCTCCGGCGCTCGAAGGGCCTCTCGAAGAGGCTGATGTGGCCCGAGTCGGGAACGGTAATGCCCATCATCATGCGAATGGAGCTGGTCTTGCCCGCCCCGTTCGGCCCCAGCAGGCCGAACATCTGCCCCGCTTCGATGGATAGACTCAGGTTGCGGACGGCAACCTTGTTCTCGTAGGCCTTGGTCACTCCCGCGAGTTCGACAACTGGCATGGATTCTCCCGCCGCGTCAGGCGGCAATATGGCTGCGGTCAAACCGTGGGTGCGGTCTACCGAGCAGTGTACCAAAACCTCTTCCGGGCACATTGGATCTCGAAGCTGATACGCCAGCAGCCGCGCCCATGTTCCGGCGCGTTCCGAAGCGTCCTTAGCCGCCCGTTCGGCTCGTTCCCTCATCCGTCGCCAGAGCGCTCCGATCATCCCGGATCGGCGCGACTCATCCAGCCTTTTCCCTCCACGAATGGAAACTGACACAAAAGTGGAATGGCGGGAGACCAAAGTGTGATAGGAACCGGACAAAAGTGCAAGCCAAAGATCATGCCTTTGGGGTATATTGGCAAGAGAATTGGCGAGGCACGCACATAAAGGGGAGGTTTCCGGAAGGCGACAAGGCCGGGACGCTTCCCATAGTGCGTTCTCTGAGGGAATTCGCGGGCGCGGCCGGGAAGTTCAGGCCGTTTCTCGTGTTCGGACGGAGTGATCCTGGCATTTTGCTGTTCATGAAGGAAGAATTCCATTTCTGCCTATCGCCAAATCCTGTTTCTCCAGTAGAATTGTTTCGCTTGTGGAATTGATGTTCATGCGATTGCCCGGACAGAAATGGGGATAGCGACATGGCGACCTTGCTGAAAATGTTCGATGGCGATTTTGATTTCCTCAAATCCGAACCCCCTGGCGGACCGGAGCACAAGCCCCAGACGATTGCGGAAATCGATGTTCCTCAGGGTGTTCTCGAGGATCTGGCGTTAAAGACGCTTTATCTGTGCGGTTCCCTCTCCATTCTTGAGCTCTCTGAAAAGATCCGGCTCAGCTTCCCGGTGGCAGAGGAACTGTTTGGCCGCATGCGAGGGGAGGTGCTCTGCCAGGTCACGGGTATGACCGGCACGATTCCCCATATCGCCATCACATCGCAGGGCAGAACGCGAGCGCAGGACCTGATCGCCCAGAGCCATTACGCGGGCGCCGCGCCGGTGACGCTGGAGAGCTATGTCCGGCAGACGCGGAAGCAGAGCGTCCAGCATGTGGACGTGCATGCCTCCGACGTTAAGCGCGCCTTTGCCCATCTTGTGGTCGACGACGAGACCTTGCGCCAGTTCGGAACCGCGCTCAACTCCGGGGCCTCGATCTTTCTCTATGGTCCGGCGGGCGTTGGCAAGACTGCCATGGCCGAGACCATGTCGCGGGTGGTTGCCGAGGATGAGGTATGGATACCGTACGCCGTGGAAGTGGACAGCCAGATCATCACGGTCTACGATCCGGCGATTCACCGGCGCATTCCGGAGTCGGAGCCCGAGAACCATGACGATCGCTGGGTGCTATGCCACCGCCCCGGAGTTCTGGTCGGCGGAGAGCTGACCGCCGAGATGCTGGACCTCCAGTACAACACGACCACCAGATTCTATGTCGGCCCTTTGCAGATGAAAGCCAACAATGGGGTTCTGATCATCGACGATTTCGGCCGGCAGCGGCTTCGCCCGGAGGAGCTGCTGAACCGCTGGATCGTTCCCCTCGACCGCAGAATCGATTTCCTCACCCTGGCGGGAGGAAAGAAGATCGAGATTCCATTCGAGATGCTGGTCGTCTTCGCATCCAACATGGACCCGGCGTCGCTGGTCGATGCCGCCTTCCTGCGCCGGATTCAAACCAAGGTCAAGATCGGCGCGTGTACCGACGAGCAGTTCTGCGAAATCTTCCGCCGGGTGGCGAAAGAAAGAGCCATCGACTACGATCCTGGCGTCTTCTACGATCTGATCGATTTCATCCGCGGCAGCATGAAACAGGAGTTGCGCTCCTGCTACCCACGGGACATTGTGAACCAGGTGGTTTGGGCCGCCCGCTATGAAGGCAAGAAACCCTATCTCGATCGCGCCGCCATAACCCAGGCGGTCGCGGCTTACTTCATTACCAGGTAACAGGCAAACTCTGGGCTGGTCCGCGGCGGGTGTCTTCCAACCCGCTCAGCGCGTGCCGCGCCCTGCGGCCGAGGTGTTTGTGTGAGCCGAGGGGTTCCCTGCGCCGGGTGGAAGCCGGACAGGTAGAGATTCCCGGCAAAATATGGAGATAATCATTCCGGCACGCCTGCCTGGCGCTGGCATACTGGAGTCATGGCCAACCCCGAGCATCTTGCCATATTGAAAAAGGGCGTCAAGGCGTGGAATCGCTGGCGTAACGCAAGCCCCTTGATCCTGCCGGACCTGTTGGGGGCAAACCTTGGCGACGCGAAACTCAGTAAAGGAGACCTTAGCAGGGCTAAACTCAGCGGGGCTAATCTTAGCGCGGCGAAACTGGGTAAGGCTAACCTCGGCGTGGCGGACCTCGGCGGGGCGAACCTCCGTTGGGCTGACCTCTGCGGATCTGACCTCAGAGAGGCAGATCTCGACCGTGCTGACCTTCTCCAAGCGGACCTCAGCGGAGCGAACCTCGACACGGCGAGCCTCAGCGAAACGGATCTCCGCGGGGCGAACCTCGCCGAGGCGAACCTCAGCGGGGCGGACCTCTTCAGTTCGAACCTAAGCGGGGCGGACCTCAGCGCGGCAAAGTTCGGCGGGGCGAATCTCAGTTTTGTGGACCTAAGCGGGGCGGACCTCAGCCGTGCACTTGTTGGGGCTACGACATTTGCCAACGTCGATTTGAGCGGAGTCAAAGGGCTGGAAACCGTAACGCACTACGCCCCATCCAGCATCGGCATCGACACGATCTACAGGTCCGAGGGCAAGATTCCGCACGCTTTCTTGCGTGGGGCCGGCGTTCCCGAGAACTTCATTGAGTACATGGCCTCCTTGGTTGGCACGGGCATCGAGTTCTACTCGTTGTTTATCAGTTACTCGACACACGATCAGGAGTTCGCCGAGCGTCTGTACGCCGACTTGCAAGCCAAAGGCGTCCGCTGCTGGTTCGCTCCCCACAAAATGCGGGGCGGCAGGAAAGTCTTCGAGCAAATCGACGAAGCCATCCGCGTGTATGACAAGTTGCTGTTGATTCTCTCTCCTGACAGCATGGCGAGCGAATGGGTGAAAACGGAGGTATTCAAGGCCCGCGAACGGGAGGTCAAGGAAGGCCGGCGCGTTCTCTTCCCGATTCGCCTGTGCTCGTTCGAGGCGTTGCGCGACTGGAAGCTGTTCGACGCCGATACAGGCAAGGATCTGGCCCGCGAGATTCGCGAGTACTTCATCCCCGATTTCAGCAACTGGAAGGATCACGACTCCTACCGGCTGGCCTTCGACAGGCTCCTCCGGGATTTGCAGGGAGAGCCCAAGGCCCCTACGGCCTGACTTGCGGTGGGTGGCGGAATGGGATGCGCGTCACCCGGCGGAAGGAGCAGGGGCCTTTAGGCTCCTGGATAGAGCCGATCAAAGCAGGGCCTTTAGGCCCGGGCTGTTCCCCGCAAGAAGGCCCGTGGCTGGAGCCGCTTCCATTCCAAGCCGGCGTTGAGGGGCCTGAAGGCCCCGGCCCCTCCGCGCCATAACCATGCGTCACGAAGCCCCTGACCCTCCGGACGAATCCATCACCCCGTTCCCTAGCGCTTTTGCTTCCAGGCGGGTTGTCCCCCCGGATATGCGCCATTTAGCATCCGTACTGTGCCCGGCCTCGATACTCCGGTGATGTATGTGCGCGGCGTGGGTCCGCGCGTGGCTGACTTGCTTGCCGCCAAGGGCATCCATACCGCCGAGGACCTGCTCTACCACCTGCCCTTCCGCTACGAGGACCGCCAGAACCCCCGCGGCCTGGACGAATTGAAAGCCGGGGAGATGGCCAGTGTGATCGCCGAGGTGCGCGGCTCGGCGCTGCTGCGCACCAGGCGCATGCCCATCTTCGAGCTGACCGTGGGCCAGGGCCGCCTGGCGCTGAAGTGCATCTGGTTCAACGCAACGTATCTCGAGGGCAAGTTTCGCGCCGGGCAGACAGTGGCCGTCTACGGACGCGTCGAGGCCTCGCGCTCGTCGAGCAACCTGAAGATGATCCAGCCGCAGTTCGAGGTGCTGCCGGACGCCAGTGACGACGCCGAGACGCGGCTGCTGGAGGTGGGCCGCATCACGCCGGTTTACGAGTCGCTGGGCGGCGCGTGGCTGGCCTCGCGCTGGCAGCGCAAGACCATCTTCAACCTCCTGGAGAGTGTGCGCGGCGCGGTGCCGGAGTGCCTGCCGCGCCGGATGTTGGAAAGGCTCGACCTGCCGGATCGCGAAACCGCCCTGCGCGAGGTGCATTTTCCTCCCGAGGGAACCCCCTTTGCCCTCTTGCAGGCCTCGGCGACTCCCGCTCACCGGCGGCTGATCTTTGAAGAACTCTTCTTTCTGGAGCTGGGCCTGGAGCTCAAGCGCCGCCGCATGAGGGAGCGCGCGGGCATCGCCTTCGCCACCGATGACAGGGTCCGCGGGGCCATCCGCGAGGTGCTGCCCTTTCACCCCACCACGGCGCAGAAGCGCGCCCTGGGCGAAATTGCGGCCGACATGCGCGCCCCCAGCCCCATGCGCCGCCTGCTGCAAGGCGATGTGGGCTCGGGCAAGACCATCGTCGCCTTCCAGGCCATGCTGGTGGCCATGGAAAACGGGTACCAGGCGGCGCTGATGGCGCCCACCGAGATTCTGGCCACGCAGCACTACCTGGCCGCGCGCAAGCTGCTGGAGCGGTCGAGCCGGCGCTATCGGATTGTCCTGCTCACCGGCTCGCTGGACGAGGACCGCAAGCGCTACACCCGCGGCCTGATCAACAGCGGCGAGGCGCAACTGATTATCGGGACCCACGCGCTGATCGAGGAGACGGTCGAGTTCGACAGGTTGGGCCTGGTGGTGGTCGACGAGCAGCACCGCTTCGGCGTCCTGCAGCGCTTCAAGCTGATGAAGAAGCCCGACCAGGCCGGGGCGAATCAAGCCGAACCGGATGTGCTGGTGATGACCGCAACGCCCATTCCGCGCACCCTGGCGCTCTCGCTCTACGGCGACCTGGACCTGAGCGTGCTGGACGAGCTGCCGCCCGGCCGCACGCCTATCGCCACCCGCCGCGTCCCCGCCGAGCGCTCCGGGGAGGTGTGGGATTTCGTTCGCAAGCAGGTGGCGAAAGGCCGCCAGGCTTACATCGTTTACCCGGTGATCGAGGGGACGAAGGAGGATCAGCCGGAGCTGGATTTCTCCCACGACGACCCAGAAGCCGGTCTTGTACCGCCGGCGCCCGTTCGCAGATCCCTCCGCAAGGGCACGACAGCGGAACTGTTTCCGCAGGCCGTCCAGGAAGCCAATCCGGGAGCCAGATCCGGCCTCAAATCCGCCGTCGAGATGCACGACAAGCTGCGCGCCGGCCCGCTCGCCGGCCCGCGCCTGGCGCTGCTCCATGGGCGGCTGGACGCCGACGAGAAGGAGATTGTCATGCGCCGCTTCCAGCGCGGCGAGATCGACGTGCTGGTGGCCACAACCGTCATCGAGGTGGGCGTGGACGTGCCCAACGCCACGGTGATGGTGGTCGAGCACGCGGAGCGATTCGGCCTGGCGCAGTTGCACCAGTTGCGCGGCCGCGTGGGCCGTGGAGCGGCCAGGAGTTACTGCATCCTGATCACCGGCGAGCGCGTTACTCCGCTGGCCGAGGAGCGGCTGAATGCCATGGTTCGCACCCAGGACGGATTTGACCTGGCGGAGCTGGACCTGACCATGCGCGGTCCCGGCGAGTTCTTTGGCACGCGCCAGGCCGGACTGCCCGACTTTCGCGTGGCCAACCTGGTACGCGACCGCAAGCTGCTGGAGCTGGCCAAGATGGAAGCCGCCCGCTTTGCCGAAGCCGGAAGGGGCGATCGGGCCGAAGCCACCGAGGCCGAGCGGAAGATGGTGCGTGAGCGGCTCAAAGAGGCATGGCAGCGCCGCTATGGATTGGTGGAGGCCGGCTGAACGGGACGCGGGCTTTCTGGTACTCTTTTTCCGTCCGTATCCACCTGGTCGCAGGTGAATTCAATGTTGCGAGTCGTCCTTTTCTTCGCTGCATCCGCCGCCATCCTTCCAGTTTCGTGGCGGCCGCTCAGGGATTGGCGGACACACGGCTTCTATCGCTTTTTCGCGTTTGAGCTGCTGCTGGCCCTGATCCTGCTGAACGCCCCGCTTTGGTTCCGCGACCCATTCTCGGCCCGTCAATGGGCTGCCTGGTCTCTGGGCATCGTTTCGATCGGATTGGCGATCGAAGGATTCCGGCTGCTTCGAGTGATAGGCAAACCGGCCCCCACTGCCGTCCCAACCGCCAATTTGCCCTTTGAGAACACAACCACGCTGGTCAAGGTGGGCGCGTATCGCCTGATCCGGCATCCCTTGTACGCATCGTTGCTGGCGCTGGCCTGGTGCGCCTGGCTGAAGAATCCGCTCGGGGCCGGATCCTTGGCGCTTACGGCTGGCGCGAGCGGCTTTCTCCTTGCCACCGCCATCGCCGAGGAAAAGGAGAATCTCCAGCGCTTCGGCGCTGCTTATGCCGAGTACATGAAGTCCACAAGGCGATTCATCCCCTTCATATTCTGAAACCGGGCAGCCTCAGCCCGATCCGATGGCACGGGTCAGGCCGCTTCGGGCGCAAGGACGCCGTGCATCCTCTCCACGGGGAAGGTCTGAATCTCCAGGTCGATGCTGGCGATCTCGGTGCCACACTCTCGCAGGTGGCTGCGGGTACACTGGCAGAGTTCGGTAAAGCGTATGTGCCCGCTCTGGCTCAGTTCCAGGCCGGCGGCGATCATCACGCTGTAGATATCCACGCAGGCCTGGCGCTCGAATTCGAACAGCATGGTCACGGCTCCGGCATCGCTGGCGCCGCGGCTGAGAACCCAGCCGCCACAGCCCAGAATTGCGCCGGTCAGGGTTTGGACCAGCCGCGCAGGCTCTTCGATCGAGATAGCTTTCATCTGCATCGCCCAGGGTACGCTTATGGCTTGGCCCGCGCTGTGGTCCGGCATTGTCAGCCTCACACCCCTCCTATCGGAGCCGGGCCGGACAGCATAACCAGTGTTGCGGAGTCGCACGGCGCTTGACCGGCTTTGAAACATGCGCGCCTCACCGTGGTCCGCAGTGCCCTGCGCTGGTAATTGGATGGGGCTGGATTTTCCATTGTGAAGCTCCAATCCGGGCTGGGAAGCGGCGCGCCTGAATGCCGGCAAGCGCAACAGAAACAGAATGATGTAGCCTTAGAGCGGAACCAGGGTTACCGTGTCCTGTTGAATCTTGTGAGGCGTCGCCGCTCTCTGCCGGTCGCGTCGACTTGAGCGTTGCGGCTTCGGGATACAGCGTCCCTGGCTCCGCTATGGAGGCAGCATGATTGTCGGCTCCGGAATCGATCTGGTTGAGATCGGGCGCATCCAGCGGTCCATGGATCGCTACGGCAGCCGTTTTCTCGACCGCGTCTTTACCGCCGCGGAGCAGGCCTACTGCCTCGGGAAACGCAACTCCGCAGAGAGCTTCGCCGCCCGCTTCGCCGCCAAGGAAGCGGGAGCCAAAGCCCTGGGAACGGGCATCAGTTTCGGCGTAAGCTGGTTGGAGATCGAGGTCGTCCGCGAAGCCAGCGGAAGGCCAACCCTCCGGTTCCACGGGCGCGCCGCCCAGATTGCCGCCGGCATGGGCGCAGCCCGCGCCGCCTTGTCCATCACCCATACCGCCGCCCTGGCCATGGCCAGCGTGGCGCTGGAGGACGCACGCTAGGCGTCCGCCTGTTCTGCTATTCTCAAGGCGTCTACCGGCTCATCTCATCGAGGGGATTGTCGTGCCAAGCCGCAAAGAGATTCAGTGGTCGCAGTTGAGAGTGGGAGCACTGGTCATGGTGGCCATGCTGGTGCTGATCGGGCTCATCTTCCTCATGTCCGGCTCCACCGGCGGGCTGTTTGCCCGCAAGCTTGTGCTCCGCTCCTACTTTGAGAATGCCGCGGGACTCAAGGACGGAGCGCCCGTCACGCTGGAAGGCGTGACCATCGGCAATGTGATCCATGTGCGCGTGATCCCCGATCGCAATCCCACGCCGGTTGAGGTCACCATGCAGGTGGGCCATGAGTATCAGCGCGACCTGCACGCCGATTCGACCGCCTCCATCAACCAGGCCGGCGTCCTGGGCGACAGCTACCTCGATCTCAGCTCCGCCCATGCCACCGGTCCCCCTCCGGCCAACAACGCCGAACTCAAGGCCTCCGGCTCGCCCAGCATTCAGGACGTGATCCGCAGCAGCGATGAATCCATCCGGCAGCTCACCACGCTGACAAAAAAGATCGAAATCACGATGGATGCGATCAACTCCAAGAAGGGCACTGCGGGCGAGTTCATCAACGATCCCGCGCTCTACAACAAGCTCACGCGCGTTGCCGACGATCTCCAGACCATTAGCGGCAGCCTGGCCGGGGGCAAGGGCTCGTTGGGCAAGCTGCTCACCGACGATACGCTATACAACCGCGCCAACTCCGCCGTCGACCGGCTGAACCGCATCACCACCGATCTGGATGAGGGCAAGGGGACCGCCGGCAAGCTGCTCAAGGACGACACGCTTTACAACAACCTGAACTCCGCCGTCGCCAACGCCAATCAGCTGGTGGCCGAGATCAACGCCGGCAAGGGCGGCCTGGGCAAGATCGCCAAGGACCCCGCCTTCGCCGCGAAACTGGACGACACCTTGACCCGCCTCGACTCGATCCTCAAAGACGTGGACGAGGGCAAGGGATCGCTCGGCCAGCTGGTCCAGAATCGCTCCCTCTACGACCACGCCGACCAGACCCTGGACCAGACCCAGCAGCTGGTGAAGAGCATCCGCGAAGACCCGAAGAAGTACCTGGTGATTCGGATGAAGGTGTTCTAGGAATCGGCGGGTGGCGCATCCTGGGTTTTTGGGATTGTGAACCCTCCCACCAAGTTGGGTGCCCCATCCTTCCGCGTTTCTTGCGGAAGTGTGGGTTCCCACGAATCTCGACCGCCGGATCGGGTTTACAATTCTTTCGTGATGGCGAAACTTGTCCGTTTCTAGGCGGGCGGCGCATCCTGGGTTTTTGAGATTGTGAAGCCGGAGCAATGGCCGTGGTCGCGCTTCCGGCACTGCGCGACGGGTGAAGTTGGCGCGGTCGAAATCGACTCGGAGTGGACGGCGCGGCGGCGGGAGGCAGGGTCGGGCCGACTGTTGTACATCCCACCCTTCGCCAGAAAAGAGGCGAAGGATGGGGCACCCACATTTGTTGGAAGCCAGCAGTCGGAAAAACTTAGGGTGCGCTACCCGCCAATCACGATTCGATCATTTACACGAGCAGGGTTCTGCATGTCACTTTCTGAGGTGAGTACAATGAGAGCGATTATCTTTGGTCTTCTGCTCCTGATTTCGGCGACGAGTGCCACTGCAGCACGGAAGGAAGACACAATGAGCGGGTTAACTCTTATGATTAAGGAAGTGAAGCCGTCTGGAGTGGTTACGGTTGAAATCAATAACTCTTCACAAGAACCAATCAGGATATGGCAGGATTCGAATAGCTGGGGCGCCGCGCATTGGCGAGTTTTGCTCATCAGGAACGGGCGGCTCGAGACCTTCTTTGAAAATCCCGATCAGGGGTTCACGGTGAACGGACCGGGGTTCGATGAAATCGCCGCAGGAGCCAAGATAGATCGGGAACTCAGTCTGAATGGCGGAAATTGGTGCGGGTTCGGTCATTGCTCTCAGTACAAAGAACATGGCTTCGGCGGTCGTGAAGCGAGCTTTGAGCGCGGTGACATCCTCATCGTGGTCTACGACGTCCCCATGCAACTCGTATTTCCCGAGTCTCACGGCTCAGTTATGGCGGGCAAGGCGGGTGTTTGGTATGGCGTTGCGACGGCGATGACAGTGGTGCAGTGACTCAGTCGATGCCGAGTTGGGTCAACGTAATCAACATCGTGTCTACGATACGGTGGGCGACGTCATCTCTACGACCGATCAGGCCGGGAATGTCGTCCAGAACACCTACGATGGCGGGTGGCGCACCCTTGACTTCCCACCAATGAGGGTGCCCCATCCTTCGCTTTTTTCTGGCGAAGGGTGGGTTCCCATGACGTTCGATCATCGGAACGGGCGTAGAATTCTTTCGTCATGGCGAGGCTTGTTCGTTATCAGCAATGCGGCTTTTTCACTTTGTGACGTTCAGTTGTTATCGCCGGCAGCCGTTGTTGGGTACGGCGACAGCGTACAGCGTCTTCGAGCGTGAGCTTGAGGCGGTGCGCCAGCGGTACGGCTTCGTGGTTGCGGGATATGTTCTGATGCCCGAGCACGCACATCTGCTGATCGGCGAGCCGAGTCGGCCGTCGCTTTCGGTTGCGATTCAGGTGTTGAAGCAGCAGACATCGCGCAAGCTGAAAGTACGCGGTGAGGCTCGGTTCTGGTAGCGGCGATACTACGACTTCAACGTCTGGAGCGAAGAGAAGCGCGTCGAGAAACTGCTTTATATGCACCGCAACCCGGTCAAGCGGTGGTTGGTCGAGAAGCCGGAGCAGTGGGCTTGGTCGCGCTTCCGGCACTGCGCGACGGGTGAAGTTGGCGCGGTCGAAATCGAGTCGGAGTGGACGGCGCGGCGGCGCGAGGCAGGGTCGGGCCGACTGTTGTGCGTCCCACCCTTCGCCAGAAAAGAGGCGAAGGATGGGGCACGGCGGATTCAAGGTGCAAGTGCAACAGGAGTGATTTTAGCTGACCAGTGTTGAACGAAGTCGAAAGCTCCTTCAGGGAGGAACAGTTCCGCGGGGGCTTTCCATCCCAGAGTCT
>Ga0326728_10023767_pt1 | contig 11183 bp, 10 predicted proteins | sample MB3enrmetagenome_FD_207602 | JGI IMG/M metagenome (GOLD analysis project Ga0326728, IMG submission 207602) | Lab enriched peat soil microbial communities from McLean, Ithaca, NY, United States - MB31MN | ecosystem: Environmental > Terrestrial > Soil > Wetlands > Peat | place: USA: New York... | reverse complement strand
AAAAGAAACCCGCACCTCTCCCCGGCCCTCTCCCCATTGCTCGCCCCTCCGTCGCCGCCGCGGCTATGGAGGGCAGGCGACTCGCAACGCGGAGAGGGAGAAGAATACGCCGGTGGTTGGAAACGGCGGACGATGGCAATTGGTTCAAAAGGGTTCAATGCGCGAAACTTGGTTCCGGGAAATCTCTCCCCATTGGCTTCCGAAGCCAACGCGGAGAGGGTGAGCCATGACAATTTCGAAATTGACAGGATGAACAGGATTTCAGGATTCAGCAACGTCCATCCTGTCATCCTGTCTTTCGGCTGCTCAAAACCACCTTCAACGCCGCGGTTTTGCCGGGGCCAAGCACGATCTTGTTCTGTTTCACGTTGCCCGATTCCACGCACACCATGTTCCGGTGTTCCGCCGGATCGAAGTCGTCCGGTAATTTCTGCGTGGTCCATGGATTCCAGACCACGGTGGAATGCGAGTCGCGCTTTTCCACCCGGATGATCCGCTTGAAAGCGTCATCGTGAATTTCCACGACGCCGGTGTGGTCCGGGTAAACCCGGTTGGTTTCCTGCGTGATTCGCAACGGCGAAGGAGCGCCGTCCCGCCGCGCGCCGTTGGCATCGAAAGCGAAGTCGTCAAACGCCGCGTTTTGCAGGCCCGTAATGCTCACCGCTGCGATGTCGCCCACCTGAAAATAACTGTGCAGGCAGTTCTCGATTTCCAGCGGGGCATCACAGGAATCGTTGCTGGCGATCAGTTCCATCGTCAGCGCATCGGCCACGGTCACGATGAATTCCGCGCGCAGGCTTTTCCAGGCGTCGCGCCCAGGAACGGGCGGCAGGGCAAAATGCAGCGTTACGGTGCCGTCCGGCGCGGCGGCGCTTTTGACCAGTTGCCATTCCGTCAGGCGGGCAAAGCCATGCGAGGGTTCGCCAGCGCGGTTGCCGAACCACGGAAAACAGATCGGCACGCCTCCGCGAATGGGCCGGCCCGGCGCAAACCAGCTTTTGCGGCTCAGGAACAACAGCGGCGGCTCGCCGGGCTTTTGAAAATGCGTGACGTGCGCGCCATGCAGGTAAATTTCCGCCGCGCCGGACGGAGTGGTGACGACAGCCTTGGCCAGGCCGCCACCGCCCGTAGTTATGGCGACGCGGCCGGGAATTTCGTGTTTTTTCGCAGATGAAATGTCAGTTTGCATAAAACCTCACCCAAACAAATCCATCTGGGGGGCGGGCGCAAGGCTTTTTAATTTCTCACGGTCCTGCTGGCGGCGCGCGGTGCGCACGTTGCCTTCGGGCGTCAATTCGGATTCCTCCAGATTGGACAGAATTTGTTTTGCGCGTTCGAGGACTTCGCGTGGCACTCCGGCCAGCCGCGCCACTTGAATGCCATAGCTCTTGTCCGCGCCGCCCTCCACGATTTTGCGGAGGAAGACGATGGAATCCTGCCATTCGCGGACGGCCACATTGAAATTCTTCAGGCGCGGCAGCCGTCCGGCCAGTTCGGTCAGCTCATGATAATGCGTGGCAAACAGCGTTTTCGCGCCAACGCGGTGATGCAGATACTCGAGGATGGACCAGGCCAGCGACAATCCGTCGAACGTGCTCGTGCCCCGGCCAATTTCGTCCAGCACAATCAAGCTGCGCGGGCTGGCACTGTTCAGGATGTTGGCGGTCTCGGTCATCTCCACCATAAACGTGCTTTGGCCGCGCGCCAGGTCGTCGCTCGCGCCGATGCGCGTGAAGATGCGGTCCACCAGGTCAATGCGCGCCTCCGCCGCGGGAACAAAACCGCCCGTATGCGCCAGCAACGTGATGAGCGCCACCTGCCGGATGTAAGTGGATTTTCCCGCCATGTTCGGCCCGGTAATGAGGGCGATTTGGGGCGCTTCGGGTTTTGAAGCAGGGTCGGAGGCGGGTGCCCCGCCAGTTTTGCCATGCAGCACGGTATCGTTGGGCACGAACCGTTCCTCGGTCAGTTGCTGTTCGAGCACCGGATGGCGTCCATCGCGAATCCGTATGACGCCTTCATCGCCGACGTGCGGGCGCGTGTAATTGTGCAGCCGGGCCGTTTCCGCGAACGACGCCAGCGCGTCCAGTTGCGCGAGGGCGGCGGCGGTTTGCTGGATTTCTGACAGGCGCCCCAGCACGTCCTCGCGCACCCGCTGAAAGAGTTCGTATTCCAGCTTCACGCTGCGTTCCTCGGCACCGAGAATTTTTCCCTCCATCTCCTTCAATTCCGGCGTGATGAAGCGCTCGCCGTTGGCGATGGTTTGCTTGCGGATGTAATGCGCCGGCACCTTGTCCAGGTTCGACCGGGTGACTTCGAGGTAATATCCAAAAACGGAGTTGAACCGCACCTTGAGCGACGCTATGCCCGTGCGCGCCATTTCATCGGCCTGCAATTTGGCAATCCAGTCCTTGCCGCCGCGCTGGGCCTCCCGCAGTTCGTCCAGCGCCGCGTCGAAACCGTCGCGGATCATGCCGCCTTCCTTGATGGGCAGCGGAGGCTCGTCCACAATGGCGCGGGCAATCAACTCCACCAGCGCGGGGGATTCGGCAAGCTGCGACTCCAGTGTTTGCAGGAGGCTCAAAGCCCCCGGCAATGTGTCCTTTGCGGCGTCCGACCCGGCGGACGCAGCCGGTGCCAGGGCGCTGTCGCTTTGTTCCTGCAACTGGAGCCGCTGGGCGTCGGCGGCCATGAGGTTTTGGAGAGTGGCCTTCAGCGCGGGAATTTGTTCGAGCGCCAGCCGGAGCGCGGCCAAATCGCGGGCGTTGCCCGAGCCGGTGCTGATGCGGCCAATCGTTCGTTCGAGGTCCCGCACCTTCGCCAATTGCTGGCGGAAACTGTCAAGCCCGAAGGAACTTTCGACGAGCGTTTGCACCGTCGCCTGCCGCCGTTGAATGGGGCCGACTGTTGCCAGCGGCTGCGAGAGCCATTGCCGGAGCAACCGCGCGCCCATGGGCGTGACCGTGCGGTTCAGCGCGCCGTAGAGGGAGGAATCGCGCGGAGCATCGCGGTGCAGGGGTTCGAGAATTTCCAGATGCCGCAGCGTGGTGTAATCCAGCGCCAGAAAGTCGCTGTGCAGGTAAAACGAAATGCGTGTCAGGTGCTTGACGTCGCGCCGCAAATGTTGCGTGAGATAATGAAGCGCTCCGCCCGCCGCGCCGATGGCCGCCGTGCGGTCTTTCAGCCCGAAGCCGTCGAGCGTGGCCACCTTGAAATGGTCGCGCACGGTGAAGAAGGCCGTTTCCGGGGCAAAGGTCCAGTCATCGTAGCCGCTGGCGATCCAGCCCTGTCCGGTGGCCGGCGCGGCGGATGCCTGGCCGTCCTTTTGAAAAGGCGATGGATTGTGCCCGCGCCCGCCCAGGAGCTCGCGGAGCGAAACTTGTTCGCCGGGAAAAATCACCTCCGCCGGGCGCAGCCTTTCCAATTCGGCGGCCAGCGCGGCACCATCCGCGAGTTCCGTAACCAGAAAATCGCCAGTCGTCAAATCCACCACGGCCAGGCCAAACACCTTGCCCGCAGGGTTGACCGAGGCGAGGAAATTATTCCGCTCGGCCACGAGCATCCGGTCGTCAAAATGCGTGCCTGGCGACAGGATTTGGGTGACCTCGCGTTTTACGAGCTTGCCGGGGCGCGCCTCCTCCAACTGCTCGCAGACGGCCACCTTGCGGCCCTGCTTGAGAATGCGGGCAATGTAACCATTGGCGGCGTGGTAGGGCAGGCCGCACATCGGCACACCATTGCGCGCCGTCAAGGCCAGGTTGAGAATTTGCGCGCCGGTCTGGGCGTCCTCAAAGAACATCTCGTAAAAGTCGCCCAACCGGAAGAGCAGGAGGGCATCCTTGGGCAATTCGCCTTTGATGCGGCGATATTGGGCCATCAGGGGGGTCAGTTGCGCTTCAGCGGACATCGTTGCGGACAAAAATAGACATGAACCATGACAAAATCGAACAACTTTTGAGCAATCCCTGTATTGACTCGCAATCTGTCTTCTGGTGAAGTGGGTCTTCCATGATTCCAAATCTCTGTCGGATACAGAATCGGTATTTATATTCATGCCTCATTGCCTTTTTCCTCGCTTTTGCTTCCCAGGCGACTGCATCGGACGATACGGCGCAACCGGGAATTTCCGTCACGCCGCTGGCGAGCATCAACAACGGCGATAACGCCTGGCTGCTGGCCAGTTCTGCGCTGGTGCTCATGATGACCGCGCCCGGCCTCATCCTGTTTTATGGCGGTTTGGTGCGGACCAAGAATGTGCTGTCCACGATGATGCACAGCCTGGTTTTGATGGCGCTCATCTCCACCGTCTGGATGGTCTTTGGCTACAGCATGGCCTTCGGCGAGGGCAACGCCTTTTGCGGAAATCCGTTCACGCATCTCTTTCTGCGGGGCGTCAGCCCTTCCGCGCCCGATGCCAGCTATGCCGGCACCGTGCCCGCGCAAAGCTTCATGCTGTTTCAAATGATGTTCGCCATCATCACGCCCGCCCTCATCAGCGGCGCGGTGGCCGAACGCATCAAGTTCAGCGCCTACGTCATGTTCATGCTCCTCTGGGTCACGATTGTTTATTTTCCGCTGTGCCACATGGTCTGGGGCAAGGGCGGCTTCTTCAACTGGGCGCTGGGCGGACGCATTCCGGTGCTGGACTTCGCCGGCGGCACCGTGGTGCATATCAGTTCGGGCGTCTCGGCGCTGGTCTTCGCGCTGATGCTGGGCAAGCGCGACGGCTTTCCGCATGAGCCCATGGTCCCGCACAACGTCGTCCTTTCGCTCATTGGCACGGGCCTGCTTTGGGTGGGCTGGTTCGGCTTCAACGCGGGCAGCGCGTTGACGGCAGGTTCGCTGGCCACCAGCGCCTTTGCCGCCACGCATTTCTCGGCCGCCGCCGCCGCGTTGAGCTGGGCCGCCCTGGAATGGAAGCTCAAAGGCAAGCCTAGCGTTCTCGGCGCTGCCGCCGGCATGGTCGCCGGGCTGGCCACCATCACGCCTGCCTCGGGCTTTGTCACCATTCCCGCCGCCTTTTGCATCGGGCTGGTCGCCGGCGCGGTCTGTTATCTGGCCGTCACCAAGATCAAAGCACTCTTCGGCTACGACGATTCGCTGGATGTCTTTGGCGTTCATGGCGTTGGCAGCATGGCCGGCATGTTGATGCTCGGCTTCCTGGCCAGCCCGGAAATCAATCCCGCCATCGCCAACACTTTCAAGGTCAACGGCATGGCCGTGTCACTGGCGGGCGGGTCGCATCAATTTGTCAACCAATTGATTGGCGTGGTGGCGGCTGTGGCCCTGGGTGCGATCGGCACCTTCGTCATCGTCAAAATCGTGGATGCCGTCATCGGCCTGCGGGTGGATCAGGAAGACGAAAGTGTGGGACTCGACTTGTCACAGCATGGAGAGCGTGCTTACAATGAATGATATATATGAAAAAAATTGAAGCCATCATCAAGCCGTTCCGCCTCACCGACGTCAAAGACGCGCTGAACGAACTGGGCATCCAGGGCATGACCGTCAGCGAAGTCAAGGGCTTTGGCCGGCAGAAGGGGCACACCGAAATTTACCGCGGCAGCGAATACACTGTGGATTTCCTCCCCAAGATCAAGGTTGAGACCGTCGTGGCCGACAACCTCAAAGACGCCGCCGTCCAGGCCATCATCAAGGCCGCCAAAACCGGGAAGATCGGCGACGGCAAGGTCTTCGTCTCCAACGTGGAAGAGGCCGTGCGCATCCGCACCGACGAACGCGGCGATACGGCGATTTAGGCGGTTCGATTCCGGAACTTTCCCAGAACCGCCCCTTCCATGGGAGGGATGGGAGGAATGGGAGAACGGCTGGCGAGGTGCCAAAATGCATTGAGAGCGGTTTTGTTTCCGGTTTTTTTGTCGCGATCAAGCGCGATTGGATTGGAATACATGCTAAAACCATCAAGATCAGGTGCGATTGGGTTGGATTAGGGGTCATTGGCTCATTGGTTCATTGGATTGGGCTGAGGTCGCGCTTGGGGGCGTGGGCCTGTTCCAGGAGGAGGCGGGCGGATTCGCGGATTTCCTGGAGCCGGAGCCAGTCGAGGTGGCCGGTCTGTTTCCAGAGGGAGAGGTTTTGTTCGGTGATGGCGCGGCCCTCGAACTGTTCGGCAAGGATGCGTTTGACGTCGTCCTGGCTGTTGAGCCAGAAGACGATGTCGGTGCCCACTTCGTTGTCTTCGATGCGGCGGCCGAGTTCCTCGCGGATGGCTTTGGGGAGGCGTCCAATTTTTCCGATGCGTGTGGTCATAGGTTTTTTAACCGAGCATAGCAAGGGTGCGGAAAAGGTGTTTGTTAGCGGCTAACGGTTTTGGACGATTGTTGTTAGCGGCTAACGGTTTTTGGGAAAATAGTTGGGGTGGGAAGGCAAATCCTTTATCCGCTCGCGCTTGCCTTAACGCTCCGCACCTTTTCCGAGCGGCCGGAAAGGAAAGCGTGTTTACAAGCTAAACTTTTACAAATAATCTGATCTATGGCAATAAAGCCGTATATCACGATGACAAAAGAGCAAGTTGAGGAAATACTTGCCAAATCAACGCCACAGGACCTAGAGCGCATCCAAAAGATGCTACAGCATTCTTGCAGCATGTATGATTTTGCAGGAAATCACCTTTCGCATCCGTACGAAAAGGAGAACTTATTGGAAATCATCGGCAAGCGGGATACTTATGTCGTTGACACAAATTCGGAATGGAAAAAGGAGAGCAAGTCACACCTTGATAAGGCATTCATAATCACGCCAGCATTGTCCCGCGAACAATTAAACACAGAAGAATTGATACTAAACGAGGCTCGCTCTCAGCAGGGGAATATCTTTAGCGTCGGCATAATCCCAAATCAAAACGTTCCGAATCAAGGTTACATTTTAATAGACAGGATGGATAGTTACTTTCGGTATTGCTTCGACGATGTTAAATTATCCCAAGCTTCAAAAGGAAAGGGCGAAATTTTCGCCAAACAGAGGATTGTGCATCGGCAACAAACTGAATATGAAAAAGAGCAGATTCGCTTTCAAGTCGGCCTAGAATTACTCTTTTCTGTAAATTCAGGTCAACCGCCGATAAGCAAAGCATTCTGGACAACAGGAAAAGCTTGCGATTTGCCGCCAGTTGATGTTTTAAAATACGCAACGGAAAGGTTAAAAACCAACATTAAGCAACGTTATCCAGCTTGCAAACACAACGTTAACAAATCCAAAACATTGGTGGAAATGTGTCACAGAACACTCCTTTTAGAAGACGCGCGAATTCGCCAAGAGTTTGATGACCCCAAAAATGAAAATGTCTTCGGTGATATGTATATTCTCTTCGGAGCTATTTACTTAGGAGCCAAAATCATGACGAAGGATGTAAGGCTTGCAAAAATGGCTGATTATGCGGGCATAAAATGGTGTCACGTTCCAACGAATACCTAAACAAAATAAGATTACATTCCTGCCCCGTTGCTTTTTATTCATTTCATGGAAGGGTCGGTACTGGAAGGTCGGTTCTAGGAAATTGGTATGATTTTCATATTCCACCTGCCAGCCATCGTCAGATTTATTTGGCTCACCTGTTCACGTTCAGTTCAGCCGTGAGGCGGTTTCTCTGCGTCTCCGCGTCTCGGCGGTTAAAGCAGTCTCTGGAGATGCCGCTCCTACGGAGCTTGGCATTTGAACCGGATGATTTTCTACAAATAGGTCGCTCCTACGGAGCTTGCCCAGATTTGTCTGCGCCAATTTCATTTCGGTGGTTCTTCGATGTTTATAATGGGTAATCCAAATGCGCGGGCTGAAAGCCCGAAACATGAAAGCCCAGGGCAACGCCCTGGGGAATGTGACCGTAATGATTTCAAGCCCTGAAAGGGCGTCACAAAATCCTTGGTATTCGCTTGTTTTGCCCTTTCAGGGCAAATGTCGTGTGGCGCGTCAAACCCAGGGCGTTGCCCTGGGCTGTCATGTGGTTGCGCTTTCAGCGCGACAAGACGCCAAGCGTGGCAATCATCCCAAACGTCGAGGAACATTTCGGTTCGCGGTCTGCCGGGCTGCCATATTTCGCACTTTTCAGCGCGAGATTCCGGGCTTGCCTTGCCGCAGAATCCGGGGAAAATCCGGGCACCATGTTGTCACACGTTGTCATTTTGTGGACGGACCCGGCCAAGCCGGGCGCGGCAGACGCCGTGATTGCCGGCGCGCACAAGTATCTGGAGCACATTCCCGGCATCACCCATTTTCACGCCGGCAAAATGGTGGGCAGTCACCGGCCCGTGGTGGACCAGACCTATCAAGTGGCCTTGAACGTCGGCTTTGCCAGCAAGGAACAGGAGCGGGCGTATCAGGAGCATCCACAACACCACGAGTTCATCGAGCATTGCATCAAGCCTTTCGTGAAGCGCGTGGTGGTCTATGATTTCGAGTGAACTGCATCTGTCATTTGATTCATTCCGTAAGCTTTGCTAAACTTTTGCCGTGATTGACGACGCGGCATCCGACGAATTGTTGCAGGCGGTCTGGGACGGCAAACGCATCGGCCCGGCCGAGGCCCGCCGGCTTTACGCGCTGCCTTTGGAGGAACTGGGCGCGCTGGCCAACCGCCGCCGTCAGCTCGCCAAGGCCCGCGCCTACGGCGGCCGCGGCAACGAGATCGTCACCTTCAACGTGGACCGCAATGTCAATTACACCAACGTGTGCAATGTCTATTGCAAGTTCTGCGCGTTCTACCGGGTGGAAAAGGACGACGATTCGTATGTGATTTCGCTGGCGGAAATGGACGACAAGATTCAGGAAACCCTGGCGCTGGGCGGCACGCAGATTCTCATGCAGGGCGGGCATCATCCCAAACTGACGAAGCAGTGGTATCTGGACCTGCTCTCGCACATCAAAAACAAGTGGCCGCGGATCAACATCCACGGTTTCAGCCCGAGCGAGTTTGTGCATTTCCGCGAGGTGTTCAACGAGCCTCTGGAGCAAATCATCGGGGATTTCAAGGCGGCCGGTCTCGGTTCGATTCCCGGCGGCGGCGGTGAAATTTTGGTGGACCGGGTGCGCCAGCGGATTTCCCCGCTCAAGGCCATGAGCGATGACTGGCTCGAAGTCATGGACGTGGCGCATCGGCTGGGGCTGTACTCGTCGGCCACGATGATGTTCGGCCATGTGGAAACTTTGGATGACCGGATCGAGCATCTGGAGCGCCTGCGCGCGCAACAGGAAAAATCCCTGAAACGAAAGGCGGAACACGAACAGCGCGGCGGTGGTAATGGCGAACCCGTTCCCGGCCATTTCACGGCCTTCATCGGCTGGACGTTTCAAGCCGAGCACACGAATTTGAAAGCGCCCACGGTGGGCGCGCATGAATATCTGCGGACCCAGGCGTTGAGCCGCATCTACCTGGACAATTTCGAGAACGTGCAAAGCTCGTGGGTCACGCAAGGGCTGGAAATTGGCCAGATCGCCTTGAAATTCGGGGCGAATGACCTGGGCAGCATCATGATCGAGGAAAACGTCGTTTCGCAGGCCGGCACCACCTTCCGCATGACGGTCCCGGACATGCACCGGTTGATCAAAGAGCTGGGCTACGAACCGCATCAGCGGGACAATTGGTATCGGCTGGTGAATTAGAGCGGATCAAGAAGGGAGCCTTTGGACAGGATGACAGGATTTACAGGATGTTGAACTTCAGCGTTTTGCCATAGGGAGGCTCCGTTCTTATCCTGTCCTGCCGTCGCTACTTCTGGCAGGGCACGTTCCATGTGGTCGTCCTACTTCACCCCCCCCGGCACGCACGGAGTGACGGGCCCTACCACCTTGTCTTTATACCTGTTCATCTGTGGCCCAAAACAGTTGATTTGGTGAATTGTCCGTGAATTGTTTGTGAATAAGTTTAAGAGGAAAAAAGTTTTGTTCCAGTCTATGATGGCCATCGGGTGGCGGAACCATGAATCATTTGAACAATGAATGTGTGGAGTGGGGCGGGCAAGTCCAGGTGACATTGGATCGTGAGACGATGCTGCCGCCGGCCGGGCGCGTTACGCTTAATGCGATTCGTTCCTATTTGGAAACCATCGCCCTGGCCAATCAGCGGGTGCTGGCGGAGTTCCTCGTGGATGGCTGCCTGGTGGACCTGTCGCATCCGCTGACCAATCTGACCTTTCGCCGGGTGGACGCCCACACGGCACCCCTGACGGACCAACCGCTGGTGCTCCTTTCGACCGCGCTGCAACAGGCGGCCCGCGCCCGGGCTTCCGTGGAGGCGGCGCTGACGCTGGTTTTGATCAACAGTCCCGGCACGGCGCGGGAATTGTGGTGGGGCATTGCGGGCCGGCTTAAAGAGCCGGTGCTCACGCTGAGTCTCATGCCCGATCACCTTTGCCAGACGTGGTGCGGCACCTCGTTTGACAAGCTCCGCCGCTGGCAGCTTGAACAGATCGCGGTCATCATCCGCCGGGTGGATGAAGCTTGCGATTCGGGCGACAACATCCAGATTTCCGATGCGCTGGAAAATCTGGTCCTCCCCTGGCTCGACAACCTCGCCGAGCACATCCGTCTCTGGCAGGACGCCACACAAGCCGGGTCCCGGCTGCGAACCAGCGTATGAAAACCGAGGATGGAGGAGGGAGGAGGGCAAAAACATTCACCTGCGGTAATCCTCCATCGTTGGCTCAGGTCAGAGCCGACGGCACCGCCCAAAGCGACGGGTCCTGTTGGTAATACCATTTCAGTTGCTCGTAAAGCCCGGGATGTTCCCGCCGCATCGCCTGCGGTTTCCCAAAGAAACACTCGGTGGCCACGGCAAAAAATTCAGCCGGGTTGGTCGCGCCGTAGTCGCGCAGCACCGTCGGTTCGCCGCGCCGCACCTGGGCCTGAAGCCGCGCAAATTCGGCCCGCATGACCCCTGTCCAGGCGGCGTACCGCCGTTTCCGTTCCATAAAGGAACGCTCCCCGGCGAGAAGCGGCACGCCGTCCGCGTAGCCGTCTTCATAATCCAGTTGATGTGCGAATTCATGGAGGACCAGATTGTGTCCCTGGCCGCGGTCCTGCGCCTGATTGAGGATAACGTCCCAGGCCAGAACCACCGCCCCGGCCTGCCAGGATTCGCCCGACCTTGTTTGGTGAAATTCCTCCATGATGCCCGACCCGATATGCCGCATGGCGGGCACAATGTAGGTGTTTGGGTAAACCAAAATGCT
>Ga0326728_10023766_pt1 | contig 11183 bp, 11 predicted proteins | sample MB3enrmetagenome_FD_207602 | JGI IMG/M metagenome (GOLD analysis project Ga0326728, IMG submission 207602) | Lab enriched peat soil microbial communities from McLean, Ithaca, NY, United States - MB31MN | ecosystem: Environmental > Terrestrial > Soil > Wetlands > Peat | place: USA: New York... | reverse complement strand
ATACTTTGCCGTTCTCAGCACTCTCACGTGTCCGGTCATTTTCGAGACGGTAGTCACGTCGACCCCGGTCTCAAGCAGATCTGAAGCGAAAGACCGCCTCCAGGTTATGTGGGGAGGCGTCCGTCTCCCCGGTTTTCTCCGCTCGCTTGTCGATGAGAGGCCACCCCGCATCGTCGGTCTCTCTGGGCTTCTGCAAAGCCAAGAATGGCGCAAGAAAGTAAGCGATGTGCCGTTCGTGGCGCGTCGACAGCCCATAGGCTCGGCCTTGACCAGCCGAATATCGCGCGATTGCGCAATCCCGTAGCGTGAGAGTTTCCTGGGCGACCTCCGAATGAGCTGCTTCGTGAAGTCTGCCTGTGTGATCAGGCAATTTATCCACAGCTGGATGCCAGTCGATATTCTTTCCGTCATCGATTGCTGCTTTCTCAATCTTGTTGATCGCGCTATCGATTTGACCTACACCTCCCGTTCACTGTTGAGCCAATCTCGTGGATCATCGAACGTGTAGCGCGCAAGTCCGAAAGCGCACGCAGGCTGGTTGCTTGATTTGAACGGAAACACAAAAAGTGCCGGCGTAGGTCTTCATGCTCGCTCCTCGTCGTAGGAGTTGCCACGCAGCAGCGCACAGGGCTTTAGCTCCCCATGACGCGCCGCGAAAGGCGTTTCAGCGGGACTCTGCGAGCGCAGGTGTCCGAAAAATGTCTCGGAAAGCATCGACGATCGGGGAGGCGTTCCAGAGCCTGACAACGCAAGTTCGCGATTGGCACTGGCTCCCTCTGCCTGGCTTAGCCCCACGTGCGAATCATTGGCAAGTCGGGCTTTCGGGCGCGTGGTTTTCGCTGTTGCCGGCTATGCCGGAGTGTCTGTTGGTCGGGTAAACGCTTGCAGTGATTCGGCGATAATGCTGGCGGGGAAGTCGACTAGGAGTTTGCTCGAATAGCGTAATCGAACTCGTAGAAATGCTTACCCTCAGTGATGATGATTGTCATCCTTCCTTCAAGTCCAACGAGCTCCCCCGTTCCTGAGTCGGGTACTACGCTGACTGTCAGTTGGGAGGCCCCCCGATTCATGGTGCCGCTGTGCTGGAGGACGAATGTTCCGCGACGGCCGTGGAGTGACCCGCTAACGCGCTCCATTGCAACATAACCCGCGGACCCTTCGGTCTCCGTGCTAGTGCTGAGCATCTGACCCTTGCTGACCGCATCGAGATCGCCCTGGAACTTCTTGTCGATTGCCATTCTTGCGATGTATTCGTCCGAAGCCTCGGGGACGAGTTTCACTTCAAATGCTCCTCCTGCCCGATTTTTCATTTGCTTCCCCCTTCGTTGTCTCCAGCCTACCCGACATCAAGTGAACCGACAAGACAAGACCGTTGGCGCACTGGCCGCGTCGATTTTCGCCCGCGGAAGCGACCTCGCCCGAGCCATCCGAGGAGAAGTTCCAATGAGTCACGCGCAAATGCGGTGGATCTTGAAGGAAGTGGCCGATCTCATGTTCGAGGCGGATCGCGAAGGCCGCTTGTAATGGTCGGTGGCTCCGCGGACGCCGTCTTCAGTGGTCGGCACGGTCACAGATTTTTTCCCACCCGAAGCCGGTATCGTCAGCAGGCGCGGGATAACGGGAAAGCGCGCCGGCGGGCAATATTGCTTGCTTCTCGAAGGCGAGGAAAGATAGTTCGAGCAGTCGGAGTCGTCCGGTGCCGACCATCGCCAGGCGGACGCCGACTTCGCGGTGTTGGCCCGCGACATCACAGACTGTAGGCGGCTCGAAGACCAGGTCTCCCCAGCAAGGAGGTGCCTCGCGCCTTGCCGACAGCGCTTTGCAAGCCGTTCGCTCTGGTCGAGCTTCAGGGGCTCAAGCGAAGAGCGTTGAGCACGGTGCAGCCTTCATACAGAAGCGGCCCATACAACGCTGTCGTAGACAATCCTTTCGCACACGCATAGACTCCACCGCATGAGTGAAGGGCTTGTTGGACTCATCGAGCACCTTGTTTGGGCGGACAAGGCGGTCATTGACTTTGTAAAGTCGCAGGGCAACGCGTCAGCCCGGGTTATGGAGATCCTGGCCCATGTGCTCGTGGCGGAGCGGGTGTGGCTGAAGCGCATCGACGAGTATCCCGGAAACGCTCCTTCCGTGTGGTCAAAACTCTCCCTGGCGGAGTGCGAGGCGCTGGCCGCGGAGAATGCAGATGCGCTTCGAAGCCTCGTACTTCATATCGACGGCGAAGGGCTGCACAAGACCGTCGAATACGTGAACTCGCGCGGGGAGAAGTTCGAAAACACGCTGGAAGACATCCTCCTTCACGTCTGCATGCACGGCTCGTATCACCGGGGGCAAATCGCCGCCATGGTACGCGTTGGCGGCGGCGTACCGATCAATACGGATTACATCGCCTATAGGCGTTCGCAGGGAGGGTCGAAGCGGTGAAGGCGTACACGGGCGGCGGTGACCGCGGCAAGACCAGCCTCCTCAGCGGAGAGAGAGTGGCCAAGACGCACTGCCGCATCGAAGCGTGCGGCGACGTGGATGAGCTTAACTGCGCGCTTGGGGCGTTCATCGCGGCGCTTCCCCAGGAAGACCTCGGACTTCGGACCGAGTTGTTGGAAGCGCAAGGAGACCTTTTTCGTCTGGGTGCGCGCCTGGCAACTGCTTCCGATTCGACCGCGGTCTCGCTTCTGCCTTCCTTCGGCCCTCCACAGACCCGACGCCTGGAGGCTGCAATCGACAAGCTGGAAGCCGAGCTCCCTCCGCTTCAGGGCTTCATCCTGCCGGGTGGGCATTCTAGCGCCGCATGGGCTCACGTGGCGCGAACTGTCTGCCGCAGGGCGGAGCGGCGCGTGGTGCAGTGCGCGCTGGAATCCAAAGACACGGAACCAGGTCAGGACATGGGAGACGCCATTGCATACCTGAACCGGCTTTCAACATTTCTGTTCACTGCAGCGCGCTTGTGCAACAAACTCCTCGGGGTCACCGAGAGAACATGGCCGACGTGAGCCGATCCGAAAAATACCCGACCAGACTCCTGGCGCGTTCGCGCCTTTCGGCTGACACACTCCAGATTGACCTCGAGCGCCCCTCAGGCTTCTCCTTCGTGCCGGGGCAGGGGATCAGGCTGTCGAGCAACGGGCTGGAGAGGGAATACACGCTTGTGTGTGGCCCGAATGATGACCAGCTGTCGATTTGCGTACAGGTTGTGGAAAACGGCGCGTTCTCACCGCTTCTGGCGCGCTTGGAAACAGGCAACAGCCTGCTGCTGAGCGGACCCCACGGCTACTTCACCTTCCAAACCAAGGAACGCCCCGCCGTTTTTGTCGCAACGGGCACCGGGATCGCTCCCTTCGTCTCGATGGTCAGGGCCGGGGTCAGCGGGTTTACGCTGCTCCAGGGAGCCACAACTTCGACCGATCTGCACTATCGTGATATCACACAGCCGGCCTCGCGTTGTTACGTCGGATGCATTACCGGGGAGCAGGCCAAGGAAGAAGAGGCTGCGTGGAGACACCGGGGACGCGTGAGCGATTTCCTGAAGAAAAAGCTTTCCCCCGGCATCTTCGACTTTTACCTTTGCGGAAGGCGCGAAATGGTGCGAGACGTCGTGAGCATTGTCGACGACCTCTTTTCGGGCTCGAAAGTGTTTTTCGAAATATTCTTCTAACCGGCTCAAACCGCGAGGTCGGAGCGCTCACGGAGTCGTTTCCGAAAAGCGCGACCAGACCCCGGAATTGGTGAGGATGGCCGTGACGCTGCCGGCCCAGTCCCGATTTGCCGCCGGGCTTGCCGGGCTGGGATGGGGAATCTCCACGACCGTCACCTCCTCCCACCCCTCTTTGCGCTGCATCGACGCGAGCCGGCCTTGGGCGAACTTGCCAATCCCCACGAGCCAGCGAGGCGCAAGGGCCTTGACCACGGCGCGTAGGTGAGCGTCACATTCGAGAAGGAGGGCCTGCCTGTCGGGCTGGCGCAACTTTTCAGGAGTCAGGTTGCGTCCTGAGACATCGAGAAAGAGAAGAGGACAGTAGTTGACAACCAGTTGGGAGCTGAAGAACTCCCCGGGGCTGCCGTAACGCGCCCGTATCAGGCCCCAGAGCCGCTTGCCGCTGACCTCGCTTCGATGGCAGTCGAATCCGGTGATTTCGACTCTCGGGTGGGTCTTGCTCCGGGGGAGAATCCGGGCGCGTATCCCCAGCCAGTCCCGCACTGCGGACACTTCGCCGAAAGGGACGCCTGTCTGGGCCATGCCCCACGGGCCGGGGTTCATGCCGAGGAAGATCACGTGCTTCTTGCCCGTACCCCACGTCCGGATGTACTTCTCGTAGCCGTCCCGCGCATAGACAAGCGGGTTGTACACGAAGCGTACGGGATCGTGGAACCTGATTCTTTCGCATCCCGCCGCAAGACGCCGCGAGGCGCTGATGAGGTTTTCGCCTCCAGTAGTGGCGCTCATGATACTGCCTAGCGTCAGCTGATGCGGTAGCGGTAGATGTCCCCCCGCGCGGTCTCAGGAAGCAGTGTCGGGAACCGCCAGTAGTGGGAGACGATACGCGCCCCACCGGGAAGCTCCCGCTTCACTTTTGCCTCCAGCCGTCCCATCACGAAGCTCACCTGGAAAACTGTCACAATGTCGAAGGAGGACAGATCCGCCCGCCAGAAACTGCGCCAATGGATGAAGGCGTGTCCCTGCAGGCCGGCGCGTCGGATGTTGCGTCGGGAGATGTAGACGAGGATCGGATTCACTTCGAAACCGTGCGCTTCCGCGCCTCGCCTGGCCAGCGCAATGACCACGCGACCGTCCCCCGACCCCAGATCCGCAGCTTTTTCTCCAACGGCTACTGCCGCGACCTCCGCCATGATGATCGTTTCCTCCTGCGTGCTGGGGTCATAGATAGCCCCGCGCCCCAGAGGAAAGAACACATAGAACACGAGATAGAACGCCGCGCAGACGATTAGCACTGTCAGAATGGTAGCTATCACGGCTGCGATAATAGCAGGGGTGCCAGCATTTTCAAGGGACCGGGAGCGAAGGCCGATTGCCCTACCCGCAAGCGTTTGCTACCATCCCCGTAGTGACGACAGTCCAGACGCTGACGGGTTTCATCAGGACCTCTTTCTCTCTCGCCTTCGACCTGCGTTCATACCGTGCGGGCTGGCGTGCTTTGCGAGCGCCGTCCCTCGTGATCGCAGCCGTTTCGTGCGCGCTCGGGGTCGTTCTCGCATTCCAATCAGGGAAGGGGGACTGGATCAACGCGGCTGCCGTTATGGTGGCGGGTCTCGCCTTGCAGGCGGGGGTCAACCTGGTGAACGATTTCTTCGAATTCATGCGGGGAAAAGTCGACGATAAGGCAGAAAACCTCGGGTTTTCCCGGCCCGACCGCCTTACCCTCGAATGGCTCGTTTTCCTGGTCGGCCTTGCCTTTTTCGGCCTTGCCGGGCTGGTTGGGCTTCTCATTGCTTGGCGGACCGGATGGCCGGTCCTCGTGCTGGGTGTGGTCGGGTTCCTAGGCGGTTTTTTCTATACGGGTGAGCCGCTCAACTACAAGCGCCGCGGCTTGGCGGTGCCGATCGTCTTTTTCCTGATGGGCGTCATCATGATCTCGGGATCGTATTACGCGGTGGCGCGGGACTTTTCCTGGAGGATAGCAGCCATCTCTGTTCCGGTGAGCTTCCTCGTGTCCCTCATCCTTCTCACCAACGAGTTGCGGGACTTCGAGGCGGACACTCGGTACGGGATTCGGACAATGACGGTCCGCATAGGGTATTCGCAGGCAGTGCTCGTGTATTGTCTGCTCCTGGGTTTCGCGTACGCCACCCCGGTGCCCCTTGCCCTCGCGGGCCTTTTCCCGCACTTGTGGTACGTGTACCTTGCGCTCCCGTTCGTCGTGCCCCCCTTCCTCCTGATGGGGCGGCCCTACCAGAAGCGCCACATGATCGTTCCCGCCGTCATGCTCCACCATCTCGCATACGGCACGTTCTTCTGTCTCTCCTACTTTGCCTCCGCGCGGGCGTGAGGTTTGACATAGAGAGTTTTCTATGTTGTGACAATTCCGTTTCTCGCAGTAGTATGGGTACATCCCCGAAAGGAGACATATGACGGATACGACGCGCATCGTGGTCCTCGGCGGAGGATACGGGGGCGTTCAGGCTACGAAAATGCTGCACCGCGTTTTCGCGAAGCACCGCGACATCGAGATCACGCTCATCGACAAGAACCCGTTCCAGACCCTCATGACAGAGCTCCACGAAGTGGCGTGCGGGCGCGTCGAGCCGGAATCCGTGCTCATCTCCTACCGCAAGATCTTCGGCGCCACGCGCGTTTCCGTGGTAAGCGACGGGATCAAGACGATCGACTTTGAGAAGAAAAAGCTCGTCTCCGACACCGCCAGCTATGACTACGACTATCTCCTGATCGGGGTGGGCGCCGAGCCGGAGGATTTCGGTCTTCCAGGCGTGCGGGAAAACGCGTATATGCTCTGGTCTTTCGACGACGCCCTCGCTCTGCGACGGCACATCGAAGATGTCTTCCGCGAGGCTGCCGCGGAGAAAGATCCTGCCAAGAGGGCCGAGCTGCTCACGTTCGTGGTGGCGGGGGCCGGCTTCACGGGGATCGAAGTGGCGGGCGAGCTGAAGGACCAGCGCAGAGTCATGTGCCAGACCCACCACATCGATGAGAGTGAGGTACGGATCATCGTCGTGGAAGCCCTCGGCTGGATCCTGCCGAACCTACCTCCCAAGCTGCAGGCAAAGGCCAGGCGCTGCCTCGAGCGCAGGGGCGTGGAGTTCATGCTCCGCTCTCCTATCCTCGGCGCGGAAAAGGGCAAAGTGCTTCTGGCCGGAAATGCATCCATTCCCACAAGAACGTTTATCTGGACCTGCGGGATCCAAGGAAAGGAGTTCGCGGGCAACCTCGCCCTGACAAAGGGGAGATGTGTGAACCGGGCCTGCCGCTTTTCAGCCACTCAGAGCACGTGTGGTGTGAAGAACTGCACCTTCGCTGCGGGTCAGTACATCGTTGGCAAACGCGGCAGACTTCTGGTCAACGAGTACATGCAGTCCATCGACTACTCGAACGTGTACGTGGTTGGAGACGTGTCATGGTATCTGGAGGGCGGCAAGGTGCTGCCCCAGATCGTGGAAACCGCTGTGCAGACCGCAGAGACCGCGGCGCACAACATCGCCGCCGCCATAGAGCACGGCCAGATGAAGGCCTTCCACTCCAACTACCATGGCATCATGGTTTCCCTTGGTGCCTTCTCGGGGGTGGCGCACGTTATGGGAGTGTCGCTAACCGGGATATTCGCCATCGGCGTCAAGCACCTCATCAATATGGTTCACCTCTTTACCGTAGCTGGCGTGAATCAGGTCTGGGAGTATGTCAAGCACGAGTTCCTCGACATCAAGAACCAGCGCTCGTTCATCGGCGGTTTGGCAGCGTACAAGGTGCGCGGGTACTGGCCGCTCCTGCTGCGCGTGTGGCTGGGGTTTATGTGGGTGGTCGAGGCGACGAACAAGATGACCGAAGGTTGGCTCGATTTCTCCTCGGGCCAGAGCAAGACGGGCTGGATGTTTTCCCCTGGGGTCATACAAGCCGGCGTGAAAGGGGTTGAAACAGGCGGCACGGGCGCTAAAGGTGCCGCCCAGGCTGCACAAGCCGCGGTGGCCGCGACCTCTGGGGCTTCGGCGGCGACAGGCGCGGCGGCAAACGCCAGCGGCGCAGTGGCCGCGACCTCTGGGGCTTCGGCGGCGACAGGCGCAGCGGCCAACGCTGGCGGCGCGGTGGCCGCGACCTCTGGGGCTTCGGCGGCGACAGGCGCAGCGGCCAACGCTGGCGGCGCGGTGGCCGCGACCTCTGGGGCTTCGGCGGCGACAGGCGCAGCGGCAAACGCCAGCGGCGCAGTGGCCGCGACCTCTGGGGCTTCGGCGGCGACAGGCGCAGCGGCTAACGCTGGCGGCGCTGCTGCCACCTCTGCCGCCCCAGCTGCCACCGCCGCGGCTTCCACGGGTGTGGCCCATACCGCGGCCCAGGCACACGCTGTTACAGGGCCCTGGCTTGACACCACGCACAACATTCTGGATCCATCATGGGGAATCGTGACGTGGTTCCGTCACACTTTCATGGACGGCATATTTGCCCATCTTCACTATACGATCTTCCAGGTGCTTATCGTGTTTATGGAGCTGCTGATCGGGCTCGCTCTGTTCGGAGGCTTTTTCACATGGTTCGCGGCTGTCGCCTCCATCGGGCTGTGCATCATCTTCACCCTGTCGGGTATGTTCGCTTGGAACCAGGCATGGTTCATCTTTGCCGCTATTGTCATGATGGGTGGCGCGGGGCGAGCATTCGGGGTGGATTCTTTCACAGTGCCCCTTTTCAAGAGGTGGTGGAACGGCACGAAAATCGCCCGGCGTACGCGCTTTTACGCGGATGAGCCCACAAAGTAGCCAATGAGCGGGTTCTGGGACGAACAGCCCGAGCTTGCGAGCCGGCTCGAGGAAGTGAAGCGCGCCATTCGCGAGCGCGCACACAGCGACGATAATGACGTTGAGGCCTCAGTCGGCCAGCTGCTCGAATCCAACGGGAAGATGCTGCGGCCGGCTTTTGTGATCCTCGCGTCGCAGTTCGGCGCCCCTGATGAAGACCGTGTAACCCGCATCGCTGCTGCCGTGGAGATGCTCCATATGGCGACCCTCGCGCATGACGACATCATCGACAGTGCGGCGTTCCGGCGAGGGGTTGCGACGCTTCAGGCCGCTCGTGGGCCGCGAACAGCCGTCCTCGTCGGAGATTGGCTGTTCGCTTCGTGCTTCACAATGATCGCTGATTTCGCCGCCGCGGAAAACTCTCGAGGTCTGTCGCAGATCGTGGCGCGGATCTGCGGGAGCGAGGTCAGCCAGTCTACGGACCGTCACAAGGTGAGCAACAGCGTCCGCAGATACCTTCGAAGGATCGCGGGAAAGACAGCGGCCCTTTTTGCCTTGTCGTTCCACGTCGGGGCTCACGAAAGCGGTTGCGGCCCCGAGCTGTGCAGCCAGCTTCGCAGGCTCGGCTACAACCTGGGCATGGGGTTTCAGATCATCGACGACATCCTGGACTTCGAAGGTTTTGAGTCAAATACGGGCAAGCCCATGGGGCAGGACCTTGTGGAAGGTATCTACACTTTGCCTACCATCCTCGCGCTGAAAAACGACGACGGACGCTTGAGGTCAGAGCTCGCCCGCCGGCCCCGGTCGCGCAGAGCGCTTTCGCGGACGGTCGCCCTCATACGGGAAAGAGGCGGAATGGAAGGGGCGCACGGCATGGCGCAGCGCTATACGGGGCGCTCGCTGAGGGAGATATCGCGGCTTCCCTGCGGCCAACCGCGGACCGTCCTCGAGATGGTAGCGCAAAAACTGCTTCATCGAAATCGATAGCAGCCGAAACCGATAACCCACAAATTCCCAATAGCGAAGATTGCCTGGTTGTCGTTTATCAGGAAAATCGGCCCAGGAGAACTAACGGCCTTTTTCATTGCGTTGGATTGATGATTGCGTTATTGTCGATGGGGAAAAATGAATCTGACGCTGGCGAAGATCCTTATTGTTGGCGTGCCGTTCCTCCTTTCCTTGTCGTGGTTCGCATTTTGGGTTGTTAGGCTCCTTATAACCGCCCGGAAGCTGAAAAGGAACGCTTCCACTCCTCCCGATCCGCCCTCTTCCGACTCACACTCATCGTGACCCTGGCGGAGGCAGCTGATGAGGGCGATCGCGCTGGCTTCCCCGAGGCAATCGCCACGGGTATAATTGCCCGGGCTGGAGGCAACTGTGCAGAGGTGCTTGTGGTAAGTGAGGCGGTTCCCGGCGCAGGATCCATGGCCTTTCTCGCGACTGCGCTGGCGAAGGTACGGGAGAAAATTGAGAGCTCTGCGCGTAAAGCGGGGCGGGACCCTTCGGAGGTCAGCCTAATGGCCGTGACAAAGGGCTTCCCGAAGGAGACTGCACAGGCGGCAATTGCCGCAGGCATCACTCTCCTGGGTGAGAACCGGGTCCAGGAAGCCGAGCTGAAGTACGGAGACATGCCAGGCGCCTATGAGCTGCACCTCATCGGGCACTTGCAGCGCAACAAGACGCGAACGGCCAGCGCGCTTTTTTCTTGCGTTCAGTCCATCGACAAGCTGGAAACCGCCGCTGCCCTGGAATCACGGCTTGCCGAGCGAGGGAAAACGATGGACGTTCTCTTGGAGCTCAACACGAGCGGGGAGCCCTCGAAATCCGGCTTCCGTTCAAACGAGGAACTTCTGGACTGCATCGAGTCCGTTGCGCTGCTGACGCACCTGAGACTACGAGGATTGATGACGGTGGGCCCGCTCTCGGAGGACGTCAGTGCGGTGCGCCGGTCCTTCGCCAGGCTTCGGGAGCTGTTCGAGCAGATCAGGACGGACGGATCTCTGCGGGACTTCACCGTCCTGTCCATGGGGATGTCGGGCGACTTCGAGACAGCCGTTGAGGAAGGGGCCACCATCGTGAGAATCGGAACAGCGCTGTTCGGACGGAGGGGAGGGGCATGAGCCGCCGAGTCGCCCTTCTTCTGTTTGCATGCCTTCTGTTGGCCGGCGCGCCAGGGGGAGTTTTCGCCCAGGACCATACGCCGCAGCCCTATTCGCCGGACGAGTTCCAGGGCTGGATGAAAGACCTCTGGCGGGCGGAAGTGATCCTCGTGGGATCTTTCCCCATTACCCTCTTTCTCTCTCTCGAGTCCTACGATCTGTACCGCTATTTTAACACGGGATTTAATGCGACGTATGCACCGTGGCCCTTCAACACGGGAAGCACGCTCAACCTGACGGCGCAGGAGCAGGCCTGGATCATCGTCAGTGCGGTGGGACTTTCGTTGACCGTTGCGGTCATCGATTTCATGCTCGGCAGGTGGGATGCAACCTCAGAAAAGCCTTGAAGCGATCGTTGATGATCCTTCGTGCGCCGGCATGCGCGTGGACATTTTCCTTTCAGAGCGGCTCGCCCTCTTCTCACGCAGTCAGGCCCGCTCCAGAGTCGTTTCCCTGGCGGTGAACGGTGCGCCCGCCCGGCTGGGGAAGAAACTGAAGCTGGGGGACAAGATATCGCTGGCGTGGTCTGAGGCGCCCGGGCCCGGCTTGGACCCTGAAAACATCCCACTCTCGGTGATTTTCGAAAACGATGACGTCATCGTGAAC
>Ga0326728_10023765_pt1 | contig 11183 bp, 8 predicted proteins | sample MB3enrmetagenome_FD_207602 | JGI IMG/M metagenome (GOLD analysis project Ga0326728, IMG submission 207602) | Lab enriched peat soil microbial communities from McLean, Ithaca, NY, United States - MB31MN | ecosystem: Environmental > Terrestrial > Soil > Wetlands > Peat | place: USA: New York... | reverse complement strand
AGTCCCGGCAGGCCCGGCTCAGCGTCATGGGGTCTGTACTGCCTGAGGTAGCGAAAGTCAGTGCCGGTCAAGGAAGCCGGAATCCTTGGCCGCCGCGAACCAGCGCCCCGGCTCTCCACTGTGCTCGACCATATCCAGCAGGATGCGCCGCTTGTCCATAGCGGGATAACCACAGGCTCTGATGACTACCAGTACTCAACAATGAGAATTCGTGAAGGCCCCGGGTGTCCGTCAATTACTTGTGTTTGCACAATGGCCTCCAGATTCACTCTCTTCCAGTCGCTAGGCGCATTTTGAAACAGCGTCTTGAGAAAGGCTGAATCCGACAGAAGTTCTCCTGCTGCTTCAGTTCCCTGGTGTGAAAGGCCGGCGACCAACACTACCGGCTGGTCGAGGGTGGTGTCATGATAGCGCGCGATGATGGCAAAATCCTCTGTCTGAGCAGAGGGAGATTGCTTGAGAGAAACAACCCAGTTTCTGGCCGATGGATTCTTGCGATCCACGATATACATTGAGTCGTTGTTCATCGCAAATCCGTAACGTAAAGGCTGCATCAGGCGCATGGTCCAGATATTGTCCAGCGCGCCCACAAGAATCACGGGCCCCTCGCGCAACTGGGGGAAACTGGCCTGAGAAGCCAGAACCAGGCGAAACGCCTTATTGCGATCTTCCAGCACGCCTCCCATGTGGATCAGTGTCGCCACGTTTGCTGTCCCCAGATGTCCTGAACGGTTGAGTTCATCCAGGACGGTCGAGGGAGGCGCTCCCGTTAGGGGCGAAAGATTCACGGCGTCGGGCGATCCGACACACAGAGTGACGGGAGAGGGGGAAATGAGGATGGGTGACCAGAATTGGCCGACGACGGACGGCCGGAGGAAGATGTAAGCTCCCAAGCAGATGGCCACGACTCCTGCCGCAACGGCCGCAGCGACAAAAGGCGAAAGTCGCTTGTGTGGCGAGATCACCTCTGGCTTCGCATCAGCGGCTGTCCCCGGCACCAAGGGCGCGGCCGGAGCTGCAATTGCCTGACGGAAAAACGGGATGTAGGAGCCTGGGTTTAGCCCGATTACCAGTTCGTTCTGGTGTTCAGGATGCTGATAATAAAGCGCAATCCGCTTTCGCACCTCGGCCGCGCTCAAGCGAACTACCGGATCCTGGTTTGTGTCATAATCCGGAGCACGATGGAAGACCTCGATGCCCAGAAGACGTTCTTTGAGCGCGTCCTCCTGGCCAGCCAGTGTCTGTTCCACCACAAAACGAAGTAGTTTGGGGTAGCGCTGGCTGACGGAAAAACTCGGACAGGTGAGCAACTTCTTCAGCTGCTCCCGAACCTGCTCACGCTCCGCTTCAGACTTGGGGTGCCACTCACCCCGGGCGGAATTCACAGGTGTCATAGTGCTCTTCCCTTCCGGCATTCACAAGCGGGAACGTATCAAGAGACGTAGCAACATGTCTGATACGTGCGGCGCAAACAGGCTTTCCTTTCAGGAATCTTACACTTTGCGCGAGTACTACGTCTCCGCATTACTTTCGCCACTACGGTAGCAATCTTGTTTCCCTTTTCCGGTTCGCCTACTGTTGCCCCAACTTGAAGAACTGGATTTGGCACGCATGCCACGGTTCACCACTAAGGAGAACATAGCCATGAGCTTCGGATTCGCAGTTGCCAAAGAGGGCGCGCCGGATCTGCCATCGCCTGGGCCATTGACCGTTTGTGCCGCTCAGCCCACGGTTTCACATTCCAACTCAGCCCATCGTGCCCGCCATTTCTTTCTTTCGGCCGTCATCCTCAGCCTTATGACACTGCCAGCCATGGCTGACATGCACGCGCAAACCGCTCCTGCGGCTTCGGCTCAAGAGAAGGTCGCCCCGGCCGAGGTCCAGACGCCGGTCCAGCCGACTGCCCAAAGTCAGACGGAGGCTTCAACCCTGCAAACGCTCGTTGCTATGGCTGCGCCCGGCAAAAGCGAGCCTGCGGCAGAGCAGTCTCCCGCAGCGCAGGCTACCCCGGCGCCCAAGCCGGAGCCGACCCCGGCGCAGATGGGTGGAATGCTGAAGGGACAGATTCTGCTGATGCCGCCGGATTCGGCCAGGCCGTTTGGTCCCTTCAACGATTTCCGCAAGGAGCTCGAGGACAAGTACGGCATCGGCATTTACATCATCAACCAGACGCTCTATGCGCGGAATGTACTAAGCCCCGCAGTTCCATATGCGCAGATCGCCTATCCGGGAAATGACAATTTCTGGCAGTCGTCGAGCTACGTGACTTTGGACTACGATATGCGCCACCTCCACATGAACGACGCGCAGTTGGTGCTCGACTTCGCCATCCAAAAGGTGAGCTGGTATCCAGGCGGTCCGGAAGCGGTGGATTTCGACGAGGCAACCTTTTACAAGGGATTTCTGAACGACAACCTTCAATTCAAGATTGGCTACACGTCGAACGCCGAAGAGTTCATTCAGATGAGAGTCGGCGGCCTTGCGAATAACGGAGCGGCTGGCGTGCTGGGAGTGCTGCCCTACAACGTCGGCATGGCAAACAAGCCGCAGCAGGCTCCAGTGTTCAACATTCGGGCCAATCTTCCCAATCACTTCTATACCAAGGTCGGCTTTCAGCGCAGCTACTCCCCCATGGGCAGCGTCGGCGAACAGGCGCAGGACAAAGTGGGCTTCCGCTTTGACCCCGGACCGACCTTCGATAAGAGCCACGGCGTCTGGACCAAGGGCGACCGTTTGTTGATGATCGCGGAAGTCGATTACCAGAAGTCCCAGTACAAGAACCCAACGGCCACGTGGATTCGTGCCGGCTACATGAATAACCAGACGAAGTATCGGAACTACCTTACCAACCAGTACGAAACCAAAAACTACCTCTTCTACCTGGTTGGCGACAAGCAGATCACGCAGCCGGATCCGGCCAATCAGCGTCACGGCCTGTTTGTCGGCGGCTCAGCCATGTATACACCGCCGGCCGTGAACAAGTATTACCAGTATTACGAATTGCGCGCCTACTATTCCGGCCCGTTCAAAAGCCGTCCGTCGGATTTCTTCTCGCTGGTTGGTGCGCACTCTCTCTACAGCCCTGACCTGACGAAAACCAAGCCCGCGGGCACGTTTTCCACGGGCTCCTGGTCGCTGACGCCGACCTACAACCTCAAGCTCTTCAAATCGGGGTACTGGGTGAACGCTGCTGGCTACACGCAGGGCCCAGTGCCCGGCGCGAAATACCGCAACTCGCTCATTTGGAACACCATGCTGATGGTCTTCTTTTAACCAGACCGCGCCTCGCCCCAGTGCTGGAGCGAGGCGCAGAACACGCGCAAACTAACGGCGGCAGCGCCGGAAGAAACGGTCAGCGAACTGACCCAAGGAACGGGCGAGCCGGTATGGCAACCCAGGGAGAGCAAAATGCCGAATGAAATGGCGCCTGGCAATCAGGACGACGAGGATTTCAGCCCAGAATCGCGCTTTGGCCACATCCGCTGGACGGTATGCGCCATGCTCTTCGTCGCTACCTCGATCAACTATATGGATCGCCAGGTCATCTCCATCCTCAAGCCCACTCTTGAACACAGCATCGGCATGACGGAGATGAACTACGGTTACATCGTAGACGCCTTTCAGGTTGCGTATGCCATCGGCCTGCTGGCGGCTGGACGGTTTGTCGATAAGGTGGGCACGCGCATTGGCTACATGGTCATCATGGCTGTCTGGAGCCTTTCCGCAATGGGCCACGCGCTGGCTAACACGGTACTCCAGTTCGGCATTGCCCGCTTCTGCCTCGGCCTTGGCGAATCCGGCAACTTCCCGGCGGCCATCAAGACTGTGGCCGAATGGTTTCCGCGTAGCGAGCGCTCGCTGGCCACGGGCATCTTCAACTCCGGCGCCAATCTGGGAGCTATCCTGGCTCCGGTGATCGTGCCCTGGGTGACGATCCGCTATGGCTGGCATGCGGCCTTTCTGGTCACCGGCTGCTTCAGCGCCATGTGGATTTTCTGGTGGTTCAGCAAGTATCGCAAACCCACCGACCACCCCACCCTGAGCGGCGCCGAGCTGCGCTACATCTACCAGGAAGCGGCCTCCGAGATGGGCCCCTCCATGCCTTGGCGCAGCCTGCTGGGCTACCGCCAGACCTGGGCCTTCTCCGCCGCCAAGTTCCTCACCGACCCCATCTGGTGGTTCTATCTGTTCTGGCTGCCCTCTTATTTCAGCTCCAGGTTCCATCTGAACCTTTCGCATCTGGGACTGCCGCTGATTCTCATCTATAGCGCTTCGTCGGTCGGCAGTATCGGCGGTGGCTGGCTGCCGGCGCCGTTCCGCAAGCTGGGGCTTTCCATCACCAACGCGCGGCTGGCTGCCATGCTGACCTGCGCCTGCATGGTGGTTCCCATCTTCATGACCAACGTTCTCCAGTCGGAGTGGGCGGCCATCGCGCTGCTCAGCCTGGCCGCGGCGGCGCACCAGGGCTGGTCGGCCAACCTGCTCACCACACCTTCGGATATGTTTCCACGCACTGCGGTAGGCTCAATTACCGGCATCGGCAGCATGGCGGGCTCGGCGGGGGCCGCACTGCTCGCCTTCTACGCCGGCCACATCCTGCAACTGACGCACAGCTACGCCAGCCTGTTCGTCATCGCGGCCGGTGCTTACCTGCTAGCCCTTTTCATCATGGTCCTGCTCGCGCCAGGCCTGAAGAAAGTGGAGTTACCCGCATGAGTCTCTATTGCGCCAAAGGCAGTGTCGATACGGATCTGTCGCCGCAGCAGTTGAAGGAACTGCTTGCGGGGGCCCTGGCCAAGCTGGGGGAGCGGAGCCGGGTGCTGGTGGCGCCGCCCGATCAGACGCGCGAGCACTCCCGCGCCGGCGAGTTGACGCGCGATGCGTGGCAGTACTACGGCGAGCGTCTCAAGGTGGTTCTGCCCGCGCTGGGCACGCATAGCGCCATGCGTCCGGAGCAGATTGCGCACATGTACGGCGATATGCCGCAGGAACTATTTCGCGTTCATGACTGGCGACGCGATGTGGAAACGGTGGGCGAGGTTCCGGCCGAGTTTATCCATGAGCAATCCGAAGGCAAGCTGAACTACGCGTGGCCGGCGCAGGTCAACAAACTTCTCACCCAGGGCGGCTTTGATCTGATTCTTTCCATCGGCCAGGTCGTGCCCCATGAAGTGATCGGCATGGCCAACTACAACAAGAACATTCTGGTCGGCACGGGCGGCCACGAGGGAATCAGCCGCAGCCACTACCTGGGCGCGGTTTATGGGATGGAGCGGATCATGGGCCGCGCCGTCAACCCCGTGCGCAACGTGCTCAACTACGCTTCCGATCATTTTCTCAAAGACGTGCCCCTCGTCTACGTACTCACGGTAGTTGGGAGCAAAGCAGATGGCAGTCTGGCCGTGCGCGGCCTGTTCATCGGCGATGACGTCGAGTGCTTTTATCTGGCCGCTTATCTGAGCCTGAAAGTCAACTTCGAGATGCTGGACGAGCCGATCCACAAGGCTGTCGTCTATCTCGATCCGAGCGAGTTTCACTCGACATGGCTGGGCAACAAGGCGATCTATCGGACGCGCATGGCGCTGGCTGACGGCGCGAACCTGATTATTCTGGCGCCGGGCGTAAAAGAATTCGGCGAGGACAAGACCATCGATGGGCTGATCCGCAAATATGGCTACCACGGAACGCCAGCCACGCTCGCGGCGGTCGAAGCCAATGCAGATCTGGCCAACGATCTAAGCGCGGCCGCGCATCTGATTCACGGTTCGTCCGAGGGGCGCTTCAAGATTACCTGGTGTCCCGGCCACCTGAGCAAGGAAGAGGTGGAAAGCGTCGGCTTCAGTTATGGCGAACTGAACGCGATGCTCCGCCGCTACGATCCGGCAAAGCTCAGCCAGGGCTACAACGACGTTGACGGCGAAAAAATATTCTTCATCGCCAATCCCGGACTTGGGCTGTGGGCGCACCGCAGCAGATTTGCAGGGGTATAACTCATGATTCTGATCTTGATGGGTGTCAGCGGCATCGGCAAGACGACCATCGGCAAACTGCTTGCCGCGCGCACCGGATGGACCTTCGAAGACGCGGACGATTATCACTCGGAAGCGAACCGGCGGAAGATGGCCGCGGGCATTCCGCTGAACGATGACGACCGCGCGCCCTGGCTCGCCACCGTGCATGAGCGTCTGATGCAATATTTCCAGCAGGGCAGGAGCGTCATCTTTGCCTGCTCGGCGCTTAAAGAGAAGTACCGCGAACAACTGGCTGTGGGCTTTCCGGAGAGTGCGTTTCGTTTTGTCTATCTGCATGCGCCGGTGGATCTGATCAGGGAGCGGATTCAGTTGCGCGACCATGCCTACATGAATCCCAAGCTGCTCGACAGCCAGGTGGAAACGCTGGAAAAGCCTTCCGCAGCGTGGCCGGTCTCGGTTGCTGGAACTGCGGAGCAGTCGGTCGATGAAATCCTTGCGAAGCTGCGTGAAGCCGGACAGCTTGCAACCGGCGGCTAAGACAGAGGATCGCTCAGTGGCGTCAACCAGTAGACTGAAGGCATCCAATGCAGGCGGACGCGCCGAATGGCGTTGGATAAACATTTGCTTCGATTTTGAGGAACGATCTTAAGGAGATTCAGGAGATAGTATGCCAACAGCATCGTGTGATATTGGCCTGATCGGCTTGGCTGTCATGGGACAGAACCTTGTCCTCAACATGAACGACCATGGCTTCAAAGTTGCCGTGTTCAACCGCACAGTGTCGAGGGTGGATGCCTTTCTGGCCAACGAGGCCAAGGGGACAAACGTCGTTGGCGCGCACTCCATGGAGGAGCTGACCAGCCTGCTCAAGCGGCCGCGCCGCGTGATGCTGATGATCAAGGCGGGCGAAACCGTCGACAAGATGATTGAGCAACTGCTGCCGCATCTTGAAGAAGGCGACATCATCATTGACGGCGGCAACTCGCTCTTCACCGACTCCAACCGGCGCACGAAGGACCTGGCCGCAAAGGGCATTCTGTTCATCGGTACCGGCGTTTCGGGTGGCGAGGAAGGCGCGCGCCGCGGCCCTTCGATCATGCCCGGAGGCAACCCGGCTGCGTGGCCGCATGTGAAGGGAATCTTCCAGGCCATCTCGGCCAAGGTTGAGGATGGAACGCCCTGTTGCGACTGGGTGGGCGAGGATGGCGCCGGGCACTACGTCAAGATGGTGCACAACGGCATTGAATACGGCGATATTCAGCTGATCTGCGAGGCCTATGACCTGTTGCAGCGCGGGCTGGGATTGACCGCCGACGAACTGCACGAAGTTTTCGCAGAGTGGAACAAGGGCGAACTGGACAGCTACCTGATCGAGATTACCAGCCAGATTTTTGCGCACAAGGATGAGGACGGGCAACCGCTCATCGACAAAATTCTGGATGCCGCGGGACAGAAGGGCACGGGCAAGTGGACGGCGATCAGCGCGCTGGATCTGGGCCAGCCGGTCACGCTGATCGGCGAGTCAGTTTTTGCGCGCTGCCTGTCGGCGCTGAAGGAAGAGCGCGCGGCCGCGTCGAAGATTCTTGCGGGTCCGGCGAAAAAAGCCGCCGTTGGCGACCGGGCCGCGTTTATCGAGGACGTGCGCCGGGGGCTTTATTGCTCCAAAATTATTTCCTACGCGCAGGGCTACATGCTGCTGAGGGCCGCAGCCAAGGAGAATGGCTGGAATCTGAACCTGGGCGGCATCGCGCTGATGTGGCGCGGCGGATGCATCATTCGCAGCCAGTTCCTGGGCAAGATCAAAGAGGCTTTCGACAAGAATCCGGCTCTGGAAAATCTGCTGCTCGACAGCTTCTTTTCGGCGGCGATCAACCAGTACCAGGCGTCTTGGCGCAAAGCGCAGATTCACGCCATTGAATTGGGCGTGCCCACTCCGGCGTTCTCCACGGCGCTGGCGTTTTTCGACGGCTTCAGGACCGGGCGGCTGCCTGCGAACCTGTTGCAGGCGCAGCGGGACTTTTTTGGCGCGCACACCTATGAGCGAGTCGACAAGCCGCGCGGCCAATTCTTCCACACCAACTGGACCGGCCACGGCGGCAAGGTTTCATCGACGATCTATAACGCGTAGACGATAGATTTTGCCGCGGTGCGGGAGTTCGGGCGTACCGCGGCCCTTCAAGATGAAGGAACTCAGATCATGCTGATTCATGAAGATCGCTTGTTCCCCGCTGAACCGAGTGCACGAAAGATAGCCAGGGCGCTGTATGAGCACGTAAGAGGTCTGCCCCTCATCAGTCCGCACGTTCAGGCATGCAGATTCCCCTCGGCAAGCGTGAAATTGGCTTTTGCAGGTCTTTAGGCTGCCCAGAGTACGGATGGCCATTTGGATACCAGCGGTTTGCATCCCACATTATCCTGGCAATGACAGAGTGACGCAGGCCTACTTACAACCAGTAAGGAGAAATCCGAAAGGCAGGATAGGACATGAAAGATACTTTGGGAGTTTTGCTTGCAGGCGGAGCTGGCCAAAGGCTCCTACCGCTAACCCGCGATCGCGCAAAACCGGCGGTGCCGTTTGGCGGCCAATACCGGATTATCGACATTACGCTTTCCAACTGCATCAACTCTGGCTTGCGGAAGGTGTACATCCTCACGCAGTACAAGGCGCTGTCACTCAACCGGCACATCCGCGAAGGGTGGACGGGCATTGTGGCGCAGGAACTGGGCGAGTTCTTTGAGCTGATGCCGCCCATGCAGCGCACAGGCGAGAACTGGTACATGGGCACGGCCGACGCTGTCTACCAGAACATTTACTCCATCGGCAGCGAGCAGCCCAAGTACGTGATCATCCTCCAGGGTGATGCCATCTACAAGATGGACTACAGCCGGATGCTGGAGTACCACAAGGAGACTAGCGCGGAGGTCACGCTGGCCACGCTTCCGGTCTCGCCTGAAGAATCGAAGCGCTTCGGCGTGGTGGAGGTGGCCAGGGACGGGGAGATTCAAGCCTTCCAGGAAAAGCCCGCGAACGTCACTTTTCGTTCGCCCTTCAATCCCGGTTCCGTGGATGCATCGATGGGCATCTATGTTTTCAATACGAAAACTTTGCTTAAGGCGCTAATCACCGACGCACAGGATCCCAACTCGAAGCACGACTTTGGCCACGACATTCTGCCCAATCTGCTGGGCAAGAAAAAGATGATGGCCTACAATTTTGTGGACGAAAACAAGCAGCAGGCGCTCTACTGGCGCGACGTGGGCACGCTCGACGCCTACTATGATGCCAACATGGATCTGTGTTCGGTTTCGCCGACCTTCAACCTGTACGACAAGAGCTGGCCCATCCGCACGCGTGCGCGCCAGTATCCACCGGCGAAGTTCGTCTTCGAAGAGCCGGGACGCAGCGGTACAGCCATGAACTCAATCATCACGGCGGGCGTGATCATCTCGGGTGGGACGGTATCGAACTCAGTGCTGGCACACGATGTGCGCGTGAACTCGTACTCCGAGATCGACTCGAGCATCATCTTCTCGCATGTTCAAATTGGTCGGCACTGCCGTATCCGCCGCGCCATCATTGATCGCGACGTGCACATTCCTGAGGGAGCGGTCATCGGCTACGATTCTGTTGAGGACAAGCGCCGCTACTTCGTCACGCCCTCAGGCCTCACGATTGTCACGCGCGACGTCTCGCTGTTCGAGAATCCCGTCGATGCGGAGTTCATGGAGAGGCATTAAGGCCTGTTCACAAGGTGGGGGAAATTCAAGATTTACTCTGTTGCAATGGGGAAAACAAGATGGAAAACTCGATGAGACCACAGTCCCTTGAGGAAATAGCAGGCCGGCCGGCAATCTCTCCACTCGCGGGCAAACCGGCTCTGAAAGAAATGCTGATCGATGTTGCACGCCTGGAGAAGGAGTATTTCGAGCGCCGTCCCGACATAGGAGATCCTAACCAGTTGGTGAGTTTCGGCACCAGCGGACACCGCGGCTCGCCCCTCCACGGCACGTTCACCGAAGCGCACATTCTGGCCATTGCCCAGGCTATCTGCGACTACAGAAGAGGACAGGGTATCGATGGCCCGCTTTATATGGGCAAAGATACGCATGCGCTATCCGGACCAGCCCAACGCACTGCGCTCGAAGTTCTGGCTGCGAATGGCGTTCACGCCGTGATTCAGAGAGAGGATGGTGTGACTCCGACACCCGTCATCTCGCGCGCCATCCTGGTTTACAACCGGGGCCGCAAGGAACACCTGTCAGATGGCATTGTCGTTACTCCGTCGCACAATCCGCCGGAGGATGGCGGCTTCAAGTACAACCCGCCCAACGGCGGTCCGGCTGACACCGACGTGACCCGCTGGATTCAGACCCGCGCGAACGATCTTCTGAGAGCCCGTAACGCGGGGGTGAGGCGCCTGCCCTTCTCTGCTGCAATCAAGGCGGATTCTACGCACCACGAGGATTTTGTTTTACCGTACGTTCGCGACCTCAAAAACGTCGTTGACATGGAAGCCGTGCGCGATGCCGGCCTCAAGCTCGGTGTGGACCCGCTTGGCGGTGCCGCGTGGCCGTATTGGGAACCGATCAACTCCGTTTACGGAGTTGATATCACTATCGTCAACCCGGCAGTTGACCCGACATTCTCGTTTATGACGGTCGATCATGACGGGAAGATTCGTATGGACTGTTCGAGTCCTTATGCGATGGCGCGGCTCGTCGTTCTGAAAGACCAGTACCAGGTAGCTTTCGCCAACGACCCGGACTCTGATCGCCACGGAATTGTTACCCCTTCTGCTGGATTGATGAACCCCAACCACTACCTTGCAGTTGCGATCCGCTACCTGCTTACGCATCGCCCCCAATGGTCGGAAAGCTCGACGGTTGGCAAAACCCTGGTTAGCAGCAGCATGATTGATCGCGTGGTGAAGAAGCTGGGACGGGAGCTGCGAGAGGTGCCCGTGGGCTTCAAGTGGTTCGTGGCCGGTCTGGTCGATGGCTCCTTTTGTTTCGGCGGAGAAGAGAGCGCGGGGGCGAGTTTCCTTCGCCATGACGGCACGGTGTGGACGACCGACAAAGACGGGCTGATCATGAATCTGCTCGCGGCTGAGATCACCGCCCGCACCGGGGAGGATCCGGGCGAACACTATCGGGAACTGACTGCCGAGTTCGGCACACCTTACTACCTGCGGATCGACGCTCCCGCCACAC
>Ga0326728_10023764_pt1 | contig 11183 bp, 12 predicted proteins | sample MB3enrmetagenome_FD_207602 | JGI IMG/M metagenome (GOLD analysis project Ga0326728, IMG submission 207602) | Lab enriched peat soil microbial communities from McLean, Ithaca, NY, United States - MB31MN | ecosystem: Environmental > Terrestrial > Soil > Wetlands > Peat | place: USA: New York... | reverse complement strand
CATCCCAGCGGCAGCAACCAAAGCGTGGACGGTGCCAGACAGTACTTGAATCCCTTGATCATGCCGGTAAACGGATCATCAGCAAAGAAGCAATCTGCCAGCCGTCCGGCCGCGGGCCGCCGGCCGTGCTATTGGAGGATGAAATCTCTTGAATAAGGGATGGCAGGGCATTTCGCAGGGCCGCAGTGGCTGATGCAGAATCCGGATAATCCCAAAGCACTATCTCCAAAACCCGCTGGCCAAAATTGCCTTTTCCCTCCCACACATTGCGCACCCGGTCGCCCCAGGCCGACTGACCCACCAGGCCGCCACCCAGCTTGCCGCGGTCGGGCCAGCGGCAATAAAATACATCGGCGCGTCTGCCCTCGGATGCAAACTGATAACGCTGAAAAGGCAGTGCAAGCTTCCCGGCACTGAGGGTGATCAGTTCCGGCCCGGCGCGCAACTCAAGGCCCATGGAGGGCAGACATACTTGCGGTGTGTGCAACTTGGACAGATAGCCCGCCATGCGACCGGGCTTCCAATGCAGATAGAAGGTTTCCCAGCTTCGTCCGTCCCCCGTGCTCCAGAAAGCTTGTTTGCCGTCATCGAACCGGAGCAAGTTGAGCGTGGCTTCCGGGAACGGGCGGGTGGCGTAGTCAGCGGCATTGGTCGGCCACGACACCTGCCACAAGGGATTGGGCCGCGCTTGCGAGTCGCGCCAGAAATACCACACATGCACTCCAATTTCCACCGCGATTACCCATACGAGCAACAGGAGCGAAATTCGCCAAAGCCGCTTCGCGTCAAACGTCCTTTGGGAGAAAATAGAGAGGAACGAAAACACAGGATGAGAATAACTATGTAACGCAACACACCGGCCGGGGCCGCCTCAAAACGGGCAAATTCCGTAGCGGAGCCAATACCAAACGGTTTTTGGGTATTCCTTGAGAATGGAAGGCACCGGGGAACCCCAATTTTTTGCCACCGCATCAGATGGATAGGTTGGCTGCGCGTAAAAGACAAAGCCCGGGGCGTAGTGCCGAAAGCAGTTGAAGGCGCGCCGGGTGTGGTACCACGACGTGACAATCAACGCGCTTTGGCATTGATGCGCCCGCATGATCCGGATGGAGAAGATGGCATTCTCCGCCGTGCTGTGGGCGTCGGCATCCACCCAGATGGCAGTGGCGGGAACACCGGACTGGATCAATTCGCGACGATACATATTAGCCTCCCCGGTGATAATAAGATGTGGTGCCCAGCCGGCCTTAAACAAGGCGGACGCCGCTCCAACCCGGGAACCATCCTCCCCGCCAAGCAACACAATAACGTCCGCCTTTTGCGGTGGGTCAGTGACCGTAAAAAGAACGGGAGCCAGCACGAACCCAAAAACCGGCAGCAAAGCGCAGACTAACAGAGCAAATAACAGCCTGCGTTTGCCACGCTGACCGAGGGAAGACGGCGTCTGGATCGGATTCTGAAGTCTTGCCATAAATCCCGTTTCAGTTTGACGCTTTGACACTACGCCAACTGGTGGCCGTTATTATATTGGCAGGCCACGTCCGCGTCGTTGGGCTTCATTTATTTTGAAATCAATCATTCGTTCGTAAGTGGCACGAAGGGTGCAAAAAACGTAGCCTGGGTAACCGTCCAGAAATCCACGACGAATAAAATACAGCGCAATGAACATTATCATTGGACGGCAAGGAATCTTGTAGGCAAATTCCTTTTGAGCCCGCCGACGTTTTACCGGGTCTCGGCACCACAGTCCGGACCATCGAAGCGGTTCAATGCGTGCCCGATACATAATTTCAGCTTCCATGGTGGAATACCGGTTATGACGGTCAAACCAATACGAGATTCCTTTGTTAAATGGGTAATGTTCCAGGTGGCCATTTAAAATACCTTCGAGTCCGTCAGCGATGTACTCCTCATTTACGGCCCGCGAAACAATAACTTTTCCCGGTCGCAGCAGCCGTGGAAACCAGGTCGGGTAGCCGCTGCTGTGTTTCAACCACCTGCCCATGAACATATCTTTGCGGCGGACTCTGAACATTGCCACGTCAGCACTTTGCTTATGAGCCAGCTTTTCTTGGATTTCAGCCAGCAGCTCTCCCGTCGGAATTTCGTCCGCATCCAACATCAAGACCCACGGATGCTTATAGCTGACGTTTTTGAACGCAGCGTTCCGTTGATTTGAGTAGTTGTCAAATTTGCGGTTTACAACCCGGACTCCCCTGGCCTTGGCAATTTCGACGGTTCGATCCGTGCTGCACGAGTCGAATACTACAATGTCATCGGACCAACTGACCGAATCGAGGCAACGGGGCAGGCTGGCTTCCTCATTGTATGTCAAGATAAGAACGGAAACATTCATTTGAAAAAACCGAATACTGAGAGCTGAATGCGGAAATTATGATTTGAACTCTCGTCTTTTTATGTACCGCGCGGGGTTACCCGCCACCACCGTCCACGGCTCCACGCCCCGTATCACTACTGCGCACGCGCCGACCACCGCGCCTTCACCTACAGTCACACCCGGCCCGATGAAGGCATCGGCGCAGACCCAGGCTTGATTCTTGATTTCAATCGGCGGCTTGAGCAGCGGCAAATCTGGCCGCGTGTAATCATGGGTGCCGGCGCACAGATGCACCCGGTGCGACACAGTAACCTTTTCGCCCAAACTGACCGAACCCAGATTGTAAATCAGCGCATCCTCGCCAATCGCGCTCCAGTCCCCGACAATCAGGTTCCAAGGAAAATAAATCCGTGTGCTTGGATAGGTGTTGACATGTTTGCCGATCTTAGCACCAAAGCAGCGAAGCACCATTCGCCGCCAGCCGAAGCACGGGCGCGGACTGAAACGAAAAAACAGACTGCCGACGCCCCAGAGCACACGACGCAACATCTCGCTCGTGGAATATTTCTGCGCACGGCGATTATCAGCTATGTTTAATTCTACCCGGCTGCCATTATCTTTCAAACTTCCACCCTCAACTTTCTATAATACACGAAGGCTTTTCCCCTCCGTTCAAAACCCATTCATAAACCGCCTTCATGTCCTGCCCGATCTTCGGCCAGGCATATTTTTCCTCGACCAACCGCCGGCCGCGCCGCCCCATGTCCCGCCGTTGTTCATCGCCCAAAGTCGTGGCCTCGCGCAAGGCTGCCACAAGCGGTTCCACGCCTAGGTCAACCCACCAACCGCAGCGGCGGGAAACCAGTTCCTCCCACGGCGTTCCCTTGGTGGTGATCACGGGCACCTGTGCGGCCAGCGCCTCGGCAATGGCGATGCCAAAATTTTCAGTGAAACTCGGCAGAACAAATAAAGCAGCCCCTTGTAACAGCCGCCATTTTTCATCGCCGTCCACCATGCCGGCAAAAGTAAAATCGTTCACAATTCCGCGCCGGCACAGGACCGCCTCCAGTTCCGCCCGATGCCCGCCTTCATCCGGTCCGGCGAGAACACAACGCCATCCTGATGGACGCACTTGCGACCAGGCTTCAATCAGATTCATCAAACCCTTGACCGGATGGATCCGACCCAGGAAAAGCACTGTCTGGATTTCTGCTTTCTGCTTTCCGCTTTCTGCTTTCTCATTTCCAGGCGGCAACTCCACTCCATTAGGCACCAAGGCCACCGGTTTATTCGGAAAAAGCCGCCGGATATGTTCCACTTCCGGTCGCGCTGTGGCCACCAGAACTCGGGCACTGGAAAGATCCCGTCGTTGATATAGCCACCATGCCAGCTTCTTCTTCCAAGCCTTATGACGCAAGGCCCAAGGTGCCAACATCCCGCAGGTTGAACTGATGAACGGCACACCTAAACCCGCCGCCGCCGAAGCGGCGACACGGTTGCCTGGCAGCCACACACCGAAGTCATGGAAGATATCTATCTGTCCTTGCTGGGAAGCCTGGGTTGTCGCTTTACGAATACCAGCCGACCATTGTCTCGTATGTAACAGACCGGCGGAACAGGATATTTGAATGAGGCGCACGCGTTTATCTTGTGGTTACATCAACGCCAGAGGCAACAAACTGCTCGCTCAACTGTTGGACGACAACCGAAGGGCCTCCGGACGACCTGGCCAGATCTGCGATTCCAAGCCAGACGCGCAACGGTTTATTTTCAATTGCCATTCAAGATTGAGAATTGGGGAAGCCAGAAAGCTGGGCTTTCCATTTTTCTGCTTTCTATTTTCTACTTTTTGGTTCTCCATGGAGCTTCCGGGCGTCCACCGCCTGCATAGACATGGCGCATGATCCCGAGAAAATAATCCGCCACGGTTTCTCCCTCGATAGTGGTGGACCAGGCTTTTATTTTTTCTCTGGCCTCCGGTGTCAGACGACCTGCCGCAATCCGGCGTTGCAGTGCGGCTACAAGGGCAGAAACCGAGCCGGCCGCGAAAACCTCTCCCCGCCACCGCTCGTCCAGCAATTCCGCCGCGCCGCAGGCGGTGCTGCAAATCACCGGTGTGCCGCTCATCAGGGATTCGTTCACCACTGCTCCCCAGCCGTCTTTGTGGCTCGGCAGAACCACCGCGTCCGCCTTGGCCATGAGACCCGGAATTTCAGCAGACGGTTTGCCGCCCAGCCACTCGATTGAATTTGAAATGCCAAGCGTGCCGGCCAGCGCGTGCAATGCTGGTTCTTCCGGTCCTTCCCCAACCAATTGAAGTTTGATTCCCGGCGATTGCAATGAAGCAAATGCCCGCAGTAAAATATTCACGCCTTTAAGAGCGACGAACCGGCCAACAAACAAAATCGTCACAGAACCCGGACAGCGGAGGTCGGCGGTTGGAGGTCGGAAATCAGAAACCGGAGACATGAAACCTGAAACTTGAAATTCATTTTTGACTTCTGCTTTCTGCTCTCTGCTTTCTGTAACGTAAGCAAAAGGGAACAGGCGTTTTGCCGGATACCCGCACCGATGAAACCAGCGGACCCCCATCTCTCCCATGGCCAAAATGAAATCGTAATGCCTGCCTTTCGCGAACCTTTCCGCCGTGTATTTCACACGGCGAGCGATGCCGCCCAGGCCGCGCGGGTCGGGTGTCTCGGACAAGATGCCTATCCTGCGGTTTTGCGCGATGACCAATCTCGTCGCCCGCTCCCCCAGCGGCGTCCAGCGCGCTCCGGCCAGGATGTGAATGGCGTCTCCACCACTGACCACGGACTGCGGACTGTGGGCTGCGGACTGGGAAGCTCCGGCCTCTGTCCTTTGTCCTCCGGTTTCCACAATGCTCCGAATCTCCTCCGGCCCCGGTGCGAGGATAATCGTGCATCTGCCGGTATCCGGCACCTTCCAACCGAGCGCCCGCCGGTCGGGAGTCATCGCCTCAGTGGCCACCACTGTCACTTCATGCCCTTTTCCCGCCAGTGCCCGCAAAAACGGAGCCTGATGCGGGCTGATGATGTTTTGCCAGAAGACGAATTTCATGAGACCTGAAACCTGAGACCTGAGACCTGAAATCAAGATTCTCGGTTGAGACGCGACCTGGTGTTTTTTGACATGGAGACAAAAATGGCGATGAGTTCATCCGCTTCATGCCAAACGGGGTTGATGAGTCCTGCCACAATTCCACAGTCCTCTTGCAACAATTCCAGCCACAGTTGGCTTTCATCGGCCTCCTGGGCGCATTGCTCAATTTTGGAAATGAATTCGGCGGCGGAACGGGCGCGGGAGGCTTCCCTGTAATTGGCTGCAACGGAAGTTCCGGATCGCAGCAACTGTTTGCCGACAACTCGGATTTCTTCGCGTTTTTTGTCCAGGCCCACATAAAGCCGCACCACCCTGCCGGCAAAGGCTTTTGTTCGTTTTCTCAAAGCTTCTTTCCGCTCATCCATATTCAGGTCTCAGGTCTCAGGTCTCAGGTCTCAGGTCTCAGGTCTCAGGTCTCAGGTCTCAGGTCTCAGGTCTCAGTTTTCAGCTTTTTTCTTTGGAATTTTGACTTTATTCTGTCGGCAACCTGCGGTTGCAGCACATCCGCCGAATACCCCGTCCACAGCCAGAAAATCAAACACAGAGGGCTGCCCACGCCCAGAATCCAGCCCTCCGCTATCCCATGCACGGCCATGAACGCCCCGACTCCCGCCAGTTCCCCTGCCTGCGAAATTGGCAACAAGCGAGTTTGAGCCAGCCAAAGGCCGGCGAACCAAAGCAACAAGATGGAAAATCCTATCGCGCCACAATAGCCCGTCATGGAAAGAATGGCCAGATAGGAGGAACCGGGTTCAATGTTGGCATGGCCCTCCTCGTCCACTTCAAACCCGGCGCCTTCGCCCATGCCCACGCCCATGCCCCAGAGCGGATGCGCCTTGAATTCCGCCACCCGCGCCGGCCACAACTCCTCTCGTGAATTCTGAAGTCCTTTCCCCTGCAAGTTTTGGGTCATGTCGTTATAAGCCTCGCTCTTGAGGACGGCCCGGTATCCGCCCACGACCAGCAACAAACCCAGTGGGATGGCCAACATCAAGTAGCGCTGGGACTGTTGCCATTGCACCACAAACACCACCAGCAAGGCCGCCAGCAATCCCGCCAGGGAAATGCGCGAACCGGCCACAATGGCGGGCACCACGCACAGAGCGCCCGTCACCGACCACAGATAAAATCTCCGTCCCCGGCTGGCGATGGCGGCGGAAACCGCCACCACCACCCCCAAAGATACCATTGGCCCCGTCATGTTGGCGTTTGACATCAAACCTGTGAAGGACTGGCCCCGGCCCAGCATTGGCAGGCGGAGCACCCACCAGCCAAAACAGCCGATTCCGACGGCCAACACCAGTACCCGCATGACCTGCCATGCCCCGCGCCGGATTTGCCGGGCATTTTTTCCCGTCAACACCGGCGCGAGCGCCAGCATCATCAACGCCCAGCCGGCATACTTGGCCAGCGAGTCATGCCGTTCGCTGGAGAACCAGGCTCCAGGCAAACATGCCAGCACAAACAACAAACCCGGTAAATTGATGCTCTCAAAAGACAAAACGCTGTAAAACCAGCACAACAGCAGCCCCGCATACGAGGCAAAAACCAGCAGGCGGTCAGTCGGTGGAATGATGACGGGAAGCACGGAACATCTTAGTATATAGGCCGACACCATCAGCAATGCCAAAAGATTGGGCAGGGTAAGCCAGGAAGATTTCACACCCGGATTGTTGACAGCGGGCAAGGCTCTTCGGCGTAGTTTGTTTAAAGGTTTCAAGTGTCCAGGTCTCAGATTTCAGGTTTCAGGTTTCAAGGTCTCAACTCTCTGCTCTCTTTACTCCGCCAGCGCGGCGGCAAGGCGCTTTATGCAGGCTTCCCAAGTATATTTTTTGGCTCGTTCCCGGCCAAGCTGTGAGTATGCCGCCCTCATTATCCGGTTATTAAACAAAGTTAGAATGATCTCGGCCATCTCATCCGGGTTGTCAGCGGCGGCAAACAAAGCCGCTTCGCCCACGATTTCCGGCACCGCAGTTGACCGGCAGGTCACCACCGGCGTTCCTGCGGCCATCGCTTCCGCCGCCGCGATGCCAAAAGTTTCATACCGTGTGGGATAAAACAAAGCCACCGCGTCCCGCATGAGCAAGGCCAGTTGCGCCACCCCGATATAACCCAGCAATTCCACATTTTGCTCCGATCCTGACTTTCTGCTTTCTGCTTTCCACTTTCCGCTTTCTCCCCGCTTCCCCCCCCCTGCTGCTGCCAGCATAGCCGGCTCATGGTCGCCGCCGGCCACCAGAATCCTTAAATCCGGCGTCTTCTGCCGGAGAACCGACGCCACGCGTAGAATCCGGTCGCCTCCGTCCAATTCGTTCAACCCGCCCACGCAAAGCACATAAGGCCGGTCCAGCGGCTGTCCGGAGCCGCCAACCGGCTGCTCTGCCGCCGCAAAAAATTCCGGCTCCACGCCGTTGCCCACCACGCAAAACTTGTCCTCCGGCACCTCAAACCAGTCCATCATCTGCCGTTTCAAAAACTCCGAAACCGTCAGAACCAGATCCGCCTGCCGCAGGATTCGACGGTAGGAGAGCCGGCTGCGCGTCTGGTTGAGCCGGGCGGACATGCCGCTTGGTTGGCGAAATTGCGGATCCAGTCCATGCGCGCCGTGGATGGTGACGGCCACCCGGCTTTTGCGGACGGGAATGAAATCGTTCTTGGGACAATAAATCCAGTCCGGGTTCCCGCACCACCGGTCCGCAAGAGGATGGCCGGTCAAGGTCCATGCCGCTTCCGCCAGTTTCCACGACAGTGGCAGGGGACGCGCGGGCAGAAACGAAAGCGAGCCGGAGCGGTAATGACTGGCTTGATCCCGCATGGCCAGCGCCGAAAGTTCATGGCCTGGAATCTGGCTCAACCCGCTCACCATTTGAAAAATATGCTTGCCCACCCCGGTTGGCCGGGCATGCGACGTGAAACGCAGGTCGGTGAACACACTTATGTTCATGGATTTGTCCCGTATGCTCAATGTTTTGACCTCACTTTGGAAACCAGCCGGCCAAGCGGCCGGCTTAACCTCCGGACCATGGACATTGCTGATTGGTGTCGCAATAATTCAATCGTCTGCCGCATCGGCCACCAAGGCGATGTGGATGGAAGATGACGGATTGGAAGTTGGCTTGCTTGCTTTCCCGATTCCTCATTTATGAATTGGACAATTCTTGTCTCATTCCTCTTTTTGCATTGCTCCCACCAACTGACAATGGATTGTTGGAGAGTTCTCAGGCGTGCCTGATCTTTGGACAAATCATTGATGAGCCTGGCCGCGCGCGGCCACCCATAAACCACGGGAACGGGATGCGGGCCAAGCAATCGCTCGTGATAACGCATCCATGGCCGCGCCTCAATTATGGGGATGCATCCGGCCTCAAGAGCCTCATAAAAACGCCAGGTCTCCATCACGGCGTTGCCCATGGGACAGGGTGCGAAAACCGTGTCATCCAATAACGCATGATATTCCGACCGGGATATTTTGTTGAAACCCGCCGGACCTGCGGTGCAATAGACAAACTGCGGCTCGATCCTTCGCAGCGCCTTCAGCATCTCTGGCCGGGATGAAGCGGTCTGGTTGCCGAGGAAAGACCAGAGGTATTTGCGGGCCTCGACGGGCTTGAGGACGGAACGCTGTGGCGTGCCTTCCGCCCAGCCCAGCGGAAAAGTCAAGACTTCAGGGACATGATTGAACAGCGCCGTGTGATATTGTCTAAGAACAAAGTCAAACTGCCGGTAAACTTCGTAACCACCGGCGTAATACTCGTCACCGGCATGAACTAATCCCTTGCATTTGACATTCCTGAGCGCCGCCAAAAAAGATGGCGGAATAATCTGCTGAAGACTCTTGGCCCCGCTGGCACCAACCACATAAAGGCTGCCAGGTTCAATAAATTCATAACGTTCAGCCACGATTTCACGGCATATTAATGGCCTTAAAAGATGTCGAATCCAGTCCGCTTCTCCAAGCCCTTGAGACATCCACACTAGATTGAATTTCCTCTCCGATTTATCATCCTTCATAATTCACTTGTTCATTACTGCATTTTGAATCTGAATCGTGCTGATCCCGTGCGGGTTATACTGCCAAAAAAAGAAATCAAATAAATTTCACAACGCCCGCGGCTTTGCTTGAACCCTTTCCCGCATCAATTGGTTTACCCGCTTCACATCCGCAGAGATCAGGCTTGGCATCGGCGGCGGCGCGCCCGTCAAGGCTGACAGTTTGCGAATCAGCCAACCCATGACTTTGGTTGCCGGATCACGGTGCCAAATATCCAGATCATAGGCCGCAAGCTTGACTGGCCGCTTTGTGAAAAAATGGAGCGACTCCGCATTCGAAAACACCTTCAGATCGAACTGGCCGGCCAAGGCGCGCAACGAGTCCGGGGTATGGAAGGCCACGTGCTGCCCAGCTTCCGGCAGCAGATAAAACCAGTCTTCCAGGGCGTTCGCATCCGCTGGCTGCAATTCCGTCGAGAACAAAATCGAGTCTGAAAATGCCAGCATGAGAAGAACATCCCCGACCGGGTCAGGGCTGTGCTCAAATACTTCAAAAGCCGTCAGCAACTCGTATTCGCCCTGTCCCAGCCCGAGTGTTTTAGCTTCAAAACACCGGGCAAAGATGTTCCGGGATAACGGGTCGTCGAAATAATAGTCGAAACCCCGGTCCCGCATCAGGCGCACAAACAATCCGGTGCCAGCGCCAAAATCTACAAACTTCTTTCGGGCATCCAGATGTTTGGTGATCAGCCTGGCCGTCAGGTCCGCCGCCCGAAGGTTTCGTTCCACCATGCCGATGTCGCGGATCCCCTTAAGGTCTTCCTGATAGGCTTCAGCCAGCCAGTAGGGTTTCTCGGTGAACAGGAAGCCGCAGGCCGGGCAGCGGAAATAACTGACGTCATACTTGAACAGAACCTTTTTCTTGAAGCAAAGCCGGGCTTCGGAACCACAGATCAGGCATTTTTCAATGGTCATGCTTCCCTCCATTTTTTGCAAGGTTTGACCATATATTGTGATTTTAATTCGCCACTGTCCGATTCCCCGAGCTTGAACTTACGCACCCGCGGCCAATATACCGGCGCACCGACCATCGTGTAGCTCGCGTGCCAAAGAACTGCCGAAACCATCCCGCCAGGGAGACAGCGGAAATGGTATTGGGATTAGATGCCAGCCTCCGGGTGTATTGTTCAAACGCCTTCAGTTCATTTGTGGCACCCAATTCCAGCAGCAATGTATAAACGCTCCGGCCAATGTGCAGCAGTCCGGCCTGGGTTTCTCGATTGAACAACCCCGCGTCCCGGACACTGGCTTCAACCATTTGAATTGCTTGGGCCGACGAGACCAGCTTGCGGAGATTGCCACTCGCGCGCCGGTTTGTGACGCTGGCACGATCCATTTCGTGATCGCGAAGCCAAAACAAATCCTCATCAACGAAAGCGACATTTTTTGCTTTTACGAGAAGGCTTACGTAGTAAGCCCAATCCTCACTGCAACAAAGATCATCAGGCCACCCTGTTTGGCAGACCAGAAAGGATCTTCGCCAGAGCGGAGCACTGCACTGCATCGGATAATTAATGGGAAGGCACATAGCGCGAACATATTCAGCAACAGAATTTCCTTTATATCCGATGCGCGTGGCTTTCTGCCAGCCGTCCGCCTTTGCCCCCTTTCTACCATAGCACGAACAGCCGGCGGCATCCGACCCAGCCTCCTGCAAGGCCAAAATCTGTCG
>Ga0326728_10023763_pt1 | contig 11184 bp, 12 predicted proteins | sample MB3enrmetagenome_FD_207602 | JGI IMG/M metagenome (GOLD analysis project Ga0326728, IMG submission 207602) | Lab enriched peat soil microbial communities from McLean, Ithaca, NY, United States - MB31MN | ecosystem: Environmental > Terrestrial > Soil > Wetlands > Peat | place: USA: New York... | reverse complement strand
TGACGGAACGTCTCATGAGCGTCGAGAATGCGATTTTTTACCTCAAGGTGAAGTCCACATGTTTCCCTCGCTGGGACAATAGCGAGGTGGAGAGACTAGAACGCCTACAAGTCGAAATTCGCACAAGTTACGAGCGACTGTACCAGCAGGGCTCGAGGATGTTCCATGCCCTATCCGTTTCGGGATAGGATCAAGACCCTTGGATGAGAGAACCTTCCTAGCATATTTTTCAACGCGGCGATTCACCTAGTGAAGTGCGTGGCGGCGTGGGCATGGGCCTAGTGTCTTTGTTTGCTGGCGATGAGCGCCTCGATGAGGAACCTCTCGTTCCCATTCTCAAGAACGCGCGAGCGCTTCATCTATGGCGTTCTGATTGATATAACGAACCACAGTTTTAAGCTTTTCCCGATGTGTATCATCAAGGGATTCTGGGGCGAACATGACTACATAAACATTCCTTCCTCCAGCGTCGGCTCGCACGCCAACAACGAATCCGGAAGGATTAAAGCGAGTCCCTTTTACCGTCAGGACCAAATCGCGTAATACAGTGCCTACCTTCATGTGGACAGTGCCCTCGAAATGGATCGTCATCCCCGCAGAGCTCAGATCGGATAATTCGGCTCTTAGTGTCACTCCTTCGAATTCCAGGACGCAAGTGCCGACTCCAGGCGGACAGATAGCACGTACGAATCGTCGCTGTCCCCGTGCCTCGTTGGCCTCGAGTGTTTTCACTAGAATCTCGATGGTCTTAGCAGCTCCAATCTTTAGGACGATGAAGCCGCAGGCGACTTGGAGATCCATGAGATAGGTCTGCTTCACCTCTGCCGGCCTATCGTTTAGGGTGATGATGCCGATACGAACAGCTGCTGTCGCGGGATCATTCCTGAGCTCTTCGATATACCGAGCCCATGCCGCTTCTTCGAGGCCATCATCGATATCGATGAATACGAGCGCTTCAGGGTTGTTCTTAAGTACGTTCCTAAGGCGTACGTGATCGCGAACGAGGAAGACCTCGAACTCGCGCCGGGCAAGCTCATCGACGATTTCGGAAAGGACCGGGGGAGGATATAGAAAGAAGACCTTTTTCCCGAGGGCGTTTAGTCCAGCCATCGTTAGGCAACCCGATGCCTACGGGCGAGAGTCGGGGCCACCTCTATCGGTCCTTCTCGTGCGTTATCTACAATTTCAGGCCGTACTTTGCCCTGACTGATTTCTCTGCTTTAAGCCAGTCCGATAAGGCATCACCATCGCAATTCTGCGCGCGGCGGTCGTTATACAACCCCAGCGCGGATGCGCGAATTTCACACTCCAATTGCTCGGCCTGTTCAGATCCCGTCGGAGCTTCCGCCTTCCTTTTTATTGCCATAGTCCCTCCATACGACATATATCGAATGGTTCCCCACCATGTCACAAGCCTTGTCAGGCACTCAACCACCTAATATTCAGTATATGTTTGGCGATCGCGTCGTCAATGGCGTCTCTGCCCAAGCAGTAGTCGTCGCTACTGAGCCGATTTCCAAACGGGAGTGGGTCCTCTCATATACGCGATGATCGACGCTGCCACGCTTATGCCGAAGCACACCATGAAGGCGAGGTGAAGATCGTGCATAAAGATAGAGATGAAAATGCCCTTCGGTCCCACCTGGGTGCCCGCGAACAGGCCCGTCATCGCTTCGGGAGTCATGCCGGACGACACGACCCCGAAGGTCATCGCAATACTGACAACCGAACCGGTGTTGTTCATCATGGTCCGCGTGCCTGCGGCGATTCCCCGACGCTCGACCGGCACCGCGCTCATTATGGTGTTGGTGTTGGGCGAGTTGAATATGCCGGAACCGATGCCCATCAAGATTTGCCAGAGCACGATCTCAGTCAGGGACGTGTCCGCTCGCATCCACGTGAAGCCGAGGAGGCCTAACGCCGAAAGCCCCAGACCGACCGTGCTCAGGATGCGAGAACCATACTTGTCCGAGAGCATGCCGCTCACCGGAGCGCTCAGCATCATGGCGAGGGCGAAGGGAGTGAGATAGAGCCCCGCCGTCAGGGGATCCATACTACGTGCTCCCTGGAGGTAAAAAATCAACAGGAAGGTGAGGGCACCTCGCGCGATGCCGTTGAGGAGGTTCGACGCATAGGCGAAGGCGAGCACTCTCGTCTTGAAGAGCCTGAGGTCGAACAGCGGCTCCGCCGAGTGCAGCTCGACCCAGGCGAACAAGGCCAGAAGGAGGGGCGAGACGACGAAGCCCCCGACGACCAGCGGGGAGGCCCAGCCGTAGAAGCCTCCGAGCGTTAGTGACATGAAGAGCAAGAACAGTCCGGAGATGAAGAGCAGAGCCCCGCCCGCGTCGAAATGCTGGTCTTTGGGGAGGACAGCGATCTCGCGGATTTGTATCCAGGCCCAGACTGTGCCGATGACGCCGAGCGGGACATTGAGGAAGAAGGTAGCCCGCCAGCCGAAGTGTACGGTGACCAAGCCGCCGATGACCGGGCCAATCGCCGACCCGACGGCGATGATCATGGTATTGATACCCAGCGCCCGCCCCAGCTCCTCCCGAGGGAAGGCGTCCGCGACGATCGCGGTGCTGTTGGCCATGATGAGGGAGGCGCCCACTGACTGCACGACGCGCACGACGAGGAGCTGAGCCCCCGTCCGCGCCAAGCCCGCGATGAGCGATGTCGCTGTGAACAGGACAAAGCCGCCGAGGTAGAGCCGCTTTCGACCGACCATGTCCGCGACCCGGCCGATAGCAGGCACGAGCACAGTGATGACGAGCATGTAACTCATGATGACCCAGACCACGAGCTCCATGGAGGTTGCGAGGTCCCGCACGATATCCGGAAGGGCGATCAGGAGCATGCTCCCGGACATGACCGACATGAGCGCCCCGAGGCTCGTTGCGGAGAGGGCGAACCACTTATATCGCGCATCGCGCGATGGCGCTAGTTCAGCATCCATGCGAGGCGTTTGCATTCCCATGAGGCATCAGTCCTCCATCTCGTGAATGTACTTGCCACCGCGCAGGAAGGACACGATCGAGGCGAGGAAGGCCAAGGCGGCAGCACCGTAGAAGGTCAACCGGAGGCTTGCCATAAAGGCCGGGGCCATCAAGGACGGGAAGAACTGCTTGCCGAGCACGAGGCTCTTGGTAGTCTCGGGCAGGTTGGCCAAGACGGCAGGCGGGAGGAGCTGCTGCATGGGGTTGTAGCCCAGGAAGGCGGCGAAGAGGGCCCCCGTCGGGGGCATGGCCGCGACATGGGTGGCCGCGTCCGTCGGGATGCCCGCCGCGACCAGGCCCGAGAAGAGGGCCTGAGGAAGGCGCTGGGCCAGGCCCATGATGGCCATACTGAAGAAGAGGGACATGCTTACGAGGGTCCCTGCGTTCTGGATTGTCGCCCGCATGCCCGATGCAACCCCGCGATATTCGGGCGGGACCGAGTTCATGATGGCCGTCATATTAGGTGAGCTGAACAGGCCCATGCCCAGGCCGATGAGGATCAATATGAGCATGAAGGGTAAATAGGTGAAGTTGGCCGGTAGCAGCACGAGGAGGAGGAGGCCGACCATGACGACGACCAGGCCTAGCGTGGCGAGCCCTCGCGAGCCGTGGCGGTCGGACAGCCAGCCCGAGATCGGTCCAATAAGGAAGAAGCCGACGAGCATCGGGGCCATGTAGATTCCGGCCCACAATGGCGTGTCCTCGTAGTTGTAGCCATGCAGTGGCAGCCAAATGCCCTGTAGCCAAATGATGAGCATGAACTGAAGGCCGCCCTGCGCCACCGCGAAGAGGAAGCCGCTCAAGTTCCCCGCGGCGAACATCCTATTCCTGAAGAAATTCAAGCGGAACATCGGATACCGGACGCGCCGCTCGATGAAGAAGAAGGCCACGAGCAACAAGAGTCCGGAGACGAGGCCGATCACTACTAGCGGGCTCGCCCAGCCCATGACGGAATGCCCGAAGGGCATGATGCCGTAATTCAAGGCGATCATGAGGATGATAAGTCCTGCACCGAAGGTCACCACACCAGGCACGTCGAGCTTCTGGTTCCGGGCGATGGACCCGGTCTCCTTCAGCTTTAGATAGGCCCAGATGGTTCCGGCGATACCGACCGGCACGCTGACGAGGAATACGAGCCTCCAGTTCAGCACCGCGAGAAAGCCGCCCAGAATAAGGCCGATCAGCGAACCGCTGATGAAAGCTATCTGATTCAGCCCCAGGGCCATGCCACGCTCAAGCGGCGGGAAGGCATCGGTTAGGATGGCAGAGCTGTTCGCAAGGAGAAATCCGCCCCCGATCGCCTGGATCATACGGAAGACGACCACCTCCATGGCTCCCGTGTTGCCTTTCCCCGGAGTGAGAAAGAGCAGGATAGAGGCGGCGGTGAATATAGCGAATCCCAGGTTATACAATCGCACCCGACCGTACATATCCGACAGCCGGCCGAAGGATACGAGGAGAGTAGCCACGATCACGGAATAGCCCATGAGGATCCAAAGTAGATAGAATGTCTCTTTGGGAGCCAGAGGATTGATGCCTAGGCCGTTGAATATGCTGGGTAGGGAAATCAGGACAATATTGTTGTTGATGGACGCCATCAGCGTGCCCAGGGTGGTGTTGGACAAGGCTATCCATTTATAGCCGCGGCCTGGCGCCGCGTTCGTTACGGCGGGCGACTTCATCCCGCGCGAATCGTCAGACTTCATACCTCTTCATTTCCTTTCCCTTCAGATGGGTAGCGCGCCTTGAAAAAGAAGATCATCGCAGCCTCTCAGGGGATGACCGTGTACTCCTGTACCAAGTGAATGGCGCTCTTCACCTCATGGATGCCGGGCACAGATCGGGCCGCGGTGACTACCGCGTCGATCGTCGCCTCCGAGTTCGACAATCCGCCGAGAGTCACGACGCCCTTTTCCACGGACACGGTCAGGCTGACCAAATGCGCCTTTTTCGAGCGGATGACCTCGGCCAGCACCTTCTGGCCCAGCAATCGGTCCGCGAGCGCCTGCTTCCCGGCTGCTTCAGCGTCGGCATCTATGGTAAGGGCCATGTAACTCTTCACTATTCTCGCCGCCTGGCCCGCGTCCAGTTTCGCGGTATTGATAGTCAGGTCGTATTCTCGAGGATCCGCCCAGTTGATATCAAAGTTGATTTTGCTGAAGCCGATGCGGTTATGGTCGCACTGTTCCACCATGTGCCGGGCCTGACGTTCATCGCATGAATATTGTTTCATGACCCGCTCGACGCGTTGACCGAGGGGCGCTGTGATGCGGACGGCCAGGTGGTTGGGCACTTTCTTGAACACGACCGAACCGCCTCTTCCCATGACGATGCAATCACCCCCCGCGGCTTCTTCGTACAGCGCTAGCTTCAGGTACTGGATGTAATCAGCCCAGTTTTCGGACATGGAGGACCAGAAGCCCGGCTTTCTCTCGTCGTACTTCTCCTGCTCCTCGGCCTTGATCCCGTACTCAACCAGGCGCTTCTCTATGAGGTCGCGGTCTATTACCCGGTAGCCCGTCATACTGCTGAGCTCCCTGGCAGTTTCTTCGCCGAATGCAGCGAGCTCTCGGGAAATGGTGATGATGGCCATGATCAGACCTCCTCAATTCAAAATTGTCGGAATGCCGGTCGGAGGCAGCAGGGTCGTCAACATTTTGATCGTCGTACTCTTGCCGGTCCCGTTAGGGCTAAGGAAGACGTAGGTCTCTCCCGTCTCTATCCTTAGCGAAAGAGAATCGACGGCGACGAGTACCCCGAAAGAACAGGTGAGGTTTTCCATCACCAATATCGACATGGTCCGACCGCCTTCTATTACACTGCTTCTTGCCTCGTCGCTGGAAAGACTCGTTTTAACGCTTCCATCGCCGCTCTGACCGTACGAAGCTCTTCAGTCGTCAATGTCGTCATCGCGGCGGACAGGCTCTTTTCTGTCCCGTCCAATGCTCGATCAAGCAACTCATCCCCGCTAGTGGTGATCCCGATAGTCACCTTGCGCCGGTCCAGGGATGAACCCTTCCGTTCCACGAGCCCACGCCGATTCAACCCTTCTATTAGTTTGCTCATCGATGGCGCGGTTAGCCCGAGGTTCTCGGCGACGCTTCCGAGTGAGCTGCCGATATGGCGCTTAATGAAAAGCAGGGCCCTGAATTGTGGTACGCTGAGGTCAACGGCTCCATATATACGCATTTGCGCGCGAATGAAACGCATCACCATCGGGACGACCTCGAGCAGTTCCCGAGCGCAGGCATCTTTAGTAACGGCCATTTAGTTAGCCTCTCTAATATTTAGCTTAGCTTAATATTATCGGATGATTCTAGAAGGGTCAAGGATCACGACGTCGAAGGCCCAATCCAAGTTGCAGGCACTTCGCCTATGAGGCCGTTCTCTTCGGGGGACGGCCCCTTTGTATTTCTGGTTTTATCAAACACTGCTAAGATTACAGATTGGCAGGTTATACTCGATCCTCCCATGCCATTTGCACAATATGCCCTGTCATTTCCGACGATCCTCATTCACAACCCAGCCCTTGATAAAGAAAGGAGGCTCTTCGTGGACTCGTGTGAGTGTATTCGCATAACTTCAAGGTTCCTGGGAGCATAGAAGTCTAGATCTTAAGACTGAGGTACTCCTCCTCATGGATACCATATGCCCTTCGCAAGATTACCCTGATCTTTCCGGTGAGCCCCTCGACGAATCAAAGAGGAGGCTTTTTCCCACGACGGCACTATTCTGCCAGATAGTTTGCCCCGGCATACAAAGCGCGCTTAAGCCCCCCGAGGAAAGTCGGGCCAGCGCTCATTGTATGTCAGGGTCTTCTCGCTAGCCCGCAGATCGTCGGCGCGGGGGCCACTAGGAGATGAGCGCTTTCCGCTTCAGGCGAAGTCCGTGACTTTGCCTAAAAAGCCAGAGGCTCATGGCCAAGGCAATCGCGACAATACAGGCGGCCCCGACGCCGATTTCGGACAGCGCGGTCAGAGTTCCCTCGGGAGATGTCTCCGGCGACAGGGCTCGAAGAGCCGATGCCAACACGACGGCCGCGCCCGCTTCACCGAGCAGCATACCGAGATTTCTCATCGTTCCAAGCGCCGCTCCGGCGATGCCGCGGCGAGACGAGTCGACGCTGCTCATGACAGCATTCGCGTTCGGCGCCTGGAACAATCCAGCCCCGACTCCGGCGAGCAAGAAGTCGATAAAGACAATCCAAGCAGGCGTCGCGGCTTGAAACGCCGACAGAATCAGCGACGTGAGCGCGAGCAGGATCAGGCCTCCCGCGGCCACCACGTGCGGATTGACTTTGTCTGAAAGTCTGCCTGCGAAGGGCGCGGCGAAAACCATGCCGACTGACATCGGAAGCATCATGAGCCCCGAGGCGGACGTCGAAAGGTGTCGGACGCCCTGAAGATAGTACGGGACGATGAATATCAACATAAACTCCGCGACAAAAAACAAAGTCGCGGCAAGATTCGAGAACAGGAAAGCCCGAATTTGAAACAGTTTCGGATCAAGGAGTGGGAAGGGAGCCTTGGCTTCCCGAAGAATAAATAGGACTACGAGGACGATGCCGACGAGCGCACCGACCGATCCGACGAAGGGATCTAAGGTGCCGGAGGCGAATGCTTCGAGGAGATAAAGCCATATCGTCAGGGCCCCAACAAAGAGGCCGCCACCGAGCGCGTCGAATCGCTCGGAAACTGCGGGTACATCCGCGCGAATCACCATGACCCCGAGAATGCCCGCGATGATTCCGATCGGCACGTTGATCAGGAACACGCTGTTCCAACCGAAAAGCTGGACCAATAATCCCCCTAATGGCGGTCCCACCATCGTCGAGAGCGCAACCGCTAGGGAGGTTGCCGAGAGCGACGCCCCTCGTTTTTCGAGGGAAACCGCGGAAGTTATCAAGGCGTTGCTCGTCGCCACGATCATCGATCCGAAGATTGCTTGCACGATCCGTGAACCGATCAGCATAACGATGCTGACCGAGAGACCGCAGAGCAGGGACGCCGCGGTGAACCCCGCGACGCCCCACAGGAAGACTTTCTTAGGCCCGATGAGGTCCGCAAGCCTTCCCATGATGAGCTGCGAGGCGCAAAGGATAAACAGGTAGCCGACGACGATCCATTGGACATCTCCAACGCCGACACCGAATTTTCTCTGAATGGTCGGCAATGCGATGTTCACGACGTTGATGTCGAGGCTCGTTATGAAAACGCCGATGGCGACGGAAAGCACCGTGAGGCTGCTCTGTGTGCGATTCTGAATCAAAAGTTTCTCCTTACGTGAGTAATTGCTCATATATTAGTCACGCCAAATGGCGTTGTCAATATAAATGTGAGGTTTAACTCATATTTGTTGATTAATGCTGCCTATTTTGGTAGCATTACCAGAGAAAAGGGGCGCACTGAATACAATGGGAGAAACGCGACAGCCACGCCAGACTAGAAGCCAGGCTACAAAAGAGAAGATTCTCGAGTCGGCGTATACGCTTTTTTGCGAACGCGGCTATTACCAAACCACGACGAACCACATCGCCATCTCGGCGGGCGTTTCGATCGGGAGCCTCTATTCGTATTACAAAGACCGTGAAGAAATCCTTGCGGACATACTGAAACAGTTCGACTCGTCCCTGAATCGGGCGCTGGATGATCTCTCCCATGAAAATGAGCTCTGCAGATCGGACATCCGGCTATGGGTCCAGCGGGTCATCGAGAGGATGGCCGGTCTCCGCAGGCCGACGCGCGAACTCTATGACCAGCTTCGCAGCCTACGATACTCTAATCCCAAAGTAACCGAGGTTCTACAGCAACAGAAGGCGAGGGAAACCGAAATCATCATCGAGTACTTGAGGCTCAACCGCACTATGGTGAGAGTCGAAGACCTAGATGTTGCCGCTTTCGTCGTTCAAGGCATGATCGAAGTCGTCGTCGACGAGATGGTTTCCCCCGAGGGCGGCCGCGACCAATCAAAGATCCTCGAAGCGACAGTCGAAGCTATTTGTCGTTATCTATTCATTTGATTTTAGTCTGGACGCATCAATACGGTTACCAGCTTGAAAAGTGGGAAAGTCCATATCCTTAATCGCCAAGGAGACAAATTCATGTCAGCGGAACCATTTCAGATTCAAATAGAGCAAGAGGTTTTGGATGATCTCAGGGAACGACTACGGCATGTGCGTTGGCCCAGTCAGCTTGGTCCAGGGGATTGGACCACAGGGATGCCGATCCACGCATTAGAGCCGATTGTGACGTATTGGAAAGAATCTTTTGACTGGCGCAAATCCGAAAAGGAACTGAACCGATTCCATCATTTTCTCTGTTCTGTGGATGGATTCCCCATTCATTTTATCCATGAGCGGGGCATAGGCCCCAAGCCGCTCCCCATCATCTTGAGCCATGGCTGGCCTGATAGTTTTTTACGGTACCAGAAAATCATTCTCGCTCTTTCCGATCCGGGCCGATATGGTGGAGACCCCGCGGATGCCTTTCATGTAGTGGTTCCTTCTTTGCCCGGCTTCGGATTCTCAAGGTCTCGCGAAGGGAAGTCCCTGAACAATCTACAGACCGCCGATCTGTGGGTCAAACTGATGGCAGAGCACCTAGGCTACCAAACCTTCGCTGCAGGCGGCGGCGACGTGGGATCCGGGGTTTCTCGGTACATAGCGGAAAGGCATCCCGAAAAGATTGTTGGTCTTCACGTCACCGATATCGGGATCATCAGGGCTATTCTGGCTTCTCCAGACAATTCTTTGAGCGCAGCTGAATTGACATACAAAAGGGAAGCTACCCAATGGATGGTCCAAGAAGGTGGTTACATGACGATACAGTCCACTAAACCCCAAACCCTTTCTTATGCCTTAACCGATTCGCCGGTGGGCCTTGCCGCCTGGATTCTCGAAAAATTTCATGGTTGGAGTGACCCACAGGGGAAACTCCAAACCCGCGATTCCTGGGACGAATTACTTACTAACATCACTCTTTATTGGATAACGGGAACCATCGGCTCATCGGCTCATGTCTATTACAATAACTCCCGTGGACTTACTCCATTGGTTAAAAATAATGTCCCTACTGGATTGGCATTATTTCCAGCCGACATTTTGCTCCCTCCGGAAGACTGGGTCCGGAAAAACTTCGCCATTCAACGGTTGACGCGCATGCCACGAGGCGGTCACTTCACCGCATGGGAAGAACCTGAACTTTTCGTGGAGGACATTCGCGAGTTTTTCAGGCCGCTTCGGAGTAGGTTTGACACCGTTCCAAGCTGACACATGCATTCAGAAAAATCGATTTGGATTTGGCAAGCTTTCCTTGATTTTGCGACTTGCGGAGCGTGTCGTCATACTATCGAAGGTCTTGGTAAGCCTGTCGTAAGGTCATTCGGACTACGGTTTGGGGTATTCTCTTGGCAGCATTCCGTTCGAGTTCCTAGGCGGCTCCCTAATATTGTTTTGCCTCAGACGCTCTAGGATTATCTCTTGGTAATGGGGCCCCCACCCTTCGAGGTTCCCTTCCCAATGCATTCTGCAGACGTTGAAATTATAACCGGGAACATAGCGTTCTCCGGAAACTGAAATACCATCTCGCTCACAAAGCAAACAGTTGAGATTGTTCATTTTCCCTCCTCAACTGGATCGATTATCTTCTGTTCCATATTGCGCGTCCACATGCTGCCCAGCCGCCGATCAATCTTTTGAGAAGGCTAAAGATTCCCGTTCCGGAGACCCTTCGCGAGGGACTCGGCGGCGGTACAGACCAGCTCGAAGTCAAGCATTCGGCCTCGACATCAAGAAAGCGTCGAAGCTCATGGGGCACAGTGTGATCACGGTGACCGAAATGTATCTGAAAATCGCGGGGGAAGCTAAGCCCGCTGTCCCTTCTTCTTTTTCCATGAACTCGGCTACGGGTCACTTCACTATCGAACCTTCCTCAAGCACGCTCTGCCTCAGCATTGTTCAAGAGCTCTTCTTGAGTCAGGAGATCTACTCACCTATGAGCCGGGCTCCACTTTGTAGGGGTATTGTTTGACCGAACGGTCGAGGACTTCAAATGCCTCGCGGTTAGCTTCGACGTAAACAAGCTCTCGGCGACGGTGCTCACTACATGGTCATGCCAACGCGGAGCGCGATGATGAGATAATAATTAATATTAACCATGTCGCTGGCCTTGCTTCCACGATTGTATTTTCT
>Ga0326728_10023762_pt1 | contig 11184 bp, 9 predicted proteins | sample MB3enrmetagenome_FD_207602 | JGI IMG/M metagenome (GOLD analysis project Ga0326728, IMG submission 207602) | Lab enriched peat soil microbial communities from McLean, Ithaca, NY, United States - MB31MN | ecosystem: Environmental > Terrestrial > Soil > Wetlands > Peat | place: USA: New York... | reverse complement strand
CCTTATTGTCCTTCAGTAACCTCTCCTCTGACTAAATTTCGGGGGAGGGGTCGATTAAAAATGGAGTATAGAGACTAAACTTGACAAAAATGTCCGGTGCGCAGGCGGTCGTAGAGGCACTGCAACGGGAAGGCGTGGAAGCCGTTTTCGGCTATCCCGGCGGGGCCAATATGCCAATCTACGATGCGCTGTATGACTTGCAATCCTTCCGATACACCCCACTCAACGAAGACGGCTTCAGACACATTCTCGCAAGGCACGAACAATCGGCTGCCCACATGGCAGACGGCTATGCACGTGCCTCGGGAAGAGTTGGAGTTTGTCTGGCCACCTCAGGCCCTGGAGCGACGAATCTCCTAACCGGCTTGGCTACCGCATACATGGATTCGTCCCCGGTCGTAGCAATCACTGGCCAGGTTCCTTCCAACATGGTTGGGACCGATGCATTCCAAGAAATCGACATTGTTGGTATGGCAACGTCAGTAACCAAGTACACTTTCCAACCTCTTCGTGTTAAGGACGTTCCGTACTCGATCAAGGCTGCATTCTATCTGGCGACAACACGCAGGCCACAACCAGTTCTGGTCGACATACCGAAGGACGTTCAGCAACGCGAAGCCGAGCTCGAATTTCCGGACCACGTTGATTTTCCGAATTACAAGCCCTGGCCCGACCCGGACCCAATGGTCATTAAGACAATCGCTCGTGCGGTTCTTGGCGCAGAGCGTCCCGTGATTTTAGCGGGGGGAGGCGTGAAACTCGCCAACGCCTACCAGGAACTTCAGGCCCTGGCAGAGCTACTAGTAGCGCCAGTTGTAACCTCATTCATGGGGAAGGGAGCTTTTCCAGAAAACCATCCCCTATCGCTCGGTTGCATGGGGATGCACGGTTCTCAACGCACCAACCACATCATCCCAGAATGCGATGTTCTGCTAGTCGTAGGCTCAAGGTTTTCAGACAGAACAACCGGAAAAATGGAGAAGTTTGCTCCAAATACGAAAGTCATCCACATTGATGTTGACAAATCTGAGATCGGGAAGAACCACAAATTCCCAGTAGTCAGCCTCGTCGCAGATGCGAAAAAAACATTGCAGGCATTAATCCGCGAAATCGAAGCCACCGCCGTCTCCGGAGAACGAAACACCTGGGTCAAACACGCTCAGGAGATCGTGGTGGCTCATACAGAGCATGACGGCAACGGCCACTACATGAGCGGCGTTGAAACAATCAAGATGCTACGCCGATTCCTACCAACGAAAGCAATCATAACAACTGAAGTGGGCCAACATCAAATGTGGTGCGAGCAACACTTCCGGGTCATCGAGCCGAGAACCTTCTTCAGTTCAGGTGGGTTGGGAACAATGGGCTTCGGTTTTCCAGCCGCGATAGGGGCTAAAGTAGCGAGGCCCGACCTGCCCGTTTTCGACATTGCTGGCGACGGAAGTTTCCTAATGACCGAAAACTCCCTCGCAACCAGTATTGAAGAAGCCATTCCAGTCACCGTGGTCGTTCTAAACAATCGCATGCTAGGGATGGTCGCTCAGTGGCAACGACACTTCTACAACAGGCGATATTCCGGCGTACACCTTGGCAATTCGCCAGATTTCGTTAAACTGGCTCAGTCGTACGGGGCTGAAGGGGTTCGCGTCGAAACACTTCCCGACTTGGAGAACGCCCTGAATAGAGCTATGCGATCTGCTGTCACAACAGTAATTGACGTCCCAATTTCACCCGAGGAGAACGTGCTACCAATGCTTCCGCCCGGGGCTGGACTGAAGGAGATGATTATCGGTTGAACGAGGACGCACAATTCCGAATCATGACAGCCTTAGTGGAGAACAAACCGGGCGTTCTCTTCAGAGTATCTAACCTGATTCGCAGAAAATCGTTCAACATCGAAAGTATCGCCGTAGGCCCTGCAGAACAGCCAGGAGTTTCAAGGATGACGTTCACGATGTTCACAGATCATGCACGGTTCGATCAAGTGATGAAGAATATCGACAGCCTAGTCGATGTGCGAAGCGTAGAGCCTCTCGAGGAACGGAATGCCACGGTACGTGAGTTAGCACTGGTGAAGTTCTCGCCCGGGGCGCCTGTGACTAGGCCTGAGGTGATGAGCTTTCTTGAAACCTTCAGGGCCAACATCGTCGATCTTTCAACAGACACCCTTACCGCTGAGATTTCAGGCGATCCCGACAAGATCAACGCATTCATCCATCTCGCCCAGAACTTCGGCTTGAAGAAAGTAGCTCGAACTGGCGCGGTAGCTCTCTCACGTGAAATGATAATTCAGAAGGCAGTATGAAAAATGGTGAACGTATACTACGATAAGGACATAGATGAATCTCCGATAGTAGGCGCAAAGATCAGCGTCGTCGGATACGGAAGCCAAGGACGTGCCCAAGCACTGAACCTTCGCGACTCCGGCGCCCAGGTCTTTGTGGGCTTGCGCGAGAACGGGAAATCCTGGAAGTTAGCACAGAACGATGGCTTCAAGCCGCTAACAATCAAAGACGCTTCGGCGAAAGCCGACACCGTCTTGTTCCTAATTCCAGACCCACAGCAACCTGCCGTCTTCAAGTCGGACATTGAACCGAACCTGAAGAGCGGCAAGACATTGGGTTTCTCGCATGGGTACAACATACACTTCGGCGATGTCGTACCACCCAAAGGTGTCGACGTCGTAATGGTCGCGCCCAAAAGCCCGGGCCAAAAACTACGTGAACTTTATGTGAACAATTTCGGTGTACCCGCTCTATTCGCCGTCTATCGAAACCCATCTGGGCATGCGAGAGAGTTTGTTCTAGCTCTCTGCAAGGGGATGGGGTGCTCTAGGGCCGGCGTCTTCGAGACCACTTTCAAAGATGAAACCGAATCTGACCTCTTTGGTGAACAGGCAGTACTCGTGGGAGGATTGATGCGGCTCATCATTCAGGGATTCGAAACACTAGTAGCAGCAGGGTACGCGCCTGAGCTGGCTTACTATGAAACCTGCAACGAAATGAAACTCATAATGGACCTAGTCTACCAGTACGGCTTCGTCGGCATGCTCCAAAGAGTCTCTGACACAGCGAAATTTGGAGGCTTAACCGTAGGACCGAAGGTTGTCGACTCCAACGTAAGAGAAAACATGAAGGGGATTCTGAAGGAAGTTCAGTCAGGAGCCTTCGCGAAAACATGGACCGGGGACCCAGCCAAAAGCGCTAGAGAATTAGACGCCATGATGCGAAAACTCTCGAACCACACAATCGAGAAAGTGGGCAAAGACATCCGTAAAATCTCCGGCCTAGAGAAGTGAGCATACATGAACTTCAAAATCGCTCTCATAGAAGGAGATGGAATCGGGCCAGAACAGACTGCCGCAGCAAAAGAGGTTCTCTCGGAAATACAGAGTGCATTCAGTATCTCGTTCGACTACGTCCCAATCGAGGCCGGTGATCGATCTCTCGCCAGAACAGGCCACGCCCTACCTGAGGGAAGCCTGGAGACAATTCGAAGATGCGATTGCTGCCTAAAGGCTCCAGTAGGGGAAACCGCGTACGAGGTCATCATTCACTTAAGGCAAAAGCTAGACCTCTACGCAAACGTTCGGCCAGCTAAAGCGCTACCCAGCGTGCCCTCCCTGAACCCAATGACTGATCTCGTCATCGTTAGGGAGAACACTGAGGGTCTCTACGCCGGCTTAGAGTCAGCGGACAATGAAAAGGCTACAGCGACGCGATTGATAACCCGACGTGCAAGCGAGAGAATCGCTAGGTTCGCATTCAACCTAGCCCAAACGAGAAGGTACGCGGTTACCGCCGTACACAAGGCAAACGTTCTGAAGAAGACAGACGGCTTGTTTCTCTCGGTTTGCAAAGAGGTCGCGTCCAACTATAGTAACGTACGGTTCTCGGACATGTACGTGGACGCGGCAGCGATGAATTTGATCAGGAGTCCACAAGAATTCGACATCATAGTGACGACGAATATGTTTGGTGACATACTGTCGGATGAGGCTGGGCAAGTAGTCGGCGGGTTGGGTCTAGCACCTTCCGCTAACATCGGCGAAAAACTCGCAATCTTCGAACCCGTACACGGCTGTGCACCTGACATCGCAGGCACAAACACCGCCAACCCCACCTCACTAATCCTATCATCCGCCATGATGCTGAACTGGTTGGGACAACAGAGGAACGACAACCAAGCGAAGCGTGCTTCACAAGTGATTCAAAGGGCCGTGGAGGACTGCTTGACCGCGGGCAAGGTAACCCCGGACTTAGGCGGCAAGCTAACCACCCTCGAGATGGGACGCGCAATCAAGGCAGGGTTGAGCCAGGTGGTCTACCCATGAGCTCCGGTAACATTCGCATCTTCGACACTACCCTGAGGGACGGGGAACAAACACCCGGCGTCTCGTTGACTTCAGACGAGAAAGTCAAGATTGCCCAACAATTAGAGAAATTGGGAGTAGACGCGGTTGAGGCAGGCTTTCCAATCGCCTCGGAGGGAGAAGCTGACTCCGTGGCAGCCGTCGTCAAAGCGGGTCTCTCATGTGAAATCGTGGGCCTCGCTCGTGCAAGCAAACATGACATAGACGTGACGGTGAATACGGGAATCAGTTGCGTACACGTCTTCATAGCAACCTCAGATCTTCACCTAAAACACAAACTGAAATTGACCAGAGACGAATTGCTAAAACGAATAGAGGAATCCGTCTCCTACGCGAAACAACGCGTCCGAACAGTGGAATTTTCCGCTGAAGATGCTACGCGCACGGACTTGGACTTTCTCAGAACCGTTTACAAAACTGCAGAGAAATCAGGCGCCGATCGGTTAAACATCCCAGACACCGTTGGCGTTTCATCCCCTCATACTATTGCGCGAATCACGAAGGAAATAGTATCATCGGTGAACGTACCGGTTAGCATTCACTGCCACGACGACTTCGGCTTAGCCGTCGCTAATAGCCTAGCCGCCGTTGAGGCCGGCGCAGTTCAATCACATTGCACGATAAACGGGATCGGGGAGCGTGCAGGGAACACATCGCTCGAAGAATTCGTCATGTCCGTTCAAAGACTCTACAATCGAACGACCAGAATAAACACAGAGCTTCTAACTGAAACATCAAAGCTCGTTGCGACACTAACGGGAGTACGTGTACCTCCGAACAAGGCGGTTATTGGGGAAAATGCCTTCGGGCATGAATCTGGAATCCACACACACGGCATAACCGAAATGCCCCTAACCTACGAACCATACGACCCAGCACTGGTAGGACGCAAGCGCTGGTTCCAGGCGGGCAAACATGCCGGCGCACATGGAATCGCCCAGCAACTAGCCGAAGCAGGATTCTTCCCCGACAAGAATCAACTAGGCGAAGTGGTCGCACGGGTTAAGAACATTGGCGACAAAGGCAAGACAGTGACCGACGCGGATCTAATCGTAATCACTGAAGCAGTGATAGGAAGATCAACAAATAGGGAACGCATTCTGGACCTGGTCGATCTCGCAACTGTCACAGGGAAGGGACTGATTCCCACCGCATCGGTGCGACTACGTTTGAACGGAAAGGAATACACGTCCTCTGAAACCGGGGTGGGCCCAGTTGACGCAGCAATTCGTGCCGTTCAGAAAATTACAGACCCATCGGTACAAGTCACATTGAAAGAATATCGCCTCGACGCCATCACAGGCGGCTCCGACGCGCTGGCTGAAGCGTTAGTGAAAGTCGAAGACGCGAATGGAACAACAGTGTCAGCGAGTTCTGCAAGAGAGGATGTCGTGGTTGCAAGCGTAGAGGCTATGATTGAAGCAATAAACAAGGTCCTGCTTCGTCAGCGCTTTCAGGCGGCGAGCACGCCACTCGTTGAAGGATAGCCCTGCAAGTTAGGAGACGAACCTGGATGCCTTCCAAGAATTTCCGGCTAACTAGCAAGGACATAACCGAGGGGCCACAACGGGCTCCAAATCGTTCAATGCTCCGGGCGATGGGTTACACAACCCAAGACTTCACACAGCCTTTCGTGGGCGTAGCGAGCAGCTGGAACGAAGTCACGCCCTGCAACGTTCACCTAAACAAGCTTACCAAGAAAGTGAAGGAAGGTGTTCGGGCGGCCAAGGGCACACCGTTCGAATTTGGTACGATCGCAGTAAGCGACGGCGTATCTATGGGAACCGAGGGAATGAAAGCGTCCCTGGTGAGCCGCGAAGTAATCGCCGATTCCATAGAAGTCATGGCGATTGGGCAGAGATTAGATGGGCTCGTGGCCGTGGCAGGCTGCGACAAGAGCCTCCCAGGCTCAGCGATGGCCATGGCTAGGCTCAACATTCCGTCCGTCTTTCTCTATGGAGGCACGATAATGCCGGGCAAGTTCGAGGGCCGCGACGTAACAATCCAAGACGTGTTTGAGACGGTTGGTTCGTACGCTGCAGGTAAGACGACCCTAGAGCAACTGACCAGCCTTGAATGCTCCGCGTGTCCAGGTGAAGGATCGTGCGGTGGCCTCTATACCGCAAACACCATGGCGTCTGCAGTCGAAGCTCTCGGCCTATCACTACCAGGCACAGCCTCGCCCCCCGCTATCGATGATAGGCGTTACCAAGCATCATACCTAAGCGGAGTCGCAGTGATGCGGCTCATTGAAAACGGCATCAAGCCCTCAGACATCCTAACCTTCGAATCGTTCGAGAACGCAATCGCCCTCGCGCAAGCAATGGGTGGCTCCACGAACTCAATGCTACACCTCCCCGCAATTGCAAACGAAGTCGGCGTCAAAGTCACGCTAGATGACTTTGAACGAATTGGCCGAAAAACTCCAGAAATCGCAGACCTCCGGCCAGGCGGAAAATTCGTAATGTACGATCTGGACCGAGCCGGCGGTGTCCCACTCATAATGAAAAAGCTACTCGATAAAGGACTACTGAACGGAGACACACTTACTGTAACCGGAAAGACGCTTCGACAAAACCTCGAAGACATGACCTTCGAAGGTCAACCACAAAAAGTTGTCAGGGAAACATCAGACCCAATCTCTCCGAGAGGCGGATTAGCGGTTCTCATGGGGAACCTAGCTCCTGACGGGGCCGTGACGAAAATTGCGGCCACAGCCATACTTCATCACCGTGGTCCAGCTCGTGTTTTCAATTCAGAGGAAGAGGCATTCGCCAAAGTAAACGCACGTGAAGTCAAGCCGGGCGACGTTGTGGTCATACGCTACGAGGGACCCAAGGGTGGGCCGGGCATGCGTGAAATGCTGGCAGTTACAGCGGCAATCGTAGGTCAAGGTCTAGGAAAAGAGGTAGCGCTACTTACCGATGGTCGATTCTCCGGCGCAACTAGGGGAATGATGGTAGGGCACATTTCGCCTGAAGCTCAAGTCGGCGGGCCACTGGCAGTTTTGAAGGATGGCGACATTGTGACAGTAGACGCAGAGAATGGAGTGCTGAAAGTAGACTTAAGCGATGCAGAAATTGCGGCCCGGTTGAAAGACTGGAAACCGCCCGAGTTGAAGTACAAACGCGGTGTCCTATTCAAGTACGCAAAGCTGGTGCACTCCGCGGCGCAAGGAGCCGTTTGCAACTAACACGATAACCAAGGTGCTTTGGGTTGCCTTCTCAAACTCTCTTCGAAAAAATCTGGTCGAGCCACGTTGTTCATGAGGAGAAGGACGGCCCAAGCCTAATCTGGATTGACCGTCACCTGGTTCATGAGGTTACTTCTCCGCAAGCATTCGAGGGACTTCGTCTAGCGGACAGGCGGGTCAGAAGGCCTGACTTGACTTTCGCTACGGTTGATCATAATGTCCCGACTACTCCACGTTCAGAACCGATACAAGATCCGATCTCGAAGAATCAGATTGATGTCTTGGAGAAAAATTGTGGGGAATTCGGTGTCACTCTCTTTGGGTTAACTAGTGTGAATCAAGGGATCGTTCATGTGATCGGTCCCGAGCTTGGGCTGACTCTGCCGGGGTTGACGATAGTTTGCGGCGACAGCCACACTTCCACTCATGGAGCTTTTGGTGCTCTGGCTTTTGGAATTGGGACTAGCGAGGTTGAGCATGTTCTCGCGACCCAGTGCCTAAGTGCCAACAAACCGACGTCACTTGAAGTTCGTGTTGACGGAACGCCGAGCAAAGGCGTGACTGCCAAGGACATCATTCTCTCCATAATTGGACGGATAGGCACGGCCGGGGGAACAGGCTCGGTGATCGAGTATAGGGGAGATGCTATCAAGCGATTGTCGATGGAGGAGCGCATGACAATATGCAACATGACGATAGAGGGCGGCGCGCGTGCAGGCATGGTCGCTCCAGACGAAACAACCTTCCAGTACATTCGAGGCCGAAAGTACGCGCCCAAGGGAGAGGCGTGGACCGAATCCGAAAAGCAATGGCGTAAACTTTCAACGGACCCCAACGCCGTGTTCGATAGAACTGTGAGACTTGACGCAGGGAAGATGGTTCCTCAAGTTACTTGGGGAACAACACCCGCGATGGTTACTGACGTTACGGGAACTGTGCCGGATCCGGAAGATTTCGAGGCACCAGGTATGAGAAGTGCTGCGGCTCGCGCATTGGAGTACATGGGATTGAAAGCGGGCATGGAGATTCAGTCCATTAACCTAGACCGAGTATTCATCGGCTCGTGCACTAACTCCCGCCTTCCAGACCTCATCGCCGCCTCCAAAATGGTTGAGGGTAAGAAGGTCGCTCCGGGAGTTCGCGCAATGGTTGTTCCTGGCTCGCAACTGGTGAAACTGCAGGCCGAAAAGCAAGGGTTAGACCGGGTGTTCGTCGAGTCCGGGTTCGAATGGCGAGAGTCAGGGTGTAGTATGTGCTTGGGAATGAATCCAGACATTCTCGCGCCAGGCGATCGGTGCGCGAGTACCTCGAACAGAAACTTCGAAGGTAGACAAGGGTACAACGGCCGAACACACTTAGTCAGTCCGATTATGGCGGCTGCTGCAGCGGTCTCAGGTCACTTCGTAGATGTTCGTGATTGGTACACTTCGTGATGATGGATTATGGAACCATTCAAAAAACAAACAGGAATCGTTGTGCCTCTGGATCGGGTCAACGTGGACACCGACCAGATCATTCCAAAACAATTCCTAAAACTCGTAGAGAGGACCGGGTTCGGTCGGTACTTATTCAACGACTGGCGTTTTCAACCCGACGGCACCCCGAAAACAGACTTCGTCCTAAACCAGCCGCGCTACAAGGGGGGTAAGATTTTGCTGGCGCGAGAGAATTTCGGCTGCGGCAGCTCGCGCGAGCACGCGGTTTGGGCGCTTGCAGATTATGGGTTCAAGGCTTTGATAGCGCCATCCTACGCCGACATATTCTACAACAACTGCTTCAAGAACGGCGTCCTCCCGATCACTCTCAACGAACCAACCATAAGCCAACTGTTCGACGAGGTCGAAAAGCAAGAGAGCTTCTCGCTCCAAGTGGACCTACAGAAAGAAACGATACGGAAACCTGACGGCGTTGAACTCGGTTTCAAGATAGACGAGTTCAGAAGGAAATGTCTGCTTGAAGGCCTCGACGATATCTCGTTAACGACGTTGCATGAGGAGAAAATCCGTGCTTACGAGCAGAAACTTGCACCGTTCCAAGTAATCAATGTAGGAGTTTGATGAAAAGTGTTCAAGGCACCTGCGAAATATGTTTGGTTGGATGGGGAAATTGTTCCCTGGGAGAAAGCGACCGTTCACGTATTCACCCATGCTCTACACTATGGCACTGGAGTTTTCGAGGGAATAAGAGCCTACAAGGTCGATGACGATGAAGTTCTCGTCTTCAGGCTCAAAGATCACATCAAGCGCATGGCAGAGTCGGCCAAGATTTACAACTTCGACATGCCCTATAGCGAAGAGGAAATTTGCGATGCAATCCTAGAATTAATTGCAAAGAATGACTTCCACTCCTCTCTGTACATTCGGCCAATCGCATTCAAAGGGGTAGGTGGAATAAACCTGGACGCTAGGGCAACCCCCACCTCATGCAGCATCATCGCCTTTCCGTATCAGAAGTATTTCGACGAGGCGAAACCCGGGTTGGATGTGTGCGTCTCAACGTGGCGGCGTCTCGGCGAGCCGGCGGTACCGGCGATGGCCAAGGCCTGCGGCCACTACGTCAACTCCGTCCTCGCCAGAACCGAGGCCGCAGAACAAGGTTGCGATGAGGCGTTATTCCTTGACAGTAACGGAAACGTTTCCGAGGGCACCGGGGAAAACCTCTTCATAGTGAAAAATGGGCTTATCTCGACCCCAGGGGCAGCCTCCAACATCCTCAATGGCATAACACGTGAAACCGTAATCAACCTCATCAAAGACAATCAAATGGCATTCACCGAGCGTCCAATCGCCAGGGCCGAACTCTACACCTGCGACGAAGTGTTCTTCACTGGCACAGCAGCCGAAGTAGCCCCCATCCTAACGATTGACCGGAAGAAAATTGGAAACGCAAGACCGGGGCCAATATCGCTTCGTCTAGCTAAGGAATATGAACGGGTCGTCACAGGCGTCAATGAGAAATACCGCAAGTACCTCACGCCCGTGTATGGTATGAGGTCCATTAGCCCTATCCAACGGGTCGTTGACAGGGCTAAGGCTCAAAGTCTAAGAGAGTTCTCAAGCACTGGGTAGCGACCAAATCAATGCCTAGGCATGGCGGCGGATGAACAGAGCGATCTAAACTCGAATGTTCTGCAGCAACGATCTCATTTGTCCACTGGCAAGTTTCAGTTCAACGATGAACAAAGCGGCTAAGATCAAGAACCCTACTAGGACGGACTCCATTCCAATTGAGCCATAGAGTATTTGCTCCAGCCATATTGGGGTCATTGCTAGGATAGGTATTATGAAGCTCAGTCCGGATCCCGTTAATTGCGCCCATACTCCCACATAGCGGCTTCGGACCATTTCACGGAAATCTGGAAATCGTGCAGCAATGTACATACCGCGAGCGGATTCCTCCAACACCAAGGGAACTACCAGTACCAATGGAATCCAATAGTACGCCCCAAAGGTAGGTAGTATGATTGTGAAAACTAAGAGTAGGACGAGTCCGAAGACTAGGCCAAGGCCTGAGGCGAAGAGCATTTTCGCTCGTAGAAGCTGGCTCGGTTTGATGGGAGCTGCGTAGAGGTTCCATACGGCACTGCCCTCTTGACCGATGCTTGCCATAGAGATTATTG